>Ga0114931_10005267_pt1 | contig 15985 bp, 14 predicted proteins | sample 2SBtaG_FD_89579 | JGI IMG/M metagenome (GOLD analysis project Ga0114931, IMG submission 89579) | Deep subsurface microbial communities from Kolumbo volcano to uncover new lineages of life (NeLLi) - 2SBTROV14_V59a metaG | ecosystem: Environmental > Aquatic > Marine > Volcanic | place: Kolumbo...
ACTGGTTTCTAAAAGAATGTGAGTGGCGCTTCAATGGAGGCAATCACCAACAGCTCCTAAAGCAGCTAAAATACTGGTATAAACTCTCTAAACATTAGCCCTTAGCTACTTCAGCCCCTTAATTAATATCTGTTTTCTATGAGTGCCTCTTAATATAATATTGACTTAACCCCCTAGAAGCATTAATTTTTATATTGTAATGGCTTCATATTATTACAAATATGCTGTAGATTAGAGCTAATTATGATTATTCAATGCGGCAGGTGCAGCACAAAGTTTAAAATCGATGATTCTAGGATCAAGCCAGATGGCAGCAATGTCAGGTGCTCTAAGTGCGGTCACATATTTTTTGTTAAAAGAGGTGACCCGGTTATCGGCCATGATCCGCTTATTGAAGAGCCTGAAAAGAGGTCCCGAACGGATATCAATCAGGGTTTCAATATCGAGAAAATCCCTGTCGAAGGTACAATTGATGATAGTTTGAGTGAGAGCGCTGAATTCGACCGAGACGAGATCGACCATCCCGCAGAAGAACACGGAGAGAATGAAAGAGACATTCCTGATGAAGATACGCCAGACATGGAATTAGATAATACGCCTAAGGACGCCGGGAATTGGGAAGAGTTTGTAAGCATAAGTAAAACCGGGAGCCACAGTGAGGATATCGAGACAAACGAGGAAAATGTGAATGATAAGGAGCAAAATGAATTTAATTGGGGGAATATTAATATAGAAGAAGGGTCGGAAGATTCGAGCCCAGGCATACCGGAGATGTTTGAAGATGATGAGGATACGGGTTCCCGAGAGCCCGGAGATAATATTACCTTACAAGACAAAAGTGAGTCACAGGAATACGCGAGTCAAAGAAGGTCTCCAGAGAAGCTGACCCTTGATACGGATTCCCCCGATACGTATCCGGACACTGAGGAAGACTTTGGACGCCCTGAACAAAGAACTATTCACCATAGATCCGAATTCTACAAGAAATCAAAGGGCAGCGCTATTGGTAAAACAGCTTATACCCTGATGATCGCCGCCGTTTTTGTCATAATTATAACGGCCAGTATTACGATACTGGTAAACCTCGAACTTATACCGGAGGAGAATATAACCAAGGCTAAGACATTCGTTGAATCAGTTTTACCCATTAAACTCACCGAAGAGCAAACCCGTGATATCGTTATTACTCAACATAGCGGCAAATGGATAAATACAAGATACGGACCGCTGTACGTGATATCGGGAATGATTCAGAATATATCGGACAGGCCGATTCATTACATACAAATAAGGAGCGAGTTTGTATCGGCCGGGAAAACCTTGTATGAAGATACGGTCTATGCCGGCAATACGTTCAGCGAAAATGAGCTTAAGGTCTCTAAAATTGAAGATATAATCTTTAAGCTGAAAAAGAAAAACGGTGACATAGATTACTACGATATGAAAAAACTATCGGGCCTGAACTATGACGTTCAACCCGGTGAATCGATACCGTTTTTTGCTGTTTTTCCCAATGACCGCATTGTGTTGGGTCTAAAATACAATCTCCAGGTAGTAAATTACGAAGATTCTTTAACCAACTGAATTGAAAGAACATAACACTATATATAAGATAAACGCTTTAATAATATTTATCTTGCTATCCTGCGCCGACTCAAGTAAAATAGTTTAGATAATGGTATATAATATCATTGCCGCTCATTCTGATCTCTTATAAAATCAGAAGATTTATGAAAAAGGGTTATTTAGTGTATTTAAATAAACACGGGACGTTTTCTATTTGTACTAAGTGAGGTTATTATGAAATCCACCCGTCTCAAAATCAGTGTAAGCCAGGACGGCCTGCTGCCGCAGGAAACGGCTGAGATTGCAACACTTGACTTCCCAACACTGCCAAAAAAGCTGCTTAAGGCTCTTGGTTTTGAACGCGTAGACTCAAAAACCTACGTTGGAGTGCTTCCAGTGTTCATCAATCTGGGTGAAAAAGACCAGGAGATAGAAATAGAGCTCGGAGTAACTCTCCCCGAGATGAGAAAGAAAATAATAGAAATTGTAAAAACTCCTGCAAGACTGATTGCAGTCGCTCAAGAGGCTAAAGCAGCGGCTGAGGCAAGAGCGGCGAAGAAGGCCGAGACTAAATCAGCGGTTAAGGCAACATCTCGACCCAAGACGAAGGCTGAGCCTAAAACAAAAGCGAGCACTAAGACTCAAGCTAAAGCGGCACCTAAAACTCGGGCTAAAACCCAGAGCAAAGCTAAACCCAAACCAAAAACTACAGCAAAAACCCAAAGCAAAACTACAACCAAGACAACGACAAAACGGACAACAAAAAGGTAATAGAGAATGCGCGCTGATTTTGTAGAAGAATGTTTGACTTTCGATGATGTTCTTTTAAAACCTGCGTACTCTGAAATTCTGCCTAATGAAGTGGACGTGTCCACAGAGTTAACTCCCAATATAAAGCTCAATACCCCGCTTTTAAGTGCGGCCATGGATACAGTGACCGAGGCTAAGACGGCTATAGCTATGGCACAGGAGGGCGGGATCGGCATTATTCACAGAAACCTCGATATAGACCAGCAGACAGCCGAAGTAAAGAAAGTTAAAAAGTATGAAAGCGGCATGATCGTAAACCCCCTTACCGTGCGGGCCGACCACAGAGTAGAGGATGCGCTGGAAATTATGCTGAAACAGAATATTACAGGGCTCCCCGTAACTAAAGAGGATGAAACTCTACTGGGTATCGTAACTTTCAGAGATCTAAGGTTCGAGAAGAATCTGGATTATAAGGTTAAGCAGGTAATGACTCCGAAGAAGAGACTTATTACCGTGGGAGATGGAACTAACCTTGAGGAAGCCAAGGAGCTTCTTCATAAATACAAGATAGAAAAACTTCCGGTAGTCGATAAAAAATTCAGACTCCGCGGACTCATTACAATGAAGGATATCGAGAAAATAGAGAAATATCCTACAGCTTGTAAAGACAACATGGGAAGACTGAGATGCGGAGCCGCAGTGGGTGTAGGCGCGGACAGAGAGGAGAGGATCGAGTCCCTAATCAATGTCGGGTGCGACGTAATCATAATAGACACCGCGCACGGTCATTCAAAGAGAGTAGTAGACGCAGTGGCGGACACCAAGGGGAACTTTAAAGGTGTTGAGATAATAGCAGGAAATATAGCCACGGGGGAGGCTGCCGAGGCACTCATAAAAGCAGGCGCAGACGCCGTGAAGATAGGCGTGGGCCCGGGCTCTATATGCACTACCCGTGTTATTGCTGGTATAGGCGTGCCGCAGATATCGGCCATTCAGGACGTTTCAAAAGTCACGGAGAAGTACGGCATACCCGCTGTAGCCGACGGGGGCATAAAGTATTCGGGAGATATAGCAAAAGCCCTTGTGGCAGGAGCTAACTCCGTAATGATAGGGAACCTTTTCGCCGGAACAGACGAAGCCCCGGGTGAAGTGATACTGTTTCAGGGCCGCACGTACAAGGTTTACAGAGGTATGGGCTCAATCGAGGCAATGAAAAAAGGGGGCAGCCGCGACCGGTATGCTCAGAATATCGGTGATGAAATGATAGATTCAAAACTGGTACCCGAAGGTATAGAGGGAAGGATCCCGTACAGGGGCCCCCTAGGCTCTATGATTTACCAATTAGTCGGAGGGCTCAGAGCCGGAATGGGGTACACGGGCTGCAGGACCATAAACGAGCTCAGGACCGAAGCGAATTTTATTAAAGTCACCAACGCCGGGCTTCGGGAAGGGCATGTTCACGATGTGATAATTACGAAGGAAGCCCCTAATTACAGAATCGAGTGATCCGGCAAGTTAATATCTGAAGCTCAATTTTAAACAAAGTTCGAATTAATCTCTTTCTTCCGATTCAAATATGCGAGAAACTATTTTAGTCCTTGATTTTGGCTCACAGTATACCCAGCTGATTGCCAGGAGAGTGCGGGAGCTGGGCGTATATTCTGAGATAAAACCCTTTAATATAAACTTCGCGGAAATATCTGAAATAAACCCCGGGGCTATCATTCTTTCAGGCGGCCCGTCGAGCGTTTGGGACGAGAGCCACCCTTCATTAGACACCGCCATATTCGACATGGGTTTACCCATACTGGGCATATGCTACGGTCTTCAGATAACGGTGCACCTGTTGGGAGGCACGGTGGAGCGCTCGGATAAACGCGAGTTCGGACCTGCAAAGCTGAGCGTCCTTGATGACTCAGATATCTTCTCGGGTATCCCAGGGGAGAGCGGCGTCTGGATGTCTCATGGAGACCGGGTTTTGGAGCTGCCCGAAGGGTTTTCTGTTATAGCCAGAAGCGACAACTCGCCTCTGGCCGGGGTAAGAAACGAAAAACTTAAATTCTGGGGCACACAGTTCCACCCCGAAGTCGCACACACGGACTTCGGTAAAGAAATACTATCTAACTTCGTACATAAAATCGCGGGGTGCAAGAACACATGGACTCCGAAATCATTCGCAGAAACTACCATAGAGGAAATAAGGGAAAAAGTAGGGGGCTCTCAGGTTATATGCGGGCTCTCGGGCGGAGTGGACTCCGCTGTGGCAGCGCTCATAATACAGCGCGCCGTATGGGACAGGCTCCACTGTATATTTGTCGATACCGGGATGATGAGATTAAACGAGGCTCAAGAGGTGGTACGATCTTTCCGGGATATGGGGTTAAACCTGATCCATGTGGATGCCAAAGAGAGGTTTTTAGAAAAGCTTCATGATGTGACCGACCCTGAAAAGAAGAGGAAGATTATCGGGGAGGAGTTTATCAGGGTTTTTGAAGAAGAGTCCTCTAGGATGAGCGGCGTAGAGTATCTGGCGCAGGGCACGCTATACCCGGATGTGATAGAGAGTGTGAGTGTAAAGGGGCCGTCGGCCACTATAAAATCACACCATAACGTGGGCGGGCTCCCGGAAAAAATGAACCTTAAGCTCATCGAGCCCTTAAGAGAGCTGTTCAAAGACGAGGTCAGGGCCGTAGGGCGCGAGCTTGGTCTTGACCCGAATATTCTTAACCGGCATCCGTTTCCGGGTCCGGGACTGGCAATTAGGATCATGGGGGAGATAACACAGCAAAGACTCGACGTGTTGAGGCTCGCTGATTATATATTTATAGAGGAGATAAAAAAAGCGGGAATTTACGACGACATATGGCAGGCTTTCTGCGTCTTCCTCCCGGTTAAAACCGTAGGCGTGATGGGTGATGAGAGGACTTACGAGAACGTTATAGCGCTGCGTGCGGTTACGAGCCTTGACGGTATGACGGCTAAGTGGGCGCGGATACCCGATCAGGTGCTAGAGATAATTTCCGTCCGGATTATTAACGAGGTGAAAGGAATAAACCGCGTGGTATATGATATATCCACAAAACCCCCGGGAACTATTGAATGGGAATAATGGGTATGGAGGCGAGCGTCTCACAGCGATGTCGGGGCAGGAATAAAATCAGAATAACGCTATTTAAAATACCACTTATGAGCCAGCCGGCTTCTTAAATATACCGAACTCCCCCGCGATAGTAACGAGCTCCCAAGACTCTTCACCCAGCTTCCTTAGGGTCGCCTCAATACCTTCACCCAATTTGGAGCGTCTTGCAGAGGCTGCGTCTTTGGATACAGCTATATCGTGGTCGCCGTTTTCATGAAAGAGCTTTTCTACAGAGACTACCTTATAGTCCCGCTTCATTGGGCCTCTTCCTTTTCTTCTACTTCAGGGGCGTCTTCCCCAGGTGTTTCCTGTTCCTGCTCGAGCAGAGCTTCATCCTCTGCGATCTCATCCTCGAATACGAGGGGCTCTCCCTTTTCTTCCACATCGGGCAGGCCTTTTATATATTTATCGTAATCTTTTTTGGAAACCGCACCTTCCCTAATATTCCTGTCCACTATTCTTACATCGTAATCCAATTCTTCTTTATTCTTAGTCATATATTATACCTCCGGGCGAGTTAAAGATACCTTAAGATTGAAGATTCGCAATCAGAAACATTGAAATGAAAGTAATGCGTAATCTAATCCCGCATGATTTAAATCTCTTGTTCCGGGTTATGTGGTAAAATAGTGCTCGGCATAACAAAGTGTTAATCCGCACTACTTTCCTTGAACCATAACCAGGTGTTTTGAATACCCTCGCTAAGGGTTGTCTCCGGGGTCCAACCGAGTACTTTTCCGGCGAGCTTAACGTCGAGACTTATACTCTGCACCTCGCCGGGGCGCTGATCCATGTACTTCACCCTGAGCTGTTCCCCCGAGGCGGCCTTAAGCTCATCGATCAAACCGTTTACAGACGTTTCGATCTCCGTACCTATATTACAGCTTCCCTCGGATATTCCGAGAGCGAGTACATTCGCACGCGCTACGTCACCCGCGTATACGTAATCCCTAGTCTGCTTACCGTCACCGAACACCAGACAGTCTTGGGAAGAAAGTATGCGGTTACAGAATATTGCTATAACGCCCGCCTCTCCGTGAGGGTTTTGTCTCGGCCCGTAGACGTTAGCGTAGCGGAGCGCCACGTAGTCGAGTGAGTGAATGCACTTATAGTACTGAAGGTATTTCTCGACAGAGTATTTTGCGGTTCCGTAAGGGGAAATAGGCATTGGAGGAGTGGTTTCATCGGCCGGGATGTCTTCGGGCTCCCCGTAAATAGCTCCACCGGTGGATGCGAATATGAACTTCCCGACATCCCGGGCAACACATGTTTCAAGGAGATTCAGGGAGCCGATAATATTAACGCCCGCGTCGAACACCGGATCCTCAACCGATTTTCTGACATCTATCTGGGCCGCATGGTGATTTACAATATCGGGCTTAAACCCGGAGATCACTTTATCCACTACCTCACGATCAGTAATATCACCCTCTATAAATTTTGCATTTTGAGGGATGTTCCCTCTAATTCCCGATGATAAGTTATCGAGCACAAGAACTTCGTGCCCTTCCCCTATATAGGCGTCTGCAACCCAGGACCCGATAAAACCTGCGCCACCCGTGACTAAGATTTTCATATTCCAAACCTCGTATAGTTTCTTGGGATAATTTTTTGTAACAGCCTGTCGTTAAAATTTAATACCGCAGTTACATTGAGCAACAGAGCTAATATTCACTCCAAACTAAAGTGTTGTCAATAACTTTGTCATGCCTCTTCCAAGTGTTGTTCCTTCCTGCCTGGGCTGAAAAAGAAGGTCATTTTGCCTCTTGAGAGGGAAATAACCTTACTGAAGGCAAGACAAAATTATGTACTGATTGCCACCATTCTGACAAATTTTGTCATCTGCTATTTTACCCTGATTTACCATCCGCCCCGGTAGAGCAAAAGATATATACAATGTTGACAGAGAGTTACGTGCCGTACTTCAAGTGGCATGAACATTGCTTATAAGATTGCAGAGGAGCTGATAAAAACAAGTAAACGAAGGAAGGAGGATGGAAAATGGAGCGTAACAACATGGATAGCCGAAATAGTTTGCAGGGTGACAAATATTTGAACTATACAGATTACCCGGACCAAAAGGGAAACAAGGGGTCGATCGTATCGGATCAGTTCAACTCCGGGAACGGAGCTGGGGCTCAGAAACCAAAGAGCAAAGTAATTGCTGATGATGATTACAGACTTCTGCAGACATACTTTAAAGACGTGGGTGAGGAATCGCTTCTGACCGCAAAAGAGGAATTCCAGATAGCGACAAAAATAAAGACTTACTGTGCAAGAGCACTCGAGCTTGAAGGAACAATCGATCGGTTAACGAAGAAACTCGAACGGAAAACACAATCAAACGGCGTATGCACATGCCGGATAAAAAATGAGAAACATGAAACCCCTAAAAACTCTGAGAGACTTTGTGTAAGAGGCCTGCTAAAAAAGAATCTGAATAGAGTAAACGCTCTGAGGAGAGTATACAGGAACCAGGAGGTTTTCCATAAGGAAAGATTCACTAAATCCAACCTGAGGTTGGTCGTTAGTATTGCAAAGAACTACATAGGCCGCGGCTTGCCGCTTGCAGACCTTGTACAGGAAGGAAACCTCGGGCTGATAAAGGCTGTTGAGAAGTTCGAACCTTCTAAAGGTTACAGATTCTCGACATACGCCTCCTGGTGGATTATTCAGAGCATCACCAGGTCGCTCTTTGATCAGACAAGAGTTATAAGAGTGCCGGTACGGGTGCTGGAGCAATCCAACAAGATTAACAAGACCATAAATATGCTGACTACTGAAAACGGCGACAAGCCCGAAATGGAAGACGTAGCTAAAAAGACCGGCCTTAGCCTGAAAAAGGTAAACAAAGTCATGAAAGCGACTTCAACGAGCATTATTTATCTGGACGCCGTAAGCGCCAACAGCCAGGAAGGAAAAAACAGCTTTGTGGATTACATACCCGACGGCGGACTCCCTACGGACACACTGCTCTCGAATGTATCTATGCGGAATAAAGTCAGGGAAGCCCTTTCTTACCTGAGCGACAGGGAAGAGGATATTCTTAGAATGCGTTTCGGTATAGGGTATGACGATTCCTATACGCTCGATGAAATAGGATGCCGCTACAGTCTGACGAGGGAGCGCATCAGACAGATTGAAAGACGAGCACTTAAGAAGCTCAGACAAAACGGCACGGGCGCCGTGCTTAGGGAATTTATAACAAAGTAGAAAATTTAACTGCAGGGAGAAAGGGACTCGATTGTATCCCTCACCACCCGGCGCGTGGCCTTGGGCGGAAAAAGGAGTATCGGGGTATCGACACTCCGGGCACGATAGTTCTCTATTAGCTCCTTACACTTTTCCACCGAGCCCCAGATAGAAAGCGAGTCGAGCATACGGTCGCTCACGCAAGCGCATGCTTTACTCCTGTCGCCTGTCTTCCATGCTTGTAGTATTTGAGCCGCTTCATCCTGAAATCCATGCCGGCTGACCGTATTATAGTAATACGTGCCCATCCCGCCAACGTAGTAGGCGATATGCTCCTTCAGGGCTTTTTTGGAAGACTCTTCGTCACTTGAGACCGCTGATGGTATATATGGGCAAATATTTATTTCACCAATGTCCCTGCCCGCCGACTTAGCACCTTCTACCAAATGCCTCCTGGCATCCTTTAACCCCTCCAGAGGAATGAGAAAAGGTATCCAGCCGTCCGCCACCTCGCCTGCAAGAAATGTATTCTTTGGCCCTATGGCTGCAACGAGTACAGGTATTTCACTCCTTATGGGTTTAAACTGGAGCTTGAAGTTATTGAGCTTAAAGATATCGCCCTCGTAATTTACCCTTTCAAAGTTGAGTGCCATTTTTATTATCTCGACATATTCTCTGGTCCTCTGAAGAGGTTTATCGTATTTTATTCCGTGCCAGTTTTCAATCACTATAGGGCCGCTCGTACCGAGCCCGAGCATAATGCGCCCGTCAGAGATTTCATCCAGTGTGCCGGCGGTCTGAGCGATGATTGCGGGGGTCCTGCTGAAGACGGAGATTATCCCTGTTGCGAGTTTTATCTTAGCAGTGTTCCCGGCTAAAAGCCCGATCAGAGAAAATGCGTCCCTACCCCACATCTCGGGAATCCAGATCGAGTCGTAGCCCAGCTCTTCTGAGAGCTGCGCGTACTCTACAAGCTCCTCCATCGTGATGTCGCTCCAGTAAGGCGTGACTATACCGATTTTATGCACTTGGGGCCTCCTTTGATTCGAAGCTAACAACGCTCTGCGTCAACACGCTTCTGACTATAAGATTTACAACCCGGGGTTGTATGATGCATAGTATACTACCTCTCCATGGAGAGAAAAGAGAAAGTAATTAACGGAGACTTAAGACATGGTTGAATCTTTTAACGAAAAACTCAGGAGCGCGGCAAGGATCGCGGTGAATGTATGTATGGCTGTAAAACCCGGAGAAAGCGTGCTGGTGATAACGGACGAGCCCACTAGATCTATTGGGTACGCGCTGTGGGAAGCCGCAAAGGAGAGCGGGGCCGAGGCGATGATAACTGAAATAATCCCAAGGGAATCAAACGGAGAGGAGCCGCCCGGAGCGATAGCGGGGCTTATGAAAAGCGTGGACGTCGTGCTGATACCCACATCTAAGTCGCTTAGCCATACGGACTCGAGAAGAGAGGCGAGCAAGTCGGGCGTCAGGATCGCTACTCTCCCCGGGATTACGGAAGACATGATGATAAGGACCCTTAACGCGGACTTTAAGGAGACTGCAGAAAAGAGTAATAAGCTTGCCGAGATATTAAGCGCAGGAACCAATGTAAGGGTCACTTCTGAGAAAGGCACGGACGTTAACCTCGTTCTGGAAAGCAGAGAAGGGCACCCGGACACAGGGCTCAACCACAAGCCCGGGGACTTCAGCAACCTTCCCGCGGGAGAGGCATACGCAGCCCCGCTCGAGGGTAAATCGAGCGGGATTGTAGTTATGGACGGCTCAATGGCAGGCGTGGGAATACTTAAAGGGGAGGTAATACGGATAAAAGTGGAAGACGGTTACGCGGTCGACATCTCTGGTGGGGAGGCGGCGGAAAAACTGGATTCCATAATGAAGCCGTTTGGAAAAGACGCGTATAATCTTGCGGAGCTTGGCATCGGCACTCACGACAGGGCCCTGATAACCGGAAACGTGCTCGAGGACGAAAAGGTAATAGGTACGGTGCATATCGCGTTTGGCGACAATAAGAGCATGGGAGGGGTCGTAAGGGTGGCGAGCCACCTAGACGGAGTCATCATGGAGCCTACGGTCGAGGTCGACGGCAAGGAAATAATGAGGGCTGGAGAGTTCCTCATATTCTAAATCAGAGACAAAACTCCCCGCTTATGTGGTAAATTTATTCTAATGGAAACTGCGGTCAGCAACCTGATTTTTCTAAACCCACCGGGCACGCTCGAGGCTATATTACTTCTCATATTGGCTTTGGTAGTCGTCTACGGATCTTACAGAAGCACGAGAACACTTACGGACAGTAAGAAGAAAATCGTCCTTATTTCTCTCCATATACTCTCATTCCTGCTGATAGCGTTCTTACTCCTTAATCCGGCACTTCGGATAGAGAGCTATAAGGAAGAGAGGAAGAATCTATCCGTCATTGTGGACAGCTCGTTCAGCATGAGTCTTTCGGGCGGTGAGGACGGGAACACGAGAATAGATGAGGTCCGGAATTTTGTAGATCAAAACAGTGACTTTTTTGCCGGGATTGAAGAAAATTATATTGTCGAGTATTTAAGTTTCGACAAGACTCTCAAGCCCTCATCGAAGGACTCTTTATTTCAAGACGAGCCTCTTGGGAAACATACGAATTTCAAAAATCTTATAAAAGAGCTTAAGGGAAAGAGGGAGAGGGGAGAAACTGACCTCGCGATACTCATTTCAGACGGCGGGAATGGGGAAGGCCCGCCTCCCGGAATTTTAGATGATTTAGAAGAGGATGATTTCCCGATCAGCTCCGTAAGCCCCGTATCCGAAGCTTCTCAGAACGACGTGTGGATAGAGGATATAAACGCAAGTGAAGTAACTTTTTTGAGATACGAGTTCCCTGTTGAAGTAATAGTTAAAACGAATAGAAAAGACGTAATAGACCTTCCGGTTTCGCTCTATGAAGACGATAGGCTCATCTCAATTAAGGATGTCTATCTGTCTCCAAAGACTAAGGAGGGACTTGTCAGCTTTAAAATAAACCCTATTACGCTCGGCAGAAAAGTCTACACGGTATCAATACCCAAGGTGTCCGGCGATCAGACCCCGGAGAACAACCAAAAGTCCTTTTATACCGAAGTTATTATTAACAAGATAAGGGTTCTTCATGTAGCCGGGAGCCCGTCCTGGGACGTCAGATTTATGAGAAGGGCAATGAAGAGGAACCCAAATATTGACCTCGTTTCCTTCTTTATCCTCAGAGACCCCTCTGACCTCGTATTCGCCTCGGAAAGCGAACTCAGTCTGATCCCCTTCCCTGTAAACGAAATATTCGGGAGCGAGCTTAAAACATTCGATGTCGTTATATTCCAGAACTTTAATTTCCAGCCCTACGGAATTTTCGGCTTTCATCTGAGGAGCGTTAAGGACTATATAACCCAGGAGGGAGGGGCTTTCTTGATGATAGGTGGCAATAAGAGCTTTGAAAGCGGGAACTACGGAAGAACGCCGATCTCTGACATATTACCCGTGGAGCTCGATTATCTGCCCCGCACGTTAACCGATTCGATTAGCGATCGGGCGTTTAAGCCCGAGCTCACGCAAGCGGGGAGAAACCACCCGATAATGAGAATAATACCAAACAAGGATGAGAACGAGAGATACTGGGATAATATGCCTGAGCTTCAGGGGCTGAATATCGTAAACGGCGTGGACCCTGAAGCGACAACTCTGCTTGAGACCCCGGAAGAAGAGCCTCTCCTTGTAGTAGGTGAGGCAGGGTCGGGGAAAGTTGCCGCGTTTTTGTCTGATTCTTCCTGGAGGTGGAATTTCGCGGGCGCCGGGGAAGGGGACTTGTCTCCTTATTACGGGAAGTTTTGGAACAGACTTTTCCTCTGGTTCGTGAACGACCCAGAGCTCCGGAATATCAGAATAAGCACTGATAAAGCGATTTATAATCCCGGAGACAGCCCTAAAATTGAAGTCATGGGATCAGAAGCGGATATTACTGATAAAGATACCAAGCCTGTTCTGACATTTCCTGGCGGAGACAAAATCGGAATAACAATCGAGAAGACATCTGAGAGCAGGTACAGCGGTAGGGTACGCCTCAGAGAATACGGGAATTACGGCGTCATAGTCCCTGGGGATGATTACGATTTATTTACCGACTCTAATATAAATGGTATATCATTTACCGTAGAGCCCGCGGAGGATGAAGTAAGGGGCCCTACGGCTAACGAAGAACTCCTCAAAGCCATAGCAGAAAAAACGGGAGGAAGATTTATCACCACGGCTGAGAGCGCGGGAAAGCTAGGTATAGATAACAAGAAAAAGAGGACTATAACGGGCTATGAGACTGTGGAGCTTTGGGACAGCCCGATCTTCTTCTTCCTGCTGGTCGGGCTTCTTTCCGGAGAGTGGCTTCTCAGAAGAAGGTGGGGGCTCAGATAAAGCTCATATTATTATTTGTGATACATAGCCCGGGAACATTGACATGATACTAGCCGTGGATATAGGTAACACTAATATAGTTTTCGGACTCTTTGACGGAGGCGAAATAGCATGCGACTGGAGAATCGGAACCGACAAATCAAAGACTTCGGATGAATACGGGCTCCTTTTCAGGGAGCTTCTCCAATTTAGAGAGATAGACTTAAGCTCCATAGACGGCGCGGCCATTTCATGCGTAGTTCCTACGATACTGGGAACAATCGCTAACGCGATAAATGCATATTTTAATGTGGACTCTCTTGTCGTTGGACCCGGAATCAAATCGGGTATGCCCATTCTGTACCATAACCCCAAAGAAGTCGGGGCAGATAGAATCTGTAACGGTGTAGCCGCTTTTGAGAAGTATAAGGGCAGCGTTATAGTAGTGGATTTTGGAACGGCGACAACCTTTGACTGCATTTCTGAAAATGGCGAGTATATTGGGGGTACAATCACTCCCGGACTTCTGATATCGGCGGAGGCACTTTACCGTGAGGCCTCGAAGCACCCCAGAGTAGAGATAATAAAGCCCGAAAACGTGATCGGGAAAACCACAGTCGAGAGCATACAGTCGGGCATTGTATACGGCTATGCCGGACTTGTTGACGGTATTGTGGCGAATATCAGAAAAGAGATGAAAACGAACCCCGGTGTTATAGCCACAGGGGGGTCGGCGAACCTGATATCCACAGAGAGTAAAGCTATCGAGTCGGTTGACGAGTTCCTCACACTTAAGGGGTTAAAGCTCATTTATGAACGGAACCTCTAACTTTATCATTCGGCTTCATAAAACTAAGAGACCTCACTATGATCTGACTCTCGAGAAAAATGGAGAAATGAGATCATGGATATTGCCACGCGGCATTCCGGAAACCGAAAAAGACAGGAAAATTGCAATAGAAGAGACGGGAGTGAAGGGGTCGTTTAACGAAGCTCGGGATACTATCAAACAAGACGGATACGGAGAGGGAGAGCTCAGGGCCTGGGATAGCGGCCCATACAGTATTGAGGCCGAAAACAGCATAAAATATATTATCTTTGCAAACGGTAAGAAATTTAAAGGGAAGTTCCTTCTGCATAACCCCGGATGGGGGAGATGGACCAAGAAGAGACTCTGGGTTTTGGAAAAATGTCCGCCAAGTAAGCCCTACTCAAAAACTTCGTGATATTTGTGTAAATTAGTCTTAAGCCGGGCTTTAATAAATAGCGCGGCATTTACTGAACCGGCACGGTCTCTGTATGACTAAAAATCTGATTATCATAATAAGCGCTATCTACTCAGTAGCTTTATATATGCTTCTGCCGCTTGATAAAAATGTGCTCAAGGGACTCTCGATACTATTCTTCATTGCGGCCCTGTGGCTTACGGAGGCCTTGCCCATAACGGTAACGGCGCTAATAGTACCGGTGCTGGCCGTTATAACAGGCATTCTGAATGTTAAAGAGGCGCTCAGCTACTTTGCGCATCCGATAATATTTTTATTCCTCGGGGGTTTCGGTCTGGCCGCAGCCCTTCATAAGTACAGTCTGGATGAGCTTTTTGCAGGCTTTATAATGAAAGCGGCTGGCACAAAGATGCTTTACTCGATACTGGGGTTATTCGTGTCAACAGCCGTTCTGAGCATGTGGATAAGCAACACCGCGACTACTGCTATTATGCTTCCAGTGGCGCTCGGGTTGATCGCTAGCCTTAAAGATAAAAATACAGCTAACGAAACCTTCATTCTGCTCGGGGTTGCTTACTCAGCCAATATAGGCGGTATCGGGACTATTGTAGGAAGCCCGCCAAACGCAATAACGGCCGCAAACCTCGGTTTGAGCTTCAGCGAATGGCTACGGATCGGCATACCTGCAGTTTTGGTCCTGTTCCCTATCATGATACTGGTGCTGTTCCTTAAATTAAGGCCTAAGCTGCCTGAAGTGAGCACTGTGCGTAAAACTACAGCCAAGCTTGTCTTCGGTAATCCAAAGAGCTACAAGGTCGTCGCTATTTTTACACTTACCGTACTCCTCTGGCTGTTCAGTAAACCCCTGTCATCGCTCTTAGGAATAGAAAAGAGCTTTGACTCGCTGGTTGCGGTGTTCGCGATAGTGCTTCTCGTGTTATTCAGGACGATTAAGTGGAAGGAGGTAGAGCGGTTTACGGACTGGGGGGTGCTGCTCCTCTTCGGAGGGGGCCTCGTTCTAAGCGGCATATTGGGAGAGACGGGGGCGAGCAGTTATCTGGCAAGATTGGTCGAATCGGACATATCCGGCTACGGCCTCTTATTACTCATATTGGGCTCGGTAACACTTATGATATTTTTGACAGAGTTTGCCAGTAACACTGCAAGCGCGGCGATCATGGTCCCGATATTTCTGACCCTCGGTCAGGAGCTTTCGCTTTCCTCACCCGGTGTGCTGGCTCTGAGTGCGGGGATAGCGGCATCGTGCGCATTTTTGCTCCCTGTTGCCACGCCGCCCAACGCTCTGGTGTTCGGCACGGGGAGAATAAAGCAATGGTCAATGATAAAAGTGGGTATAGTGCTCAATATCATTTCGGCACTGCTTATAGCCGTTATAGCCTATTACTTGATTTAAAAAGTGACCCGAAAAAAGTACTTCACTGTTATGAGGGTTGGGGTTTGGACATCCCCTGTCGCTGTGCCTTTCGGAGATTGTTTTCGTACCTGAAACTAATAGTGGACCGCATTCAATTCCGGCTCTCAGAAGTGTGAAGTGCTTACCGCTCAGCCGGGAGTCTACCCGGGCGGCGAAGTTGGATCTCGATCTTCCTTACTTTCGTTCACCGCCCTATTTCGGCTCCGTTTTATTGATCTCGGCAATCTCTACAAGAACTCCGTTCATTGCCTTTGGGTG
>Ga0114931_10005268_pt1 | contig 15982 bp, 16 predicted proteins | sample 2SBtaG_FD_89579 | JGI IMG/M metagenome (GOLD analysis project Ga0114931, IMG submission 89579) | Deep subsurface microbial communities from Kolumbo volcano to uncover new lineages of life (NeLLi) - 2SBTROV14_V59a metaG | ecosystem: Environmental > Aquatic > Marine > Volcanic | place: Kolumbo...
CATAAATTATTGAGTTCAGGAGCTTTTAGAGCGGTATTTATAGCGTCGCACGGAGATTTTTCCAAGCCGAGCATAGTCACTCTATGTGAGGTTTGGAAAAATCGAGTACGGCGCTGGAAATGCCGCTATAGAAGCAGCAAAGCGGTCCTGGACCAAATATTTATGCAACGTTAGGGTAAACCTTTGGGGCCGGCAGTCATCGCACTACGGATTCAGCTTGCGCGGGGCACCGGGCCGGGCGGCATTTCTATGGCCTGCAAGGTATGGCGGGTGGCCGCAAGAACCCGCTGCAGGTTGCGCCAATCCAGAATCAGGGTCGTGGTATTGACCAATGGATGGCTCTGAAAATAATCGCTGTGCGAAAGTTTCCGGTCCATGAGCAGTTCGGCGGAATGATCCGGGTCATTGACCAGCGCCGGCAACGAAACAGCTCCAGGGTTTAGCCGCAGATAGCGGTGCAGGCGCTCAGCGGATGCCAATCCCAATCCCGGGGCCCGCAGAAGCCGGCCCAATTCCCGCATATCCAGCTGTTGCCCGGCCTCCACCACAAGTAGAAAATGGCGTCGCGCGCGGCGATCACGCAGGAACAGATTCCTGGCTTTCGGGCCGGGTAAATTCGGCGCCAGACGTTCGGCATCCTCGCAACGGTATAAGGCAGGTTGGTCAAATCTGCGAAACTCGATGGCCTGCCGTTGTAACCAGGCTTATATATTCATGCGCGAGGCTTTCCGGCTTGAGCGCGGGCGTTACAGCGCCGCCGGCGGCGCTGTACAATTCCAGGCAATCACTATAACGCATCCCGGCGCCAGCACCGGGGGGGGTTAACAACGCGCTCAACGGCGAACCGTGCGAGGGAGCATGTCACACAGCAAACTGATCGGTTACATCCTCTGGATTTTTGGCTTTACCGGTGCTCACCGTTTTTATTTTGGACGCCCGATCAGCGGAACAATCTGGTTTTTCACCTTTGGGCTGTTTCTGATCGGCTGGATCATCGATGTGTTTCTGATCCCCGGCATGGATCGGGACGCGGATCGGAAATATCTGGAAGGTCCCACGGATTACAACCTTGCCTGGTTGCTGCTGACCTTTCTCGGAATATTGGGCATCCACCGTTTCTATCTGGGAAAAGTTCTGACCGGATTGTTGTATCTGTTCACCGGAGGACTGCTGCTGTTCGGTGTGATTTACGACTACTGGACACTCAATGAACAGATCGACGAGTTAAATCGCCACCCCCAATGAGGCCCAGCACTTCCGTTCGTTGGCTGACGGAACCCTCACACGACCCGGTCGCCGGGTTCACGACCTGCAAAAAATGCATCCAGGTTGTCCAGCGCGCGAAACCCCATGGCATCCCTGGTCTCATGGGTGGCACTGCCCAGATGCGGTAATACAAACACGTTTTCCAGTTTCCGATAGCGCGGGTCGATGTTCGCCGGCTCGCCATTGAAAACATCCAGCCCGGCCGCGGCCAGCTTGCCGCTCAACAGGGCCTCGATGAGCGCATCATCGTCAACCACGGCGCCGCGGGCGGTATTCACCACGATGGCCCCGTCCGGTAACAGTGCGATGCGCTCGCGGTTGAGCAGATGATGAGTCTGTGCCGTTGCCGGGCAGTTCAGGGACAAGAACTGGCATTGCGGCAACATCGCCTCCAGGCTCGCGACAAACTGCGCAGCGCCCGCCTGCTGCGGCTCCAGGGGTTGGCGCTGGTGGTACAGCACCCGCATATCGAAGCCCCGCGCACGCCGGGCACACACCTGGCCGACCCGGCCCATGCCAACAATTCCCAGGGTCTTGCCCGTAACCTGGGTGCCGAGCATGAACGTCGGGCTCCAGGTGTGCCAGGCATTATTACGCACCAGTCGTTCACCTTCGGCGGCGCGCCGCGCGGCTCCGAGCAACACCAGGAACATGATTTCCGCCGTCGCGTCATTCAGGACATCCGGGGTGTTGGTGACCACCAGTCCCCGCTGGCTGGCAGCGGCAGTGTCCACGTGGTCATAACCGACTGAAAAGTTCGCAATGATGCGCACCGAATCCGGCAACTGCCGAATGACCTCGGCGCTCAAATGTTCGGTATGGCAAATCAGCAGGGCATCCGCGCCCTGGGCTTTTTCGAGCAGTTCAGCGCTGCTGTAAAGATGATCGTCGCTGTTCAGGCGTGGCTGGTAGGATTGCGCCAACCGCGCGAGAACCCGATCAGGCAGCTTGCGGCCAACGGTGACAATGGGTTTTTGGTTCATGATGATTCTCTATACAAGACCGTGCTGCCGGGGGCATTGGTACCCAGGTTCCGGGACCGCTATGGGGCTGTCCGACTGTCGGCCGCGCCAGTGTAGCGGGCCGAAACAGACTGTCAAATTTCGGTATATTTTTCTGTAATGCGGAAAATTAGGTACTATTGGACTACTGGAAGTTTCTTGCTCTGTCGCGATGCCGGATAAACCACAAGCTCAAGCAAAGGCCCACAGGATACCGAGCCCACGCCGCCGGGGCCGCCCTCCCCGTACCCAGGGCCGTAACGGCGCCGCGTTGGTGCAATCCCTGTCCCGGGCTCTGACGCTGCTGGAATCCATTGCCAGGGCTGATAACGGCATGACTCTGAGTGATCTGGCCCAGCAATCAAAGCTCGCGCCGTCCACCGCCCACCGACTGCTCAACACCCTGGAGCAACATGGATTCGCCAACCTGGACCCGCAACGGGGCCTGTGGTTCGTGGGAGTCGGCGCCTTCACCGTCGGCAATGCCTTTCTAATCAACCGGGACTATGTGGTAGTGGCGCGGCCCTTCATGTACCAGTTGATGGAGCAATCCGGGGAGTCCGTGAATCTGGCCAAACATTACCAGGGTCAGGTCGTGTTCCTGGCCCAGGTTCAATGCCGGGAAATGATGCGCATGCTGGTACGCCTGGGCAGCCATGCCCCCCTGCACGCTTCCGGTGCCGGCAAGGCTCTGCTGGCGGCCATGGCGCCACAGCAGGTCAAAGAAATGATCCGCCGCCAGGGTTTACCCGGTATTACCGCAAATACCCTGGACAAGGAACCACGTTTGCGCGAGGACCTGGCCAGAACCCGTGAAATCGGCTACGCCTATGATGATGAAGAGCATGCCGTTGGCTTGCGTTGCGTGGCCAGCACCATCCATGATGAGCACCATGAGGCCATTGCCGCGATCTCGATTTCCGGTCCCCGCGCCCGCATCAGCAACAGGCGCATTGAATCCCTGGGGAAAATGGTGATGGCGACCGCCAATCGAGTGACCGAAGCCATTGGAGGTCAACTCCCGGGCTGGCGGCAACGAGTTGTCGATGTGGCGCAATCCAGACGATGAGCCAGGCAAACCCACAAACCGCGGAAACCCGGCCCGTGACCGACCTGGTTGCCGAGTTCCGGCATTTTCTTCCCGCTGAAAGCGTGCTCCATGAAGCAGAAGATTTGCGGCCTTTCGAGTGTGACGGGCTGACGGCCTATCGTCAGTTACCCCTGCTGGTGGTGCTACCGGAAACCGTCGAGCAGGTATGCGAGGTGCTGCGAGTGTGCTCGCGCCGCCAGCTTCCGGTGGTAGCGCGGGGCGCGGGCACCGGCCTATCCGGTGGGGCCCTGCCACTGGCCAACGGAGTGGTACTGAGCCTGGCACGCTTCAATCAAATTCTGGAAATTGACCCCTTGAGCCGTACCGCCCGGGTTCAGCCCGGGGTGCGCAATCTGGCAATTTCCCAGGCCGTGGCCTGTCACCAGCTCTACTATGCACCGGATCCCTCTTCCCAAATTGCCTGCAGCATTGGCGGCAACGTGGCGGAGAATTCCGGGGGCCTGCATTGCCTGAAATACGGCCTGACCGTGCATAATATCCTTGAAGTTCAGGTGGTCACCATGGATGGCGAGCTGTTGACCATCGGCGGGCACAGCCTCGACAGCCCCGGCTACGACCTGCTGGCCATCCTGACCGGCTCTGAAGGCCTGCTGGCGGTTATTGTCGAGATCACGGTCAAGCTGCTGGCGGTGCCCGAGTGCGCCAAACTCATGCTGGCCGCCTTTGCCACTTCGCAGGCAGCCGGGGCCGCGGTAGGCCGAATCATCTCCGCCGGGATCATCCCCGCGGGCCTGGAGTTAATGGACAACTTCGCCATTCGCGCCACCGATGAGTTCTGCCAGGCGGGCTATCCTCTGGAGGCCGCGGCGATTTTGCTGTGCGAAATCGATGGCACTGAGCCGGAGGTCGATGATCAGATTGCAATGGTCGAGGAATTGCTGAAAAGCTGTGGTGCCAGCGAAATCCGAATCGCGCGCTCAGAGCTCGAACGCCAGCGATTCTGGGCCGGGCGTAAAGCGGCATTCCCGGCTGCCGGTCGCCTGTCACCGGATTATTACTGCATGGACGGCACCATCCCCAGGCGCGAACTGTCCAATGTGCTCAAGCGCATGGAAGCGATGTCAAAGGACTATAAGCTGCCGATCATGAACGTCTTTCATGCCGGCGACGGCAATCTGCATCCACTGATACTGTACGACGCCAATCATGATGGGGAACTGGAGCGGGTTGAGGAGCTGGGCGCGAAAATCCTGGATATGTGCGTCGAGGTAGGCGGCACCATTACCGGCGAACATGGTGTGGGGGTGGAAAAAATCGACCGCATGTGCACCCAGTTCGCCAAACCTGAACTGGAGCAGTTCCATGCCCTGAAGGCGGCATTCGATGAAGCTGGTTTACTCAACCCCGGCAAAGCCGTACCCAGCCTGGCCCGTTGCGCGGAGATCGGTGGCATGCATGTTCATGCCGGGCAATTGCCGTTTCCAGATATCGAACGTTTCTAATGTCTGTGGACCGGGATATTCAAGAGCTGTTGCAACAGCGGGTTGCGCAGGCCATGGAAACCAGGACCCCGCTGGCGATTTGCGCTGGCAACAGTAAAAATTTCCTCGGCCGCGAGTCCGATGGCGAAATCTTTTCGGTTGCGGACCACCGAGGCATTCTCAGTTATGAGCCCACCGAGCTGGTTCTCACCGCCCGCTCCGGCACTCCCCTGGACGAGATTGAGGCCACCCTCGCTGAACAACACCAGTTACTGGCTTTTGAACCCCCTCACTATGGCCCGGGCGCAACCCTTGGCGGCACGGTTGCAGCCGGGCTTTCCGGTCCTCGCCGCGCCTTCGCCGGGGCCTGCCGGGATTTTGTATTGGGGACCGGGATCATCAACGGCAAGGCTGAGATTTTACACTTCGGAGGCCAGGTGATGAAAAATGTCGCGGGCTACGATGTCTCCCGGCTCATGACCGGCGCCATGGGCACCCTGGGGGTACTGTTGGATATTTCCCTGAAAGTATTGCCCGTGGCCCCTGAACAATGCAGCCTGTCGTTCAGTGAAAACCGGGCCACGGCCATCACCCGCATGAACCAGTGGTGTGGGCGGCCTTTACCGCTGTCGGCCCTGGCCTGGCATGATCAGACGCTGTACGCGCGACTGTCCGGTACCGCGGGCGGTCTCCAGTCGGCATGCAAAAAACTCGGGGGGGAGCCGCTGGCTGACGGAGAAAGTTTCTGGGCCGGGCTGCGCGAACAACGCCATGCATTTTTCGCCACGAGCGATCCCCTCTGGCGCCTGTCAGTGCCTTCGGCAACACCGCCGCTGGCGCTCCCGGGGGAGGTCCTGATCGAATGGGGAGGCGCACTGCGCTGGCTGAAAACCGATGCCGATGCCAGCAGCGTCAGAGCGGTAACCGCCAGTGCCGGTGGCCATGCCCTGCTGTACCGGAACGGCGATCCGAGCGGCGAAATCTATCACCCGCTCGGTGACGGTCTGTTACGTCTGCAACAACGCATCAAGGCCGCTTTCGACCCACTGGGTATTTTCAATCCTGGACGCATGTATGCGCTGATCTGAGCGCATCCTGCCGTACCGCCAGCTGACGCGACATCGCCATGCAGACCCGACTTGCCGAATTCATTCGCGATACCCCCGAAGGCCGGGAGGCGGACGACATCCTGCGTAAATGCGTACACTGCGGATTCTGCACCGCCACTTGCCCAACCTATCAGTTGCTGGGTAATGAGCTGGACAGCCCGCGGGGGCGCATTTATCTGATCAAGGAACTGCTCGAGGGCAACCCGGTTACCACCCGGACCCAGTTGCATCTGGATCGCTGCCTGACCTGCCGGGCTTGTGAGACCACCTGCCCTTCCGGAGTACGCTACGGGCGGCTGGTGGACATCGGCCGGGAACTCACTGAACGCCAGGTCAGTCGATCGCCACTTTCGAGTTTGCTGCGCCTGAGCCTGCGGAAAATACTCCCGTACCCAAAACGATTCGGGCCGCTGCTGGCCATCGGCCAGGCCCTGCGAGCGCTTATGCCCGCGCCGTTACAGGCCAAAATACCCAGCAAACACCAGGCCGGCAGCTGGCCCGAGGCCCGTCATGCCCGGCGCATGCTGGTACTGGATGGTTGCGTACAACCGGCCATCGCACCCGATATCAACCTGCACGCCGCCCGGGTACTCGACCGCCTGGGCATTTCCCTGCTCCGGGTTGCCGGGGCCGGCTGCTGTGGCGCGGTCAGTTATCATCTCTCAGCACAGGCGGAAGGCCTGGATTTCATGCGCCGCAATATCGATGCCTGGTGGCCCTGTCTGGAACGCGGTGCCGAGGCCATTATCATCACTGCCAGTGGCTGCGGTGCCATGGTCAAGGACTACGCAGAGGCTTTGGCGCAGGATCCGCACTACCGGGACAAGGCAGCAAGGGTATCCGCCCTGGCCAGGGATCCGTGTGAAGTCATCGCAACTGAGGATCTTCAGTATCTGGCCCGGGGAAATGGCCGGGCCATTGCCTACCACAGCCCCTGCAGCCTGCAGCATGGCCAGAAACTGGCCGGGCGCGTCGAGTCTTTGCTGAGCGATGCGGGTTATCGGCTCAGACCAGTCGCCGATGCTCATTTGTGTTGCGGATCAGCGGGCACCTATTCAATATTGCAACGCGAATTGTCCCAACGCCTGCTGAAAAATAAAATTTCCGCTCTTGAGCACGGTGCGCCGGAACTCATCGCGACCGGCAACATCGGCTGTCTGGCACAACTGGAGTCGGCCACGGATCGGCGCGTCGTGCATTGGATAGAACTGCTCGACACACCGCTTGAGGCCATTGCCAGTCATGGCCATTTACCCCAGGAGCACCCAAGTCCGACAGGCTCCTAGCCTGAATCATTCACAACGGCTCGACCTGCGGCAAGCGGACTTACCTGTGATTCAGGTGCACCAAAGCCGATCCGGGTCAGCTTCCAGGAAGAGGAACTCTCCATGCCCGCACCCGATCCCATTCATTTCGATACCCTGAGCCTGCATGCCGGCCAGCGCCCTGATCCGGCCACCGGTGCCCGGGCTACCCCCATCTACCAGAGCACCTCCTTTGTTTTCAAAGACACGGCCCAGGCGGCATCGCTGTTCAATGCGGAACGCCCGGGCCATGTGTATTCGCGGATCACCAACCCGACCAATGCCGTTCTGGAAGAACGGATTGCGGCACTCGAAGGCGGCATCGGAGCCATCGCCACCGCCAGTGGCCAGGCCGCCATGCATCTGGCCATCGCCACTGTGTGCGCAAGTGGGGATCACATTGTTGCCTCGCGCTGCCTGTACGGCGGCTCCCACAATCTGCTCAGTTATACATTGCCACGCTTCGGCATTGAAACCACCTTCGTGGATCCGCGCCGGCCCGAGCAGTTCGAAGCTGCGATCCGTGACAACACCAAGCTGTTTTTTGCCGAAACCCTGGGCAACCCCGGCCTCGATGTGCTGAATATTCCGGTGGTTGCCGATATCGCGCACCGGGCCGGCATCGCCCTGTTGATGGATTCGACTTTCACCACGCCCTACCTGTGCCGGCCTTTTGAGCATGGCGCGGATCTGGTTTTTCATTCCGCCACTAAATTTCTCGGCGGCCACGGCGTCGCCATAGCCGGCCTGCTGGTCGACAGTGGCCGCTTCGATTGGGAAGCTTCCGGTCGCTACGCCACTCTCACTGAACCGTACGCGGGTTTTCACGATATGGATTTTTGCGAGGAACAGGGACCGGCGGCGTTTATCATGCGGGCGCGCAAGGAGGGCCTGCGCGACTTTGGTGCCTGTATGAGTCCTACCACCGCCTTTTACATCCTCCAGGGGATCGAGACATTGTCGCTGCGCATGCAGCGGCACGTGGATAATACCCGGAAAATTGTTGCTTTCCTGTCTCAGCACGAGGCGGTTGATTCGGTCACCTATCCGGAGTTGCCCGACCACCCCGACCACGAACTCGCCAGAACTTTCATGCCCCGGGGTTGCGGTGCGGTGTTCAGTTTCAGTGTGCGCGGAGGGCGTGATGCCGGTGTGGCCTTCATCGAAAGCCTGCGCCTGTTCTCCCATCTCGCCAATGTCGGGGATGCCAAATCCCTGGTCATCCACCCGGCCAGCACCACTCACCACCGCATGGATGATCAGGCTCTGGCACAGGCCGGAATTACCCAGGGCACCATCCGCCTGTCCATTGGCCTGGAAGATCCGCAAGACCTGATTTTGGATTTAAATCGTGGTCTGCACAACGCCTCCAAACTGCAAAAAGTATCAGCCGCCTGAACACCGGGAGCCAACATGGATCTGAAGATCGATCAACACAATTGCTATATTTACACCGGCTCGCGCCCCTTTGATGCGGCGCAGCCCAGTATCGCATTCATCCATGGCGGCGGGCTGGATCATACCGTCTGGAACCTGCTCAGCCGCTACTTCGCCCATCATGGCTATAACGCATTGGCCGTTGATCTGCCCGGTCACGGCCGATCCGGGGGCGCACTGCTGCAAAGTATCGAAGCCATGGCCCAGTGGCTGCTGGAATTGCTGGATACACTGAGCATTACACAAACCGCACTGATCGGCCACAGCATGGGTTCCCTGGTGGCATTGCATGGCGCCGGCACCTTTAGCGGGCGAGTCAACTTCGTGGGCCTGTTGGGAATCGCCGTACCCATGCGGGTCTCCGATGAGTTGTTGAATGCGGCCCAAAACAATGATCACTCCGCCATGGACATGGTCAACCTGTGGGGCCATGGCTATGGGGCACAACTTGGGGGAAATCAGGCACCTGGCATGTGGATGACCGGGGGCGGTGTACGGCTGCTCGAACGTGGCGCCGACGGCGTTTTATATAACGATCTGAATGCCTGTAACGCCTATTCACAAGGCCTGGAAGTTGCCGCACAAATTCAGTGTCCAGCGCAAATTCTGCTCGGACGCCAGGACATCATGGCCTCCCCACGCCAGGCCCGCAAACTGATACAGGCCATCACCGACGTGCAAACCTTTGAATTGCACCCCTGTGGGCACATGCTGATGGCCGAACAGCCGAATCAGGTACTGGACATACTTATAGACGGACTGGCACTCGCGCGGCGCACGAAGATGGTCGCTTGAAGGCACGACCTGTTTCGAATTGCTTTAGCAGCCCTATGCGATACCTGCTGACAGCGCCCGGCTGATTGGTTCCCCCTGTGACCCGGTTCAATGAATTCAGTAAAATTGCCGATATACTGTCATAAGCTTCGATACACAGGACCGGGAGATGAAGATACCCGATCAACCACAGCAGGTTGTCCAGGCGGAAAACCTGGATCACTTCTTCAGCAGGGAACTTGAAGGGGCTCTGCATAATCAGCGTGTCGAGACCAGCCAGGCCACCGCCCGCTATATCGTAAGGACCCTGTGCCGATTTTCCCGTAGTGAACGATTTTATGAATCAACCGGCAGTGGCCAGGATCTGAAACCCCTTGCCATGATCTATGCCGATGCCGTGAACAGCCCCACACCCCGGCAGCGGCACCGGTCTTTTCGTCGTCTGGGGGATGTCGCGCTATTCATTGCCGGCCTGTTTTCGCACAGCCTCAATCGAAAACCCGTCGGTCTCGACTACTACCTGGCGATGGGCGGCGGTGCTTATGCCCACTTGTCCGCCAGCGCTCTATCCGGACGAGATGTATTTGCGGAACTGTCTGAGAAATTCGAGGCCTTTGTCAATGCGCTTGCGGAACTGAGCATCGACGCCAATTTCAATCGCACCAGTGATCTGCTGGAAAACTACGACCTGTGGCTGCGTACCGGCAGCAAACGGGCATCCCGACGGCTGTTGCGCGCAGGCATACAACCAACCTGGTCAGCCACCGACAGCCACTATCGGCATTGAGTCGCGGAACAGGGTTCAGACACAGGTGCTGCAAGCGGATAAATATTGGAAATAGGCGCCACCGGCAGCAATGGCCAGCAGCAGACCAGCCGCCGCGCCGATCAGCATACCCTGCTCTCGATCACTGATTAAGAAACGAAACAGCGCGATGGTGCCGATAAAAGTGACCAGGCAGATGCCCATAAAGATGTAGGTTTCCACTCAAGTTCCCTCTAAGGCCAAAGGATAATTACAGAAATTTTCCACATTCATGTGGCTATTAATACAACTTCCCACTATTTGTAATAAAAAACATGAACAATGTCACGCTTCTAACGGGAAAATAGCACATTTTTCGAATATTTTTATCTCCGTATGAGGCCTGGTCGAGGTAAATTCAGGTATTTTTAGGAATTAACTTAATAATCTCGACCAATCAAGTCGGAATCCCATCCGCATCGTTATTACGGACCTGGCCGTGCGCAATTTTCTCCTGCCGACAGAAATTTCTGCGGATCTTTGTCTGGTTTCTATTTATTCCACAATTCAAACATTCACTTCAGTATTATGGAAAATAATGTTTTAATCATACGGCTTGGTATACCAGGCTCCCAGCGATAAAAGTATACTGAAACACGGCTGGAAATTTACAAGGTGACCTGACCTTTGCAATAACAACTTCTAAAGTGAATCCAGCTTCTTTGGCGATACCTCAGCCGGAATTGCCATCCTCACTCACCGTCTATGGAGGCGTTACTACAATGACAACCAAAACAGCATCATCACGACGTAAATTCCTCAAAAACAGTGCTGCCGCAGCCGTAGGCGGCACCGCAGCGGTGGCAGTTCCATCGATTGTCAAGGCCGCCAAGCCCGTGGTCCTGAAAGTCCAGGCGGCCTGGGGTGGCGGTATCTTTCTGGAATATGCCCAGGACTACGTGCGGCGCGTCAACGAAATGTCCGGAGGTTCCCTGAAGATTGATCTGCTGGGTGTCGGCGCGGTGGTCAAGACCGCCGAAATGCAGACCGCAGTCCACAAGGGGGTTCTCGATGGGGCCCATATGGTCACGGCTTATTGGTATTCGAAAAGCCCGGTGGCCTCACTGTTCGGAACCGGTCCGTGCTTCGGCTGGACCGCCAATGAGCTGTTGGGCTGGATTCACTATGGTGGCGGCAAGAAACTCTACTACGAACTCATGCACGACAAACTGAAACTGAATCTGGTCGGCTTTTTCTCCGGCCCGATGCCCGCCCAGCCGCTGGGTTGGTTTAAAAAACACATCACCAAATCCTCGCAAATGAAAGGACTTAAATACCGCACCGTGGGCCTGGCGGCCAATGTCATGCAGGAAATGGGCATGTCGGTCGTGCAGTTGCCCGGCGGCGAAATTCAGCCGGCCATGAAGAGCGGTCTCATCGATGCCGCCGAGTTCAACAATCCCACATCGGACATGGATTTAGGCATGCAGGATGTCTCCAAGTATTATCACCTTGCGAGTTTTCATCAATCGCAGGAATGCTTCGAGATCATCTACAACAAGAAATTGTTTGACAAGCTCTCGACCCAGCATCAGCGGATTCTGCAGTACGCCGCCGAGGCCGCATCTTCAGACATGTCCTGGAAAGCCATGGATCGTTACTCGAAGGATTTGATCCGATTGAAGAAGGAATTCGGTGTCAACGTCTATCGTACACCTGACAGCATCATGGACGATGAACTGAAAGCCTGGGACGTGGTGGTCGCCCGCCTGAGCAGCGAAGATCCTTTCTTCAAAAAGGTGGTTGCCGCACAAAAGGCCTGGGCGAAACGTCACGGGGCCTATTCACTCAACAACGCCCCCAACTATCGGGGCGCATACGAGCACTACTTCGGCAAGCTCTGAAACTGCTGTCTCCGGCAGTTGCAAACCAAAGGGGCGGCGCATCTGTGCCGCCCCGCTTGATTCTGAACCCCGGTTCTCTCAGCGGGAGCTAACATGACCCGTATATTGCACTTTATCGACAGTCTCAGTGCCTGGGTGGGAAAGGCTTTCGCCTGGTGCATCGTGATTCTGACTTTTTCCACCTGTTACGAAGTATTCGTCCGCTACGTGCTGAATGATCCTACCGTCTGGGCCTTCGATATGAGCGTGCAGATGTATGGTGCGCTGTTCATGATGGCCGGTGCCTACACTTTGTCCCAGGATGCTCATGTGCGTGGAGACGTGATCTATCGTCTGATGCCGACCCGGGTTCAGGCGAGCGTCGATCTCGCCTTGTATATTCTCTTTCTTGCACCCGGCACTTTTGAATTAATCTGGTACGGCTATCACTTTGCCGCAGACTCCTGGTTCTACAAGGAAGTCAGCTGGAGCAGCCCGACACGCATCCAGATATACTTTTTCAAAACACTCATACCGGTCGCCGGCACCCTGGTATTCCTGCAGGGATTCGCTGAATCCGTGCGTTGCGTGATCTGTATTCGCACCGGCAAATGGCCGCCACGCCTGCACGATGTCCAGGAAACCGAAACCATGCTTATTAACGAACAACAGGACCTTCAACGTACGGAGCAGGAATTGCAGCGTGAACAGGATCATCAGCATGTCTGATCCGGTCGTCGCCATTTTCATGCTGGGCCTGTTCATTTTCATGGTGCTGCTCGGATTTCCTATCGCCTTTACCCTGATCGCCATGGGTCTCGGATTCGGCTACTACGCCTACTACGATCCCCTACGCATGGATAACCTGTTCGACAACAGAATTTTCGAGTTGTTTGTGCAGAACACCTTCTCGGTCATGTCCAACGATGTACTGGTCGCAGTCCCGTTGTTTTTGTTCATGGGCTATGTGGTGGAACGCGCCAATATCGTCAACCGGCTGTTTTTCAGTATCCAGATCGCGGCCCGCTTCCTGCCCGGTTCCATGGCGGTGGCGGCCCTGGCCACCTGCGCCGTTTTCGCCACTGCTTCCGGCATCATTGGGGCGGTGGTAACACTGATGGGCATGCTGGCCTTCCCGGCGATGCTCAAGGCCGGTTACAACGAGCGCTTCGCCGCCGGGGCCATTTGCGCGGGGGGTTGTCTGGGAATCCTGATCCCGCCTTCCATCATGCTCATTGTTTACGCGGCCATCGCCCAGTTATCACCCCTGCGCCTGTACGCCGCGGCCATGTTCCCCGGCCTGATACTGGCGGGTATGTACATGATCTATGTCGTGACCCGTGCCTATCTGAATCCGGCGCTGGCACCCAAACCACGGGAAGAGGATATCCCGCCAGTTCGCGTAATCGCCTGGCAGTTGATGACCTCCTTCGTCCCCCTGGCGGTGCTCATCATGAGTGTCCTTGGGGCAATTTTGCTGGGCCTGGCAACCCCGGCGGAAGCGGCCGGCGTCGGGGCCTTCGGCGGCCTGTTCCTGTCCGTGTGCTATCGCTCTCTGAATTGGGAACGGCTCAAGGAAGCCGTGTACCTGACGGCCAAAACCTCCGCCATGGTCTGCTGGCTGTTCGTCGGATCCTGGACCTTCGCCTCGGTATTTTCTTACCTCGGCGGGCACGACATCATCAGAGATTGGGTGCTGTCCATGCAACTGAGCTCGGTGGGTTTTCTGATATTGGCACAAACCATCATCTTCCTGCTTGGCTGGCCCCTGGAATGGACTGAAATCATCATCATTTTCGTACCTATATTCCTGCCCATGCTGGCAACATTCAATGTCGATCCCCTGTTCTTCGGCATCCTGGTGGCCTTGAATCTGCAGACCTCTTTCCTGACCCCGCCCATGGCCATGGCGGCCTATTACCTGAAGGGTGTAGCGCCACCGCATATTCAGTTGCTGGATATTTTCCGGGGCATCATGCCGTACCTGGCAATCGTGATCCTGTCCATGGTGCTGATGTATAACTTCCCGGCCATCGCGCTGTGGCTGCCGGAATATTTCTTCGGCAAATAATCCCCCTGCTATAGCGAGGTTGTCAGACTCCATGAAAGCAAATTTACTCAGTGCCGTTGAAGCCGTAGCCGCCATTCGCGAAGGTGCGTTGAGCTCCGAGGAACTGGTCCAGGCCTGTCTCGATTGCATTGCTGAACTGGAACCCCAGGTGGGTGCCTGGGCGCATCTGGATGTGGAATTTGCCCTGGAACAGGCCCGTCAGGCCGACAATCTCCACAGCCTGGGCCAGGCGACGGGTACCCTTCATGGTCTGCCTGTCGGCGTCAAGGATATTATCGATACCGAAGATTTGCCCACCGAAAACGGCTGCCAGCTGGATGCGGGTCGCACTCCCGGGCGCAATGCCACTGTGGTGGATCTGCTGCAACAGGCCGGGGCCGTGATTTTGGGTAAAACGGTGACCGCAGAACTCGCAACCCACAGCCCCGGCAAGACCACCAACCCCCACGATCCAACGCGCACGCCCGGCGGATCATCCAGCGGCTCAGCCGCGTCGGTTGCGGCCGGGATGGTACCCTTGGCCATCGGTACCCAGACCAATGGTTCCGTGATCAGGCCCGCTGCCTACTGTGGCATCTACGGTTTCAAGCCCAGTTTCGGCAGGATCTCCCGTTCCCGAATACTTACGGTATCGCGAAATCTGGACTCCGTCGGCGTATTTGCCAGAACTCTGACCGATACTGCACTGCTCGCTGATGCGCTGATGCAATACGACAGCCAGGATCCGGACATGCAACTGCGGGCCCACCCGCAATTGTCGAATATCATGGCTGAAGAACCGCCTCTGGTGCCGCGTCTTGCTTTTGTTCGTACCCCACGCTGGGACCAGGTCGAGACCTCCAGCAAGGACGCTTTCAGAGAATTAATCGAGCATTTAAATGCGCAACACCCGGAGCATGTTGCGATCATTGATTTGGGTTCGAATTTCAACCAGGCCTACGAGGCCCATGCCCGGATCATGTACGCGGATCTGGCAACGAATTTTGCCCGCCGCTATCGTGATGGCAAATCAAAACTGAGTTCCCGGCTCTGTGAATCCATCGAGCGTGGACAACAAATCCTGGCCCAGGATTACATCACAGCGCTTGGTCAGGTCAAAGACTATAATGGCATGTTAGAGGAGATTTTACAGGAGTACGATGCCATCCTGACGCCGTCGGCATTTACAGAGGCGCCGGCTGATCTGACTGTCACCGGCGACCCCGCCATGTGCACCATCTGGAGTCTGTGTGGCGTACCGGCCGTAACCCTGCCGCTGTTCAACGGGCCCAACAACATGCCACTAGGCGCGCAACTGGTCGCCGCCCGGGGCGATGACGCCAGGCTGTTACGCACCGCGCGCTGGCTGCTGGAGACTCTCGGGGAATGAAAATCTCTGACGCAGCGCCTGTCAATACTCCGATGGCGTCCGGCCAATCCTGCAAACGAATGAGGTCACCATGGACAATTTAATCACCGGACTGTTTGCCCTGTCGGTCTTCCTGGCATTTGTCATCGGCCTGGCAATGTCCATATCCGCGCTACCATTTTCGATCATCGTCGGCACGGTCAGTCTCCTGTTGATAATCGATTTTATACAATCTCTGAAAAGCGACGTAAACGAACACGATCACCAGTAAAGAACCCAGACCGATACGAGAGTCCTGACCTGCATTCATAGGTAGGATCTAAAGGGGGACAGAGCGATACCGGACTAGGGCGACACGGTTGGCATAAGGGCCAAGTTATGAGCGTTGCATAGTCGCCGGGGTTCAAAGCCCCGTGGACCCCCAGCTTTGTCCGGGACACGCCGTGAATATATCCCTATAGGCTCGGGTGCAGCATCCCTGCTGCACACGGTCCCTGCCAAAGCTGCGAATC
>Ga0114931_10005269_pt1 | contig 15979 bp, 15 predicted proteins | sample 2SBtaG_FD_89579 | JGI IMG/M metagenome (GOLD analysis project Ga0114931, IMG submission 89579) | Deep subsurface microbial communities from Kolumbo volcano to uncover new lineages of life (NeLLi) - 2SBTROV14_V59a metaG | ecosystem: Environmental > Aquatic > Marine > Volcanic | place: Kolumbo...
GCGGCGAGCCGTTGGGCCCGCCGCCGAAGTATCGGAGAACATGTGAGCCTCCGGCGCTCTCGTCAGCGGCGGCGCCGGGCGATCAGGCCCAGACCGATCAGGCCCAGGGCCGCCGAGCCCGGAGCGGGAACATTCCCGATGCCGATCTCGCCGACCGCGTAGTCCACGGACGACGACACACGGACCGAGGTGATCCCGGAGCCGGAGGTGCTGGTGAAGCCCCAGCCCGTGGCGCCCGAGTCGCCGGTGACAGCCTGGGTGAGGCTGACGGTGTCACCAGGATCCGACCCGGTTGCCGTGATATCGAACGTGTCAAACGGGTTGGGCTCGGCGTAGAAGACGAACGCACTGACGTCCTTGTTGAACGTGAAGGTCATGTCGGTGGCGCCCTGTGTCCAGTAGACGTTGCCACCGAAGCCGTGGCTCCATGTGGCCCACGAGAGCCCGAGCGTGCGGACACTCAGGGGAACGGAACTCTTGACCAGCGGGACGCCGCCGTACAGGAAGTCGCTGACGACAGCTCCGTCACCTCGCGGATCAGATCCGACGGTTCCGTCGTTGTAGGTCAGCGCCTTGCCGCCCAGGCTCGCCGGCGGAGCGCCCGTTCCCAGGGGCGTTGCCGTGATGGTCGCCGAGGCGACCGTTGCCGTACCGACGACCGTTGCCAAAGCCACTCCAATCATCTTGTTCATGGGTCTCTCCTCTCTTTCGCTGCGAAGCGAACTCCAACGCGCGCACACACAACGCCCTTCTCCCTGCTCGTTCTCCGATGCCGGGTGAACTCGAACCACCCGGTGCCTACGCCGTGATTAGATATATTCTGATCTTGTTCTCCTCTATTCAAGCACACTCTACCAACACCGGGGTTCTGATGCAAGCCTGAGGTTCAGATTGTGGGGGGAAAAAGGGGGGCGCAGGCCGGGACGGGGTGGGGTAGAAAGCGGGGGATCTGGGTAAAAAAGAAAGCAGCGGCGAGCCGAGGGGCTCGCCGCTGCATCAGTTCTCCAGTCAGGCTGGTTCCAGCAGGGGAATCAGCGGCGACGGCGGGCGATCAGGCCCAGACCCAGCAGCCCGAGGGCGGCCGAACCCGGAGCGGGAACGTTACCGATGCCGATCTCACCGACCGCGTAGTCCACGGACGACGTCACGCGGACCGAGGTGATCCCGCCGCCGGACGTGCTCGAGAACCCGTATCCCGTTGCGCCCGAGTCACCGGTGACAGCCTGGGTCAGGCTGACCGAGTCGCCAGCGTCAGAGCCGGTGGCGGTGATGTCGAACGTGTCGAACGGGTTGGGCTCGACGTAGAAGACGAACGCGCTGACGTCCTTGTTGAACGTGAAGGTCATGTCGGTGGCGCCCTGCGTCCAGTAGACGCTGCCGGTGTGCCCATGGCTCCACGTGCCCCAGGACGAACCGACGATGCGGCTGTCCAGGACGACCGAACTCTTGACCAGCGGGACGCCGCCGTACAGGAAGTCGCTGACCTGCGCGAACTCGCCGCGCGGATCGGGGTCATCGTTGTAGGTCAGGGCCTTGCCGTCCAGGCTCGCCGGCGGAGCGGCGGTGCCCAGGGGCGTCGCCGTGATGGTCGCCGACGCGGCGGTCGCCGTACCAGCAACAACGACCAGTGCCACACCAAACATCTTGCTCATGGGTCTCTCCTTTTTCTACCGTACACAGCGCTGCGCAACACGCGCGAGGACGCTCTGTCTCTTCATCCCAATGCGGAACACTTCCGCATGGACTCCACTGATTCTTCTGTTCGCGGGGCTCGATCCTCCCTCGATCACCTATGGAGGGCCAGTATACCCGGGTTCTCCCGGTGTGCAAGGCTGATTTGCAAAATTCGACCGGAAAAATACCGGGGTTTCCACCCGCCCCACACCAAGTGCCACGGGAATCCCACATCTTGTTCCTGGCGATCTGTAGGCACAAGATGTGGTATCAAGAACAACGGCGGACCCGAGGGCCCGCCGCTGTCTCGTGGACTTGATGATGATGGGTTTGCGTTCAGATCAGCGACGGCGACGGGTCACGAGGCCCAGACCACCAAGCAGACCAAGGGCGACCGAGCCGGGCGCCGGGACCGTGGAGTAGCCGATCTCGCCGACAGCGAAGTCGACGGAACTGCTGACCGCGACCGTGTCGATCGTCCCGCCATCGGTCCAGAACGAGTACCCCGAGGCGCCCGAGTCGCCGGTGACGGCCTGGGTCAGGCTGATCGCGGCGCCCGACGCATCGGTGCCGGTGGCCGTGATATCGAACGTGTCGAAGGGGTTGGGCTCGGCGTAGAAGACGAACGCGGTGGCCGGGACGTTCATCGAGAACGTCATCGACGTGGCGCCCTGGGTCCAGTAGACGCTGCCGGCGTGCCCGTGGCTCCACGTGCCCCAGGACGAGCCGACGATGCGGCTGTCGAGCGTGACGGAGCTGCTCACGTCGGGCGAGCCGCTGAAGAGGAAGTCGTTGACCTGCGCGAACTCGCCGCGGGGGTCGGGATCATCGTTGTACGTCATCGCACGGCCGGCGACGGTGGCCGGAGGAGCGGCGGTGCCCAGGGGCGCCGCGCTGATCCCCGCCGAGGCGACGGTCGCCGAACCGGCAAGAACGGCCAGAATCACACCAAAGGTTGTCTTGTTCACGAGTCTCTCCTTCGTATCTCAGAATCATCTCAATCGCCGTGCGCGACCACGCGCCACGCACACGAGCCGTCTTGACTCCTCTCAGGCACTCTCGGGTCACCGCCGGACCGGTGCCAGTGCTGCCACCTTCCCGTCGGTTCCAGTCGAGTATGCGCCGGGCAGACCCCCGGGCGAGGCACTTTGATCCCGAACCGCCTGTTTCGAGGGCAACGGGGCCGGCAGAACGTACTGGGCAAGATGGGAAACACCGATCGGCGATCTTGTGGACCGGGAGCTGCCCTTCGGGCCCGAATCCGGGGTCGGCGCCACGGGAAATGGCGCGTCGGGGCGGTCGAACCTGGTTCGGGGTCGGGTCAGTCTTCCGTCGGGTCGCCCAGTCCACCGAATGGACGGGCCAGACGCTCGATCCCCGCCCGGCGGGGGTCATCGCGGTGGCATAGCGGAACGACCCGGATGATCCGATTCATCGTGGTCGTTGACGCGGGCACGTTTTCGAGGCAGCATCGGGCCGAGGCCAACAGCCCGCTGGTAATCTCCGGGTCAATCCGCTCCCGAACCGTGGCCAGTCCATCGCGGATCACCTGGTCGATAGTCCGGGCCATCTCCCCGATTCCGACGGCGTCGTTGACGACCCGCAAGTGCCGTCGGCTCAGATCACCCAGGTCGATCGCGATGAGGCCTGCCCGGCGGGTGCGAGCCAGGGCCCGGGCTGCAGCCTCGGCCGCCGGGGCGATCCCATCGCCCGGGGGGGAGTCTTCTCGCACCGCGCCCAGACCGATCCCGACCTCCCAGCGACCATGGCTCAGGAACAGGGCGTCGGCTGAATCCGGGGTCGGTCGCACGCGATACCCCGCATGGCGGCACATGGCGGCCACGTACAGGCCGAACCACCCGACCGGCTCGGGCCGGGCTGCGCCCAGCGTGGCCAGCAGTGCGTCGTGCCACGGGCTGTTGGGCACAACGAGTTCATAGACGATCCACGACAGTTCCGTCAGGTCCAGGACCGATCGCTCGGCCCGGTCGCGGATCTCGCCCAGTTCGTGCTGATCGATCCCCCCGGCGCGCGCCGATGCATCGATCGCGCGTCGAATCGCGTCGCGGGCCTCGACGACCGGGCCCGCATCGTCCGGGTCAATGCCCGTCGCGCGCAGATCGCGGGCGATCCGGTCGGCCGCGGCGAGCAGCCGTTCGTACCGCTCCGGGTCGAAACCCGGCGCGCCCAGTTCACGTCGCTGGGAACTGACACGATCGGCCCGTCGGCGTTCGAGCGATCCGATGGAGTCCAGCGGTTTGTGCCCGGTGGGTGGATTCACGGGGCCAGTCTACCCGGTTGATCCGGTGGGCACGGGCATGGGCGTGAAACCCCCCGGTTCGGGGGGTCATCGCAGATTGTCGGGGGGTGCCCGCTCGGTCTCAGTTGCGGCAGGAGGGAGAGAGTCGTAGAATCACCGGGTCAGTCTGTGGCAGTGCAGCATCCTTTGTTCAACGAAGGAGGTACCTCATGGACAAGGCCCGAAACCATCTGACATCGGTTCCCTCAGCGATCGCCGCGCTGGTCGTGTTTTGCGTGGCCGCGGGAACGCTCATGGCGTCGGGGAGCATCCCCGCCAGGGCTCTGTGCAGTTGTAAAGCGCTGGCGGATTGCAATGGCGCGCGGGCGTGCGGCGTCGGGGGATCGTGTTCGTGTTGTCGCCTCGATGGTGGGATGTGGATGTGCAAGTGCTGCGATACGAGCTTTGACTGCCTGAATCCGCCCAGCGGCTGGCGGTGCAGCGACGTTCTTGCCGGATCATGAACGGACACCAGCGCCTCATTCTCGCGGGCGCGGTCGTGATCGCGTCCGGCGCCGTGCTGACGGCCATGTGGCGGATGCACATGTTTCCGCGCAGCACTGTGCCCGTGTCGGAGATGAACGGGCGGCAACTGGCCCAGTACGCGCAGGGGGTCTACCACGGGTTCCGGGTTGAGTCGATCGCTGATGCTCCATCGCCGGATGCGGTTCTTGGCTTTCTCGAGGGTGCGGCGATCGAGGACGAGGATGCGGCCGCATCGGGCGACCTCGAACGTGATCGAGACGAGCTGTTGCGCTTCGTGGCCGAGTTCTTGTATTACCGGTACGTGCAGGGTTCGGTCGACGTGTACAAGCGATGGCGTCGTGAGCATGGATACGTGCTCAAGCCCACGGACCGCCTCATCAAGACCTGGACCGTTCCCGAAGACTACGAGTTGTTCTTCGGCGAGCCCTACCCGGGCGACGATGCCTTCGAGCGGGTTTTCGATCGATTCTGGAACGACGGGCTGTCCCGCAAGGGCGAGGCATCGCGCGTCGTGGGTGTGTGCGTGGATCCCGAGGCCAGAGGCGTCGCGTTCGGATCGACCTCGGTGGAGGATCCCGGCGTCGGGCCGTTCTTCGAGGGCAAACTCGGCGTGTATCTGTGGCTGGGCAGGAGTGGCGGCACGATGCGGAACTGGTGGTCGACGCCGCAGGGCGAGTTCGATGACTGGCTCGCGACGGTCGGGCGGGCCCGCCTGGGCACGGTCAGCCTCATCGCCCAGTTCGAGTCCGGGGATCGATTCCCGATGCAGGTCCAGTTCTACCAGGATCCGCAGAGCCGAAAGTGGTGGCTGCTGTGGATCACGGTCAACAACGTCTTGGACAACTCCGTCGGGGCGACTGAGTATTAGAGATGGGCCAGAAGAACACCGCGCTGCGGAATCGACTTCGCTGGCTGCTGACGATCATGGTCGGCGGCGCGTTCATCGTCGCCGCGTATGCCAAGGCCGTCTCGCCGATCGCCTTCGCCCGGGTTCTCGTGTACTTGATGCCGGGCGGGCTGGTCGGTGCGGCATCGGTCCGGTCGACCGTGCTGGGTGTCGTGGCGATCGAGGCGGCGCTGGGCGCCTGGATTCTGGCTTCCGGCGCCTCCCGGCGCAGTGCGTTGACGGCCGGGGCTCTGCTGTGCATTTTTTCTCTGGTTCTGGTCCGTCTGGCGATGGATCCCACGGCCCCGGCGTGCGGGTGCTTTGCCCTGCAAAGCACCGGGCGCATGGACGCGGTCTTCGGGCTTGCCCGCAACGCCGCCCTGCTCTGGATGACGTTGTGGCTTCTGGGGACGAGCGGGCGTCCGGTTCCCGCGCGTGTGCCGTGGCGTCGCCCTCGCGAGCACGCCGCCGGGTTCACGCTCATCGAGATGCTGGTGAGCCTGGCAATCATCGCGGTGATCCTGGGCCTGAGCGTGCCCACGCTCTGGGGAGCACGCCGCGCGGCACAGGATTCCCGCCACCTGAGCACCATGCGCCAGGTCGCCATGGGCACGATGTCCTACACGGCCGACTTCGCGGATCGTCTTCCCTATGTCGGCGTCCCGGGCGATCCACGGGCTCCGATCGTGGTCGAGGGGTTCCAGACGCGAGCGCTGTATTTCCGCGCCCAGGCGCTGTACTGGGCGAATCTCATCTGGCCCGAGTACCTGGACGTCCCGCGTCGATTCCTCGAGCGTCCGATCCTGCGCGAGGGTCCACGACCGCCCCTTGGTGGCATTCCGGAGGGCATTGTGGTGACGGAGATCTTTCTGACGCACTGCGCCGCCGCTGACTCGGCGTATTGGCGGGACGATCCGAGCGGCCGACCGGTCGATCTGGGTTTCTCGCACTACCGCGGGATGGCGGTCGCCGACATCCGGTTTCCGTCGAGCAAGGGGCTGCTCATCGACGGGACGGGGCTGTCGTTCGTGGACGATCGCGGGCTGGTTTTCACTGTCAACGCGGACATGTCTGCTCACGCCCGGAAACTTGGCGACGTGTTCGACCCGAGCCTTGTCGTCAGCCGCCCGTTCGGTGCGATGACCATGAGCGTGATGACGACGCGCAACGGCCTGGACGGCGTCGATGACTGAACGGGGTTTCCGCTCAGACTCGTGCGTCCAATCAACACCAGGGCGGCACGGAAGATACCAGGATTCACCACAGAGGACACCGAGAGCACGGAGAGGAGACTTGATGTTTTGATTCCGCTCCGAGCCCTTCGCGCGTTTCGAGTTCAACATCTTCTTTCCGCGTTCTCCGCGCAAACCTTGGCGATCTCAGCGTTCATCCGAACGCATTGATTGACGGGACTCAATGCGGGGGGCGCCGAGAAGGCGCGGACCAGAACATTCCAACAACACAGAGGGCGGGCTCGGAGCCCGCCGCCCCGATGTCCTGGGCTGATAATGGCGACGGGCCCCCGGTTTCCCGGAGGCCCGTCCTCGGCCGGTGCGGCTGGTAAGCCGAGTTCTGTTCCGCCGACGGTTCCCGTGGGCCTGTCGGCGGCGGCGGCCATTTCTCTAGCCACGCCGTTGCCGACGTGATCGGGGCATCAGCCCCAGCGCCCCACCCGTTCCCTTCCGGCCGGACCGGCCGTCGCCCGGATCGGGCGCGGAAACTGCTTGGGCTTGCACGCGGTGGGGTTTACCATGCCCCGCCTGTCACCAGACGGGCGGTGCGCTCTTACCGCACCCTTTCACCCTTGCCTGTGCCCGCGAGCGGGCCATCGGCGGTCTGCTCTCTGTGGCACTGTCCCTCGCCCGTGGCCGAAGCGGGCGGGTGGGCGTTACCCACCACCGTGTCCTGTCGTGCTCGGACTTTCCTCACCCCGGGCATCGGGCCCGAAGCGCGGCCGCCCTGCCGCACCCGTCGGGCCATCCTACGCGCCAGGGCCGCTGGTGGTTCAATCAGGGGTCGTGGTAGGATGGTCGGCGTGTCCGATCGGCGTCGAACGATTGTCTGGGTGAGCCCCGAGCGGGTGTGGCTGGTTCGAGAGGTAGCCGAGGCGATCGGTCTGGAGGTCGTGGCCGCGGGCGGGCCGGGCAAGGGCAGATCCGCCGCGGCGGCATCGGCGCTGGGGGCCGATCCGATCGATGACCTGACCCAGGCGCTGGCCGAGGGCGAGGCGGACCTGATCTGGCTTGTCTGCGCCGGATCGTTCGGGGCCGGAGCGGAAGGACGGGACGCATCCGCGTGCCAGGCGGCCCGGCGACGGGGCGTGCGGATCGCCACGCTCGAGCCGATCCCGCCGGGGCTGATGGAACTGGACTCGGGGCGATGGCTCGCGCTAGGCGAGGGCGGTCGGGCTGTTGACGCGCCGCGGTTCTGCCCGCTGGCCCGGCTGGCCCGACCCCTGCGGGAGTCGCCGGAACTGATCCAGACCTTCGGCGCTGTGGACTGCCTAGCTGTCGAGGTGCTCTGCGCCCCCCGCGAGGGCACGGCCGGCGCCCGCCTGTATTCAGCCGCGGAACTGGTCTGCGCCGTGATGGGCGAGCCGGAGGTCGTGGATGCGGCCTACGTCAGCCCCGGGCGATCCGAGAGCCTTCACGTCCTGCCGGGTCAGTCGCTGGCGGATCTGCATGGGACGATCACGGCCAACCTGCGCTTCGCCGACGGGCGCTGTGCGGGGCTCATCGCCAGCGACCGGGGAGGGCAGTGGCATCGCCAGGCGACGCTGCTGGGGCCGGGGGGGCGTCTGCGGATCACGGACGGGGGGTTCCGATGGGTCGGACCCGAGGGGAACCTGATCGATCAGTCCGAGGCCCGCCGGGGCGAGCCCGACGTTGCAGGCTCGTTGGCCGTCCGGGTGATTGCCGACGCGATCAACTGCCTCATGGATCCGCGTGGGCCGGAGGTCGGACCGGTCGACCACGTCGGGATCCTCTCGATCTGTCAGGCGGCGTTGCTCAGCGCACGGACCGGGCAGGGCGAGTCGCCCGCGACGATCCGGCGTATGACGGGCGGCCGCTGACTCGGTGGCGCAGCAAAGCCCGGCACAACGGAAGAACCCGCCCGGGTCCGGGGGCGTACCCATGCTGTCACGGGTGCGCAGAGTGGCACAGAGGTGCTGGCGGACCCGTGATTCCAAACCAGCCGCTGCTCCTTTCTGGAACCCCCGGCCTGTGACGCGCAGCCGGGGGTTTCTCGTCCGGCGATACACTCCCGGCGATGGGGAGCCTCCTGTGCCTGCCGATCCTGGTCCGGTCTGTTGATGGGGCGTTGGCCGACGCGGCGGCCGCGCGGGATGCCGGCGCTGACCTCGTGGAGTGGCGGATCGACGCGCTGATCGACAGCGCGGCCCGGGACGCGACCGATGAGATGGTCGAGCCGGTGCTCCGGCTCGTGCTCGAATCGCCGATTGCGTGCGTTCTGACTTGCCGTGGCGCCGATGACGGGGGGCATTTCTCCGGCCCGGACTCGACTCGTGCGGCACTGCTGTGGCGCGTGATCGAGGGCTCGCGCGGGCGTGGGCCGAGGTTCGTCGATATCGAGCAGGCCTCGCTGGAGCGCAGCGAGGATCTTCGTCGCCTGGCCGAGCGGATCTGGGCGATTGAGGAGGCGGGCCCGACGCTGATCGTCTCGATCCATGATTTTCAGGGGCGGCCGGCGGATCTGACCAGGCGGCTGGTGCGATTGCACGACTGGCCATGGGCTCGGATCCTGAAGGTCGCATTCCGGGCGCGGAGCCTGCGAGACAACCTGGAGCTGGCCGAGATCATCGCACGCAGCGACCGCCCGGTGATTGCGCTGGGAATCGGCGAGTATGGGCTGCCCAGCCGCGTGCTGGCGCCCCGATTCGGGGGGTTCCTGACATTTGCGAGCCTACGGGACGCGGCGGCGACGGCGCCGGGTCAGCCGACGATTGCGGATCTGCTGGGGCTCTATCGGTTCAGGTCAATCGGCCCGGGCACGCGGGTCTACGGGGTTGTGGGGCACCCGGTGGGGCATTCGCTCTCGCCGATGGTGCACAACGCAGGCTTCGAGGCGGTGGGGCACGACGGCGTGTACCTCCCGATGCCCGTCGCCCCGGGATTCGAGATCCTCAAGGCGACGCTGCTGGAGATGATCCACGATCCGCGCCTCGGGCTGGCGGGTGTGAGCGTGACGCTGCCGCACAAGGAGGATCTGGTCCGCCTCGCCCTGGAGCAGGGCTGGATTCTGGATCCGCTGTGCCGGGCGATCGGCGCGGGCAACACGATCAGCGTCGAGCGGGACGCGACTGGCGAACCGGGAGCGGTCCGTGTGAGCAACACCGACGCGCCGGCAGCGGTGCGGTGTATCGAGGCGGCGCTCGGCGGATCGGTCCGGGGCGAGCGGATTGGGCTGATGGGTGCCGGGGGGGTCGCGAGGGCGGTCGCGGCGGGCCTGGCCCGGGCGGGAGCGCTCGTCCATGTCAGCGGGCGGACGCGGGCACGCGTCGAGGCGCTGGTTGGCGATCTGGCGGGGCTCGGATCCGTGCGTGCCTGTACGGAAGAGAACCTGGAGGCATCGGGATGTCGCGTGTATGTCAACTGCACGCCGGTGGGGATGGCGGGGGGGCCGAGCCCGGAATCGAGCCCGATCGACGTGGCGCGGATCTCGCGCCGCGACGCGCTGGTCTTCGACACCGTCTACACCCCGGTCCGCACGCCATTGCTCATTCAGGCGGAACGGGCCGGGCTGGCGACGATCGACGGCGTCGAGATGTTCGTCCGCCAGGCGGCGGCCCAGTTTCGGATCTGGACCGGATCGGACGCGCCCGCGGGCCTGTTCGACCGGATCTGCCGGGAGCAGTTGGGAGGATGACGGTCCGTCAGAACGAGCCGCGACCGGGAGGGAGCGGAGGCTGCAACAGACCCCTCACCCCGGCCCTCTCCCCCAAGGGGAGAGGGAGGCGGTCTCCGGGCATCCCTTGCGATCAGATCGAGCCCTCAGCGGCGCCGAGCACGTCCATCAGCGCCGAGTCGAACACGAAGTTCCCCGCCGGGAACTCGTGCCCGGCCATGTTCTGATCGATGTGGCTGAAGATCAGGTCCACGTAGCCGATCGCCTCGGGCGGGGTGGCGCCCATCGGATCGAGCAACTCGATCAGGCCGGTGGTCGAAGCGCCGGCGCGATCGATCCGCTCGAGTGTGGCCGTGTAGCGGATCGTGTGGCCGGGCGTGGCGTCCAGATCGATCCGGGCGCGCGAGATCTTGGCGAGGATCACCTTCTCGCGGAACTCCTGGGCGTGTCCGACGAGGATGCCCGCGCTCTGGGCCATGCCCTCGATAATCAGCGAGGCGGGCATGACCGGCAGGGGGAGGCGCGCCGGCACGCCATCGGACGCGGGGCGCGCGGGGAAGTGGTCGTGGAGATAGTCCTCGGCCAGGGAGATGTTCTTGATCGCGACCAATCGCTCGCGCGGGACCAGTTCAACGATCCGGTCGATCCAGATCCATCTCATGGGCGGTCCCCTCCGGCGGGCGGGGCGTCGTCAGACAGCCGCGAGCTTGGACTCGACGAACCGGACGACGGCATCGACGGTGAAGACCTCGCCGACGCGCTCGACGCTCGGATCGCGCTCCAGGGCGGCGAAGTCGGCGTGGGGGAGACGCTCCTTGAGCGTGGCGATGCCCTTGGGGGTGACCTTTCCGTCCTGGACGTACTCGGGATCCTGTGCGACGTTGTCCGGGAAGAGCTCGCCCTGGTCGATCTTGAACCCGAAGGCCTGCTCGAGCTTGAAGACGATGTCCAGGAAGTCGATCGACTCGGCGCCGAGCGTTCCGGTGAGCGTGGCCTCGGGGGTGACCTCGCTTTCGTCGACGGCCAGCGCGTCAACCAGGATTTCGGTGACCTTTTTATAGATCTCATCGCGCGTCATTGTTCGGATCCTTTGCGGGGAGAGCGGGCCGCGGCGCACCGACGCACGGGCCGTGGGGCCAGTCTATGCCCGCGCCGGTGATGGGCCCACCCGCACCGGACGGAGGCAGAACTGTCCCGAAACCGCGGTTGGAGGGGCGACCGACGCGGCGGCGTTGGGCTCGACCACCCGGGCAGAACCCTTGAACCGCCACCGGCCCTGCTCATCGTCCTGGCCGACAAAGGCGACCTCGATGCGGAGGCTGGCACCGGGGCGGACGAACGCCCCGTACTTGAGCGTGCGGATCTCACCAAGGACGAGGGGGGGCGATTCGGGATGGTGATCGCTCCGGGTCTGGACGAGGCGCCGGGCCGCCTGGACCATCGCCTCGAGCATCATCACGCCCGGCAGGACGGGGAAGGAGGGGAAGTGGTCCTGGAGGTACTCCTCAGCGGCCGAGACGTGCTTGATCGCGACGATCCGATCCTCGTGGAGTTCCAGAACGCGGTCCAGCAGGCAGAAGTGCATCGCAGGACAGTACCCGGGGCTCCCGCCCGGGACCAGAGGAGCCGGGGGCGGGCGGGGAATGGGGCGCGGCACATGGGTCGCGTTGCGAGCCCGGCCCGCCGAGGAGAGATGGGCGATAGGCTCAGGATGATGGCGGGCGTCGTTGATTTGGCTGTGTGCGTGCGGCAGTGGGACTGGTCGGAAACGAGCCAGACGGTGAGCCTGTTCTGTCGCGGGCACGGGCTGATCCGGGCGGTGGCCAAGGGTTCGCGCCGGGACGATCGTCGGTTCTCGGGGGGGATCGAGGTGGGGACGCTGGGGGAGGTGGTCCTGATTATCAAGCGTGCGCCGGCGATGGCGGTGCTGGCCGGGTGGGATCTGCGTGAGACGTTCGCGCACAATCGCCGAGATCTGGGCGCGTTCAACGCGGCGATGTACGTTCTGGAACTGATGCAGCAGATGTTCGAGGCGGCGGACCCTCATGTGGCTCTGTTCGATCGGCTTGTCGGCGCGCTCGGGGGTCTGGGGGATCCGCGCCGTCGGCCGATGGTCCTGGCGTGCTTTCAATGGAGCCTGCTCGAGGAGGCGGGCTATCGGCCCGTTCTGGACCGGGACGTCGTGACGGGCAAGCCACTGCCCGAGGCGAATACCTACGCATTCCGTCCCGCCCGGGGCGGGCTGGGGGTCGATCCACGCGCGTCGGGCGCGTCGGGGGCGGCGGCGGGCGTATCGGACGGGGTCCGATCGACGGGTGGTCCGATCTGGCGAGTCAGGCGCGAGACGGTCGAGGCATTGCGGCGATTGGCATCGAACAAACGGGACGAGGGGTCGATCGCCGTCGAGGCGGGCGCGGTTCTGGATCGGGTCAATCGCTTATTGGCCTCGTATCTGCGTGAGATCATCGGGCATCAGCCGCCGGCGATGGCTGTAGTGTTTGGATCAGATCCCGGTCCCGCGTCGGGGGGATAGCCCGTGAAGTTCCGGGCTCCGGGCGTCGATCAGACTCGGGCCACGTCCCTCGGCGGAGCCGGCAGCCGGGACGGGCGCGAGAATCTATGGACGCAGAACTGCTCGAGGAAGTGCTCAGTTGTCCGTCGCTGCCGTCGCTCCCGGCGGTCGCGATCCGCGTCATCGAACTGACGCAGAACCCGGACGTCTCCCTGGACGAACTGGCCGCAGCGATCCAGAACGATCAGGCCCTGGCGACCAAGATCCTTCGGACGGTCAACTCGAGTTTCTACGGCATTCGGGAGCGGGTGTCGTCGATCCACAAGGCGCTGGTGCTTCTGGGCCTGCGCCCGGTCAAGAGCCTGGCGCTGGGCTTCTCACTTGTCTCGTGCGTCGCCGGTGACGAAGACGAGTTCGATTACGTTTCGTATTGGCGTCGCGGGCTGTACACGGCCGTGGCGGCCAAGTCGATCGCGCGGGCGGCCGGACTGGATTGCGAGGACGAGGCCTTCCTGGGTGGGATGCTCCAGGATATCGGCATGGTCGCGCTGTTCCGGGCGTTGGGATCGCGCTACCTGGAAGTGCTGACCCGGACGGGGGGCGACCACCGGGTTCTGCTCAAGCACGAACTGGCTGAACTTGACATCATGCACCCGGACGTGGGCGCGATGCTGGCCCAGCGGTGGAAGCTCCCCGACATCCTGGTGATGCCCGTCCAGTACCACGAACGGCCGACGGCCTGTCCGTCGGAGCACACGGCGCTGGTCAGGTGCGTCGGCCTCGGCAACATCGCCCACGACGTGCTCACGGACGAGGATCCGGTCGGCGCGCTCCGCAGGCTCCACGACAAGGCGTCGCAGTGGTTCCGGTTGACGTCCGATCGCGTGGATGAACTGGTCCGATCGATCGATGAGGCCGTTCGTGAGATGGGCCCGCTGTTCAAGCTGGACACCGGTCCCTTCGCGGACGTGGACGAGTTGCTCGGACGGGCCAACACAAGACTCGTCGAGTTCAGCAAGGAGCAGGTGGCGAGCGAGCAATACGGGTGGAGCATGGCCAGCCTGCTCGTGGACAGCGATGTGATCGATCCGCTCAGCGGCCTGTTCACGCGCAAGAGTTTCGACAAGGTGGTGCGCAAGGCATTCGAGGCCGCCAGCCGCGTCGGCAAGATCCTGAGCGTCGTCGAGGTCAGCCTCGACGGGTTCGATCGATTCGTGGCCGAGCGGGGAAGCGAGGCCGGCGACGACGTTTTTCTCGGGACCGTGGCATTGCTCCAGAAGCACTTCGAGCCGCTGGGCGGGCGCGTCTGTCGGTTTGGGGACGCCGAGTTCGCGGTTGTGCTCCAGGGTGTTGGTCGCGTGGCTGCCACTCGCGTGGCCGAGGAGTTCCGCCTCGACCTGGGCAGAGCCGCCCCGGCGTGGGTTGGCGCGGGTGAGGGCGATCGGATCGGGATTACGGCCAGCGTCGGGACAGCCGCGCTCGAGCGGAGCGGTACGTTCGCCCGACCGGGGCAACTGATCGGGGCGGCGATGCGTGCCGTCGAGGCGAGCCGCCTGGCTGGCGGCGATTGCGTCCGATCGTTCGTGCCCAAGGCCGCGTAGGGGTTCCCGCGATGGACGCGGCGGACGCGTCCCCTGGCAACGGTGCGCGGGGTACGCTCATGGCATGATCGTGCATCTCAACGGCGAGCTCGTCGGAGCGGAGAAAGCGAGCATCAGCCCGCTGGATCGCGGGTTTCTCTTTGGAGATGGTGTCTACGAGGGTCTGCGGGCGTTCATGGGCCGCGTCGTCGCGATGGATCGGCACGTGGCCCGCCTTGCTCGGGGGCTCGAGGCGACGGGCATCCGTTTCGACGCGGCGCTGATGCCGCGGATCGCCGCGTCGCTGCTCGAGGCCAACGGGCTCTGCGACGCGTTCATCTACGTCCAGGTCACCCGGGGAACGCCGGGGCCGGGTCAGCCGCCGCGGGATCGCGTGCCGGGGCCGGAGATCCGACCGACCGTCTTCGCGTTCTGCACGCCCCAGCCGGATCTGGAGTCGTATCGAAGCGTCCCGACCCGCTCGGCGCGGATCCTGCCCGATCAGCGCTGGCTCCTGGGTCGGATCAAGTCGACCTCGCTGCTGGGCAATGTCCTGGCCTCGTTGGAGGCCGACCGGCTCGGCGCCCAGGACGCGGTGCTGGTCCGGGACGGGCTCGTGGCCGAGGCGACCGGGTCCAACGTGCTCCTGGCCCTGCCCGAACCCGGCGGGCGGGCGCAAATCGTGACGCCGGCGCTCGAGAACCCGCCGATCCTGGATGGCGTGACCCGGACAATGCTGATCGAATCAATCCCGGAGATTGTCGAGCGGCCGGTCCGGGTCGAGGAGTTGGCCGCCGCCAGCGAGGTCATGCTGGCCGGGTCGATCACGATGCTCTCGGCGGTCACTGGACTGGACGGTCGACCCGTGGGGGACGGTCAACCGGGGCCGATCGCCAGCCGACTCCTGCACACGCTGGTCCGGACGATCGAGTCCGAGCATGAATGAACGGGCGGACGAGGGCGAGTGGGGCGGACGCCGCGTGACGCTCATGGGGCTGGGGCGTTTCGGCGGCGGCGTGGGGGCGACGCGATTCCTCGCCCGCCACGGGGCCCGAGTCCTGGTAACCGATCTGGCGACCCCCGACAGGCTTGACCGGTCGCTGGAATCGATCCGAGACCTGATTGATTCCGGAGCCGTCAGCGTGCGCCTCGGCGAGCACGACCAGGAAGACTTCCAGGATTGCGACTTGGTCGTCGTCAGCCCGGCTGTGCCCCGGCCTTGGGAGAACCCGCTGCTCCAATGCGCCCGGTCGCGGGGCATCGAGATGACCACGGAGATCGGCCTGCTCATGGAGCGCCTTCCCGCCCGCCGGCGCGTGATCGGCGTCACCGGCACGGCCGGCAAGAGCACCACCGCCGCCATGATCGCCCACGTGATCGGTGCGCTGGGTCGGCCCGTCCACCTCGGGGGCAACATCGGTGGCTCGCTGCTGGACGATCTGGATCGGATCGCCGCCGAAGACTGGGTTGTGCTCGAGTTGTCCAGCGCGCAGTTGTACTGGCTCGATCGCCGGTTCGGTCAGGGAGGTGGCGGGCGAGGCGGGGAGGGGGGGTGGGGGGGGGGGGCCCCCGGCGCCCCCGCCCGGACGAACCTGCCCCCCAACCCCCTGGCCCGGCACGGGGCGATTGATCCCTCCGAGGCCTCCAACCTCGCCCCCCCCCGCAACCACCCCCCC
>Ga0114931_10005270_pt1 | contig 15978 bp, 13 predicted proteins | sample 2SBtaG_FD_89579 | JGI IMG/M metagenome (GOLD analysis project Ga0114931, IMG submission 89579) | Deep subsurface microbial communities from Kolumbo volcano to uncover new lineages of life (NeLLi) - 2SBTROV14_V59a metaG | ecosystem: Environmental > Aquatic > Marine > Volcanic | place: Kolumbo...
CTACTCGATGCGAACGGATTTTGGGTGGCCCAGACAAGCCTGTAGGGTTGTCTTGCGTGGCGAAGCCACGGGAGAGGGCGTGGTGGCCGATGTGGGGGGTTGCGGCCGGCGATCTTTGGCAGACGGCGGCGTTCGGCGGTTGGGGGGCGTGGGGGCAAAGGTCGAAGCCGTCTTCAGGACCTCTTGTGCCTGTCGGCAAGCGAGATGACAAGAAAGTCTGGGCTGCCTGGGGAAGCACTGTGTCAGGGCGTGGCTTCGGCGAGAGGTACCAGCCGATCCAATGCCGCGGCTAGCTCTTGCTTGTCGAACGGCTTGATCATGAAGTCGGCGGCGCCTTGTTTGAAGGCGTCCTTGAGGACGTCTTTCTGGTTCAGCGCGCTGACGACCATGACGCGTGCGTCGGGGTCAATGTCGAGGATTCCTTCCAAGGCATGCAGCCCGCCGTAGTCGGGCATGACCAGATCGAGCGTGACGGCGTCGGGTTGGAACTCGGCATATCGCTCGATGGCTTGCTGGCCGTTTTCCGCCTCGCCCACAATTTCCCAACCGGCGGCCTCCGCGGTTTCTTTGATGATCTCGCGGATGATCGCGGCGTCGTCGGTGACTAGCAATTTTCTGGACATCGTTCAAACCCGGCTGGGTGAAGTTTAAGTGAGTCGCTAGATAACTTCTTTTTCCTGTCCGATGATCTCGATGATCAACTGCTCCGTCGCGCAGTCGAAGCAGACACGGCGACCTTTATTGCCACCCACGTGGGAGGCAATCAGCGGAATGCCCGCCGCCTCGAGCGCGGTGGTCACGGCTTCCGTGTTGGCGGCGCCGATTTTTAGCGGCCCGGGCTTACCGAACATTTCCGAGCCGCCGGTAATTTTCGCCTTTAGCCCGGCGCGGTTGGCTCCGCGCTGTCCGAGCAAGTTCAGCATATGGGGCAGCGCCGTGTCGGCGAATTTTCCCGGAGATCCAGATCGACCGGCCGACACGGGCAGCACAATGTGGCCGAGCGCCGCGACGTGCAATCGCGGATGATACAAAACCAGGCCGATGCACGAGCCGAGCACCGAATGAAGACATTCCGGCGCGGCCTCGACGCTGATCTGCCCCATCCCGATCAGCTTGCGTTTCGGAGTGGATGGTTTCAGTTGTGTGGACATGGTTTAGCTACCGTGATGTCGCATGGTCCGTGAAAGCGTGTTTTTCCAGAGTGGCCGATTCAAGTTGTACTTTTCGCTTCCGGAGCCGCGACAAGCATCGTCTCGAACGCTTCGCGTGCCGGCACGGTGGGAATAAAGAACACGCTCCAATCAAGCTCCTGCTCGCCGCGTGTGAAGCCGGTGCGGGCAATCATAATGTCGTCGGTCACCATGGCTTGCGTAAGCAGCGCCTGTTGAAGCACGCTGGCACCATAATCTTGAATGAACTGTGGGGGAGAGGGAATCAGATCAATGCCCACGGACTCGGCCAGCGCGTTGAGATAGGCACAGCCGAGGATATTACCGGTTTCGCAAAGCGCTGAGGTCTCGAGCGCGGACCAAGCCTGCTCGAAGTCGGGCTGACGACCGATCAGCGAGGCCGCCAGGCGGCGCCCGTTGATGTCGTCGAACGTCAAGATCAGTTCGCCGCCGACCTCTTCTTCGATCGAAAGCACAACCATGGTGAGCAGCTCTTCTTGCAGTTCGAGCTGCTCGGTGATTTCGTCGAGCGAGATCTCCTGAACTTCGTCCAGCGTTAGCGAGACGTCGCCGCCGGTCCATCGCGACATGGCTTCCGACGCTTCACGGGTAGCGGTTGAAAACAGGCTGTAAAGCCGCTTTTGGCGAGTTTCAATGTCGAGCGCAGTGCCGCTCATGCGAGGATCTCCTGTGGGCTTTCCGCGACGGATGTTTCCAAACGTGTTGACATGTCGATCACGGATTCGACATCTAGAATCAAGGCCACACGGCCATCGCCGAGAATGCTCGCTCCGGCGATTCCGGGAATGTTGCGATAGTTTTCGGCCAACGATTTGATGACCACGTCTTCTTCCCCCAGAACGGCGTCGACCGCCAAACCCAGCTCTCGCCCTTCCATGCCAACCACGACCAGCGTGATTTCACTGGCCTGCTTGGAGGCTGAACGACGCGGCGGAGATGCCCAATTGAACACCTCGGCAAGTTCGACCAGCGACACAATACGACCGCGGACGTTCGCCGTACGAATGCCGTGAACGCTGCGTAACTGTTCGGGCCGGATGCTGACAATTTCGGCCACCGACTCAACGGGCAGGGCAAACACCTCGCCTTCGATCTCGGTCATCAGGCTAGGCAGGATGGCCAGTGTCAACGGCAGCTTGACCGTGAACGAAGTTCCTTGGCCGAGTTGGCTCTCAAGGTCGACCGTGCCGCTGAGCTGCTCGATCTTTTGCCGAACGATATCCATCCCCATGCCGCGGCCGGAGATATCGGTCACTTTTTCAGCCGTCGTGAAACCGGGCTCCCAGATCAATTGCAGAATCTGATGTTGCGACATTCGTTCCGCGTCGGCCGGGGTGATCATGTTCTTTTCGATCGCTTTCTTGGCGATCTTGTCAGGGTCGATGCCCTGACCGTCATCCACGACCTGCATCACGATGCTGTTGCCGCGATGAAAGGCATCCAGCGTGACGATACCACGGCGGGGTTTCCCCAAAGCTTCGCGCTTGTCGGGTGGCTCAATGCCGTGATCGGCCGAATTGCGGACCATGTGAATCAGCGGATCGCTGAGTTCATCGATCATCCGTTTGTCCATTTCGGTCTTCTCGCCGCGAATGACCAGATCGATTTCTTTACCGTTGCCGCGTGAAATGTCGCGGATCACCCTGCGGAAGCGGGTAAACAGCGGCCCGATCGGAACCATGCGCGTATCCATCACGCTCTTTTGAATCCCATCGCTCACCCGTTCGAGCTGATGAACGGCCTCGAAGAAATCGTTCAAGTGCTGTCGCGCGTCGATACAATCGTCCAACGTCGCGCGAACGATCTCTAAGTCCGCGCGGATGCGTCGCGCGGAACCGGATACGAACTCGGCCTCGACCGTGGCGTCACTGGAAAGTGGGCCGTTGTTGCTGGTTTCGATGCGGTCCAAAAGCAGCAGCGAATGGCTCAGCTTTTGACGGGCCTGTTTGTCAGCGGCAAGATTCCCGAGGCCCTCGCCGATTTGTGAAAGCCGTGCTTTGGAAATCACCAACTGCCCGGCCAAATTCATCAAATGGTCGAGCCGTTCGATATCAACACGTAGCGTTTCAGCCGCACGTTTTGGCGCGGCGTCCGTCGAGCCGGAACGGGAAGCCGGCGGCGTGGGCCCTTTCGCCTTGCCGGGCGGAATCGCCGGAGCGTCGACTTCCGCCGTCGCGGTTTCGGGGGCGGATTCGTTGCGCGGTTCGACCTCGATCGGGGTCAGGCACAGCTCACGCACGCCCGAGATGTTCAATTGGCCGGCCAACGTGGATTCCGATTCGTCCGTGGCCAATCCAAACACCAGCTCGGCCACGTTGTCGAGCGAATCAAGCTGTTCAGGCGTCGGTCGACAGTAGAACACATTGCCCAAGCGAGAAAGCTTGTCGCACACGAGTTGAGCCTTGAGCGAAGCGATTCCGGCTTGCGTCTCGAAAGCCACCTGCCCGATCCAGCTTGGCGTCGCGTCAGGAGCCATGCGAGCAATTTGCTCTAACTCGGCCGCGCAATCCGTGGCGTCGGAGGCGGGTTTTTCAACGTGGCCCGCTGCCGAGACGGTCGCCGCCGCAGTCTGATTTGGATCCGTGGAGTCGGACGTCGCCCGGCCGTGGGCCGCGAGTAGACCATGATAGAGCTCGCCAAAATGGTCCGCGTGAGGGGTCGAAGATTTCAACACCTCGATATACGTTCGCAACGCGTCGCTGCAACTGAGCAGCGAATCCGTGATCAGCGGCGAAGGCGCCGCTTGGCGCTCTCGCAGCTCTTGCAAAACGTCTTCCATCACATGGGCAAGCTTCGCCACGCGGTTCAAGCCGATGGCGGCTGCCGAGCCCTTGATCCGGTGCGCGGTCACCAACAACTGGGGCGTGGCGTCCGCGCCGGGGGCACGATCGCCGGAAACAAGGATTTCGGTCAACTCGTCGAGCGAGACCGTCGTTTCATCAATAAAGATCGAGCGATACTTGGCCGGAATGTCCGTTTCATCGACGATGCCGAGAAACGGATCTGGCACGCCTGGCTCAGGTTGGTCGGGCACGCTCGTCGTTGCCTGCGGTGCCGTACTGCTTTCATCCATTGGCATATCACGGCTACTTTCATTTACCGGCGTGTTACAGTTGTCCACGGCTTCGAGGAGATCATGAATCTCGCTCGACTCCGCGTTTTTGTTTACTTCAGGTTCAGCCGAGTGCGCCGCGAGCAGTTGTTCGATTCGATCGATGACTTCTTGAGGATGAAACGTTTCGCCTTGAGGGTGCTTTAAGCCCTCGACCATTCGGACCAAAGCGTCGACGGCGTCGAACAACACCTCGAGTGCGCGTGGCGAAAATGTGAACTCGCGCCGCCGGGCCGCATCGAAGACGTTCTCCATCTTATGCGTAAGTTGGTTGATGTCGGTCAGGCCGAGCATGGCCGACAGCCCTTTCAGGCTGTGGGCCGCGCGGAACATCTCGTTCATCAGCTCCGCGTCGAAACAATCGAGTTCCTCCGGTGCCGCGGTACGAATGAACTCATCCAGCTCGAGCAGATTTTCGTTGAGCCGATCAAGCAGTTGTTCGGACTCGTCCAGAAAATCGCCGATCAAGCTCTGAAAGAACTCGTCTTGCACGACGGGAGTCTTGGAAGAGGACATCGGGCGATCCTGTTATTTGGCGAGGCGGTAAAGCCAGGGACGCTGCTGCTCAAGATCCTTGAGCAAGGACGAAATGCCTTCCGCGGGACCGGTAACAAGCATTCCATCAGGCTTGATTACCGTCTTCAATTGGTCGACCACTCGACGCTTCGACTTGCCGTCGAAATAGATCAGCACGTTTTTGACGAACACGAGGTCGAACTTGTCTTCGTTGAGTCGTTCGAGCAGGTTGTGTTGTTGGAAATGCACAAGCTCACGCAGCCGGGGCGATGGTTCCCAAAGCGGCTCGTCCGCCACCGGCTTGAACCATCGACGCTTCAAATCGTCCGGAACAAGCCGCATGGCGCGTTCGGAAAAATGCGCCTGGCGGGCCTTCTCGATCGCATCGATGCCGATGTCCGTGCCGATAACCTCGATCTTCCACTGGCGATAGCTCACCATCGTGTTCGCGATCAAGCAGGCGATCGTATACGCTTCGTCCCCGGTGCTCGACGCCGCGGACCAGATCCGCAGCGTGCGATCCCTCTCGCCGCGTCGTGCGGCGGATGTGATCTCCGACAGATATTCGCTACGGAACCAGTCCCACTGGCCTTCGTCACGAAACAGATAGGTTTCGTGCGTCGTGATCTCCTGAAGAAAGGCGTCCCATTCCGGGTCGTCCAGGCCGGTCTTCGAAAGCTTCTTAAAATAGGCATCGAAATCCGGGATGCCGGTTTCGCGTAATCGGCGCCGCAAACGGTTGGACAGCAGCGATTTCTTTTTCGCTGATATGCGTATGCCCGTGTGTCGGTAAATCAGATCAGCGTACCGCGAAAGTTGCTGATCCGAGACCTCGGTAAAGAGTGCAGTCATTTGAGTTAGCCCTGAAGCGAAAAACGGTTTGCAAGTCTTCCGGCTCGAGGCGAGAGAAGCAACTCGCCGCGGCCACGCAAGGGCGGCACTGAGTCCCTTGCCTTGCGTGGCCACGTGTCATTTCCTGCCCCCAGTAGCGAGCCGTCACGTAGCGGTCTACTTTTCCGTTTTGAAGCGGGCGACCAAGTCGCGAAGGCTGGACGCCTGGGCACCCAGTTCTTCGGCGCTCGAGGCCATCTGTTCGCTTCCCGCGGCGTTTTGCTCGGTGACTTCACCGATGTTCTGCGCCGCGGCGGCGACCTCTTGAGCATTGCCGGCTTGCTCGACCGTGGCGGTTGCGATCTGAGAAATCTTGGCGGCCGTCGCCTCGACGCCGTCGATGATTTTCGTCAGTGCTTCGCCGGTTCGCTCGCTGAGCGTGGCTCCCTCTTCGACACGCCGGGTCGATTCCTTGATCAGTGAGGAAATCTCCTTGGCCGCCTCGCTCGAGCGTTCCGCCAGTTTGCGAACCTCGTCGGCCACCACGGCGAATCCCAAACCGTGTTCTCCGGCGCGGGCGGCTTCGATGGCGGCGTTGAGTGCCAGCAGGTTCGTCTGACCGGCGATCTCGGAAATGACCTGAATGATCTCGCTAATCTGCTCGGAACTGGTCTTGATCAGGTCCATCGCTTCGATCGACTGAGTGACGGCATTGCCACCTTCCTCGGCGAGCTGGTTCGTTTCCTTGGCGACCTTGTCGGCTTCAACCGCGTTGGTCTTCACGCCGTCAATGGAGCTGGACAGCTCTTGAATCGAAGCGTTCATCTGCTCGACGGCCGAGCTTTGCGTCTGGGCGCCTTGGGCGAGCGACTGCGAACTTTCGGCGATCACGCGCGAGCCTTCGGTGAACTGGTTGGCGCTCTCCACGACCTGACCAATGATGTCTCGCAGATCGTTGAGCATGCGCCGCAGGCCATCGGCCAACGAACCGACGGCATCCTCGCCGGTAACGCTGATTTCTTCGGTCAGATCACCTTCGGCGGCCGCGTTGACCACGGCCAGCAGATCGTCGACTTTGTTTTTCAGTTCTTCCTGTTGCCTACGATCCTGTTCCAGACGCTCTTTTTCACGCCGCTCGGACTCGACCTTGTCGGTGACCACCTCCCAGGCGACCATGGGGCCCATATAGATGCCCTGGTTGTCGAAGATGGCACTGGCGTTGAGTTGCAGGTAATCGTCGCCCAATTGAATCTGCGCCTGATGCGGCAGGTTTTTGGGATCGGCCAACAGATTGCGCTGGTGGGCCGGATTCTTGTGAAATACGTCGTAGCTGCCGCCGACGATCTGGTCGACCGGGACCGGCAACGCGTGCTGGATCGAGCGGAGCGTCTTTTCCGACGAGGGGTTCATGTAGACAATCGTGCCGTTGGTGTCGGCCAACAGAATGTTGATCGGCACGTTTTCGACGATGGCGTCCATCTGCTCGAGCTTCTTCTGCTCCGTCACGTCGGAGGCGTACTTGACCACCTTGAAGGGCTTGCCGTCCGTATCGAGAATCGGGTTGTAGGACGCTTGCAGCCAAACTTCTTTGCCGCCCTTGCCGATACGCTTGAATTCGGCGGCCTGATATTCACCCGCTCGAAGCTTGTCCCAGAACTGTTGATACTCCGCGCTGTTTCGGTACGCCTCTTCCACGAACATGCTGTGATGTTTGCCTTGGATTTCATTGAGTGTGTAACCGACAACGCTGAGGAAGTTGTCGTTGGCCGTGATGATCGTGCCGTCGGTTTCGAACTCGATCACTGCCTGCGACTTGCCGATGGCGGTGATTTCAGCCCTTAAGGCGTCGAGTTCGTTCGTCCGAGAGTCCGCCTTTTTGCCGTTCGATTCCGGTCGCTGAAGCGTAGCCGATTGAGCCATGAGATATTCCCCTTCTCCCACTTGATTTCAAGTTCAGTTACGAGTGATTTGGCAATCCATTGGTACGGTGTGCTCATCCATACGAAGGCCGGTGGAAAAACGCGTTCCAGGGGCGAAAGGTCCGCGGACCTCGTCCCCGCATCGTGCTATCAGGTTGACGGCAAACCGGCTGCCGCGGTTTCGTCGAGGTCAAGCTCGCCCTCATCTCCTAGAATCTTGTCGATATCGAGAAGAATCAGCAGCCGGTCGTCGAGGTTGACCAAGCCGGTCAAATACTCGCGACCAAGCCCCGCGACGGTCGGCGGCGGCGGGGCGATCTGATCCTCGGCAATCCGCAACACCTCGCTCACCGCATCCACGATGATGCCGATCGTTTTGTTGGCCACGTTGACCACCATGATGCGGGTTTCATCGGTCGCCGGCTCCGGCGGCAGGTCAAACCGCAAGCGGAGGTCAATGATCGGGATGACCATGCTCCGCAGGTTGATCAATCCCTGAATGTATTCAGGCGTCTGAGGCACGCGGGTGATTTCACCCATGAGGATGATTTCCTGCACCTTGGTGATGCCGATGCCATACTCCTCGCGTGCCAAGCGAAAGCTCACCAACTGCAAGGACGCCTGGCCTTCGCCGGACGAAGATTCCTTCTTCGGCGATTCTTCAACGACCGTGCTCACGATATCTGCTCCTCTTTTTTCATGGTCCCGGGCGGGTTCGACCATTGCGTTTCTCAACAAAAAGTGATCGATACCCTCTTCGATTCACGTCTTTCAAGGCAACTCGCATCGAACGTCTGAGTTGGCCGTGCCGCCCCGTTGATTTCGCCGTCACAATGTTTCCGGCCCACCAACAGGGCAGGGATTTGCACATCCTGGGGAACTCTAGGTCACGCTTTATGCCGGTGTGCTGCTCGACACGCCGTTTTTTTTCTGGCGAACGGTTTGCTCGGTCCGATGGAACAACACGTCAGGTCTCGCGGACCAATCGGCCCACTCGTCATTCGCTTCTCGGTAGATTAAGCGTTTCTTGGCAAATCGGTCATGCCGCGTGCGGCAGCTTACCGAAAGGCCGGATCGTCACGATTTTTTGACTGCGCGATCATCGAGCATTCAAAACGGCCTGACATCTATTTCACTCACGTAGGCGTGGTAATGATGCCCGCTGGCCGAACTCACGGTTCCGCTTTTATCCGTTGGCAATCAACCCTTTTACCCGCTTTCTACGCGTTGGCATTAACCCGCGGGAATCACCGTTGCGGAAAGTCGTGAAGACCGTCATCGAAGGGCGATTTTGTTTTGACAACGCGGCCGGCCGACCTAGCCTTTTCCAGGCTGTTGATTCATCATCACGCCGACCAGCGCAAACCGGATGGTTGGCGTCCACTAGCGAGGGATCCGCGGTTTCGGAAAACGAGCATACGATCCGAAAGTCGCGGCTCCGAATGACATCCGCTTAGCTTCAAAGCAGGAGAACGTGTGCCGATGAGAGTTCTGGTCGCTGATGATTCAAGCACCATGCGCAAGATCATTCTTCGTTCCCTAGCCGCGGTCGGCGTGCCCGAAGCCACGGAAGCCGCCGACGGGGCCGAGGCCGTGTCGCTGTTCAAGCCGGGTGAGTTCGACCTGGTTCTCACCGACTGGAACATGCCGGGCAAGAGCGGTCTTGAAGTCATTCAAGAGATTCGCGCTCAGGACGCCAAGGTGCCGATCATCATGGTTACCACGGAGGCCGAAAAAACCCGCGTCGTGCAAGCGATTCAGGCGGGCGTTTCCGACTATCTCGTCAAGCCCTTCACGGCCGACACGCTGCGCGAGAAGCTCGAAAAGCACGGCTGCTGAGAAGCGTCCGCGTTCACACGCACGCCGTCGCGCGGAGGCCAAGCCTTTAGCGCTGCGGCGGCAGCGTGATGATGACGTGTCGTTTTTCTCGTCGCAGGTCGAGCCCCGCCGCGTCGAGCGTCGCGCGAAAAAGCCGCTCGGCCGTCACTTGATGGACTTCCACCGAAATGGTGCCGTCCAGCCGCCGGGCGGGAATGCGCGGATCAAACTCAATCGTCCAGCCAAGGCGCTCGGCAAGCGTTTCGATCAGCTTCTTGGCAGGCACTCCGCGTACCTTGAGATCATATCGCTTCTCCGCCGCGGCGCGATGTCTGCCCGGTCGTTCGCCACGGGCCGTCCCCCGCGACGAGAAGATTCGCTCGTGGTCGGCCAACGTTCCGCGAACCACGATTCGATCACCGCGAACCACGATTTGCGCCGCGGGGGATCGCTGTTTCCACTGCCGAGCGCGTGCCCGGGGCACGCGTCCGCCCGGATAATCGCGCTCAAGTGTGGGAGCCGCGGGCCAGGCGGCGAGTTGGATCGAACGGCCGTCGCGACTCAACTCGAAGCGCAGATCGAACTGAGCCGCGATCAGGGTTAGCTGGTCGCACCATGACAGCCGGGGCAGTTCCGCGCGCGCCCAAAGATCGTGTGGTACGGCCGCGATTCCCTCGACTTCGGCGCCGGCCAGCTTGGCCAGTTGCTTGATGAGCCATCGCGGTTCGGCGAAGTCGGACCATCCGGCGGCATGCGGAGAGAGCCACTTGACTTGCAGACGCCGGTCAAGCTTCTTGATCCGTTCTCGCGCGATGGCGGCCACGGTCGGCAATTCCTCGGCCGTTGGCTTGGGCCCCCAGTAAAGCACCGGCCCGACCATCGCCACGCCAAGATCGCCGGCTTCCGCGATGCGATCGAGCAGCTTCTTGAGCGGCGCGTTTTCATCCGCAACCGTGATGCGTCGATTCGGATCGACTCGACGATCGATCAGGCATGCCAACCCCCGCTCGCGACACAGCCCGCCGATGCCTTCGCCGAGCGGCACGCCGTCCCATGCCAGGCTGACGCCCTGTTCGAGCTTTCGGCGGACCGCCGCCGCATCGAGCAAGCCGGCGTTTTGCCCGGTGGCGCGAAGGCCGGTAGAGAAAGCAACCGGCATCAGGCCGCCAACCAAAACGGCCCACCAACGCCGGAGTCGATATGCCGGACGATGTCTCATCATCTCATCGCGTCTCGATCTTCCCAGATGGCAATTCCCCCCGATACGTTCCATTTTGTATGGCGGCGGCGAAAACGCTAGCGATTCTGTTCGTTTTGATGGCGCGGCGGCGCCTGACCAACCTCGGCAGGCCCCTTTTTACTTGGACTTCTCGGCGACGTGATTACACTCAATAGAAGCGAATTCAACGTTGCCGTGGATCAAATCGGTGTGAGCGATTCATCCGCGGCCATCCATGTCTTGGAGATTCTTCCCGTGAGCCACGCACCGCGCACGGCACGGCTTGTCGAATTTTACACGGATTATTTAGCCGATCGAGATGCGGCCGAATTTATCCGCCGCACTTCGCTCAGCTACACGGTTAGCACGCTCGAGCGGCTCGCCGTAAGCTCGGCGTCGCCCACGCGACGGGCGGCCGTTCTGGCGCTGGGAAAACTGGCCGACTTTCGTTCCAACCACGTGTTGGGGCGGGCCATGCAGGACGAAGACCGCATGGTTCGCCTGCTGGCCGAAGACGGGATTCGCAACCTTTGGCGCCGCGCCGGCAGCGTGCGGGAGAATCTCGATCTTGGCGTGATCCTCCGCTGCAACGTCGCCAAGCAGTACGAAGAAGCGATCCAACTCGCTTCGGACCTGATCGCCATGTCGCCGGCGATGGCCGAAGCATGGAACCAACGCGGCGTGGCGCACTACCACCTTGGCCGCTATGCCAGGTCGATCCACGATTGCCGGCAGGCGTTGGAGTTCAACCCTTACCACTTCGACGCGGCGACCGGCATGGGGCAGTGCTATCTACAACTCGGCCGCTACGAACGGGCGCTCGAATGCCTGCGACGCGCGCTGAAGCTCAATCCCGAGCTTGAAGGCGTCCGGGCTGGAATCTATTACGTCCGTCGCGCGCTGAAAGAATCGTAGATCACCCCGGGCCCGCGCGGCATTCGCCGAAACACGATCGTCGAATGTCGCGATTGCCGGCCGGTAAGATTAAGAAGACACGCGCGGTGGTGAGACGCTTATTCCACGTTCGGCGAGGGAGGTGCGGTGGTCTTGCACTGACGCGAATGTCGGCGGTGGTCGCCCACTCGGGTTTCGCTATATTGGTCGTGTGAGTGAAACCAAGCCGATCTTGATCTTGGGCGCCGGAATCAACGGGGCGGCGCTAGCGCGAGAGCTGGCGCTGAGCGGTGTGTCGGTCTGTGTTGTCGATCGCGACGATCTGAGCTCCGGCACGACGGCCCGCAGCTCGCGGCTGATTCACGGCGGTCTGCGCTATCTTGAGTATGGCGAGTTCGATCTTGTTAAAGAATCGCTCGAAGAGCGCACGCGGCTGCTGCGATTAGCCCCGCAGTTTGTACGACCGCTACGGATCTATATTCCGGTCACTAGCCGCTTCGGCGGACTTTGGGCTTCGGCGCGACGGTTCCTGGGCTTCGAGGGTCGGCGGAGCGCAATCACCGAACCTTCGCGCGGCGTGTGGCTCGTAAAGCTTGGGCTGCGGTTCTACGACGCCTATGCCCGCGACCCGACGCTTCCACGTCACCGTGTCCACCGTCTCGATGATCCGGCGGCCCCCACGGTCGACCGGAATCACTACGGCTGGATGTGCTCTTATTACGATGCGCAAATCCGCTTCCCTGAGCGGTTCGTCGTCGCGCTGTTCGAAGATGCCCGGCGTGCGGCCGCGGAGCGAGGTACGAGCTTCGAGCTGTATACGTATCATGAGGCGCGGCGGCACGGCGGCGAAGTTGAGCTGCGGCGCCGTGATGGTGAAACTCCGGCACGCGAGCCGGTTCGTGTTCTCGAGCCGGCGGCCATCATCAACGCCACCGGGGCGTGGGTCGACCAAACACTTCGGCAACTTGACGTTGCCAGCCGGCGGTTGATCGGCGGTACCCAGGGAAGCCATTTTCTGACCTATCACCAGGGGCTTCGCCACGCGCTTGGCGGCCAGGCCATTTATGGCGAAGCGATCGACGGACGGCCGATTTTCATGCTGCCTTTCGGTTCGGCAACGTTGGTGGGAACCACCGACATCAGTTACGAGGGCGATCCGCGCGACGCCACGGCAAGTCCCGAGGAGCTTCAGTATCTGATCGATTCGGTCAACTACGTCGTGCCCGCCCTTCGGCTTTCGATCGACGAGGTCGACTGCCACTACAGCGGCGTCCGTCCGCTCCCCAGCACCCAGGGGCAAACGGCAGCCTCGATCACACGGCGCCACTGGCTCGAATATCACGCGGCGTGCGTCATTCCGGTGTTCTCCGTCATCGGCGGCAAGCTGACCACGTGCCGTTCGTTGGCCGAGGAAGCCGCGTCCGAGATTCTCGGCCACCTCGAACAGCAGGTCATCGCCGACTCCCGCGAGCGCTCTATTCCCGGTGGTGAAAACTATCCGGCGGACGACGATGCGCTCGAAACGATGACGCACTCGTTGGCCGAGCGATTCAAGCTTTCGCTCGATCAAGTGAGCTGCCTTTGGGCATTGTTCGGCACACGCAGCAGCGACGTTCTTGAAGCTTCGGGCAACATGGCCGACGGCGATCTGCAAGGCACGCACCTCCCGCGTTCGGTCGTCCGCTGGATCATACGTCATGAGTGGGTTGAAACGATTCCCGATCTTGTCGAGCGGCGTCTGATGCTGATATTTCACCACGGCTTGACGATCGGCGCGCTCGGTGAGTTGGCCGATCTGCTGGTCGAAGCCGGCAAACTCGAAACCTCTGAAGCGAAGATCGCCGTGCAGTCCGCCGCTCAGCGGTTGCGCGAGCGTTTTGGCAAGCGATTGCTGCCCTAGGCGTTCGGCGCAGCTCCGCTGCTTGGGCACGAGCCGTGATTTGCCGCGGTGGGCAGAGAATCACGCTGTGGGCTTGCCCGGCCCGTGGTTTCATCTTGGATTTGATCTTTCGCGCCGTTCGTTGCACAATCTGGCAACTTGCTTCCGCGCGAGTCGGCACGGCACCGTCGGCAACCACCTTGCCTTGGGCGTTTCAGCGGCGCGCATTCAATCGAAAAACCAGGGAGTCTCGAATGATGTTGCGCGGGACCGCGCGGGAATGTGCCGCGGAGTTTTTGGGAACGTTTATCCTGATCGTTTTCGGCGTGGCGGTCGTGGCGCAGGTCGTGCTTAGCCACCAAGCGACGGGCGAGTACCTTTCGATCAACTTTGGTTGGGGACTAGCCGTGACGATGGGGGTTTACGTCTCCGGCGGCGTGTCCGGGGCCCATCTGAACCCGGCGGTCACGCTGGCGCTAGCCGTTCATCGCCGGTTCCCATGGTCGAAGGTGCTGCCCTACGTGGCGGCCCAAATGGTCGGCGCGTTCGTGGCTTCGGCCGTTGTTTTCATGACCTATCACGAGGCGCTCGACGCTTTTGATCACGGCGTACGTCAAGTTTCCGGAGAGTACGCCACGGCCGGAATTTGGGCCACCTATCCCGCCGAGCATCTATCGACGTTTCCCGGCGGCTTAATCGATCAGGTTGTCGGTACGGCCCTGCTGCTGCTGTTGATTTTCGCGCTGACCGACGGCCGCAACACGGCCCCGGAGTCGCGAATCGCGCCGCTATTGGTCGGCTCCGTGGTGCTGCTGATCGGGATGACGTTCGGCTACAACTGCGGCTATGCGATTAATCCCGCCCGTGACCTTGGTCCACGATTGTTCACCTTCATGGCGGGTTGGGGGAGCGGGGTTTTTTCGGTCCATGATCACTGGTTCTGGGTGCCGATTGTCGGACCCCTGATCGGCGGAGTTCTGGGGGGCTGGATCTACGACCTGTTCGTGCTCAATCATCATCCACCCGAAGATGATTGAGCACGCCCCCTGGTTTCCGCCTCCTCAAAAAAAACTCGCGGAAGGAATGCCATGAGCAAATACGTCTTGGCCCTGGATCAAGGCACCACTTCGAGTCGAGCGATTCTTTTCGATCATGCGGGCCGCGTGGTCTCGGTGGGGCAGCAAGAGTTCGAGCAAATTCTGCCGCGACCCGGACACGTGGAACACGACCCGGAGGCCATTTGGCAATCGCAGCTTGCCACGGCGCGACAGGCGATCAAGCAGGCCCGCATCAGCGCCGAAGAGATCGCGGCCTTGGGAGTGACCAACCAACGCGAAACCACCATTCTGTGGGAAAAAGGCAGCGGGCGACCCGTGGCCAACGCCATCGTCTGGCAAAGCCGCGTTACGGCCGGGATCTGCGACCGGCTCAAGGCCGAGGGCCATGAAGAAACCTTTCGCCGCAAGACGGGCTTGGTCGTCGATGCCTATTTCTCCGGCACCAAGATTAAACACCTGCTTGATACGGTTGACGGCTTGCGCACGCGCGCCGAGCGGGGCGAAATTCTCTTCGGCACGGTCGACTCGTACCTGATTTACCGGCTGACCGCGGGGCGGCTACACATCACCGATTACAGCAATGCCTCGCGCACGCTGCTCTACAACATCCACGATCTCGACTGGGACGACGAGCTGCTCGAAATCCTCGAAATCCCGCGGGCCATGTTGCCCCAAGTGAAGCCTTCGAGCGAAGTCTACGGCACGGCGGAGCACGATCTTTTGGGTGCGGCGGTTCCCATCGCCGGAATCGCCGGCGACCAGCAAGCCGCGACGTTCGGGCAAGCCTGCTTCGAGCCCGGCATGGCCAAGAACACCTACGGAACCGGTTGCTTCATGTTGCTCAATACCGGAGAAAAGCCGGTCGCCTCGCAGAACAACTTGCTGACGACCATCGGTTGGGGCATCGGCGGAAAGATCACCTATTGCCTCGAAGGCTCGGTCTTCATTGCCGGCGCCGTCGTGCAATGGCTGCGCGACGGGTTGGGGCTGATCGAGTCTTCAGCCGATGTCGAGCGGCTTGCTGCCACGGTGGATAGCGCCGAAGGCGTCTATCTGGTGCCCGCCTTTGTCGGCCTGGGGGCACCGCACTGGGACCCCTATGCCCGCGGCACGATCCTCGGCATCACACGCGGAACGACCGCCGGCCACCTTGCCCGGGCAGCGCTTGATTCGATCGCCTATCAAAGCCGCGATCTGGTGCAGGCCATGCAAAAAGATTCGGGCGTGGCGCTCGAAGCATTACGTGTCGACGGAGGTGCCGCGGCCAACGACCTGCTGATGCAGTTTCAGTCCGACCTGCTCGGCGTCTCGGTACATCGGCCCGTGGTTGCGGAAACCACCGCCTTGGGCGCGGCGTATTTGGCCGGGCTTGCCGTCGGATACTGGAAAGACCTCGATGACGTCGCGAACCACTGGGCGCTGGACAAGGCGTTCGCCCCCACCATGTCCGGCGACGAGCGAACGCGGCTTTACGACCAGTGGCAGCGTGCCGTCGCGCGGTCGCTCGACTGGGAACCGCACTAGGCAAGTTATAATACGACA
>Ga0114931_10005271_pt1 | contig 15974 bp, 18 predicted proteins | sample 2SBtaG_FD_89579 | JGI IMG/M metagenome (GOLD analysis project Ga0114931, IMG submission 89579) | Deep subsurface microbial communities from Kolumbo volcano to uncover new lineages of life (NeLLi) - 2SBTROV14_V59a metaG | ecosystem: Environmental > Aquatic > Marine > Volcanic | place: Kolumbo...
AAGGCATTGTCTATGCCCCCGATTTCCTCATCAATGCCGGTGGATTAATCAACTGCTACGTTGAATTGCAGGTTTACGACCGGGAGCGCGCTTTCGGATACACCGAAAAGATTTATCAGCGAACACTCGATATATTTGAAAAGGCAGCACAGGAGAATATCACACCCCATGAAGCTGCAGAGCTTACGGCTCTTGATCGCATTCAGGCCATTGCGCATGTAAATAGCCGCCTCTGATTATTATTTTATAAAGAAGGACCACAGCCATGCACTATAGAAGAAATGCCCGGATCAAAGTGATGCAGGCATTATACGGATTTAGCCAGGATGATTTCATTCCGGTCAAAAGCCTTGAAAAACAATTACGCGATCGATTTGAAGAAAGCTATAAAGCCTATCTCTATTGCCTGCTCGTTATAAAAAACATCTGCGAATATACCGACACATATGCCGATATACAGGCATCTAAACACCTGGCCAGCGAATCGGAAAAAAAAGCAAGCAGACGCCTGGCGCATTCCGTTTTTGTTGAGTTTCTCGACCAGAACGAGACCTTTAAAAAAGCAGTCAAGAAATACCGGCTCGAAAAATTATCGGATGCAGACCTTGCCAGAAAAATCTTTTATCAGCTCAAAGAGAGTTCCCTCTATCAGCGCTATGCAGGGGAAGAAGGAAATGAAGGAGTAAGCGATGAGGAAATATTGCAGTTCATCTTCGAAGAGTTGATGGCTAACAACGAAGACTTCGAAATCGACATCGAGAACCTCTTTCCTATCTGGTACGATGATAAGGAGATTATCTGTTTTGCCGTTCGAGAAAGTATCCACTCGATTTGCAAACGTTCATTCCGCTTTCATGATAAGTTCAAAAGCAAGCTGGACGAGGCTCTAAATTTTGCTCTCGAATTGCTGCTCAAAAGCATTGATCACACCGAAGAGTATCGTGAATTGATTACACCCAAGCTGAAAAATTGGGACATCGAGCGCATTGCCGTAATGGATCTCCTACTTATGCGCCTGGCACTGACCGAGATTTTGAATTTCTCAACCATTCCGGTAAAGGTTTCCATGAATGAGTACATAGATATTTCGAAGAATTACAGCACTCCTCGCAGCCGTGAATTCATCAATGGCGTACTTGATAAAATCACAAAAGAGCTGAAAGCCGATGGAAAAATTTACAAAGAAGGGCCCGGCCTCAAAGAGAATTGAGTTTCAAGGGGATGAATGCTTAAATTTGTAGAAAGCCCGCAATTTTTCGACTTATGAGAATATGGACGATATTCCTTCTTTTCTTTCTTTTTATGATTTCCTGCACGAAGGAACCCAACAATAATAAAGCTAAGCTGACGGTCAAAGACATTAAAAACCCAAATTCTTTGATAGAAGAACCGGATGACCTCTACCCCGTCATGGATTTTGAAGAGGATCATTTTGACTTCGGCACGCTGAATGCCGGTGAAGTGGTGAGTCATGAGTTCAAATTTAAGAATACGGGCAAGGCCACTCTAATTATCACATCGGCCAGTAGCAGCTGTGGCTGCACGGTTCCCTCCTATCCGCACAAAGCAATTGCCCCGGGTGAAGAAGGTATAATCAAAGTGGAATTTGACAGCGGTGGCAAAAAAAATAAGGTAAAAAAAACGGTGAATATCACGGCCAATACGAATCCGGCCATACAAAAGATAAGCATCGAAGCATTTGTAAAAACCAATTAAAATCAAGGATATGAATTTCAACACAATCATTTTGATGATGAGTCAGCAAGGCCAGGAAGGCGGCGGCGGAACTAGTTTTTTTCTCTTTCTCGGCTTGTTTTTCGTGATCATCTATTTCTTTATGATTCGGCCCCAAAGCAAAAAAGCCAAGGATCAAAAGAACTTTCTGGCTGAAATTAAAAAAGGCGACCGGGTAGTCACCATCGGTGGCATACACGGTAAAGTGGTAGGGGTAGATGAGTTTACCTATCTGCTGGAAGTAGACAGCACGGCCAAGCTACGGATTGAGAAGAGTGTAATTAGCCTCGAGTTTACGAAAGCACTGCGGGAACGCACAGGAGGATCAGCCTCCGGGAACAAGAAATAGCGCTCTTTTGACAGACTCCTGTGTTGAGTACTTTTTTCTCTATTTTCATGGTGGGGTCGGCAATTATGAATCGTATTAAGCATAAAATAAGGAAGCGATTTCGTTTTCTCTTTACGAGAAACACATATATCTTTTTGCTTTGTGTCTTCATTGCCATGGTCTTCTGGCTGCTTACCAAGCTCTCAAAAGAGTACAATACACGGATGGATGTCAAGGTGGAATATATCAATATGCCACCGCAAAAAGTGGTGCGCAATAAGCTTCCCGAAAAACTCACCCTCATTGTGAAAGGAACTGGGTGGGAATTGCTGCGTCAGCAAGTGCTTCTATCTTCACGTCCGCTGCAAATTGATGTGCACGAGTTTGTCAAAAAAGACCGAATGCTGACTAACAACTACCGTAATTTATTTGAAGATCAACTGGGCAATCGACTTGAAATTATACAGATTTCACCTCCTGAGGTCAGCTTCTCCTTTGAAAAGGAAAGCAGGCGGAAGTTGCCCGTAGTTCTGAATGGGAATATTGAAGTAAATGCCCAATATGGCATTGACGGAAAAATCCGGATCGACCCCGACAGCCTGCTGGTTACAGGGCCTGCTTCGGTAGTCGATACCATGACAGCTGTCCGAACTGAAGCACTGCACTTTGATCAAATAAGCCAAACGGAAAAAGGAAAGATTGCCCTTGCCGCTCCTCCCCTGAGTGGCGTAAAGTACGAACGTGATGAAGTGAGCTATGAAATACCGGTAGTTCAATATACCGAAAGCAGTCTCAAAGTACCCGTGGATATTATCCATGCAGACAAAGAGGCCTTGCTGCTTACCAAAGAAGCCGAACTTTCATTTCAGCTTCCGATGGACAAAATAGACGAAATCAAAAGCAAGGACGCATCAGAGCTCTTTTCAATAGCTGCCGACTTCAGCCTCTTGCAAGCGGGCGACAGCACAGTCCCTCTCATTAGCCAAGAAGTTCCCCCATATATCCGAAACCTGAAAATAAAACCCGACAGGGTGGCCTTCTTATACATCAACCCATGATCAAAGTGGGAGTCACCGGAGCCATGGGCAGTGGGAAAAGTACCGTCTGTCGCATATTTGCCACATTGCATATACCGGTTTACAATGCCGATGAGCGAGCTCGCTGGCTAATGGAGCATGATAAAGACTTGATGGCAAGTGTGCAAAATGCTTTTGGAACAGAAATTTATGCCCAAGGAAAACTTTTGAAGAAAAAATTGGCTGCGATCGTGTTTAACTCTGACGAGCGCCTGAATGAGCTAAATGCTTTGGTCCATCCCCGTGTGCGTGAGAATGCACAGGAATGGATGAATAAGCACAGTGCTTATCCTTATGTGATTCATGAAGCAGCCTTGCTCTTTGAAAGTGGCAGCTACCACGACCTTGATCGAATTATCACTGTAACGGCTCCTCTCGAATTGCGTCTCAAGCGAATAAAAGTACGGGATGGCATCAACCGCGAAGATGCATTAAAGCGCATGGTTCATCAATGGCCGGAATCCGAAAAGGTCAAGCGCAGCCATTATATTATCGTAAATGATGGCAAGCAATTGCTCATTCCACAAGTGATGCAGGTCCATAGTAAAATATTAGCTTTAACCCCAAACTAAAGAATGCCCATGACCTTTGAATCTCTTTGCACCCGTGATTTTATGCCCGGAGATGCCCGGGATCTCTTTGGCGCACACATTTTACCTATTTACCAAACATCTACATTTGTATATGAAAGTCCCGAAAAGATTATGGAGGTCTTCCGTGGCAATGGCGAGGCCTATGTATATTCTCGCTGGGGCAACCCAACGGTAGATGCCGTAGAGCGCAAAATTGCTGCATTAGAGGCTCACGGTTTGCAAAAAGACAATAAGGAAATTCCTTTGAAGGCCTTGCTTTTCAGCAGTGGAATGGCGGCTATCTCGGCTCTGTTCATGGCTGCTCTGAAGCCCGAAGAAAAAATTCTCACAAGTGGCAACATTTACGGAACCACCGTAGAACTCCTCAACACTTTGATGCACAGCCACGGAATTGAAACCGTATACAGGGATCTCTCTGACCCATCTGCCATTGAAGAGGCGCTGAACAATGACAAGAGGATACGGATGATTTATTGCGAATCGCCCAGCAACCCAACCGTCCAAATCTATGATCTCTCCCTCTTGTCGGAGTTGGCTCATCGCCACGGTGCCAAGCTGGCCGTTGACAATACCTTTTCCTCTCCCTATCTGCAGCAACCTTTCCGCTGGGGAGCCGACCATGTGCTTCATTCCACCACAAAATATCTGAACGGCCATGGAACCGCCCTGGGAGGCATACTGATTTCTACGGATCTCGATTTTATAGAAGAAAAAGCATGGAAGATGCGCAAGATACTGGGCGGCAACAGCAATGCGATGGAGGCCTGGCTGCTCAACAACGGATTAAAGACCCTGCCCCTTCGCATGGATAAGCATTGTAGCAATGCGGCCCATCTTGCAATTTTTCTGCAAAATCAGCGGGCAGTGGAAAAGGTGCATTATGCCGGACTGGAGTCTCACCCGGGATATTATCTGGCAAAAAAACAGATGCGACTGCCCGGAGGAGTACTCAGTTTTGAACTGAAAGGTGGACTTCGGGCAGGCATTCGTTTTATGAAACACATTCGTTTCTCTACACTCACCTCTACCCTCGGCACACCCGATACACTTATAACGCACCCCGCAAGTATGACTCACGTAAATGTGCCGAAGTTACAGAGACAGGCCAATGGTATTGGTGATGGACTTATTAGAATGAGTGTGGGGCTTGAGCATGTGGACGACATTAAAGCCGACCTGAAGCGGGCGTTGGCTGCGCTTTAATCTTCCGATTTTCGGATAACCGGACTGTGCACTTTTACACTGCGGTCGATCTTACGAATAAGACCCTGCAGCACATTGCCCGGTCCTACTTCAATAAATTCATCGGCTCCATCCGCTATCATATTGCGTATGGTCTGAGTCCAGCGCACCGGAGAAGTCAGCTGAGCAATCAGATTCTTCTTTATTTCTTCGGCATGGATATGGGGCCGTGCATCCACATTCTGATAAACCGGCACCCGGGCATTGCTAAAAGAGGTCTGTGCAATGGCAGTTTCCAGTTCTTGACGAGCCGGCTCCATCATAGGCGAATGAAATCCACCACCCACTTTGAGGATCACCGCTCTTCTAGCTCCGGCTTCCTTTAATTTCTCTACCGCTTTTTCAATGCCCGAAACACTACCGGATATTACCAGTTGCCCCGGACTGTTATAATTGGCCGGCACCACTACATCATCAATGGAAGCACAAACTTTTTCTACGATTTCATCGTCAAGACCGAGAATGGCCGCCATAGTCGAAGGGGCAGCTTCGCAGGCCTTTTGCATGGCTTCTGCCCGCTTTTTAACCAGGGTGAGTCCATCGCGAAAACTCAGGACATCGGCAGCCACAAGAGCCGAAAATTCACCCAGCGAATGGCCCGCTACCATCTCCGGTTCATATTCCCCACTCAGAGCTTTAGCCGTGACAATAGAATGGATAAATACGGCAGGCTGAGTAACCCGGGTTTCTTTGAGTTGCTCAAGGTTGCCCTTGAACATGATATCCGTAATCGGGAAGCTCAGTACATCATTGGCCTGTTCAAAGATATACTTCAACATGATGTCCATCTCGTATAGGTCTTTGCCCATTCCTTCAAACTGAGACCCCTGACCCGGAAATACAAATGCCCTCATAAATTACTTTTAATCGCTTTGAAAGAATAAAAATACGTTTTCCTTTTTGTATGGACAATTTCAATTCTCCGCCTCTACCGATTCATCAGTTTTGATGAGATTAAGCTGATGAACTCACTTCGAGTACTATGATTTTTAAATTCTCCGGTGAAAGCGGAAGTGGTGGTAATGGAATTCTGCTTTTCGGCTCCGCGCATCATCATGCAAAGATGTTGGGCCTCAATGACTACTGCCACACCGAGAGGATTAAGTACTTTATCAAGGGTCTGCATGATCTGGCAAGTGAGTCGTTCCTGTACCTGTAATCTTCTCGCAAAGACATCTACAACCCTCGGAATTTTGCTCAAACCCACTATCTTACCGTTCGGGATATAGGCCACATGTGCCCGTCCGAAGAACGGAAGCATATGATGCTCGCAGAGGGAATAAAGTTCGATATCTTTCACAAGGACCATTTCACTGTGCGATTCGTTGAAAAGCGCACTGTTCAATATCTTCTCGGGGTCTAGACGATAGCCTTGCGTGATAAATTGCATGGCTTTGGCAGCTCGTTCGGGGGTTTTCAGAAGGCCTTCGCGGTCCGTATCTTCTCCGATTAATTCAATGATTCCTTTGTAATGATTTTGAAGTTTGTTCAAAGAGGCCGGCTCAAAATATTCTTCTTTTCTATAAAGTCGGTCTTCGGACCTTTGGTCCCTGTCGTGATGCTCATTCTCCATAATAGTCGGCATAAATGTTTTCGGTTTCATAGATTCGGACCCGGTGCAGTGAAAATCCCTTGGCACAGTGCTCCAGACGCTGCCAGATGATCTTTACAAGATTTTCTGCCGTGGGTATGATTCCTTGCATAAATTCCACATCCAGATTGAGGTTCTTGTGGTCAAGGTGCTCAATTATCTCTCTTCGGATTATTTTTTTTAACTCTGTGGCATTAATAATCATCCCGGTTACCAGATCCGGTTCTCCTTTAATCGTGACATAGAGCACATAATTGTGTCCATGCCAATTCTTATTGGAGCAATTTCCAAAAATTTCCATGTTTTTCTCATCATTCCATTCATCCACAAAGAGCCTGTGAGCGGCACAAAATCTTTCTCTACGCGTCAAATAGACCATCGGAAAATTTTCAGGCAAATATAAAGAAAAGCATGCGTGGCTGCTTACTGCAAAATAAAGCGAATGGCAGGTTCTGCAAAATCGCTATATTCCCTGAGCGAAGCTGTTATTTGCTCTTCCCAAAGTCTCTGCATCCGGCCTCGTGTGCCGTGGTGAGTTTCCCGGTTATAGCGTTCCTGCATCTTTTGCAGTGCAGCATTCACCTCATCAAAGTTTTGGTCAAAGATGAGTGCCAAATCCCGGTTTTGCCGGAAAGCCACAATCAAACGCTTGCGCAGCATGCGGGCATGCAACTCGGTAATATCGAAATGCAACTGCTCATGATTCAAAAGAGCTTCATCATCGCGAACCCGTGTCCATGATTGACCCGGGAGAAAATACGCATTCACTTCAATGAAGATGCTGTTGTCGATGTTCTTCACCGAAGCATTGAGCATACAATGGCTCTGGGCGTGATGGGGATTGTCTTTTTCTACCGTTCCGCGAAATTGATTCCAGGTGAGAGCTGCTCCCGCTTTCCATGCAATCATTTCTTCTTCACCAGCAGGTGTAAAGGCCGACAATGAAATGAAAATAAAAAGAAGAGGAAGCAAGGATTTCATAAGCTTAACGTTAAATTAACATTAACTTAAACGTGAATTTACACAAAATGATGCGCTGCCGCAAAATAAAAAGGAACAAAGCCCTTCTTTGGTAGACGAAGAAAACGGCAGAGACGGGGCAATTGGAAGTGTTAGTGTTAGACGCTAAGGGCAATTAACTGCTTATCGATAGGCTGGAGGGCTGTCTGCATCTCTTGCAAAAAGGTAGGGCCGTACTTGGCATAATACCCGGCTATGTTGTCCACTCGTTCATGAAGTTTGCCCCCTGGGAGAACTTGTTCCTTTAATGCACGGATCTGCCGGATCATGATTTCGTGCTTTTTTTTCTCTGCGCGCAGCATCTTCCCTTCCAGTTTATCAAGGGATTTGAATATTTTCTGCTTTTCTCCCTCCACACTTCGTCCGAGGGTCGGATCAATTTGCAGTGCCGACTCTTTTACCCGCTCCATGATCCTCCTGATTTCCGATTTTTCCTCTTCAAGGGTGATAAGGCCTCCACTTCGTTGCATTACAAGCGAACGGATCAGTTGCTCTTCTTCTTCGAATAACTGTTGAAGTTCCAGGTGGAGTTTTTCTATCTTTTTCTGCGCCTTTTCCTCCAGAATCATAACACTGTTTCGGACAAGCAAGAGGGGAAAGTTTATGTGATACAGCTCAAAGACCGCCTTCAATTCCATCCAATATGAAATTTCACCGGCCCCACCCACATAAGCCAGATTGGGGAGAATACACTCTTGATAGACCGGCCGCAGAATGACATTCGGGCTGAAATTGTTTGGACATTTATCTAACTCAGAGATCATCGTTTCCCGATCGAAATAAAGATGGGTATTTAATACTTCAAAGGAATCGTCACCGGGTTGATATTCAATGCGCTCCCGAATGCCGTCATTGAAATAAAAAAGATTTATCTCTCTGGCATGCGCCTGTGCTTTATATCCGTTTTCCTCCATCAGCCTAATTTTCTTTTCCACTGCTTCCCTGCTCTTTCTCTCCAGCAGTTCGCGTTTCATTATGGGAAGGAATCGCTCTTTCAGGTCCTTTCGGTCACCTGTGATAACCAATAATCCGTAGCTGGCAAACAATTCGTTGACCAGTCCGAAGGTGGCTTCAGCCAGGGTACGGTCTGCCCGGTAATGTTTTTTCAGAATTTCTACCCATTCATTGGCACAGATGCTATCGCCCAGAATTTCGGCAATATGATCGATCACCGTATCGATGCCCTTCAACTTAAGACGGCCCACAGGGCCGCTTGCATCTTTATTCCATTCGACCCGCTGCCGGTGAATAAAAAGATGATTGATTTCTTCGAAATCATGGTCTTCACTGCCCATCCAGTAAACCGGAACAAAATCATTATCGGGATATCTTTGCTTAAGCTCCTCGCTTAGGCGGATCGTATCGGCTATTTTGACAATAAAATAAAGGGGGCCGGTCATCAGGCAGGGCTGGTGTGCCGTGGTCACTGTAAAGGTGCTCTCCTTCTCCAGGAGGGCAATATTTTTTTTCACGGCATCACTTTGCCCAAATGCTTCGTAGAGCTCGTTGAACACCGAAACCAGAAGCTGGCGATCTATATCCTGTATTTGTTTTTCCTCAATAATCCGTGGAATAATATCGAATGAGGGGGGATATTTATAAAAATACCGGGTTTGCTCATTGCCATCAAGGTAGTCGCAAATCAATCGGGGAAAAATTCCGGTTTCTTTAAAGGAGAGATAGCTGGCGTTCATTCGCTGGGTTTAAACGTTCCGTAAAGGTCGAATTCATTGGCATCCGTGATGACAATATCGGCAAAATCTCCAATACGCAGGTATTGATTTTTTGCATCCACCAGCACTTCATTGTCTACTTCCGGAGAATCATAGGCAGTCCGCCCTATAAACCAGTCCCCCTCTTTGCGATCAAAAAGCACCTGCTGTACCGTGCCTATTTTGGCCTTGTTTTTTTCAAAGGAGATACCCGACTGCAATTCCATCAGCCGGGCAGCACGTTCATTCTTTACTTCTGCCGGCACATCATCCTGTAAATCCCAGGCTGTGGTATTCTCTTCATGGGAGTAGGTAAACACTCCCAGGCGATCGAACTGTTGTTTCTGCACAAAATCCATAAGTTCATCGAAGTCTTGTTCACTTTCGCCCGGAAAGCCCACAAGCAAGGTCGTACGGAAATGAATGCCCGGCACCTTGGTGCGGATGGTATCCAGGAGTTGCTCTGTTTCGCTTCGCGTAATCTGCCTACGCATTCTTTTCAGTACCGGGTCGCTGGCGTGTTGCAAAGGCATATCCAGATAAGGAAGCACTTTTTCCTCTTCGCGCATAACATCCAACACATCCAGCGGAAATTTGCCCGGATAAGCGTAGTGCAAGCGAATCCATTCGATGCCTTCTACCGCGGCCAGGGCTCTCAGCAGGTCGGCCAGGGCTCGTTTTTTGTATATGTCCAAGCCGTAGTAGCTAAGCTCCTGGGCAATGAGTATCAACTCGCGCGTGCCATTGCGAGCAAGGAATTGTGCTTCTTTCACGAGCTCTTCAATGGGTTTTGAGCGGTGGGCACCCCGCATCAGTGGAATGGCACAAAAAGCACAGGTCCGGTTGCAGCCTTCGGATATTTTCAGATAGGCATAGTGCGAAGGGGTCACCGACACTCGCTCACCGAGCAATTCGTGTTTGTAATCGGCCTGAAGACGCTCGAGCAACAGCGGCAGTTCCATGGTACCAAACCAGTCGTCCACCTCTGGAATTTCCTTTCGCAAGTCATCGCGATAGCGCTGCGAGAGGCACCCCGTGACTAATAAGCGCTCAATGCGACCGGCTTTTTTTTCGGCTGCATATTCCAGTATCGTTTCAATCGATTCTTCCTTGGCCCGGTCGATAAAGCCACAGGTATTTATAATGACCACATGGGCCCCTGCCTCTCCCGACTCATGCGTGACTTTGAAATTATTGGCTTCCAACTGCCCCATCAGCTGTTCAGAATCCACCAGGTTTTTAGAACAACCCAATGTGATCACTTCTACCCGCTCTTTCCTGTAATTTTTTGTTTTCATCAGAAATTAGGGCTTCTTGAATAAGGCGTCCACAAAATCGCGACTGTTAAAGACCTGCAAGTCTTCGATGGCCTCCCCGATACCGATAAATTTAATCGGTATCTGAAACTGATCGGCAATGCCCAATACCACACCGCCTTTGGCCGTTCCGTCCAGTTTTGTAACGATAATTCCGCTTACATCCGTAGCCTGTGTAAATTGTCGAGCTTGCTCGATTGCATTCTGTCCGGTAGAAGCATCCAGTACCAACAGCACCTCATGAGGTGCACCGGGCAATACTTTGCCCATCACGTTCTTCACTTTCGTAAGTTCGTTCATTAGGTTGACCTTGTTATGAAGCCTTCCTGCCGTATCGATGATCACCACATCGGCTCCTTCGCTTACACCTTTCTGCACTGTTTCGAAAGCGACTGAAGCCGGATCGGAACCCATCTCTTTTCGTACCAGATTGACCCCGGCACGGTCCGCCCAAACTTCCAGCTGGTCAATGGCGGCAGCACGAAAGGTATCGGCAGCGCCCAATATCACTTTTTTACCCTGATCTTTCAGTTGTTTGGCCAGCTTACCGATACTGGTGGTCTTGCCCACTCCATTGACACCCACCACCATGATTACATACGGTTTCTGGTCATCCGGGATGTAATAACCCTCCTGATCGCTTGATTTATTTTCGTGGAGGAGCCCTATTATTTCTTCCCGCAGCATTGTATTAAGCTCACTTGCATTGATGTACTTGTCACGGGCTACACGCGCTTCGATGCGGTCGATGATTTTAAAGGTGGTCTCGGCACTTACATCGGAGGTGATGAGTATTTCCTCCAGTTCATCCAGAAAAGATTCATCCACTTTCGACTTGCCAGCTACGGCACGGGTCAACTTGCCCAGAAAACTGTCTTTCGTTTTGCTCAGGCCCTTATCGAGTTCCTGCTTTTTGTCTTTTGAAAATATTCCGAAAAATCCCATTGGCCTCTTTTTATTTTAATGAACAAAGATCACAGATTTCCATTCATACAAAAAAAGCTTCCCTTGTGAGAAGCTTTTTCATTATTACATTACATTATTTGAACTTCCCGCTTACTGGGCTTTCAGTTCTTCTTTTACTTTGTCTTTGTGCACCATTTTCTCCTTGTAGGAGTACGATCCGGTTTCGGGATTTTTTACCGCCACGATGATTTTCACCATGTCTTTTCCACCTGAAAATTTACCTCGATCTGTACGTGCGTTTTTACTGACTTTAGCCATGATTACTTGATTTCTTTATGAATGGTATGCTTTCTTAAAATCGGATTGTACTTTTTCAGTTCCAGTCGATCCGGTGTATTGCGCCTGTTCTTGGTTGTAATGTAGCGTGATGTACCGGGCATGCCGCTCGACTTATGTTCTGTACATTCCAGTATGACCTGTATTCTTGCGCCTTTTGATTTCTTAGCCATTGCTCCGTTTATTTTGCGAGTTTGATTTCTTTACCTTTTTTCTTCATTTTCCTCAGGTATGCCGCCAATCCCATTTTTGAAATGGTGCGGATGGCTTCCGTAGATACTTTGAGCCTGTACCATTTGTCCTCGTCTTCATGATAAAATCGCTTGCTCTGCAGATTCGGATAAAACTTTCTTTTGGTCTTATGATGCGAGTGCGACACATGATTGCCGGACAATGCTTTCTTACCGGTCAGTTCACAAATTCTTGCCATGATTTCTTGGTTTTTTCGAAACGAAGTGCAAATATCCGGTTTTCCTCAATATTTTCAAAGCATTCATCCCGAATTTATCCTCCTAAAAGATGTTTTTTGCTGCCAGCGTCACAGTCATCTGTATCCTGGCTTACTGGCGCAAGAAGAAAGTGCTTGGAAAATTCTGATCGTCCTGTGACGTGTTTTAGACAAAAGGTCAGGGACGCCCCCTGAGTACGGCTTCTATGCCAGGGAGTTTTTTCCCCTCCAGAAATTCGAGCAAGGCCCCACCACCAGTGTAGACATAACTGACCTTATCTGCCAAACCCATTTGCGTGAGAGCCGATACGGAGTCGCCCCCACCCACCAACGAAAAAGCTCCCCGTGCAGTGGCTTCGGCAATGTATCGGGCAATTTCCAGGGTTCCCCCGGCAAATTTTTTCATCTCGAAGACCCCCATGGGGCCGTTCCAGAGGATGGTTTTTGAAGCCAGAATTAGCGCTCCAAAACTTGCAGTCGCCTTTGGCCCGATATCCAGCCCCATCCATCCCTCAGGTATCTGCCCGGAAGGAAATATCCTCGTATTGGCATCAGCAGCAAATGCATCGGCTGCCAGCGTATCTTCGGGCAATTGAATAGAAACGCCCATCTCGCTTGCTTTCTTAAGTATCTGGCGAGCCTCTTCGATGTGGTCTTCTTCGAGCAGTGAGTTCCCCACTTCCCCACCCTGTGCCTTGATGAAGGTATAAGCCATGCCCCCGCCAATGATCATATGATCGCTGCGCTTGAGCAGATTGCGGATGACCGGAATTTTATCAGATACCTTGGCACCGCCCAAAATGGCAATAGTGGGTCTTTCGGAGTGATGGAGCACGCGCGAAGCCATCTCGATTTCTTTTGCCATCAGATAACCGAACATGCGCCTCGAAGGCTCAAAAAATTCTGCGATCACAGCGGTACTGGCATGTGCCCGATGGGCCGTGCCAAAAGCATCATTTACATATACTTCTGCCAGCGATGCCAATTGCTTTGCAAAGTCGGGATTTCCCGCTTTTTCTTCCTTATGGTAGCGCAGATTTTCGAGCAGCAGTACTTCTCCGTTTTTCAAATCTGCCGCCAATGCTTCTACCTCCGGACCGATACAATCGGGAGCCATTATGACTGGTGTACCCAGAAGGGACTCAACTCTATGGCGGATATGGCGCAATGAAAAGCGGTCTTCCCTGTCTTTCGGACGACCGAGGTGCGACATCAGGATGGCCCGCCCCCCGTCTTTCAGTATTTTTTTTATTGTCGGCACAGCCGCCCGAATGCGTGTATCGTCTTGCACCTCCATCTGCTCGTTAAGAGGCACGTTGAAGTCAACTCGAACAATGGCCCGGTGATCTTTAAAGTTAAAATCTTCAACGGTTGGAAGATTCATCGTTACCCCAGTTTCATCACATACTCGGTGAGGTCGGCCAGGCGTGTGGCATAGCCCATCTCATTGTCATACCATCCCGTGATTTTTACCAGGTTTCCATCACACTGTGTGAGCTCGGCATCATAAATACAGCTGTAACTGCTGCCGATGATATCGGTAGAAACAATCGGGTCGTCACAATACTGCAAAATTCCCTTTAGATTGCTGTCTGCCGCTTTCAGGAAAGCATGATTGACTTCGTCTACACTCACCTCCCGGTTCAAGATGCAGGTCAACTCGGTCAACGAGCCTGTGATTACCGGAACCCTGACCGCTCTACCGTCCAGTCGATCTTTCATCTCGGGAATGACCAGCGCTATAGCCTTGGCGGCACCGGTTGTTGTAGGTACGATGTTTTGTGCCGCGGCACGGGCCCTTCGAAGGTCTTTATGCGGAGCATCTTGAAGATTCTGATCAGCAGTATAGGCATGGATGGTGGTCATAAATCCTTTTTCCAGACCAAATTCATCATGCAGCGTTTTGACCATAGGTCCGAGGCAGTTGGTAGTACAGGATGCATTGGACAGCAACACATCATCTGTCGCCAGTTCGTCTTCATTCACACCCAATACGATGGTTTTGATCCCGCTTTTGGCCGGTGCCGAAAGGATGACTTTCCTGGCGCCTGCTTCAAGGTGCCTGCTCATACCGGCCTTATCTCTGAAAACTCCGGTACATTCAAGCACTACATCCACATCAAGCCGATCCCAGGGTAGCTCTTCCGGATTTCTCTCGGCATGTGCTTCAATGACTTTCTCATCTACAAAAAGGCTGTTTTCGTTGGCCTTTACCATCTTGCCATATGCCCCCTGGGCGCTGTCATACTTCAGAAGATGAGCCAATGTATAATTGTCCGTCAAATCATTTATGGCCACAATGTCAATACCTTCTCTGTCGAAAAGTGAGCGAAATACGAGGCGGCCGATTCTTCCAAAACCATTGATTGCAACTTTCATCGTTATTAGTTTTCTCTTTTGTCAAAATGTAGCTGCAAAAATAGGTCTAAGTACCAAGAATGCGCATTCTGAAAAAATATTTTTTAAAAAGTTTTTTGAACAGCGATGAAAGGTTATATCTTTGCATCCGCCTATGCAACGGCCCCTTCGTCTAGTGGTTAGGACGCAAGGTTTTCATCCTTGAAACAGGAGTTCGATTCTCCTAGGGGCTACCAAACCCGGTTCGATGAACCGGGTTTTTTTATGTCTCATCCAAGGTTGCTTGCAATTCCATCCGGGAGCAGGGAATCATTTGTAACAAACTATTATAACGAAAAGCAGATTCCCATCTTACGAGTTTTTTGTGGAAATTGCATTTCAAAGTTCAAGTATCTCACAATGAAAGCAATTCTTGCCCTGATATTGGCCCAATTCTCCCTTGGCCTTGCAGCTCAGCAGACGATTTATGACAGCATTGAACATGACGGAATAAAGCGTTCCTTTATCCTTTACGTGCCGGCCAATTACAGTGGGAAGATAGATGTGCCGCTGCTGTTCAATTTTCACGGCTATTCGAGCAATGCCCATGATCAGATGTTTTATGGGGATTTTCGTTCCCTGGCCGATACGGCAGGATTTCTGATCGTTCATCCGCAGGGAACGAAACTCAACGGAATAACACACTGGAACGTGGGCGGCTGGACGGTGGGTAGCACGGTGGATGATGTCGGATTCACCGAAGCCCTGCTCGACACCCTGAGTGCCCGTTACCGCATTGACTCGATGCGTGTGTATGCCACCGGCATGTCGAACGGGGGATATATGAGCCTGCTACTGGCCTGCCAATTGAGCCCGCGTATGGCGGCCGTAGCCTCGGTAGCCGGATCGATGACCCCTGAAATGTACACTCAGTGTGACCCAAAGCGTCCCGTTGCTGTGATGCAAATTCATGGTACGGCCGATGGAATAGTCCCCTATAACGGTACGGGATGGTCACTTTCCATAAAAAAGGTGCTGGAATATTGGGTAGCGGCCAATCATTGCAATGAGGAGGCCCGGGTGGAAGTCATCCCCGACATCAATCCCAATGACGGTAGCACCGTTGAACACCTCATCTATAGTGGTGGTGATAAAGGTGTAGCCGTTGAGCATTTCAAAATTCTGGGTGGCGGGCATACCTGGCCCGGGACAAAATTTGGCAGCAACGGAACCAACTACGATATCGATGCATCTGCCGAAGTATGGCGTTTCCTCTCAAGGTACAGCCTCAACGGTCGAAGGATAAACCTTGGACTGAAAACGGCTCCGGCCTAT
>Ga0114931_10005272_pt1 | contig 15974 bp, 13 predicted proteins | sample 2SBtaG_FD_89579 | JGI IMG/M metagenome (GOLD analysis project Ga0114931, IMG submission 89579) | Deep subsurface microbial communities from Kolumbo volcano to uncover new lineages of life (NeLLi) - 2SBTROV14_V59a metaG | ecosystem: Environmental > Aquatic > Marine > Volcanic | place: Kolumbo...
CACCGACGAGGGCGGGCTCACCTGCCACGCCGCCATCGTCTCGCGCGAATTAGGAAAACCGTGTGTGATCGGTACGCAGATAGCGAGCCGAACGCTCAAAGACGGCGACCTCGTCGAGGTTGACGCGGACAAGGGTGTGGTGAGGAAGGTATGAGGCTCCTTTATAAATCAAGACCTCTCTTTCCAGTGGAAGGCGCAGCAGGCAGTTTTCTCGATATTGTGCACCTTTCATCGCTTTTTTAAGAGCTCTCCCGTTCCGCCGTCCGATGCTCCGGCGACCAGCAATCCTGCACGATGCATTCGAAGCAGGCATCCTCATCAAGTTCATCGACGGTATCTTCGAGCTGCTCGGCGGGTCGTTGCTGCTCTTCTTCTCGCCCGCATCCCTGAACCGGTTCCTCCAGGTGTTGCTGCGTGAAGAGCTCCATGAGGATGCGAAGGACTTCCTCGCGAACGCGCTGCTGCACCTCTTCCAAGGGCTTACCGCCCATCAGCAACTCTTCGCCGCGACCTATCTGCTCGTGCACGGGCTCGTCAAGGTGGGCATCGTCGCTGCGCTCTGGAGCAAGAGACTCTGGGCCTATCCTGTCGCGGGCGGCGTCCTCTTCCTCTTCACACTCTCCCAGTTGTACCTCCTCTTCAGCAATCCTTCCCCTTTCCTCCTCGTGCTGACGATCGTCGATATCGCGCTCCTCGCTCTCCTCCATTCCGAATACCGCCGTCTGGCGTGCGCTCCGACACAACTATTTTAAAGCCGGTAGAATCCGTTCTTCTCATGCCCATCACTGACAAGGAGCTGCGGGAGATTAAGGCTGCGCTGGACGCGAGCGCTCGTCCATTGTTCTTCTTCGACGACGATTGCGACGGCACGACGAGTTTCGTCCAGCTCTACAAGTATAAGCAGGAGGGCAAGGGCGTCCCGGTCAAGGCAAGCCCGATCCTCGACCAGAAGTACGTCCGCAAAGTCGAGGAGTACCGGCCGGACCTGATTATCATCCTCGACAAGCCCGTCGTCGAGCCGGAGTTCTTCGACAAGGTGCAGACGCCGGTCATCTGGCTCGACCACCACAAGCCGCAGAACGTGAAGCGCTGGAGCAATGTCACATATTACAACCCGCGCCTCCACGACGACAAGGACAACCTGCCGGTCACGTATTGGGTGTATCAGGTCACTGGTGGCCCGCTCTGGCTCGCCACGGTCGGTGCCATCGCCGATTGGCACATCCCTGAGTACATCAAGGCCTTCGAGAAGGAATACCCTGACCTGTTGCCGAAGCAGTGGGAGGTCGTCGAAGACTTGCTGTTCGCTCCCGAGAGCGGCACCGGCAAGCTGGCCCGCATCATCAGCTTCAACCTCAAGGGCGCAGTCCATGAGACGATGAAGAGTGTGCTCGTGCTCACGCGCATCGAGACGCCCTATGAGATCCTGAACCAAACGACGCCGCGAGGCAAGTATCTCTACAAGAAGTACAAACGTCTCGCCGACAAGTACGGTGCCATGTTGGCACGGGCGAAGGCTGCGGCAGACGGCAGCGACATCCTGCTCTTCACCTATGAGGACGATCAGATGAGCCTGACGAGCGACCTGAGCAACGAGCTGCTCTGGCTCTTCCCGGAACAGCTCATCATGGTCGCACGGCGCCACGGCGGCGAGTATAAGTACAGCCTGCGCAGTGCGGGCAAGTACGAGATTCCAGCGATGCTCGAGAAGGTCCTGAAAGGCGTTGAGGGCTACGGCGGCGGCCACACCTACGCGTGCGGCGCCTGCATCAAGGAGCAGGACAACGAGAAGTTCGTCGCCAGCATCAGGGCTGCGCTCAAGCGTTGAGCGAGCGTTAAGCATTTATATCTCTTCTCTATCATCATGCGCATGACCCAATATCGTCTTGTCTTCCGCGGCAGCGTTCAGGGCGTCGGCTTCCGAGAGAACTTTCGCCAGATTGCGAAGCGGGAAGGCATCAAGGGCTGGATACGGAATCTGAAGGACAACCAGGTGGAAGCGGTCGTCCAGGTCGAGAATCTCGAGGCATTCATCGACAAGCTGCGGCACGAGCAATTCTTTCGCGGCATGCAGGACCTCCAGCAGGAGGAACAGCACGAGGAAGCGTTCTCTGGCTTCGAAATCAGGTACTGAAACCTTTAAAAACCGCATCTGGTTCTCCGCAAAACACCCACAACGAGAGGGTGTCGCTATCGTTCGGCACTCCTCAGCTCCTCGAGGGGGTGCCGCAGTGGTCAACCGGGCTGGGTTCAGGCGTGCGTCGTTCCGAGATTTCAGCGGCGTGCTGAAACACCCAGTAGCTTAGTGCTTGCGCGGGTTCGAACCCCGTCCCCCTCATGCTGTCTATTAAAACGGCGTCCGTGGTGCTGTGCCCAGCGTCACTACCCTGGGAAGTAGAGGTTTCGCATCCTTCGGATGCTCAAGCCCCTGAAACGTATAACCTTTGAAACATATGCACCTGTAGTGTAGCGGTATCACTCGAGGTTCCCAACCTCGCGACCCGGGTTCAACTCCCGGCAGGTGCATGTATCAGCTCCCAGAGAAGAAGCAGATAATAATTTTCAGTATAGAAAATAAATAAATACTTTTCTATTTCTACTCCTGAGTAGTCACAAAACGAAACATTTAAATAGTTGTACTACTATACAGTGGCTAGGGGGCACGGGAGCTGGTCTTTCGATCTTTACGATCGTACGCTTCTACCACCACCTCACCACCCTTCGAGCGTTCCACGCTCCTGGTCCCCTTTTCTTTCATTTTCCGTATGGTTTCCGATTGTCATGAAGATTCTTCTCTTTATTGTAATTCTTAAGTGATGACAAACAATAGATTTATAAATGAGTATTTGCTCGCCCTTTCCATGCCACTCATGAGCTGCTGCACGCCATACGAGACGGAGAAGCAAAAGATGGCAGTCGCCAAATCAACGCTCTCTTTTATGGAAGGGATGCAAGCGGCGAAGTTCCCCAACTACGGCGGCATCAACAGAACCTACGACCAGATGGGGCCTGCTGAACGCCGTCTTGCCGTGGGCAACGCACAGGCCAATCCAGCGCTGCTCCGGAGGCTCGCCGGCAAGAGTCCTATTCTCTATTCCTCTGATAAAGGGATGGACGGCTATGCTGGCGAGAACCACGCCGCACTAAGAAAACGACCGCGCCTTTATGACATCAACTAGAACTTCATCTTCTTCCGGCTGCGACCTGCCATCTGTCCCTTCTGGAGCTTCTGCATCATCTTCTCCATGCCCTTCTCGCTCTGCGCGCCCTTGAAGAGCTTCGCCATCTTCTTGCTCTGCTTGTACTGCTTCAGCAGCTGCCGCAGCTCTGAAATCGACTGGCCACTCCCGCGCGCGATGCGCTCGAGCCGGCTGCCAGAAATCGTGCTCGGGTCTTCGAGCTCCTCCTTGGTCATGCTATCCATGAGGAAACGCCACTTCCGGGTCTTGTCCTCCTGCACGTCGAGCAGCTCTTTTGGGATATCAGCACCGGACATGCCCGGGATCATCTTCATCACCTTGTTCAAGGGCCCCATCTTCTTCATCGCTTGCATCTGCTCGTACAGGTCGAGCAGGTTGAACTCGCCCTTGAGGAACTTCTTGCCGAGGTCTTCTGCGCGGTCCTCGTCGATGGCATCCTTCGCCTTCTCCAGCAACGCCTCGAGATCACCGAGACCGAGAAGGCGGCCGACGAAGCCTTTCGGCTTGAACTCCTCGAACTCCTCCACCTTCTCGCCGGTGCCGATGAACCGGACAGGCGCCTCGGTGACGGAGCAGGCGGTGAGCGCGCCACCGCCTTTCGCGGTGCCGTCCAGCTTGGTGATGATGACACCGCTGACCTTGACGGTCTTGTGGAAGGCCTCGGCTTGTTGTTGCGCGCTCTGGCCGACATCAGCCGCCATGACAAGCAAGGCCTCGTGGGGCTGCACAAGCGTGTTGATGCCGTTCAGCTCCTTGATGAGGTCTGCACTCAGTGCGTCCCTGCCGGCCGTGTCGACGACGACCAGGTCGAAGTTGCCCAGCTTCGGCTTGACTTTCTTCCATATCTTGACCGGGTCCTTCTCCCCCTTGACGCCGAACACCGGGACGTCGATCTGCTTGCCGAGCTGCACGAGCTGATCGTACGCGGCCGGCCGCCACGTATCCGTCGTGACGAGCGCCACCTTCAGGCCACGCTTCTTGTAGTACAGGCCGAGCTTCCCGGTCGTCGTGGTTTTCCCGTTGCCGAAGAGGCCGACGAGCATCACCAGCGCGGGCTTCTTCCCCTCGAGCGCGAGGGGTTTGTGTTCGCCGCCGAGGAAACGAACAAGCTCTTCGTAGACGATGTTGACGATGAATTCCTTCTTCTGCAGAGCGGAAGGCGCCTTCTCTGACAAGGCACGCTCCTTAATCCGCTTGGTCACGTCGAAGACGAGCTTGACGTTCACGTCCGCCTGCAAGAGCGAGCGCTGTATCTCCTTCACGAGCTCTTTGACTGTCTTCTCATCGATGAACGTCTTGCCGGTCAGCTTCCGCAGGCTGCTCTTCAAGGCGTCGCCGAGCTTGTCGAGGACCATGCAGTGAGAATCGCCTGTAGTTTTATAAATACTCTGCAATTTCTCCTCTTAATGCAGTATACGTTTGAATATACGACTGCTTTCAGACTTTACTCCCGTCATTAGGCGAGATTGGTTCCCGATATAGAATACATTCTCCGTGACAATGCGGAATTCTTCGATCCATACGCTGAAGGCACCCCCCATTTACAGAATTCTTGGGAGCAGGGGGCCGCACCCATCAGCTATCGGAGTCTCCTCTCCTGCTTGGCGTGATCGGCACGCCCTACGAGCCGTTCAGAGTGATACTCTCAGGAGACCTGACAGAAGAGCGTTGCAAGGAACTTGAAGAGAAGGTGACTGCACAGCTCGACAGCCAACGAGAAATCAAGGTTCCTTACCTTGAATTACTGGTCGCGGAACCAGTTCAGCAGGCCACCGGCCCTGAACCATTCCAGCTCTTCCCCTGTCAGGGAGTGCTTCGCGGGGAAGGACTTCCCGTCGCACACCACGGTGACAGGCTTGCCCACAGCCAGCTCTTCCGTCTTGATGGTGATTTTCGAGTCCTGCTTTATCCTGTCGTAGTCGCTCGGGTTCGCGAAGGTCAGGGCGAGGACACCCTGCTTCTTCAGGTTCGTCTCGTGGATGCGCGCGAAGCCCTTCGCCAGGACGGCGCGGCAGCCGAAATAGCGCGGCTCCATCGCCGCATGCTCGCGACTTGAGCCCTCACCGTAGTTCTCCTCGCCCACCATGACCCAGCCCTTCCGCTCCTGGTGGTAGGCCCTGGCGATTGCGCTCAACGTCCCGGCTTTGTCTGTCAGGACGTCCGTACCCGTCCCTGGTTCGTCGCTGAACGCGTTCTCCACGCCTGAGAACAGGTTGTCGCTGATTCTGTCGAGGTGGCCGCGGAAGCGCAGCCACTTCCCGGCCGGCGAGATGTGGTCGGTCGTGCACTTCCCCGTCGCTTTCGCGAGCACGAGCAGGCCGGAGAAATCCTTGGTGAGGTTCCATTTCGGGAAGGGCTGCAGGAAAGCGAGCCGCTCGCTCCCCTTGGGGATTGCGACCTCGCCCTTCCCTGTCGGTGCTTCAAAGCCCTCGTCGGCGAAGACGAAGCCTTCCTTAGGCAATTCTTCCGCGACCGGCGGCTTGAGCTGCAGCTCCTCGAGCGGGTCGCTGTCGAGCGTGCCGGCTAATGCATACGCCACCACCACCTCCGGCGAGGCGATGAACGCATGGGTCTCGGGATTCGCGTCGTTCCGCTTCCTGAAGTTCCGGTTGTAGCTGGTGATGATTGAGTTCTTCTCCCCCGTCGTGACGTCGGTGCGCCGCCACTGGCCAATGCACGGTCCGCACGCGTTCGCCAGCACAGTCGCGCCGAGTTTCTCGAACACGTCCAAGAGGCCATCGCGTCTTATCGTCCGGTGGATCTGGTCGCTGCCCGGCGTGACGAGCAGCGGCGCCTTGAGCTTGAGCCCTTTCACGACCGCCTGCCTGGCGATGCTGGCGGCCCTGGTCATGTCCTCGTAGCTACTGTTCGTGCAGCTCCCAATCAGGGTGTACTTCAGCTCGGTCGGCCAGCCCTTCTTCCTGGCCTCATCGCCGAGCCTGCCTGCCGGGCGCGCTAGGTCGGGCGTGTGCGGCCCGACGACGAGCGGCTTGAGCGTGTCCAGGTCGATGGTGATGACGAGGTCGAAGTACCTATCAGGGTCCTTCTCCACTGCAGAGTCAGCCTGCAGGTCGGCCCTGACCTTCTCCGCTTCCTTTGCCACGAATCCCCGCCGTGTCGCGGCGAGATACGCAGCAGTCCTGTCGTCGTAGGGGAACACCGAGGTGGTGGCGCCGACCTCTGCCCCCATGTTCGTGATTGTCGCTTTCCCAGTCGCGCTCAACGCGCGCGCGCCCTCGCCGAAATACTCGATGACCGCGCCGGTGCCGCCCTTCACGGTGAGGCGCTCCGCCACCTTGAGGATGATGTCCTTCGGCGCCGCCCAGCCGTGCAGCTTCCCCTTGAGCTGGACGCCGATCAGCAGGGGCGCGCGCACCTTCCACGGCAGGCCGGCCATGGCCTCGACCGCGTCCGCGCCCCCGACGCCGATGGCGAGCATGCCGAGCCCGCCCGCATTGGGGGTGTGGCTGTCCGTCCCAATCATGAGTTGGCCTGGAACGGCGTAGTTCTCCAGCACCACCTGGTGGATGATGCCCGCTCCTGGCTTCCAGAACCCCATGCCATACCTGGCGGCGGCGCTCTTCAGGAAGCGGTAGACCTCGTCGTTCGCGAGCAGTGCCTCCTGCAGGTCCTCGGACGCGCCCTGCCTTGCCGCGATGAGGTGGTCGCAGTGCACCGTCGTCGGCACCGCAACTGTCTTCTTCCCGGCGAGCATGAACTGGAGCACGACCATCTGCGCCGTCGCGTCCTGCATCGCCACCCTGTCGACGGCGAGGGTGAGCGTGTCCTTCCCGCGGGCGCAGGCTTCCGCGGCCTGCATGTGCGTGTAGAGCAGCTTCTCCGCATAGGTCAGCGGGCGCTTGACCTTGCCGCGCACCGCTGCCAGACGAGCCGCGTAGCCTTTGTAGAAGCTCTTTACAGTTGTCTCGTCGAGGAATGCCATGCTGAGGGGGACGGGAAGAGCCTTAATAAAGGTATTTTTTTGAACAATATAGGGGTGAGAGACTAATTATACCCCACCTTATTTGAACAATATTTAAAAGGAGCCCTGCTTTTTCCCAGGACATGCAGATTGGTTTCAAGGATGGGGAGTGGCTTGTTCCCGACCAACCTACCGTCGGTTACATCATCGGCGACGGCGTCGGCCAGGACATCAGCCCGGTCGCTCGGAAAGTGATTGACGCGGCCGTGCAAAAAGCCTCTGCCGGCAAGCAGCGCATTGACTGGCAGGAGATCCTCGCCGGGGAGCGCGCCGAGGCAGCGGGAAAGGAGCGCCTGGGTCGAGAGGCCCTAGACGCGATTAAGAGGTTCCGCGTGGTGCTCAAGGGCCCGCTCACGACGCCGGTGGGCGGAGGCCACCGCAGCCTCAACGTCACAATCAGGAAGCAGCTCGACCTCTACGCCTGCGTCCGGCCGGTGAAGCATATCCCGGGCGTGCCCGCGTCAGTGATGGAGCCGGAGAAAGTCGACGTCGTTATCTTTCGCGAGAACACCGAAGACGTGTACGCGGGCATCGAATGGCCGGCCGGCAGCCTGGACGCGAAGGACATGATAGCCTTTCTCAAGGGGAAGGGCCACGCCGTCCTCGCCGACAGTGGCATCGGCATCAAGCCCATCAGCAAGACCGCGACGAGACGGCTCGTCACTGCCGCTATCGATTATGCCATCGCGCACAAGCGGACAAGCGTCACACTCGTCCACAAGGGTAACATCATGAAGTTCACCGAAGGCCTCTTCCGGGAGGAAGGCTACAAGACGGCAGTAGGCTTCAAGGAGGTGGTGACGGAAGAATCCCTGGAGGGCAGGAAGGCACCGACAGGAAAAATAGTCATCCAGGACAGGATTGCGGACGCGATGTTCCAGCAGCTCCTCCTCAGACCTGATGAATATGATGTCATTGCCACCACCAACCTGAACGGTGACTACCTGAGCGACGCAGCCGCGGCGCAGGTCGGCGGCCTCGGCATGGCGCCCGGCGCGAACATCAACTACGAGCAGGGCATCGCGGTCTTCGAGGCGACGCACGGCACTGCGCCGAAATACGCGGGCCAGGACAAGGTGAACCCGAGCAGCCTCTTGCTTTCGGGCGTGATGCTGCTCGAGATCCTCGGCTGGGACGATGCGGCGGGCATGATCAGAGCCGCGCTGGCCAAGACGGTCCGACAGAAGCGGGTGACGTACGACCTCGAGCGCCAGATGACCGGGGCGAAGCTGCTGAAGTGCTCGGAATTCGGGAAAGCGATTATCGCGAACCTCTAGAACCTCGCGTGCTCGACGAGCGTCGCGACGACGAGCAGCACGACGACGAGCCAGAACCGCATCTTCGGCGTGTACTCCATCAGTCACGCCTCGATGGCCAGAGGAAATGCTTCGTTCAGAACGCGCAACGCTTCATCTGTTCGGTCTGCGGGCACGAAGAGATAGTCATGGTAGAAGGCCGAGACCGCATTGACGCTGATGCCCTGTTCCGCGAGGACGGCCGTCACGCGAGTCAGGAATTCAACGGCTTCAAGCGCGGAGTGCACTTGGAGCGTGATACATGTTCAGACACCGTCATACCGGAGGCCATGCTTCTCTGTCACCGCTTTCCGGACGATGATTGTCATCCCTTCCTTCTCCTGGAAGATGAGCAGCGGGTTTTCGTTCATCTTGACTCCGTCGGCGATTGTGCAGAAGACCCACTCCCCTTCTCGTAGTTCTGGCTGCATTGTGCCGAGCATGACGTCCAGGTTCTTCTCTTCTTTCATATGCACCAGCCGGGACAATCTCGCTGGTGTTCGAAGTCTCGGCTGGTACTCGGGAAGCTTCGCTTCTCGTATGCACCGGCCGGGACAATCTCGCTGGTGTTCGAAGTCTCGGCTGGTACTCGGGAAGCTTCGCTTCTCGTATGCACCAGCCGGGACAATCTCGCTGGTGTTCGAAGTCTCGGCTGGTACTCGGGAAGCTTCGCTTCTCGTATGCACCGGCCGGGACTTGAACCCGGGTAGCCGGCTTGCTTCTCCCTGAAGGGATGGAAGGCCGGAATCATAGCCACTAGATCACCGGTGCGTGAGCACCTAGAGGCATGAGGACTCTTTTAAAGCTAGTGCCCGAAAACGTTATAACAGGGGGAGGCACGGGAAAGGCCCTGGGTGAGGCACGAGTGACATTCAGGGAACAGCTCATCTACAAGGACTAGGGAATACATTTTTTAAACGCCTATGCTTCTGACGCTCGATATGGCCACCATCGTCGTCTTCGCGGCGCACAACGACGACCACGCCCTCGCTATGGGCGGCACGATTGCCAAGCACTACAAGGCGAAGGACGAGGTCTACACTTTCATCGGCAGCTTTGGCGAAATGAGCCACCCGCACTACAAGCCGGAAGTCATCAGGAAAGTCAGGGTGAAGGAAGCGCAGCGAGCCGACCGCGCGTACGGTGGTACGGCCAAGGTGCAGTTCCTGGGCTTGCGTGAGCTCAAGTTTCCCGAGGACTGGGAACGCAAAAGACTCACCACACAGATTGCCAAGCGCTTGAAGAAGCTGAAACCGAGCAAGCTTTATTTGCCGGGCGAGAACGAGATGCACCCGGATCACGCCGCAATCGCGAAGCTAGTGCTCAGCATGTACGACGAGGCGGGGCTGAAGGCGGACGTCTACGCATACTATACCTATCCGAACTTGCGACGGCCACGGAAGGTGAAGCTTATCGTGGATGTAAGCAACACCTATCGGAAGAAGCTCGATGGCCTCCGTGCCTACAAGAGCCAGATTCACATCTTCACCCACGCCATCTCGAACAACATGCTCTATGTTTACATCCTCATCAGGGACTGGCTGCACGGCTTCCTCAACGGCACCCGGTTCACGGAGACCTTCTACAAGCTCAGGTGACACGATGGGACGGCAGGCAGCGACAGGGGATGGCAAGCGAGACGCGAAGCCACGTCTTGTCATCGCTACGGACAACTTCCTTCCGCGCTGGGACGGAATTGCGCGCTTCCTCGCAGAGCTCATTCCACGGCTCCTGGACGAATACGACGTTACGGTCATCAGTCCGGATTATGGCGTCACCGACCTCGACCTGCGCATCCGACGCATCCTCATCCCCCTCGTCGACAAGGAATACGGCGACTACATCCCCGCGCAATGGCGACCGAAGATGGTGCGGAAAGCGATTGAAGAGGCAGACATCGTCTTTTGTCAGACCATCGGGCCCGTCGGTTACTTGGCCCACCGGTGGGCACGCAAGCTCGGCAAGCCTCTCGCGGCCTTCATCCACAGTATCGAATGGGAGCTCGTTCCGAAAGCGCTCAACCAGCGGCTTCTGAAGAGACTCGCGTACCCCTTCACCAAGATGTTCACGAGATTCCTCTACCGGCACGCTAATCTGCTCATCGTGCCGAGCAGGAACACGGCAGAACTTCTCACCTGGCAACGCATCGACACCAAGAAAGTCGTTGTCAATCTCGGCGTCGACACCAAGAAGTTCGTCAAGGGCGATAGGAACGCGGCGAAACGCAACCTGAAGCTCCCGAAGGACAGCATGGTCATTGGTTTTCACGGACGACTTGGCCATGAGAAGAACTTGCTCACCCTGAGCCGTGCCTTCATCAGACTCGACCGGAAAGGGAAACGCCTTCTCATCGTTGGGGACGGCGTGTATGACCTGAAGCAACGACTCAAGAAGGTGCGTGGTGCCCTTCTGCCCGGGAGCACGGACAACATCGTCCCTTACCTTCAGGCGATGGACATCTATGTCATGCCCAGCTTCACCGAGACCACGAGTCTCGCAGTGCTCGAGGCGATGAGCTGCGAACTCCCGATTATCTCAAGCCCGGTCGGCTTCATCCAGCAGTACATCACGCACGGCAAGAACGGCTTCTTCTACGACACTAAGAACGCGTTCGACCTGAGCAGGAAGCTTCAGCTCCTCGCTGACAATCCTGTGCTCAGGAGCCGAATCGGTGCAGCGGCACGGAAGACCATCACGGAACGATTCAACTGGGATCGAACGGCAGAAGGCATTGCCGTTGCGCTCGGGACGCTCTTGCCTCAGACGAAGAAGAATGCGATGAAGAAGACGTAGAGGAGGAAGAGCCCGGTGCCCTCCCAGCGCGTCACCTTCCAGTTCAGGGTGCTGAGGTAGAGCAGCACGGTCGCGGCAATCATGACGGGGATGCCGAATGAGAGCAGCTTCGAGGGGATGACGAGCTGGCCTACCAGTCCGGTCAGTCCGGCGACGCCGAGGAGATTGAACACGTTGCTCCCGAAGATGTTTCCCAGGGCGATGCCGTGCTCGTGCCTCACCACTGCGACAATCGTCACCATGAGCTCTGGCAGCGAGGTGCCAAGGGCGACGGCCGTGACCGCGATCACGCTGCTCGAGACCCCTGTGAGAGAGGCGATGGCCAGGACGCTCTTAATCGTGTACTTTGCTCCGAGGTAGACGAGTGCGCCGCCCGCGACGAGCGGAAAGGCGATGCGCAACGCCCAGTGACTGATCTTCTTTCCAGCACGCGAAATCCGATGTGTGTGATTGCGGCTGAGGTAGACGAGATAGACTAGGTAGAAGGCGAGGAGGAAGGCTGCTTCGAGCGCGATGATGGTGCCGTCGAGCGCGAAGAGGATGAAGAGGAAGGTCGCCCCGAAGAGGAAGGCGAAGTCCGTGTCGCGGTGTTCCCACCTCGTTGAGAGGCTGCCCGCAATGATTGCGCCAAGGCCAAGGACGAGGAGGATGTTCGCGATGTTGCTACCGACGACGTTGCCGGCGACGATGCTCGAGTCACCAGCGAGCACCGCGGCGACGCTGCTCGCGAGCTCGGGGAGCGAGGTGCCGATAGAGACGACCGTGAGACCTATCAGGAAAGTCGAGATGCCGAGATTGCGGCTCAGGAGCACGGCTGCGTCCGTCAACCATTCGGAGCCCTTGAGAAGTACTGCAATTGAGATGGCGAAGACGAGGATCCAGAGGAGGAGTGTCATCATGACAGAACTGGAATAATCTTATTTAAAAAATGATGTGTTGGGCTATGGAGAAAATTTCAAGTTCAGATCTTGAGGCTCGTCACCTTTGACACGCCATGCTCGTTCATGCTCACGCCAAAGAGGTTGTCCGCCTCGGCGATGACGGCATCGTTGTGGCTGATGATGATGTACTGCGCGCGTTCGCAATACTTCCTGACGAGCCGTGCTAGCTTCTCACTGTTGTGCTTGTCCAGCGCCGCGTCCACCTCGTCCATGATGTAGAACGAGGCCGGCTCGTGCTCCTGCACGGAGAAGAGGAAGGCGAGCGCGGTCATCGTCTTCTCGCCGCCGCTCAAGGAACGGATGTCCAGGAACTTCTTCCCGGTCAGCTTCACCTTGATCGTCATGCCGCCCTGGAAAGGGTCCTTCTCGTCCTCGAGCGCGAGGTAAGCGTCGCCCTTCGCGCTGAGCTGGTCGAAGAAATGCTTGAAGTTCTCGTTCACGACATCGAAGGTCTTCATGAACAGCTCCTGCTTCTTCGCATCGATCTCGTTAATCATGACCATGACGTCCTGACGCTCGGCGCCGAGCTTGTCCTTCTTCTCCATGAGTGACTTGTACTCCGTCTCGACCTGCTCATAGATTTGCAGGGCCTTCATGTTCACCGCGCCGATGCTCTCGACGAGGCGTTCGAACTCGCGGATCTCGACCTGGATGTCCTCCTCGCTCTTCTCAGCCTTCTTGTACGGCTCGACCCCATCGTAGTGCTTGAGCTCCTCCTCGATGCCGGCGAGCTCCGCTTTGAGCCGCGCCACCTCGATTCCAATGCCTGTGGACTTGCCCTCGAGCTCGCGCACTTTGAGCTCCTGTTCCTTGATGGCATCCTCGCGCTGCCTAATCTCGTCACTCAGCGTGTTCCGCCGCGTGAAGAGCTCCTTGAACTGGCTGAAGAACTTCTCCTCCTGTTTCTCCTTCTCCTTGAGCAGCTTCTCCTGGGTCTTCAGCCTCGCCGCGAGCTGTTCCTTCTCAGTCTGGAACGCGGCCTTCTCCTTGTCGTGCTGCTTGAGGATCTCGCGTACCTTCTCAGTCTCGGGGCCGAGGATGTTCTTCACTTCAGATTCGGAGCTGCGCAGCTCGCCCTGCAGCTCGGCAATCTCCTGCCGCAGCTCCTGTTTCTTCTCCTCGAACGTGTTCATCTCGGCGAGCACGCCCGGGCTGCGCAATGCCGTTATCCTGTCGCGGAGCTGCTGCTTCTCCGTCTTGAGTCGGCCGAGTGTCGTCGTCTGTTCGCCGAGAGCGGCGACCGCTTCGTCAAGCTGCTTCTCCATGCTTGCGAGCTCCTTCTGTAGCCGCTCCTTCTCGCCCTTGTCGACGCCGATGTCGTCGCTGTCGAGGTGGAGGCTCTTCTCGCCCTTGATGATTTCGCCCTCGAGCGTCGCCTTGAGCTCCCTGAGGCGGGTGATGAGGCTCTCGTTGTCTGTGCGCTCCTTCTCCACCTTGGCGACGACAGCCTGCAGATCTGCCACCTCCTGTTCGAGCTGCGCGATGCGGTCGCTCGTCTCCTTTTGCTGGAAGCCGATGCCGTGGCGCTCCTTGTTGCGGAAGCCGCCGCTCATCGCACCACTCTGCTCGAGCAGGTCGCCCTGCAGCGTGACCATGCGGGTCTTGCCGATGCCGAGCCGTCGAGCGGCCTCGATGTTCTTGACAACGACCGTCGAGCCGAAGACGTATTGGAACACCTTTGCGTATTGCGCGTCGTGCTCGACGAGCGTGCTCGCCATGCCGACGACGTCGCCGCCCGGTTTGATGGTTGTGGCTTTCGGCGCCTTGAGCTTGTTGAGTGGGAGGAAGGTGGCGACGCCGAGCCTGTTCTGCCGCAGGTGGGCGATGCACTGCGCCGCGACCGCGTCCGTGTCGACGACGATGCTGTTGATGCGGGAGCCTGCTGCGATCTCCAAGGCCAGGGCGTAGTCCTCCTTGACCTTGCCGAGTCCGGAAACAGTGCCGTGGATGCCCTTGATTGTGCCTTTCGCCTTGAGTTCGAGGATGCTCGTGATGGCGTTCCCGCCTGCGATGCGTTCCTGGATGCCGCTCTGTTTCGCCTGGAGCTTCGCCAGCTCTTCCTGCCTGCTCGCGAGCTTGCCCCTCGCAGTTTGGAGCTGGCTGAGCAGGGAGGCATCCTGGGTCGTGGCCTGCGCGAGCTCTTTCGTCGCCTTCTTGAACTCCTCCTTCTTGTTCTTGAGCACTTCGAGCTCCTTCTTCTGCGCTTGCTCCAGGCCTTTCACCTTGGCGATCTTCTCGTCGATCTGCTCGAGCTTGATCTCGACCCGATCCTTCTCACGCAGCAGCCCTTGCTGTTCCTCGCGCAGCTTGGCGAGGCCTTCCTGGATGCCTTCCGCTTCCTTGTCGATCGCCTCGATGCGGGCATCGATACCTTCCGCGTCCTCGACCTTGTGCTTCTTCCGGAACTCGTCGAGACGCGCGTCGAGTTTCTTCACGCTCTCCTCGCGCGTCCTGATGCGCTGCTCGATGTCCTTGCGCTCCTCCTCGATGAGCTTGATCTTGTCGAAGAGTTCCTTGTTCGTCCTCGTGAGCTCATCCTTGCGCTCATCCAGCTTGGCGAGCTCACCCTCCAGGGTCTCGATGCGCTGCTTGTTCACCGCGAACTCGACCTTGAGCTCTTCGATGTCCTTGTGGAGCTTCACTTGCTCCTTCTCGCCGCGTTTCTCGACTTCCTTGTTGATCTGGTCGAGTCCGGCCTTGCGCTCCTGGATCTCGGTCTCGATCTTGGTCCGCTTCTCCTGCAGCTTCTTCAGCTTGCCATCGTGCTTGTCCACCACCTCTTGCAAGGCGGCGAGTTCCTTGTCCTTCCGAGCCTTCTTGATCGTGAGAATAGTGCACTTGTTCCGCTTAATCTTCTCATCCAGCTCCTTGAACTTCAAGGCCTGGTCGCGTTCCTTCTTCAGCTCACGCAGGTAGGTCTTGCGCTCTGCCAGCACGATGTCAGCATCGTTCAGCTTCTGCTCCACCCGGTCGAGCTCACGGATAGCCTTCCCCTTCTTGTCCTCGTAGATGCTGATACCTGCGATCTCCTCGATAATGCCGCGACGCTCGATTGTGCTCATCTCGATGAGATGATTGATGTCTCCTTGAAGGATGATATTGTAGCCGTCCGGATTGATCCTGTCTCTACTCAGGACGTCGAGGATCTCCTGGCGGCTGCTCGCCTTGCCGTTAATCCGGTACTTGCTCTGACCAGTCTTCGTCACGATACGGCTGATGATGAGCTCTTCGAAACCGTCGCCGAAGACCTTGCTGCTGTTGTCGAAGATAATCGTGACCTCACCCTGTTTGGCCGGCTCCTTCTTCTTACCCCCGTTGTAGATGAGGTTAGCGGACTTCTCCGCGCGAAGGCCCTTGGCCGAGCCCTTGCCGAGGACGAAGCAGAGCGCGTCGAGCACGTTCGACTTGCCGCTCCCGTTCGGGCCGAGGATGCAGTTGAAGCTGTCGCCGAGCAGAATTTCTGTCTTGTTCGCGAAGCTCTTGAAGCCCTTCATCTCAAGACGTGTGATGCGTGTCAAAAAGCCACCTGCCTCTTCTCCCGGACTGCCCTAGAAGGGTATTTAAATGTTTTTATGTGGTTTCAGAGGAGAACCCATTGTTTAAGCACCTATCATATCCTCCTTGTGCCTGTGCGTGTGTCCTTTTCCCCTCCTCTGTGTCTATCCGTTCCCAACTCCCCCCTCTCCGCACCTCATTTCCCCTCCTCCGCGCCTCGCAGGCGCTCGTGATGGGGTGGGTGCAGCGAACGAACAAGCGCGCATGC
>Ga0114931_10005273_pt1 | contig 15973 bp, 11 predicted proteins | sample 2SBtaG_FD_89579 | JGI IMG/M metagenome (GOLD analysis project Ga0114931, IMG submission 89579) | Deep subsurface microbial communities from Kolumbo volcano to uncover new lineages of life (NeLLi) - 2SBTROV14_V59a metaG | ecosystem: Environmental > Aquatic > Marine > Volcanic | place: Kolumbo...
CCGCCCGATTCCGTGATAAACGGACAGAATGCCGAGAACTGTGTGGCTTGCCATAGTGCAACGTCCATTACTGCAAACGGCGGAATGACCGAGGTCCAGACAATGGGCTATTTTTTCTCTACTACCGACGGGCTTTACACAGATACAACCCAGGCCATACACACAGATGAATGGCCGAACAATGCATGTGTTACCTGTCACAATGTGCCGGACGACCATCCGGCATCAATGCCAACATTAGCTATATTTAACTCTCCAACGGCCAGCTATAACCCGGTTTCAAATGCATCAATGTTATGTGGACAGTGTCACGGGACATTAAGATATTCTGATACCGATCACAGGAGAATGGATGCCTGGCAGATGAGTAAGCATGGCCATGGCGGGCAAGATGATGTTGCAGGTGAACTTGCTGAAGAATGGGCAGGAAACACTCCGGCAGAAGTAATCGGCGAGGAAGACTGCATCGGGTGTCACGCCTCAACTTCGGTTTTGTTAAATGGCGGAATTTCCGAAACGGATGCCCTGGATCTCCTGTTTACAACATCAGGAGGGGTATTCGGCGAAAATACAGTTCCGCAAAATACTGATTTATGGCCTGAGGTTGCCTGTATATCCTGCCATAATCAGCATAACCCTGATGCCATTTCTTATTTTAACTCCGGAACAAAAGAATATGAGGTGTTGTCTTCATCTCAGGAACTTTGCGGGAAGTGCCATGGCAATCTTCGTTTTCCGGATACGGATCACTTAAGTTATAATATTGCACAAGGTACCGGTGGTAAAGATGTTCCCGATTTACAAACGATGCCCGGAGTACAATGCGTTGATTGTCACATGCATGCTGATGATGTTGATGGTTCTAATTCAGTAATGTATGGCGGACATTCCTGGAAAGTATTTATCAATGAAGATGATGGTAGTGTATCATCAGCTTGTACCAGTTGCCACTCTACAATGACGGCTTCTGTAGCACAAGATTCGGTTAATTCCTGGGAAGCTGAATTTGTTAGACTGGATTCAATTGCTAAGGTAGTTGTTAATAAAGCAGATTCAACATTAACTGGCAGTACAGATTCTGTTCTGATCAAATTATTAGAAAAAGCTCATTTTAATTTAACGTACGCCGAATCGGATGAAAGCGGTGGTGTGCATAACCATTTTTATACCCAATCGCTTTTGAATGATGCTATTAACAAGGCTGAGGAAATTATTTCCGGAATCTTCAGCCATACCTCACCCGGTAACGGGTTTGTCTTACTTCAAAATTATCCGAACCCATTTAACTATTCAACAACCATTGAGTATAAGTTATCCAAGTCGGCAAATGTTACCATTGAAGTATTTAATTTTAAGGGACAGAAAATAAGAACGCTCTTTACTGATAAATATGAAAACCCCGGTACGCACAATGTCAATTTCAATGCCTTTGATTTACCCGGTGGCATCTATTTTTGTAGTTTGAAAGCCGGGCAATCTGTACGGATTGTGAAAATGATTTTGATGCCTTAATATTTTTTAAGATTAACAGGCTGATGGGACTTTTCCTGCCCTTTCCTGTAAACTGCCAGGGGAGGGCAGGTTCTTTTTTCCCAGGTAACTTACGCATAATTGATAGAGGCTGTTCCGCTCTTTTGTCGTCTTGTTGTATTTGGAAAACGGCTTTACAAACATAGTGCAATTTTACCCCATAACCTTTTCCTGTCAAGCACCCGGATGCCACAACATGGGCTAACTGAAAAACTATAAGATTGTAACTTGTTGAAATAGCCGTAGTTGAAAATCACCCCAAGCCCATTTTGAAGACATCAAGGGTTATTAACTGATTTTTATGGGCTTTAGCTGTAATATGGATTAATGCCGGAACGAACATATAAAAAAACTGCGCAGTTTTCATCGCGCAGCTTCTTTGACATTAATTCGGGCTTAATATTTATAAGCCTGATTCCCGGCCATCCCATGAACATTATAAGGAGCCGGTTTGCCACCGAGATATTTATGGAACCAGTCCAGGTGGGCATCATAATACAGCGGCATGGATTTAACAAAATTCGGCCAGTGCCCGTCATTTTTAAAAATGATCAACCGGGAGGGAATGCCCAGCGATTGCAAGGTAGTAAAGTATTGGATACTTTGTGTATAAGGAACCCTAAAATCTTTCTGCCCGGTTAAAACCAGGGTTGGGGTTGAAAAATCCTTAGCATAATACGAGGGTGAAAATCTCTCATATTGTTTTGAATTCCAAGGCTGACCTTTCAGGTCATAAGACGGGAACCACAGTTCTTCGGTGCTGCCCCACATGGAACGCAGATCGTAAACGCCCATCATGGATGCCAGGCATTTGAACCGTTTGGTATGGCCCTGGAACCAGTTCATCATATAACCGCCGAACGACCATCCCATGGCCCCCATTCTGGTGGAATCAACGTAGGGAAGTTTGGCCAGGGCATCGGTTACCTTCATATCATCCTCAAAATTTTTCCCGCCCCAGTCGCCTGAAATTTGAGCGGTATAAGCTTGTCCGTAGCCGGTTGAGCCGTGAGGGTTCCAAAAAGCCACCACATATCCCGCGCCGGGATAAACCTGCCAGTCGCCGCGGAAAGAGTCCATCCATTGCATTTGCGGCCCTCCGTGAATATTGATAATCAAAGGATATTTTTTGTTGGGATTGAAATTATGCGGAGTCACGACGAAAACCTCTACTTTTTTTTCATCTGCACCAGTAACCCACATTTTCTTTCCAGGCCTGATATCCACGGTATCTTCTAAATTTTTGTTGAAATCCGTTAATTCCGTCTCTTGATGGGCGACAGTGTTCAGTTTATAGATTTCACTTGGTTTCCGGATGGAGTTTGACGTGTAATAAAGATTTCCGCTACGATCCAAGTCAAATCCGCGAATGGCCCTTGGTTCAGTAACACGGGTTATCTTATCATTGTTCAAATCAATCTTATATATGGGTTCATAAGCTTTTACTTCGCCTAAAAAATAAATCGATTTTGAACCGGGGGCCCATTTAAAATCATCTATCCAGTTGTCAAATTTATCCGTGAGCACCCTGGTTTTTCCGGTTTTCCGGTTGTAAAGTGCCAATCTGATAAGGTCGGATTCATAACCGGGGATTTTCTGCATGCGGTAGCCGATATATTTTCCATCAGGAGAATAGACAGGCCAGCCGTCCCATGCGTTGTTGCTTTTGGTTATATCCACAGTTTCCCCACCAGTCACCGGTACGATGAAAAGGTCAGCGTTCGTGGAAGCTTCCGGATGCTTAATATGTTTCGAAACATAACAAAGTTCCTTGCTGTCGGGTGAAAAATTGTAACCAACACCACCGCCCGGAATGAAAGCCGGAGAGACATAATCGCCCGGGGTTACATCTGTATAAGTCTTTTTATCAATGTTATAAATGATGATGTGTGAATATTTTCCGGCAGCATAAGAAGTCCAGTGACGGAAAAGCAGGTGGTCAGCCACATAGGCCTGAACCGGGCCGTTCTGAGCAGTGGAGTCAATGTCTTTGTTGCACCGGCTATTGGCGCCACATTGGGGATAAACCTTTGCCGCAAAGGCAATCAGCTTATTATCGGGTGATAAAACCGGAGCATCAACACCCATGGAAAAGTCCGTCACTTTCTGCGGTTTTCCGCTTGCAAAAGAATAACGATAAACCTGTGGAATCCCCGAATCAGTGGAAACATAATACATCGTTTTCCCATCGCTGGCCCACATCGGATTATAATTTCCCTTATCGTTATTCGTAATATTTTCCCGGTTCTTCCCATCTGCATCCATGATGTAGATGTTTGTTTTGGATTCACCTTTTTTCATGTTGTAGTTCGACACGGTAAAAGCAATTCTGTTTCCGTTGGGTGATACAACAGGGCTTCCCACATATTGAATCTTATAAAGATCGGCAATGGTAAACGGTTTTTTCTGAGCCATCATATTTCCCACTGACAAAAACACCATCAGCGAAAGAAGCAACAAAACTTTTTTCATGATTTTAAATTTAAGTTGGGTTCTAAAAATCCGGTTTTTTTCAATTTGACCCAAAACAATTGAAGAACCCGTTTTTCAATTGTCTTTCATCATGTTAATATTACAACGTTTTTTTGATTTATCACCACTATTTAGCCATATTGCAGTTTTATTTCTGTAACTTGTTGGTTATCAAAATAATAAGTTCTTGTAATTTTCACAGGCACCACTACATCTGCTAATTGAAAAACCATAAATTATAATTACCTGAAACAGAGCCATATAAAAATTTGCGGGAAATGATTTGTTGAAAACTTAATGGGTTGTTGTCCGGGTTTTTTGATTTTTTATGGTTTTTGCTGCAATCTGGATTAAAGCCATCCTTGAAAATGAGGTGTTATTTTATAAGCCATCCCATGGGGATGGGATATTATAACCAGCGATGCAAGTTCCTGGATATAACACACAAACAAAACCAGTTCCGCAGGAACGAAATATTTCCATGTTTTTTAAGATCAAACAAACATTAAAATTCAGCTTTATGCCAAACACCTGGTTGTTCATTTTATTTCGCAACAATGCCTAACCACTTTTTTACGGTCTGATAATAAACATTGAAAACGGTATCCGGGGATGGGAAATAGGTGTTGAGTATTGTCCATCACCTTTGCAAGGAAACAGGATGGTGAACGGCTTTTATCCGTTTTTGCTGATTTGTCTTAGCACGTCTTTCTTAAGAATTTTAAAATGGGTTGTATTGAGGCTTATGGTCCCGTCGTCCCTGAATTCCTTTAATATCCTGATAGCACTCTCTTTTGTCATGGCCGACATATCCGCAAGGTCTTGTCTTGATAAAGATGTTTTGAATGTATCACTTTCATAAATTTCATCTGCCAAATACAACAAAGAATCAGCGAGTTTTCCATGCATGTGTTTGTGTGTCAGGCTTGTGATTTTTTCAAAATATTTAATGATCAGTTTGTTGAGGTATTTAACCAGTTCCATCGAAAATTCAGGGTTGGCAAGCATGACTTCTTTGTAATCTATTGTTTCGATAAAACAAGCTGTTGTTTCTTCTTGAGCCGTAACGGTAACATAATGTCTGTCATCAACCAGAAAACCTGGGCCGCCGATCATTTGTACCGGTTTCACCAGGTTTAACAATACCCTTTTATCATTTTCCCCTTCCAGATAGATTTTTACCAAACCTTCGGTAATACAGATAATATGTGTTAAGGGGCCGCCACTCTTGAAAATAGTTTCTCCCGCGCCATACTGAACTTCTTTGCGTTTATCATTGATGTTATTCAACTGATCATCCGTCATAAAGCAAAATAAATTCAGCTTAAGCGAGCAATTTCTACAATCATGTGTTTTTACAAATTTTGCCATTTCTTTTTTCTCTTTTCCAACGGAAAATATTCTCATTATTTTTAAGGTTGACAAATATCAGAAATATATTGATAAATTTCAATAGATATTTGATTTTTAACATTTAAATATTGGAATATTTCATTTTCCCGTTACTTTTTTATTGGCTTTAATTGCATAATCTTGTGAAGTATTTAATCACTTTTAATTTAATTAATTATGAAAAAGATAAATGTTTTTTATTTCATTTCAGCACTGTTGGTTGCTGTAATGTTTTCCATGGCTTCCTGTACCAAAGAAGGGCCTGCAGGAAAAGATGGCGCACCGGGTAAAGACGGTGAGGATGGCATTAACGGACAGGATGGGACAGCTTCCTGTATTCAGTGTCATGACAATTCACAGGTACAATTTGCAAAACAAATTCAATGGGCAGCGTCGGGACATGCTACAATGGGAGACTTTGAAAGGAATGATGCTGAATGTGCGGCTTGTCATACCAGTCAGGGATTCCTGCAAAGGATGGCGAATGGAACCCATGAGGCAGATGGTAAGGTTGATAATCCGAACCCCCCAAACTGCTATACCTGTCACAATATTCACAGTACCTATACGCCTGCTGACTATTCCTTTACTTATGCTGACCCGCTAAATTTGTGGATAAATGATGCCCAGATTGACATTGGAAAAGGCAATCTTTGCGCCAACTGTCACCAGCCGCGTATTCCCGATCCTTTACCGGTAGTTGGTGGCGATGATGTAACGATCACTTCTCCGTACTGGGGAGTGCATCATGGCCCCCAAGCAGGGATGCTTACCGGCAACGGCGGATATGAAGTTGGTAGCGGATATGGCAATTCAGCCCATACAACTGTAGTTACCAATGGTTGTGTTACCTGCCACATGGCAGAAGCTTACGGTGTACAGGCCGGTGGACATACCCTGAACATGACTTATGATTATCATGGCCATGAAGTGTTTAATACGGCCGGTTGCATGACCTGCCATACCGATGCCGATGCCCTGGCAACAATGATTGAGGCAACACAAGCTGATATCAATGATAAACTGGCCACGCTTGCCGGTGTTTTAGTTCAGCAGGGTGTATTCGATTCATCGTATAACATAGTTACCGGAACCATGACAGCCGACCAGGCAGGTGCAATTCTGAATTATCACATGGTACTTGAAGATGGAAGCGAAGGTGTTCATAACCATAAATATGCGGCAACGTTGCTGCAGAACTCAATAGAGTCATTACAGTAAAAATTAGTTTATAATTAATCTAAAAAAGGCTCTATAATATGGAGCCTTTTTTTTAATATTTTTGTGAAATATATAACAACAATTTATATAACAACAATTTATATAACAACAATTAATAATAATACTTATGAGCAATTTAATTAAAAATTTGATTGGAATCGTTGCAATCATTTTAGTTGTATCTTCCTGCCAATATAAATTTATTGTAGAACCGGCACCCCCGCCGCCGCAACCGGGAGATACTGTTAGTTTTAGTCTGGAACTGGTTCCTATATGGAATGGTGATGACAATTGTGTAGCCTGCCATACAACCGGTGGGCAGAAGCCTGATCTGACACCTGATAATGCATACAGCAGCATTATGGGCATGCCCGGGGTGGTTAACACGGCTGACCCCGAATCCAGTTTGCTTTATCTGTACCCGCTTCCTTCAAATACATCGAACCACACATGGAAAAAATACAAAGCAGGGGAAGCCGATCTTGTCTTATTATGGATTAAGCAGGGGGCAAAAAATAATTAAGGTCATAACATAAAAAAAGCAGAAAAATGAAAAAAATTATCATAATGTTTGTTTTAGCACTGTTCATGATAAATATCGGATGGGCACAAAACGAAGAAGCAAAACCGGAGAAAAAGAAAAAAGACAAACCGGTCAGGGAAATGTTCAGAAGCGAATTGCTCATTGATGAGCAAACATCCTTCATTGCACCGAAGAATACATTTGGTACTGAAATTCAGCACAGGTTTGGCCTGATTAAAGACAATGGGATTTCAGACCTGTTTGGTCTTTATGCCCCGTCAGCCAATACCCGCATCGGATTTAATTATTCCATTCTGGACAATTTAATGGTGGGATATGGAATCACCCGGAAGAACATGTACAGTGATTTTCAGGTAAAATGGAACATTCTCAGGCAGACCAGGAAAAATACCATACCTCTGGATTTAACCATATATGCTAACATGGCCATTGATTCAAGGAACAAAGATGTATTTGCAACGGCAACAGCCGATTCGGTTTATCAATTCGCCAACAGGCTGTCCTATTTTACGCAACTGATCGTCAGCAGGAAATTTACTGACTGGTTTTCGTTTGCCGCAAGTGGCTGTTTTACACATTATAATTCTGTACCTGCCGATACTGCCAATGTACGGGGAATGGACCATGATAAATTCGGCTTCGGACTGATGGCACGCTTTAGGGTATCCCCGCAGTCATCCATCTTATTACAGTATTCAATGCCTGTGTATATCAACCAGATATCCGAAAATGAGGTTGTAACAACCCAGTCGTTGCCCAATTTCGGCATTGCCTTTGAAGTGGCTACTGAATCGCATGCTTTCCAGGTATTCATCACTACATCAAAAGGTATCATTCCACAAGAAAACTATATGTATAACACCAACGACTGGACCAAAGGGGAATTCAGGATTGGATTTAACATTACAAGGTTATGGGGCTTTTAATTATAAGATATTGAATATTTTAACCAGGTGTATTTTTTTGTGTCTGTTTTTAAACGTTCATTAATGAATAACCAAATAATTATTTTTAATGAAGCTGCCAAAATCATTTTATAGCTGGACAACTATTGCGGGAGCCGTGGTAGCTTCCATTAGTTTCCTTCTCATTGTCTTTACATTGATCACCGGATTGATTTTCCCCGGAGAGGGGGGCGATTACCTCGGGATATTTACCTATATCATCTTACCTGTTTTTCTGATCATCGGGCTTGTTATGATCCCTGTCGGAACGATAAGGAAAATGAAAAAAGACAGGTCAAGGGAAGTCGTTCGGGAAGTAAAATACCCAATTGTTAACCTGAACGACCCCGCCCAGAGAAGGGTTGTCTTTATTTTTGTTGTTGGCACTGCTATTTTCCTGCTTTTTACATCACTGGGCAGTTACGAAGTGTTTCATTACACTGAATCCAATCAATTTTGCGGAACCTTATGCCATAGTGTAATGGAGCCGGAATATGTTACTTATCAAAAATCACCGCATGCACGCGTCCATTGCGTTGAGTGTCATGTGGGTTCCGGTGCCAGCTGGTATGTAAAATCAAAATTATCAGGATTGTACCAGGTTTATTCCGTATTGACCAAAGCATACCCTACACCTATAGAAACACCAATTCATAATTTACGCCCGGCCCGTGAAACCTGTGAGGAATGTCATTGGCCTCAAAAGTTTTATGACCCTAAATTTGTTACGGACAAGCACTATTTAGCAGATGAAGAGAATACGGAATGGAATGTGCAACTTCTGATGAAAATAGGACCGGAGCATAGTGCACTGGGACAATCGGAAGGAATACACTGGCACATTAATCCCGGTGTTAAAATCGAATATAAATCCACCTTGAAAAGGGATACCGTTGTAGAAGTAAAATTTACGGATTTGAAAACGGGCGAAACGAGGGTGTACAATGATAGCCAGTTATCTAAAATTGCTTCTGACGATACGCTTACAACCAGGACCATGGATTGCCTGGATTGCCACAACAGGCCATCACACGATTATATTTCCCCTTCAAACTTTATTGATAAGGCGATTGCCGCCGGTAAGATATCAAAGGACATCCCCGAAATTAAAAGTGTGACCATGGAAATACTTGTTAAAGAATTTCCTACAACCGATAGTGCCATGAATTATATTTCAGCAAGGGTGAACAAATATTATAAACGCAATTATCAGGAGTTTCTTGATACCGGCAAATATGTTTTGGACACGGCAATTGCTTTTATCCAGGATGGATACAGAAAAAATATTTTTCCAAAAATGAAAGCGCAATGGAGCGCTTATCCGAACCATATAGGACATATAGAATCTAATGGATGTTTCCGTTGCCACAACAATCATTTCAAAAGTAACGATGGCCATGTTATTACGAACGACTGTAACCTATGTCATTTAATTAAAGCCCAGGGAACGGCGGGGAATATGGAATATGCGAAAGCTGACAGCTCGTTAACATTTAACCACCCGGAAGATATGGATGACTGGAAAGAAACAGCCTGTGCCGAATGTCATTCAGAGTTGTATTAATGTATTGAAAAACAAGAAAATAAGTTCATTTATGTACTGATAATTAATTGATATTAAAGTTAAGACCAATCCAATGAAAAAGTTAATCATCATTAACATGCTTGTGTTTTTAAGCATGTCCGTTTTTTCAGTGGAAACTAACGACGATTCCGTAAAACATTCGCCGGAAAACAGCTACTGTTTTCACTGTCATGGGAGTCCGACATATTCTTACAACAACGAACTCCAGGAACAGATTGTAACCAAAAGGATGAATCCCTATTACATGATTGATTCGATACTGTTTTATACTTCAAACCATAAAGTATTGGAATGTCTTGATTGCCATTCGTATGATTACAAAACCTTCCCGCATAACAATGAATTGCAAATGGAGCCCCTGCCTGCCTGCCTCGATTGTCATGAAGGGGATGATGTAACGGCTAATTTTCATTTTGAAAAGATAGAGCAGGAATTCAAGAAAAGTGTTCATTTCATAAAGCACCCCAAGGACTTCACTTGCTTTAGGTGCCATAACCCCCATTCATATAAAATAAATGTTCGTAGCAACGAAAACATAAAAGAAACGATTGTTTACGACAACAATATATGCCTGAGCTGCCATGCTAACATCAATAAATACCAGCTCATTACATCAAATAAAAATCCGAACATCATTAAAAGTCACGATTGGCTCCCTAACCAGATTGTCCACTTTGCCCATGTAAGGTGTATTGAGTGCCATACAAAAACGACCAATGATGTTTTGGTGGCCCATCAAATACAAGCCAAAAATAAAGCCGTAAAAAAATGTGTTGAATGCCATTCAAAAAACTCGATGTTAATGGCATCGTTGTATAAATTTCAGGCAAAAGAAAAAAGAAATCTTTTGGGTTTTTCAAATGCTGCAATCCTGAGTAATAGCTATCTCATAGGTGCCAACAGGAACTATTACCTCAATGTGATAAGCGGTGTAGTCTTTGGGTTCGTTGTGCTTCTTATTATTATTCATGTTGTCCTAAGAATTTTAATGAAATGAAAGAAAAAATTTATCTGTATCCAGTTTGGGTCAGATTATGGCATCTGTATAATGCCTTGTTGATCCTGACCCTGATTTTTACTGGATTGTGCCTTCAGTACTCGTTGTGCAATTACCTGGTAATTAGTTTTAATGTTGTTATATTAATCCATAATGTATCCGGAATTGCTTTGTCTGCCGGGTTTCTGTTTTACTTAGTTGGAAACCACTTTACCCCCAATGGGATATATTACCATTCTGTCATGCCAGGCAGATTCAGGCGTGTTATCAAACAATTCAGGTTTTATTCGTATGGGATATTTAAAAAAGAAGATCCCCCGTTTCCGGTTTCTCGTGAACGGAAATTTAATCCGTTGCAGAAGCTAAGCTATGTATTTGTCATGTATATCATCTTGCCGATTATCATCGTTTCCGGGTTTGGTTTATTATTTCCAGAAATTTTGCCATTGACATTTTTAGGTGTCAGCGGCATACTTTTGACCGATCTGATTCATATCACCAGTGGATTTATTCTTTCCGTCTTCCTGGTGGTACACATCTATTTTTGCACCATCGGGAAAACTCCCCTGTCTAATTTTACAAGTATGATAAACGGGTGGCATTAAAAAATAAAAACAATGTTTGCATCAACCAACTTCGATCATAAAACAAGTAGCACGACAAGGCAGGGGATACCCCGGTATATTATCGGAAAATTATTTTTATTACTTCTTTTTGCAGCCTTTAATGGTGTTTTTGCCCAGTCAAATGAAGATTGCCTGATGTGCCATGACGATCCTGAACTAACATCAATGAAAAACGGAAAAACAATTTCCGTTTTTGTGGACACAAACATTTTGTTCCGGTCGGTACATAAAAAAGTGCATTGTATTTCATGTCATGATGATGTTAACACAGAGGACTATCTGCATGCCGATCAATTAAAGAAATTAAAACCTGTTGAATGCGGCAGTTGCCATAAAACTGTAAAACTGCAATATAATGAAGGTGTTCACGGACAGGCTTTGAAATTGGACGAACCCTATGCACCTGATTGCAAAGAATGTCATGGCCGCCATGACATTCTTTCGAAAGGAAATCCAAAATCGAAAACCTACAAGATGAACATCCCTTTCTTGTGCGGTAAATGCCATAAGGAAGGGGCTCCGGTTGCCAGGATTTACAATATCAACGAGCACAACATCATCCAGAATTACAGCCAGGGCATTCACGGAAAAGGTCTTTTTCAAAGCGGCCTGCTGGTTACAGCAACCTGCAATGATTGCCACAACAGCCATTTGATCCTTCCGCCTGAGAGCCCGAATTCATCGGTCAATCCCAAAAAGGTAGCACATACATGTATGAAGTGCCACGTCGGTATTGAGAAAACGCACAAAAAGGTTATTAAAAGTGAATTATGGGAAAAGAAACCCGGCGCCGTTCCGGCTTGTACCGACTGCCACCCGCCACATAAAGTTAAAAATCAGAAAATAGAAGAAGTTATCCCCAATAAACTGTGTTTAAAATGCCATTTGAAAGATGCATCCAAAGGCGAATACCTGATAACAAAGGCCGGTGATACGCTGCAATTTGATTTAGCTGACCTGGCCGGTTCAGTGCATTCCAAAATTCAATGTGTGAAATGCCATACAGGGGCATCGCTCAAGCTACACAGGCCTTGTAAAACAATTGATAAAGTGGACTGCTCCAATTGCCATGTTGAAGTTTCTAACACTTATTTCAGCAGCGGTCATGGGAAAGCTTATTTATACAAAAGAAAAGACGCACCTTATTGCACCCGGTGTCATGGAACTCATCACATCAAATCAAGATTCGACGATACTTCGCCAACCTACAGGGCGAACATACCAACGCTTTGCGGAAGCTGCCACAAAAAAGGCGGCAATGCCAATAAGAACGTAAGATTAGATGAAGTTAATGCCTACCAGGACTATTCCACAAGCATGCACGGTAAGGGCTTAACAGAAAAGGGCTTGTTGGTCAGTGCTGTCTGTACCGATTGCCATACTACCCACCATGAATCAAGGGAGTCCGATACGTCATCTTCGGTTAACCCGAAAAATGTGCCGTTAACCTGTGCCAAATGCCATAAAAGTATTTACGATAAATATATTACCAGTGTACATTCAATAAAAAACGATAAAGGGGACAATAAATATCCCACATGTGCCACCTGTCACCCGGCACATCATATCAGTGAAGTGGACCGGGATAAGTTCATGACAGAAGTTACTGTGCAATGTGGTTCCTGCCATAAAAAATTAGCTGCTACTTACAAAGATACCTATCACGGAAAGGCATACATGCTTGGGGATATGAATGCTGCACGATGCTCCGATTGCCATGGGGCACATCATATTTTAAAGGTGAACGACCCGAATTCAAAAGTTGGTTATAAAAACATTGTCAATACCTGTAAAAAATGTCATTCCGGAGCTACCCTTGAATTTACAGGATACCTTACCCATGCCACGCACAATGACAATCCGGTACTGTATTGGTCATTTTGGGCAATGACCTCCTTACTCGTATTTGTCTTCGGATTTTTTGGTATTCATACTTTAATTTGGCTTCCACGTTCACTAAAACAAAGGAAAATAAACAAACATGTTATACCTGAAGGCCCTGTAAAATACTATCGCCGTTTTAACAAGCGACAAATATTTACCCATATCATGGTAATTCTCAGTTTTGTACTTCTGGCTTTAACCGGGATGACACTGAAATTTGCCCACATGGAATGGGCTTCGCGGGTGGCCCATTTCCTGGGAGGGGTAAAATCAGCCGGAACAATTCACCGTGTGGCGGCCGTTATAACCTTTGGTTATTTCTTCTTCCATTTGTACACACTGTTTCTGATGAAAATCAAATCGGGGGAAAGCCTGAAGGACTTTTTATTTGGTAAGAACTCCCTGATGTTCAGTAAACAGGATGTAAAAGATTTGTGGGCTTCACTGAAATGGTTTTTCGGGAGAGGGGCCAGGCCTGAATATGGACGTTGGACCTATTGGGAGAAGTTTGATTATATGGCTGTCTTTTGGGGTGTTGCCGTCATTGGTTTGTCGGGATTAATTCTTTGGTTCCCTGAATTTTTCACACGATTCGTTCCCGGTTGGGCCGTTAATGTCGCGCAAATTATCCATAGTGATGAAGCCCTGCTGGCCGTCGGTTTCATTTTTACCATTCACTTTTTCAATACACACCTGCGTCCTGAATCATTCCCTATGGATACTGTAATATTTACCGGTCATGTTCCGCTCGAAACATATAAAAAGGACAGGCAACGCGAATATAAGGCATTGGTTAAGTCAGGAAAACTTAAGGATGTGGTGGTTAAAAAGGAAATATCACGGTCGTTTATCAATACGATAAAGTTCTTTGGTTTTACTTTACTGACAATGGGTATTATTATGATAATATTAATTGTGTACTCGTTAATTGCCGGAATTTATTAAACAGATCATAATATTCAATAAACAACTAAATCCGATCGTTCATAAACGTTTTTTCTTTATTTTTGAAAATTAAAAAAAATCAAGCAAAATATAATTATTTCAATTATTATTAACCATAAATTATTAAATCATGTACATAAAAAGTTTATTAGTTGTTAGTTTTTTTCTGTTTTTAGGACAGAACTACCTGACAGCCCAGGATTATGAATACGTTGGCGTTGCCAAATGTAAAATGTGCCACAACAAAGCAGCCACAGGGGCACAGTACAAAATCTGGTCCCAATCGAAGCATGCACATGCCATGGAAGCACTGAAAGGTGATGAGAAAAAAGATCCCAAGTGCCTGAAATGCCACTCCACAGCTGGTGCTGCTGACCCGGATCTTATAGCCACTATAACTGTTAATGAGGGTGTTTCCTGTGAATCATGTCATGGGCCCGGAAGCGGTTATAAATCAAATACCATAATGAAAGATAAGAAAAAAGCAGTTGCCAAAGGACTGATCATTCCAAATGAAAAAGTGTGCCTAAGGTGCCACAATGATGAAAGCCCCAATTTTAAAGGGTTCAATTATAAGGAATATTTTAAGAAGATTGCACATCCGATTCCCCCAAAGGAATAACAGGATTGTTTTTCGTTTAATAACTCCCTTTTTTTGATATCAAAAAAAGGGAGTTTATTTTTGGAAGAAATCCCACTATTTTTTATCTGCCCTGCCTTTTGATTTTTTGTTATAAAAAACAGACAGCCCGATTGAAACGACAGAAAGGAACAACAAAGCGACAATGCGGTAAACCAATTCAATTTTTGCCAAATCAATAATAAACAAATAAAAGACAGCCGAAATCATTGTGCCGAGCGCCATATATCTGTATTTTATATTTTTCAGCAATAAACTCAAACCAAAGTAAATAACTGCGGCAATGCTCCACGACAAAGTCACAAATCTTGCGTGTATTAAATGATGCAGGGTGACCAAAACCATAATAAAAGTGACCATCAGATAAATATTTCTTAACACATCCGTTTTAATGGTCAACCGCTCTCTTTTCCAGTTTAATATCCTTACTGTTAATATTGCAACCAGAGAAAAAGATACATTTACACCATCAAGCAGCGAGGATGTTGCCGCGTAAAATATTAACAACACAATAAATAAGAAAGTGTTCATTACTACGATAAACCTGCTTCGAAACCAAATGGCCATGGAAACGACCAACAAACTTTGAATGGCCAAAAAGAAATAAACCTTTGGAAAACCGTAAATACCATGGGCTGCTATACTCATGGTTATAAAACCGTATAACGCAAACAGGGCAGCCGTAATTTTCCATTCTGACCTGATTTGCAGTAATACAGAATAAAGCAGGCAATAAGCAGAAACCAAGCTTATCATTAATACATAATCATCTTTAAAAAAGGACAATACGTAAAATAAGAGCAAAAAAGAAAATCCCAGGCCATTTAATACAACGGTTCCAACCACACCATTTGCCGTCAATTTATCAGAACCTTTGAGCAGGGCAATCAGGGAAAAAACCGCACAAACAATAAAAATGTAAACAAAACCATTATCGTGAAGAGTAATGGCCCGCAAGGGATGGCCCATAAACGGGTTGTTCATAAACCACAAGAAATTTATCAGATAAGCCAGGATAATGGCGAAATAAAATATCCGTATCCAGTTGAAGCGATAAGCAAATACAATGGCTACAATTGCTATTATAACTGATAAAGGCAACATGATGTGCGTGCTGTCGCTTACGATTGCAACAATAGCTGACAACAACAATACTACGCCCGCATACAAGGCCGATCGTTTTTTAAAAACTA
>Ga0114931_10005274_pt1 | contig 15972 bp, 16 predicted proteins | sample 2SBtaG_FD_89579 | JGI IMG/M metagenome (GOLD analysis project Ga0114931, IMG submission 89579) | Deep subsurface microbial communities from Kolumbo volcano to uncover new lineages of life (NeLLi) - 2SBTROV14_V59a metaG | ecosystem: Environmental > Aquatic > Marine > Volcanic | place: Kolumbo...
CAGGCAGGTTGTCGCCGTAGAGGATCGCCACCACCCGGTCCGCACTCTGGATCGGAGCCACCCATGCCTCCTCGGGGATGTCGTTTCCGAGCATCAGCGCCAGCTGCTGGTCGCCCTCGTCGAGGGGGCCGCCCCGGTAGGGTGTACGGCTCTCGAGGACGGCTCGGAACCAGCCCGGCTCCCGGGCATCGAGGTGCACACCGCGCAGACCGGCCTCGTCGGGCCCACCGGCCTTCGCCAGTCCGACCTGGGCAATGCCCAGGGCCTCGTCCTCGCGGATCATGAACAGCACCACGCGGGCCAGGTTCTGGGAGGCAAAGGAGAGCACTTGGCGCAGGACATCGCCGCGAGAGGCCGGATCGCTGATGCGCGAGTGCGCCTCCTTGAGGCGTGCCAACGCTCCCGCCGGGGCATTGCTGCCATGGGCGGGAGCAGGCCCCGCGTTGCGGAGTGCCTCGCGCAGGGCGGCCCCCAGCGCCCGCCGCACCTCCTCGGCGCGAGGGTCCGCCAAGTGGGTTGGGGTAGGCTTCTCGACCTTTCCATCGGCATGGGGTCCGCGGTGGGGCGACTCGGGAGCAGCGCTGCCCTTCGAATGCATCACCCAGATCGGCATGCGCGGAGCGAGACGTTTGAGACGCTGCACCATCTCGGATGCGTTCTTCGCGCCGGTGACCGGATCTGGCGGAGCGTCGGCGGCGAGCAGCACCAACGGTACCTCCGCGCGACCCAGATACTGGCGGATGCGATGGACCCCGAGGTCCGAGCGTTGGAAGATGTGCACGCGCGGAAACACGTCGTCGAGTACATCCTTCAACCACTCGAGCACGGCCAGATCGGTATCCACCACGATGAGCGGCGGTACGCGTGCCGCCGCGACCTGGGGGGTCTCCTTCACAACCGGAGTCTCGGGCTGCACTTGGACCGCGGCCCGTGGGGGCTCGGGCTCTACTTGACCCCCGGCTTGTGGGGGCTCGGGCTCAAACGGCAATGCCTCCGCCGCATCCAAGAGGATCAGATCGGAGTCCGCCACCTCGACTACTTCGGCAACGAGCTCCACGGCGGAGCTCGTGCCGCCGCCACTCTCTGCGGCGGCCTCGCCCTCCCCATCGAAGACGATGTCCTCTTCGGCACCCCAGGCGTCTTCATCCACCCGGCGGGTTCCCTCCAGCGCGAGAAACTGGGGATTCACGCCGGGCGTCATGAAGAGTTCCTCGCCGGCTCCCTGCAGATCTCGTACCTCGAAGCTGAACTCGCCGGAGTCCCAGCCGAACATCTCGAAGACCGCGGTCTCGATGTTCTCTCGTCGCAGCCGATCCAGGGCCTCGGTGTCGAGCAGACCCCGGTCACACAGCACTTCTCCCAGCAGGCCCCCGCGGCAATGGGCATCCTGCCAGGCTGCCTCGAGCTCCGCCTCCGGCACCGCGTTGCGTGCTGCCAACAGCTCGCGCAGGGAGGTGGGACCTCCCTTGCGGAAGGCTCCCCGCAGTAGCCCCTGATCGAAGAGAATCTGGCCGGCCCCGGAATCGGTCCGGATCTCCAACACCCCGGACTTGCCGGAGAGGTTGATGATCTGGAGGATATCTCCGAGGCCCAGATCCTCTAGGCTGCCAACCAGGCTCATTCCAGCTCCACTTCGTGGTGACGTCCCGCGCAGGGGCCAGAAGGCCCGCGAGGCGCGGACTGCACCGAAGTCCCAATCGGCTGGCGGGACCCGGACTTGAACGCGGAGTCGCAGCGAGACGAAGGCGTGCGGCTAGTGGGGGCGGGGCGCCGGACGTTGCCGGTCTGCACCCCCCGAGCGGCCCCCCGCGGGAACGCCCGGCTCCGTCCGCTTCCGTCGGGCCCGGGGTGCCTCGAGCCGAACCACCAGCTGTGCGTCGGAAAGCCCCGAGGCCGCCTCGGCCAGAGCCAGGCTCACGGCGTTCGCCTCGCCCTCCCCCTGGACGAGCAGTAGCCGCAACGCCGCCGGGCGTCGCCGCAGCGCCTCACAGAAGCCCCGCAGGACACCCACGGCACCCAACGCTGCCGGAATGCCGCTGTGCAGATCCACCGGCAGCGACATCGCAACGACGGCAACACGCAGGGCCACGGCACGCGTGCCCGCCAAGGTCGCGGCGGCAGCCAGCTCGCGCGCGCCAAAGCCCGACCGGGGACCCAGGCCCAGGGCCAGGATGCGGTCCGCGGCCAGACGCCCGGCGCTCGGCAGCAGGACGGCTTCGCCGGCCGCGCCGCGCACCCGGCCGGCGAAGATCTGCTCGGAGAGCAGTCCACAGGTGCGCCAGTCCGCGCGCGCGGCCGCGCCGCGCAGAGGGCGGTCGGTCTCGAAGAAGGGAGCCACCAGGAGATCCGCCTGGAGGGCTTCTAGCCGCCCCCGGCCCAATGACACGGAGAGCGTCACGCTCATCCAGGCTTCCCCCCCGCGGCAACTGCACCGCCCCCATCGTGCGCCAGCGCATCGAGAACCCCATTGACGAAGCCTGGGGAGGCGTCGCCTCCGAAGCGATGGGCCAGGGCGACCGCTTCGTCAATCACCACCTCTCTTGGGGTGTCCGTATAGAGGAGTTCGAAGCCGCCGAGGCGCAGCACATTGCGGTCCACGACCGCCATCCGTTCCAGCCGCCAGTTGCGTGCCGTCGCATCGATCCGCTCATCCAACACCCCGCGCCGGGCCACCACGCCTACCACCAGCGTACGCGCAAACTCGCGCGCCGCGGACGGCAGCTCGAAGTGGCGTTCCAGGGCATCGAGAGCGGCTTCGGCATCGCGTGAGCCCTGCACGTCCAGCGCGTGTAGCGCCTGGAGAGCGACCTCCCGCGCCCGCGCCCGCCCCACGCCGGACGCCCGGCTCACGTCTGCCCCGGAGGCGCGTCAAGCACCGGGCGCAGGCATGCCATCTCGATGGCCGCCAGGGCGGCCTCCTGCCCCTTGTTCCCATGGGAACCCCCCGTTCTCTCGAGGGCCTGGTCCACGTCGTCGGTAGTCAGCACTCCGAATGCGACGGGAACCCCGGTCTCCTGCATCACCGCGCACACGCCGTCGGTCACAGCGCGACAGACATACTCGAAGTGCGGCGTCCCCCCGCGAATCACCGAACCCAGGGCGACGAGGGCATCGTAACGGCCGCTGCGGGCCAGAGAGCGCGCAGCCAGGGGGATCTCGAAGGCCCCGGGCACCCAGGCGACGTGCAGATCCTCCCGGACACAGCCGCGCGACACGAACTCCGCAGTGCAGCCTTCCAGGAGCCGGCTGGAGATCAGGTGATTGAAGCGAGACACCACGACCCCGATTCGCAGTCCGCTGGCATCGCGACAAGCCGGGTACCACTTCACGCCCTGGGCTCCTTCGTCCCTTTCACCAGCCCATGAACGTACAGGTCCTTCCCCAGGCGGCCTACCCTTTCGATCTCCAGATCGACCCGCTCGGCCAAGCGCCGCAGACCCAGGCCAGCCAACGCCGGTCGGCCCTCCCCGCCGATCAGGCTGGGGGCCACGAACCAGTGCACCTCGTCGACCCGCCCGGCCCGCAGCAGCGCCGCCGCGAGCCCGCCGCCTCCCTCGACGAGGAGCGTGGTGAGGCCTTCCCGAGCCAGCCGCTGCAACGCCCGCGCCAGGTCGAGGTGCTTCCCACGCCGAGCCACCTGCAGGACCCGGGCCCCCGAGGCTCCACGCATTCCTCCATGCCGCTGCGCGGCCGCGCGGCTTGCCAGTACCCAGGTCCGGGACGCATACGCGTCCCGAAACAAACGTGCGCGCGCCGGCACGCGCAAGCCTGAATCGACCAGGATTCGCACGGGACAACGCCGGGTGACATCCCCGCGCCGGACCGTGAGCGCAGGGTCGTCGCTGCGCGCCGTCCCCGAACCCACCATCACGCCGTCGGCGGCGTCGCGCAGGCGATGCACGCGGGCCCGCGCCTGCGGCCCGGTGATCCAGCGGGATTCGCCGCTCCGGGTACCGATGCGTCCGTCGAGACTCGAGGCGAGCTTGAGGGCCACCCAGGGGCGACCCCGTTCCTGCACGCACACGAAGCCGCGGTGCTGGTAGCGGCACGCGTCCCCCAGCACTTCCTCCTCGACATGTAGGCCCCTGCGGCGCAAGCGCCGCAGGCCACGGCCGCACACCGCAGGGTTCGGGTCCCGGTGGCCGATGAGCACCCGCCGAACGCCGCTGTCCAGCACGGCCTCCGTACACGGGCCCGTTCGCCCCTGGTGGCAGCAGGGCTCGAGGGTTACCGCCAATGTGGCGCCCCGCACGGCCCTACGGCCGTGGCGGGCAAGCGCCCGCTCCAGAGCCACCACCTCGGCATGCGCCCCCCCTGCTGGACGCGTATGCCCCCTGGCCAGCACCACCTCACCGCGCGCCACCACAGCACCGACGGGGGGATTGGGAAAGCAACGTCCGCTGGCCCGCCGCGCCTCACGCAGCGCAAGGCGCATGAGCTCCTCCGGGCTCACGCAGGCTCTTCGCCGGCCTGGGCCTCGCCCTGCGTGGCAAAGAATGCGTCGTAGTCGGCGGCGCTGTCGAAACCGCGAAAGACCGACGCAAAGCGTGCAGCCGCCATGCGATCCAGCTGGACGAGCTCGCCCAGGGTCAGATTGCCCAGCATCTCGCTCGCCACCTCGGCCTCTCCCGTCTCGGCGAGGGTGCGCTCGACCCGGTCGATGAGACATGCCACGGCGTTCGCACTCACCGGGCGTTTCACACAGGCCTTCTGGATGCTCTGCTCGAGCTTTGCACGGTCGAACTCCTCGCGGCGCTCGTCGCGTTTGATGATCTTGGGCAGCACCTCCTCCACGCGCTCCCGCGTGGTGAAGCGTCGCCCGCACTCTTCACACTCCCGCCGCCGACGGATCTCCTGTCCGTCCCGGGCAAGTCTGGAGTCGACCACCCGGTTGCTGCCGTCGTTGCAGTAGGGACAGCGCAATGATCAGGCCGGCGTCTGCCAGCGGTCTGGATAGAGGGGGAAGCGCGCACACAACGTCTGGACCTCGGCCCGGATCGACGCCAGTGCTTCCGGGTTGCCAGCCCCTTCGAGGGCCCGGTGGATCAGCTCCGCTACCAGGCGCATCTCGGGCTCCGCCATGCCGCGTGTAGTGACGGCCGGCGTTCCAATGCGCACGCCGGAGGTGACGAAGGGCTTGCGAGGATCGAAGGGCACCATGTTCTTGTTGGCCGTAATGCCGGCTTCTTCGAGGCAGCGCTGGGCTTTCTTGCCACTGAGCTCGCGACCCACCAGCGAGAGCAGGAAGAGGTGGTTGTCCGTACCGCCGGACACGATCGTATAGCCGCGGCCGATGAGTTCTTCTGCGAGCAGCTGTGCGTTGCGCACGATCTGCTCACAGTAGCGACGGAACTCCGGCTGCAGGGCCTCCTTGAACGCCACCGCCTTGCCGGCGATGACATGCATCAACGGCCCGCCCTGCCCACCGGGGAAGACCGCACTGTCCACGGCCTTGGCCAAGTCGGCATCGCAGAGGATCATGCCGCCCCGCGGCCCGCGCAGGGTCTTGTGCGTGGTGGTGGTGACGAGCTGGGCCTGGCCCACCGGGCTCGGGTGCAGGCCCGTAGCCACCAGGCCGGCGATGTGGGCGATGTCCGCGAAGAGCAGGGCGCCGACCTCGTCGGCGATCGCCCGGAAACGTTCGAAATCAATGATTCGGGAGTAGGCCGTCGCGCCACACTGGATGAGCTTGGGACGCTGAGCGAGGGCCAGCCGACGGAGCGCATCGTAATCGATGCGCTCCGTCTCGCGATCGACCCCGTAGGGCACGATCTTGTAGAGCTTGCCCGAGAAGTTCACCGGGCTGCCGTGGGTCAGGTGCCCCCCGTGGTCCAGATTCATGGCGAGGATCGTGTCGCCCACCTCGAGGACCGCGCGGTAGACGCATTCGTTGGCCTGGGATCCGGAGTGGGGTTGGACGTTCACATGATCGGAGCCAAAGAGCTCCTTGGCGCGCTGGATCGCCAGGCGCTCCGCCTCGTCCAGGACATCGCAGCCCCCATAATAGCGGCGACCGGGATAGCCCTCAGCGTACTTGTTGGTCGCGACAGAGCCCACCGCCTCGAGCACTGCCTCCGAAACGAAGTTCTCGGAGGCAATCAGCTCCAGATTCTGCGCCTGGCGCTGGGCCTCGCGGCGCAGGATCCCGGCGATGGCCGGATCCACCTCCAGCAGGGCGCTGCTCGCCCCGCGCGTCAGAGCGTCGATCTCGGCCACCCGTTTGCTGTGGCGCCCGCCCTCGAAGGGCGTCGTGAGCCAGGCATCGACGATCTCGCACGCCTGCTCTGCCGGGGTGCTGTCCCCGGCGAGGGCCAGGACGTTGGAGTCGTTGTGCTGCCTGGAGAGCTGAGCCGTCTCGATGTCGTGAACCAGGGCGGCTCGAACGCGGGGAAAGCGATTCGCCGTGTACATCACCCCCAGGCCCGTTCCGCAGATCACGATCGCACGGGAGGCCTCACCCGCGGAGACGGCCCGGGCGGCCGGAGCCGCATATTCGGGGTAGTTCACGGGCTCCTCGCTCTCAGGCCCGAGGTCCCGCACCTCGCGGCCGCTGGCCAGGAGGTGCTCCAAGAGGGCCCGCTTGAGCTGGAATCCGCGGTGATCACTGGCCAGGAAGATGGGGTCACCCATCATGCCTCCCCTCGTTGGAAGACCAGGGCGGCATTGACACCGCCAAAGCCAAAGGAATTAGAGAGCGCCACACGCGCCGCGAGCGGCCGGGCCTTGCCGGAGACGTGGTCGAGGTCGCATTCCGGGTCGGGATGATCGAGATTGATGGTCGGCGGCACCAAGCCCTCCTCGAGGCCGCGCACACAGAGCAGTGCTTCCAGCGCTCCGGCCGCACCCAGCAGGTGGCCGGTCATCCCCTTGGTCGCGGACACCGCGAGGTTGCTGGTGAGGGGGCCAAAGACCTCGTGGAGCGAGAGCGCCTCGACGCGATCTCCCGCCGGCGTGCTGGTGGCGTGGGCATTCACGAAGTCCACGTCCTCGGGACCTACGTCGGCATCGGAAAGGGCGGCCCGCATGCAGCGGATGGCGCCCCCGGAGTGAAGATCCGGCGCCGCCATGTGCGCCGCATCCGCCGACGCCCCGTAGCCCGCGAGGTAGGCGTGGATATGGGCACCGCGGGCCCGGGCGTGTTCCTCGCGCTCGAGGACCAGGATCGCGGCCCCCTCGCCCAGCACGAAGCCATCTCGGTCCCGGTCGAAGGGTCGGCTCGCCTGCCCAGGTGCGTCGTTTCGCCGCGAGAGCGCGTGCATGTTGGCAAACCCCGCCACCACGAGCTCCAGAATTGCGGCCTCGGCGGCCCCGGCCACCATCACGTCCGCATCGCCGCGCTCGAGGGTGCGCAAGGACTCGCCGAGGGCGTGCGCTCCGGTCGCGCAGGCCGTCACGTGGCAGAGATTGGGCCCCTGCAGGCCGTGCTGGATCGCGACCATCCCCGAGGGCATGTTGGCCAGGGTCATCGGAATCGTAAAGGGCGAGATACGCCGAGGACCCGATTCAAGCAGTGCCTTGTGGCTGGCCAGCAGCGTCCCCACGCCTCCGATCCCGGTGCCGACGGCAACGCCTATCCGGGTGGGATCCGCCTGGCGGTCTTCGCGGGCCAGGAGGGCCGCGTCGGCCAGGGCCTCGCGCGCGGCCGCCAGCGCCATGCGCACCACGCGATCCATGCGGCGCAGCTCCTTCGGCGACACCTCCCCCGGATCACCGAGATCCTGCACCATGGCCGCGATGCGCACCGGGAGGCGGGGATCGAACGCGTCGGGAAGCGCGCACACACCAGGCTTGCCAGCGACGGCACCCTCCCAGGTCGTCCTCACATCTGCGCCGAGCGGCGTCACGCAGCCAATGCCAGTGACAACCACTCGGCCGCGGCCGCCGCGGTCCAACGCCATCAGGAAGCCCCGAGCTTCTCCTTCAGATATGCGATGGCGGAGCCGATCGTCTGGATCTTCTCCGCATCCTCGTCCGGAATGTCGATTGCAAATTCCTCTTCGATCGCCATCACCACCTCCACGATGTCGAGGGAGTCCGCCCCCAGATCGTCGATAAAGGAAGCCTCCGGCACGACCTCCTCCTTGGTGACACCGAGATGTACCACGATGATGTCCTTGACTCGCTCTTCCAGTGCCATCGCGACCTTCCCCTCAATCCCTCTTCGGTCCGGTTTCGATATGCCGCTTCAATGCGCCTAGCTGGCGGACGAGAGTCCGTCCGCGACGCTGACAACCTCTTCCATGGTACTCGCGTTGGAGCGGTTCAGCTTGCGATCGATACGGGCCACCAGCCCCGAGAGCACCCGGCCGGGGCCCACCTCGAGAACCCGGTTCACGCCCAGCTCCTGCAGCTGCCTCACGCACTCGCTGAAGCGCACGGGAGCGGTGACCTGGCGCTCCAGCAGGCCGGCGATGCGCGCACCCTCCCGGTTGGGCTTCGCCTCGACGTTGCTCACGATCGGTACCCCAGGATCGCGAAAACGCACCCGTCCCAGCTCCGCGGCCAGCTTGTCGGCGGCCGGCTGCATGAGCGCGCAGTGAAAGGGGGCTGAGACCGGCAGGGAGACGCTGCGCTTCGCGCCCCTCTCCTTGGCCAGGGCAGCGGCCCGCAGGACGGCGGCCGCCTCCCCGGCGATCACCGTCTGCTGGTGAGAGTTGAAGTTGGCGGGCGACACCACGGCCCGGCACTCTCTAGACGCCTCTTCGCAGGCGGCCACCACCGCTTCTGGCGGGGCCCCCAAGATCGCCTCCATGGCGCCCTTGCCTTGGGGCACTGCCTCCTGCATGAAGCGACCCCGGGCGTGCACCAGGGCCACCGCGTCCTCGAGGCCCAGGGCCTCGGCCGCCACCAGCGCGCTGTACTCGCCGAGGCTGTGGCCCATCACAAAGGCCGGCTCCACGACCGCCCTCTCCTCCAACGCGCGCAGCAGCGCGATGCTCGTCGTAAGGATCGCCGGCTGTTGGATCTCGGTGCGGCGCAGCTGCTCCAGGGGCCCCTCGAAGCACAGCTTCGAGAGCGGGAAGCCCAACACCCGGTCTGCAGCCTCGAAGACGCCGCGAGCCGCGCCCGACGCCTCGAAGGCGTCGCGGCCCATGCCGACCTCCTGGGAGCCCTGGCCGGGAAAGAGCAGCGCCAGCACCGGCGCTAATCCTCGTCAGTCTCGAGGACGCTGCGCCCACGGTACTCCCCGCAGCTCCCGCACACGCGGTGCGGAGCCTTGGGCGCACCGCATTGCGGGCAGCTGGAGCGAGCGGGAATGGCCAAGGCGTCGTGGCTGCGCCGCCTGTTCTTCCGCGCCTTCGAAGTGCGTCGTTTCGGTACGATCATCGTTCATTCCCTCCGGTCGGCCGAGCCCCCGCGAGGGCGCTCCGGAGCGACGCAAGCGCCGCAAAAGGCGATTCGGGGCGCAGCTCGGCGCACTCACAGGACTGCTGGTTCCGATCCACCCCACAGTGGGGGCACAATCCGCGGCATTCTTCACGACACACCGGTTGGACGGGCACCGCCAGGGCGACGAGCTCCTGGATGAAGCGGTCCAGGTGGATCTCGCTCCCCTGATACCACCCGGACTCCAGCTCGTCGCAGAGGATCATGCCTTCCTTCGCAAGCACACGGGCGCCCTCGGGATCGGCGGGAACCCGAGTTCCTGCCGGCTCGAGGGCCAGCCGGAAGTGTTCGCGGATCGGAGCACGATAGCGAGTCAGGCATCGGCCGCACGCGAGGGAGAAGCTGCCGCTCGCCTGCCCCTCCAGAAACACCGCCTCCGCGATGCAGTGCGCCTCCAGACGAATCTCCAGGGGCTCCTCGAAGCCCGGGGAGAGATCCTCCTCCTCCGCGCCGAGATGGGCATCCAGCCAAGCCCGAGAAGCCTCCAGGAGCAGGGTGCGGGGAGTGGCGTCGAGCTGATCGACGAGGATCCTCAAGCTTCGCTCCTCAAAACCCTTTGGGAATCAGTACGTTGAACGAACACCACGAGTGAGGCGCACGACAAATAGCGTGGATCCCCGGCGTGGATTCGAACCACGATTCACAGGTTCAGAGCCTGTTGTCCTGCCGTTAGACGACCGGGGAGCAAGGGAGCCGCAGGCCAGGAGGCTGCGAGCCGGCGGCCTGAGGTTAGACCACGGGCCCGGAAGCTCAAGCGGGATTGCGAGCGCTCGCAAGCCAGACGGCGGAGCCCAGCGCCAGGGGCCCCCCCTGGCTGGCTTCCAGGTAGGTATTGCTCACGGCCGCGGCCACCTTCGCCCGCATGGCCTCATCGGCCCCCGCCTCGCGCAGGGCACCCGCCACCGGGCCGACCTCGAGGAAGGTTTCCACCGCCTCCTCCAGCGAGCCTCGTCCAAGGCGCATGGCGAGATCTCGGGCGACCACCCGGACCTCCGACCAGCCGGCTCCCTCCAGCACCGTGCGAATCTGGCCGGGGTTGGCGAGGGCGAACATCCCCGGAGCGTTCGGGGGTGGCGGCGCGGGTAGCGTGAGGAGCGGCGCCACGGCTGCCATCGGTACCAGGATCCAGGGATTCTGGGCTGGGGCACGCCAACAGACGAAGGCCAGGCGACCCCCGGGCCGAACCGCCTTGCGCAGGTTGGCAAAGGCGCTCTCTGGGTGGTCGAAGAACATCACCCCGAAGCGGGAGTGGACCGCGTCGAAGCTCCCCGCCTCGAGCGCTGTGGTCTGCGCATCGGCTTGACGCAACGAGACATTGCGCCGCCCGGCCTGCCGGGCGCGCTCTCGGGCTCGGCTGAGCATCGGCCCCGACAGGTCCACGCCCAGCACTTCCCCGCCCGGAGCCACCTGCGCGGCCAGCCGCAGCGTGGTGTCTCCGCAGCCGCAGCCCACGTCGAGGATGCGCTCGCCGGGCCTGGCCGCCAGGACCTCCGCTACAAGCTCCCCATGCGGTCGGATCCCGGCATCGAGACGCTCCTGAAGAGCCACCCAGGTGGGCCCGGCCTGTTCGTCCCAGAAGGCCCGTTGCTCGGCGTTGGCTTGCGTCGCGTCGGTTTCGCTCACGGGAATCCCCTTGAAGGGGAGCCGCTCAGATGGGCAGCAACCCCGGCGGGAGCAGTACAACAGCCAGAGCCCCGAGGGCAATGGCAGGGGCAAAGCCAAAGGGCTGTGCGAAGCTGCGCGTCACGGCGGCCCAGCCGAGGCCCAGCAGCAAGCCCAGAACGGCAGCGGCAAAGAGGGTCTGTGCGACACCCAGGGGCCCCACGAAAGCGCCGATCATGGCCAGTAGCTTCACGTCCCCGAAGCCCAGCCCCGGAAACCAGGTCCAGTAGTCCAGGCTCCTGGGATGGGGAAAGGGCTCGCCTTCCTCGGGCCAGTGCGGGAAGCGTCGGCCCAGCCCGCTCGAGATCCGGGCGTGCGCGAACCCCACCACCCAGAGCAGCCCTCCACCCAAGAACGCGCCGAGCAGGGAGTCCAGCAGCGCGCCGCCATAGCCCTGGCCGCCAAGGTGGCGAGCCACCGGCACGGCAACGAGCCCCACGGCCAGCCCACCGAGGGAAATCCCATCGGGGATGATGCGGTGGTCGAAGTCGATGAGCCCTGCTGCCAGCACCGCCGCCCCAAAGCCCAGCCAGAGCGGCGTCATCGCCGAGAGGCCCTGGCTCCACACCAGCAGCGCAAACACCATTGCCGTCAAGAGCTCCACCAGCGGATAGCGCAGCGAGATCCGGGCCCGACAGCCCCGGCATCTGCCGCGCAGCAGGAGATAGGAGAGCAGGGGCACGTTCTCCAGCGCCGGGATCGGCCGGTCACAATGCGGGCAGTGGGACGCCGGGCGAACCACAGACTCCCCGCGTGGCAGCCGGTAGACCACGACGTTCAAAAAGGAGCCGATCAGCAGGCCCAGCACCCCCGCGGCGAAGATCGGGAAGCCCTGGGGACCGGCTTGGAGGAGCATGGTGGGCAATGTACCGAGCCCCTGGCCTGCACACCCGGCGCCACAGCCGTCAGCGGAAATCTCGGCGTTGGAAGATCATGCAGGCAAGCGCCAGGAGCGCGATCACCATGGCCAGCCCATAGGCCACGGGAAGGATCACCTGACGTGGCGCGATCGGTAGCTGGTGGATGGCCTGCACCGTGACGTTGAAGCTCTCGAGGTCCGGGAGCCCCAGGTAGAGGAGGGAGGTCACCTTCGCCACCAACACGTCGCCAGAATGAGCCCCGAGTTCCCGCAGGTCCCGGGTCGCGTGACCCACCAGGTAGAAGCCGACCGTGAAGCAGGAAGCCAGCATCGGAGAGGTGAAGGAGGAGAAGAGCGTCGCCACCCCGACCACGACCGCGAGCTCTACGGCCGACAGCAGAATCGCCTCGGCATGGCCCGCGCCCAGGGGCGCCCCGGAGAGGAGGCTCACCACGACGAACGCCGTGGCCATGATCAGCACCCCCAGCCAGAGGGTCAGCAGCAGGCCCAGGTACTTCCCCAACAGGAACTCCGTGCGGGAGACCGGCTTGGAGAGGATCGTATAGATCGTGCGCCGGTCCACCTCCTTGTGGATCAGGCCCACCCCCACGAAGATGGCGATCAGCGCTCCGAAGAGCCGCAGAGAGGAGAGCCCCACCGACTGCAGGATTTGAGCCGTGGCGATGTAGGAGAGCGACGAGACCAGCACGCCCGTTCCGATCAAGAGCACGCCAAAGAAGAGCAGTACATAGAGGACCTTGTTGCGAACTGCCTCGCGCAGTGTGTTCATGGCGATGGCGGTGATCCGCTCCAGGGACATCATCGCGCGTCCTCCTCCTCGTGGACTGCGGACAGAAACACTTCTTCCAGCGAGACCCGGTGCGGGGTGACCGAATGGATTTCGGCGCCGGCGGCGATGGCGAGCTGCAGCACGTCGGGCACGCGCTTCTCAGGGACACGCAGCTCCACGCGCTCTGCCTGCCCGGAGATCGAGGCGCCGAAGCGCTCCTCCACGCGGAGAGCGAGCTCGGGGGGCACGCACTGGAGCACGATGTCCGAGGCGCGCTCGGTGAGGAAGTCTCCGACCCGCCCCTGGAAGCGGATCTGGCCCTTCACCAGGATCGCGACCCGATGGCACAGGGCCTCCACGTCCGAAAGTACGTGGCTGTTCATGAAGATCGTCTTCCCCTCGCTGTGGAGCCGCAGGATCAGGTCCCGCACCTCCTTGCGACCGATGGGATCGAGGCCACTCATGGGCTCGTCCAGGAAGACGATCTCGGGGTCGTGGATGATGGCCTGCGCGATGCCGATGCGCTGGAGCATGCCCTTGGAGTAGGTCCGCAGGCGGGCGGTACGGGCGTGCGAGAGCCCCACCTCCCCGAGCAGACGTTCGATGCGTGGGCAACGCAGCACCTGGGGCACGCCGGAGACCCGGGCGTAGAAGTCCAGGAACTCCTCCCCCGTCAGATAGTCATAAAAGCTCGGATTCTCGGGAAGGAAACCCACGTGCCTGCGGTACTCGGCCTTCCCGACATCGTGGCCGAGGACCCGGGCGTGACCGGCGTCGGGATGAATCAGCCCCATCAGGACCTTGAGCGTCGTCGTCTTGCCCGCGCCGTTCGGCCCGAGAAAGCCAAAGACCTCCCCGCGCTGCACCTCGAACGAAATGCCCTGGAGCACACGCTTGCGCCGCAGGCCCATCCCGGGGCGGAAGTCCTTGACGATGCCATCAACCTCGACGATCGGAGCCGTGCGCTGCATGGGTCTTTCTCCAGACTCTCCTGGGGTGGCATGGTTACTTTTTTTTGGGGCGGGTGAAGGGCCTCTTGCGCTTCAATACTTCGAGGCCTGGGTATACACGCGGTAGCGATGGTGGTAGCGTCCCGAGACGATCTTGCCGGTCTTCTCGTCGAGAACCCAGCCCGCGTGGTTGGGCTCCTGCGGGAGCTTGCGCAGGACGGGCCTGGCACCGTCCACGAGGTCCTCCACGCGAGTGATGTCCCGGCCATGACGCTTTCGGTACTCCGCGCGGGCCCGGTCCAGGATGCGGGCGCGTCGCTCGGTCTCGATCTCCTGGAGCATCGCGTCGTAGCCCGCGCGGCGTCTCTCGTCCCGGGTGGCGTTGCGCATCTCGACGATCATGTTTTCCGAGACGTCCAGACCCGCGTGTCCCGCATTCAGGCGTGCCGCCAGGCCCATCAGATAATCCGGCGAGCCCGGCAGCCGCGCGGCGATTGCAAGCTGCTTGGACGCTTCCTGATCCTTGGACAGGTAATGGAACAGGTTGAAGCCCAGGTAGAAGCGGTTCCGCCAGTCGTCCGGGTGGGTGGAGAAGGAGCGCCGCAGCAGGCGGTTGGCCTGACGGACATCCGTCTCGTTGTCGATGAGCCAGACCGCCGCAAATCGATAGGGGTGGTCCACCCAGGGATCCACCGTGGTCACGACATCGATGTAGCGGCCCAGGACCTTCCCGTACTTCTCCGGGTTTGTCGCCCCGCCTGCGATCTGCACGGCCTGAAGCCAGTAGATGTCAGCCATCAGCGTGCGGAAGCCCAGGGAGGCCAGGCGGGCTACCTCCGGCCTGGGAACGAAGGCCTCTCCCAGCGCGGAGCGCGGCGGGGCAGGGATGCCACGGTGCAGCCAGCCGGCGGCTAGAATGGCTACGACGAGCACGCCCGGAGCCGTGAAGCGTCGTCTCGACACGAAATGGATCCCTCCAGACCCAGGATTCATCGGGCCACGCGCGGCCCCGCTTGAGCTTCGTGCGCGCTTGGGAAGGAGCTCAGAAGTCGTCCGCGACGTTGAAGCCGCAGCCCGCAGTGCTCGGCACCCGCGCCACGGTGTTGAGCAGTGGCTGGCAAGTGCTCGGATTCCAGGGCACCGTGAGCGCAGGCAGGGTCAGGCTTGGAACGATGGTCCCCGCTGTGTCCGGATAGACATAGAGGAAGGCCGACATGCTGCCGTCCCCGTCCAGATCGCCGTAGGCCCCTGCCGTGAAAGACCAACCCGCGCCCAGCAGGGCGTTGGTGTCATAGTCGAAGTAGGTGGCGCCTTCGGGGGAGAAGCCGAGCACGTCAAAGCCGGTGCCCGGCGCGGAGGAGAAGCCCGGGCGCACGCCCTTCCAGTTCTGTTTGTTCGCGCTGGGCTGACCCACGAGCCCAGGCGACGGGGCCGCCGGCAGGAAGCGCCCTGCCCCGTGGAAATAGGCGAGCTGGGTCTCTCGGAGGTTTGCCAGGTTTGACGTGGCCTCAGCGCGCTTGGAGCGCAACATGAAGAGCTGAAAACTCGGAATCGCGACTGAGGAGAGAATCCCGATGATCGCCACGGTGATCATCAGCTCGATCAGCGTAAAGCCCCGCTGCTTTCGCGGTGTGCCCAGATGCATGACAGCTCCTCTGGCTCGGAGGGGCAGGAAGGGCTCGCTGAGAGCCCAGAAAGAAGGGGGAGAGTGAGAGGAGGGCCGGGCGGATTCGGCCGCCCGGCCCTCTCTAGCTTGAGGCGTCCTAGAAGATGGACTGGCCCGAGCCGTTGTCGCAGGGCCCCACGGTCTCGAGCAGATCCTGCGCCATGCTGACGGCGTTGTAGACGCCCGTAGCCACGCAGGCACCATTGGCGCCCGTCAGAGCACTGGCCTGGCCGTTGGCGCCCGTCGGATCGGCCTTCACGTAACCCCAGAGCTGGAGGTTGGTGTCGCCATCGATATCGGCGGAAGCAGACGCCGTGTAGACGTTGTTGCCTACGCTGCCGTTTACGGCCGCGGCGACGATGTTGTACTGGAAGTAGACCTCACCTTCAGGAGCCCAACCCACGGTGTCGAATCCGACCACCGGAGCACCGGCGACCGACCACACGACCTTGTTGGTCCCCGGAAGCGCGGCCGGATTGGTGGCGGCCGCCACGTAGCTGCCAAACTCGGACACGTAGCCCTCTTCGGCGGTACGAATCGCGGCGAGATTGACCTTGCCCTCGGTCGAGCGTGCGCGCAGCTGGAAGCGCAGGAAGTTCGGGATGGCGATGGCGGCGAGAATGCCGATGATGGCGACCACGATCATCAGCTCGATGAG
>Ga0114931_10005275_pt1 | contig 15970 bp, 17 predicted proteins | sample 2SBtaG_FD_89579 | JGI IMG/M metagenome (GOLD analysis project Ga0114931, IMG submission 89579) | Deep subsurface microbial communities from Kolumbo volcano to uncover new lineages of life (NeLLi) - 2SBTROV14_V59a metaG | ecosystem: Environmental > Aquatic > Marine > Volcanic | place: Kolumbo...
AGGTTCGGCTCGCCATCGAGCGCTACCTCGACGGGCTCCGGCCGTGAACGCGCTCGCTCGGCCCCTTGAACGCGCCTGCCCAACCTCGGTAGGGTGGGCCGATGTTCGCTGATCCCTCGCCCATCCTGGCGCTCCTCGCCCACTCCCGCGGCCAGCCCGGCGGCGAGGCACTCCTCGACTGGGCGGCGCGCCTCGCGCGCGGCGACGTCGCGGCCGGGACGCACGCCTTCCGGATCCCCGAGCAGGATCGCGACGACGTCGTCTCCATCGTGCTCCTCAAGCTCCTCGGCGCCCCCCGCCGCCGCCTCGCAGCCTGGCTGGTGCGTGTCCGCCTCGCACCCGATGTCCTCGACGACCCCGACTTCCATCCCGATCCGGCCACCCTCGCGCGTCTCGATCGGGTCGCGCGCCGCTACACCCGCAAGATGCTAGGCTCGGCGTGGCTCGACCTCGACGCGCACCGCGGGCGCGACCGGGAGCACGAGACCGACGCGGTGTTCGTGGAGCAGGACCGCCGCGCGCCCCCCGGCGAGGCCCGGGCCCTCTACGATCGCGCTCTGAACACGCTGGACGGCGCGCTCGACCACGTGGTCGCCCGCCGCCGTGCCGACGAGGGCCTCCTGCGCACCAGCTTCCGCGAGCTCGTGCAGCTCGCCGACGGCACCGACGCGTGGACGATCGTGGACGCCCTGCTCGCCGCCGACCCGGACCTCGATCCCGCCGACGCGACGCACCGCCGCCGCGCCCGCGACCGGATGTACAAGCGCCACGCCCGCGCCCGCGGCTACCTGCACGAGGCCCTGGACGATCTCGAGCACGATGGCACCCTCGATCCGGACGCCGCGGAGGCCGCTCGGAAGCTGCTCCGCGCGGTTCTCGTCCGCCGCCGTCCGAAAGGAGGGCACGATGGCGTATAGCGGGCACGAGGAGGTCCGATGAGCGCGGACACGCTGCACGCTGCCCTGGGCCTGCCACAGGACGCCGCCCTCGACCGCCTGGTCGTCGAGGTCCCCCCAGCCGCGCCCCGCGCCCGGGGGCTCGCGCCGGCCTCCGCACCCCCCCTCGATCGGATCCTCGACAGCGTGTTCCAGGCGGTGTCCACCGAGGCGCTGCCGGTCGCCATCGAGCGCTCGGTGTTCGAGCCCGCGGTGGTCCGTGTCGAGTCGCCGCACCCGCTCACGCCCCTGTACGGCGCGTGCTCCGCCGACCGCGACGGGCTCGCGCTGGACACCCGCGTCGAGGCGGCGGCGCTGCTCGTCCACGCGCCCGAGGCGCTCGCGATCCGTGTGGACCACGGCACGGTCGAGGTGTTCCGCGTCCCCTCGGACGCGCGCCTGGACGCCTGGCGCCCTCCCTTGCCGCACCCCGCGCCGCCGTCGCTCTCGGACCTCCTCGGGCGCCACTCGCTCCGCCCCGCGCTGCGCGCCCGCCACGACGCCCTGGCGGCCACCGGGGATCCGCTGGATGCCGTGGCCGCCGCGGGCACCGTCGCACGCCTGTGGTTCGACCCGGACCCGGCCGCCCGCCGCGCAGCCATCGAGGCCCTCCTCGCCCGCGACCTTCCCCTCGCCGCCGAGCCCGTGGCCACCTACGGCGCCTCCGACCCCGCCGCGGCCCTCGCCGCCTGGGCCCGCGCGCTGCCGGACGCCGACATCGCCCGGATCGAACGCCGCGCCCTGGTCGCGGTCGGACAGCTCGAGGGGACCGTCGACGCCCTGCACGCGGCGGCCCTCGACGACGCCGGGGCCCCCGTCCTGTACGACCTCGTCGCCCGCCGGGACGCGCTGGAGTCCGTCCGCTACGTCCTCGGGCTCCGCGGCGCTGGCGACACCCTGGCGCGCGCGGTGCGCAGCCTCGACACCGAGGTGCAGGCGGCCTGGTCCGCGGTGCTCGCCGCGGGGCCGGTCGACCTGCCGTGGCTCTCCCTCGCCGCCACCGACACCCCGGACGCGTGGTGGGTCGCCTGGGCGCAAGAGCCCTGATGCTCGCCGCCTTCCTCGACACCGGCGCCGGCTCCCGGGCCACCGCGCGGCGGCTCCTCCGCGAGCCCTGGTGCTGGCCGACCGATCGCCCCGAGGCCAGGGAGCTCGCCGAGACCCCGGCCCCGCCGCGTCCGGGTGCCACCCTGCTCGCCGCGGTCCACCCCGCCACCGGCGCCGCCTCCCTGTGGGCGTTGGAGCCCGAGCCCCCGAGGCCGGGCACCGAGGACCGCTCCTTGTCCGACGCCGCCTCCCGGACCCTCGCCCGGATGCGCCGCCGCGCGCTCCGCGACGTGCTCCTCGTGGGCGACGCCGACCCGGCCCGCCGCGCCCCGGGGTGGCGGGCCCGGCTGCTGCACCTCCCGCCGGGCTGCGGGATGCCGGGCGTGCTCGAGGGCCCCTCCTTCGGGCTCGCGATGGGGCTCGCCCAGGCCTCCTGGCACCTCGCCGTGCCCGTCCCCGCCGACCTGTGCGCGCTCGGGTGCGTGGGGCCCGACGGGCCGGTCCGTCGCGTCGAGGGGCTGCCGGCCAAGCTGCGCGCCCTCGCCGAGGTCGCCCTCGGGGTCCGCCGGGTGCTCGTCGCCGCCGGGCAGGCCGACGAGGCGCGGGCGGCGGCCGACGCCCATCGGCTGCAGGTGGTCGCGGTCCCCGATCTCGCCGCGGCCCTCGCGGTCGGCTGGCCCACCCTGGAGACGATCCTCCACGAGCGCTGGTCCCAGCCGGGCGCGGCGTCCCGGGCGGCCTCCGCCCTGTACCGGATGACCGTCCTCGGTCGCACGAGCCTCACCGGGTGGGAGGCGGTCGCCCGCTCGGCAGAGACGCTGGTCGACCTGCTCGCCGGAACCGCCGAGCCCGAGGAGGTGCAGGCGCGGGACCGGGCGCGGACCGCGGCGCTCATCGCCCGCCGCCACGAAGGGGCCGGCGCCCCCCCGTGGTGGCCCGAGCCCGAGGAGCTCGACGCGCTGCCGCGGCCCCTGCGCCTGCAGGTGCTCGCCCAGGCGGTGCAGACCGCCGCCGATCACGACGACGCGAGCGCGACGGCTTGGGCGGCCCGCGCCGCGCGGTGGGTCCCCGCGGACGCTCGGGAGCGCTACCCGGAGCACCTCGCGCTGCTGGGCGCCATCGGGCGTGCCCGGGCGGCGGGCGGGGACTACGGCGGCGCGGCCCGCGACCTGCGGACCGCGGTCGAGGGCTGGGCCGCGCTCTTCGAGCCCGCCGAGGGGAGCCGCGCCCTGTGCGAGCTGCTTCGGGTCCTCGGGATCCTCGGCGAACACGACGCCGTCCGCGACCTGCAGCGCGCGGTGGTCGCCGACGCTCTGCAGGCCCCCGCCACCACCGACACCTCCCGCGCGTTCCTCGCCCTGGCCCTCGGGCGCGCCCACGCCCAGTGCGCGGCGTGGAGCGAAGCCCTCGCCCACCTGGAAGACCCGGACATCCACTGGGACGAGGACGCCCCGGACCACGCGCTCCGCTCGCGCCTGCGCTGGCTCGCCGTGGTCCAGGACGCCCTGGGGCGGCCCGACGACGCGACGCGGACCCGGGAGCGCCTGCTCGCCGTCGACGACGACTACGCCTTCCTCGCGCGCCTCGATCGCGCCCTGCACCGGGGCGAGCCCACCGGCGCCCTGCTCGCTGCCGTCCGCCACCGCACCGAGGACCCCTTCCGCGAGGTCCACCGCCTGCTCGACCGGTGGCCGGACGCCCCCGATCTCGACCGGAACGTCGCCCGCCACTTCCGCTACTGAGGAGCCCCGTGCCCACCTTCGACCAACACGTGACGCGCTGGCAGCGCCTGCTCTCCGACGAGTCGGCGTCCCGGGAAGACCGCCGCACCCAGGCCCAGGACTACTTCTTCGCGCACCTGCTCGAGCCGATCGCGGCGAAGCTGCGGGCCGATCGCGATCCGCACGCCCCGTCCGTGGATCTGCTGCTGAGCCTGTCGGGCATGTCGCCCCAGACCACGACCCTCGTCGCCCGCGCCCTGCGCCCGAAGCGGGTCGTGGTCATCGGCAGCGAGGGCCTGGACGACGAGTTCAACCAGATCGGCGATGCCCTCGTCCCCCACGTCGGCCACGCCGGACTCGTCCGCCGCCCCTGCGAGCCCACCGACCCGATGGACATCTACCGGGTGGTGAAGGCGGAGCTGGCGAACACCGATCCGCGCGCCGCGTGCATCGACATCACCGGCGGCAAGAAGGTGATGTCCGCCGCCGCCGCGCTCGCCGCGTGGCAGCTCGATCTGCGCCTGTGCTACCTCGACGGCCAGTTCGACCCGGTCCTGCGCCAGCCGCGGATCGGCACCCAGAGGCTGCTCATGCTCGACAACCCGACGCAGCTCTTCGGGGAGCACGCCATCGACACCGCGCTGGCCCAGTGGGGCGGTGGCGCCTACGGCCCGGCGGCGGAGCGTCTGGAGGCCCTGGCCGAGCGCCTCGCGCAGCCCACCCGGGCCCGGTTCCTCGCCGCGGTGAGCCGGCTGTACCAGGCGTGGACCGACCTCGACCTCGCTGCGCTCCCCGAGCGCATCGCCGCGGTGCGCCGGTGGCTCGGCGACCCGAACGTCCGCGCCCTGTCCCTGCCCGCCGACACCCTGTAGCGCCTGCGCGCCCAGGCGGACTTCCTGCAGACCCTGGCCGACGGCGACGAGGACCACCTGCTCCTGAGCCACTACGTCCTCGGCAAGCGCTACACCGACCTCGGCCGCTTCGACTTCGCGGCGCTGCTCTTCTACCGAACCATCGAGGGCTGCTGCCAGGCGGCGCTCGAGCGCACCTACCCGGGCTTCACCTGCCGCGAGCCGGACTACGGCCTGCTGCCCGTGTCCCGGGACGCGCTGCGGAGCGCCTTCGGGACCGCCCTGTCGAGCGACGCGCCGGACCTGCCCCAGCGGGTCGGGTACTACGGGGCGCTCTCGCTGCTCCACGGCCTCGACCACCCGCTGATGGAGCGGGCCTATGTCGCGGACGCCAAGGCGCTCGGGTACCTGCGGCGCCTCGGCGACACCCGCAACCGCTCGGTGCTCGCCCACGGTACGCGCCCGGTCGACCCGGCGGATGCGCGGGACCTCGGCCAGCAGGCCGAGCACTTCCTGTTCGCCTGGTGGGGCCTGCAGCACCCCGACGACGACCCCCGTGCGCTCGTCGAGCACCTCGCCTTCGTGACCATGACCTGAGGTTCCCCGATGCAAGAGAGCCTGTACGACCTGCTGCTGGAGAGGCTGATCGACGATCCGAAGGTCACCCCGCGGGTCACCGCCCTCGTCGAGGCGGCCTGCCAGGGGGACGAGGCCCTGGAGGCGGCGCTCGCGGGCGGTGCGGAGTCCGGCGCCGGGCGCGATGGTACCGAGCGAAAGCCTCCCGCGCGGCCCCCCGGCGTGTTCCTGCGCAAGCTGGCCGTGCAGGGGTTCCGCGGGATCGGCGAGGAGGTCAGCGTGGACCTCGAGCCCGGCCTGGGGCTCACCCTGGTCGTCGGGCGCAACGGCTCGGGCAAGTCGAGCCTCGCCGAGGCCCTAGATGCTACTCACCGGGCACAACCGCCGCTGGGAGGGCCGCACCGCCGAGTGGAAGAAGGGTTGGCGCAACCTGCACACCGACGGCGAGGTCGCGCGCGGCCGACAGGAAATGCAGGGCGACGACCCGCTCGGGTGGGCCGATCCGCTGGTCGCCTACCGGCCGTTCCTCTCCTACAACGAGCTCGGCGCGCTGCTCGAGAACAAGCCGTCGCTCCTGTACGACCAGCTCGCCGGGATCCTCGGCCTCGAGGAGCTGAGCGAGGCCCGGGAGCGCCTGCGCCAGCAACGCCTGGCGCGGACCCGGCTGGAGAAGGACGCGGGCAAGGCGCTGCCCGGGTTGCTCGACGCGCTGGAAGCCCTGGACGATTCGCGGGCCGCGACGTGCCTAGCCGCCCTGACCGGCAAGACCTGGGACCTCGACGCCATCGAGGCAACGGTCCTCGGGACCTCCGAGACCGCAGACCCCGCCCTCGGTGAGCTGCGACGCCTGGTGAACCTCCGCGCGCCAGACGCCGCCCGGGTGACCGACGCCGTCCGGGCGGTGCGCGAGGCCGCGGACGCGGTGAAGTCCCTCGGCGACTCCCGGGAGGCCGAGTCCGCCTCGGTGGCCGGGCTCCTCGAGCACGCCCTGACCCACCACGGCCGCTTCGGGGACGGGGACTGCCCGGTGTGTGGCGCCGAGGGCGCGCTGGATCCGGCCTGGCGTGCCGCCTCCGAGGCGCGGCTCGCCGATCTGCGCACCTCCACCCAGGCCTTCGGCGAGGCGCGGAAGAAGCTGGACGCAGCGGTTCGCGCGGCGAAGGGGTTGTTGCGCCCGGCGCCCGAGGTGCTCGCGCGCGTCGAGACCCTCGGCCTGCCCGCGGGGGCCGGCGCGGCGTGGGCGGCGTGGAGCGGCGGCGTGGGGCTGCGCGACCCGCACGACCTGGCCGCGCACCTCGAGGCGGCCCAGGGCCCGTTGGAGGCCGCGGTCACCGCGCTCGTCGAGGCCGCCCGCACCGAGCTCGCGCGCCGAGAAGACCGCTGGCGTCCGGTCGCCACCGACCTCGCCGAGTGGCTCGCGCTCGGGCGCAAGGCGATGGCCGGCAAGGCGCAGGTCCCCGACCTGAAGGCCGCCGAGGAGTGGATGAAGGGCGCCGAGGGGGCGCTGCGCGAGCGCCGGTTCGCGCCCATCGCCGAGCGCGCCCAGGAGGTGTGGGGCCTGCTGCGCCAGGAGAGCCACGTGGAGCTAGCCGGCATCGAGCTCAGTGGCTCCTCCACCCGCCGCCGCGTCGACCTCGAGGTGCGGGTCGACGGCACGGACAGCGTCGCGCTCGGGGTGATGAGCCAGGGCGAGCTGCACGCGCTGGCGCTCGGTTTGTTCATCCCGCGGATGACGCTGGACGAGAGCCCGTTCCACTTCCTCGTGGTCGACGACCCGGTGCAGTCCATGGACCCGCACAAGGTGGACGGGCTCGCGCGGGTGCTGGAGTGGGCCGCGAAGATCCGGCAGGTGCTCGTGTTGACCCACGACGCGCGGCTCGCCGAGGCGGTGCGGCGGATGGAGATCCCGGCCACGATCCTCGAGGTGACCCGCCGCGCCGGCTCCGCCGTCGAGGTGCGCCGCTCGCTGGACCCGGTGGATCAGTCGATCCGCGATGCGTGGCAGCTCTTGCGCTCCCAGGACGCCCTCGGCCCGCCGGTGGCGTCGCAGGTCGCGGTGACCTTCTGCCGGCAGGCGCTGGAGGCGGCGATGGAGTCCGCGATCCGGCGCCGCCGCCTCGGCCGCGGCGAGACCCACGCGGACGTCGAGGAGCTCCTCCGCGACACCCACGGCCTGCACGCGCTGGCCTCGCTGGTGCTCTTCGACGACCCGGGCAAGGGCGGCGACGTCTACAAGACCCTGAACAACCGCTTCGACCGCACCGCCACCGACGCCTTCCGCGAGATCAAGGAGCACGCCCACAAGCTGTACCCGGGCTCCCTGCCGGATCTCGTGAGCCGCGCCGAGCGCCTCGCCCGTGGCCTGCAGGAGCTGGGATGAACGCGCTGACCACCGAGGAAGCGCTGGTCGCCGCCCGCCAGCTCGTCGATACCCCGAGCCAGGACACCACCGGTCTGTGGGCGCGGGCCGCCGCGGTCCTCGTGCGCCAGGCGCTGGAGACCGCCCTGCGCGACCTGTGGCACCGCAAGGCCCGCGGCACCCACAAGGCGACCTTCACCGCGCAGCTGCTTTGCCTCCCGGCGTTCCTCGACGACGAGGATCTGGCGGGTGCGGTCGCGTGGACCTGGGCGGCGACGAGCGCCGCGTGCCACCACAACGGCTACGCGTTGCCGCCCGTCCGCGGGGAGCTGGAGACCTGGGCCGCGACCGTTGAGCGGTTCATCGCCGGCACCCGCGGGTGAGGGGTGCGGGTCACTTCGCTGCGCGCTCGACTACGTTCGCTGCCGGACCCATGACCTGGCTGGCAATCAGCGGCTCGGAGTGGCCAGCGTGAGCGCGACGTCCCGCGTCTTGTCGAGGGTCACCGGATTTCCTGCGTACTCGGCTTGCGCTTTGGTCGCGTCGCGCGCTCCGTTGCCGTTCTCGTCGAGGAAGGCGCGGAGCTGCACGGTCGGCTTGGGGGCGCAGCACACCCCGACCGTGTGGTGGTCGCTCGTGGTGCAGCTGCCCGCGAAGGGCTCGGCCATGGGGCCCGCAGAGGAGCCCGGAGCCTACCGCGCGGGGCTACTCGCCACCCGTCGTGGGGCCGTCGGCCTTCGCCAGCGCCGCGTCCTGGCCGACCTTGGCCACGTAACTCCACCCGACCGCGTCCATCCGCGCCCACACGTAGATCGCGTCGCCGACCTCCAGGTGGCCCGTGGGCTCGTCCGCGAGAGCGGTGCGCACCGCGTCCACCGGGAAGGGCTCCTTGTCGAGCGCCTTGCCGTGGTTCAGGCCCGCCCACAGGTCTAGGTCCTTCTCGTCGCTGGCGACCACGAGGTTCCCGTCGTCGTCGACCACGTAGGTGGTCTGCAGGCCGGGGATCGCGTCGGTGAGCAGCTCCCCGACGAGCTGGGACAGGGTCACCGACAGGCTCGCGACCCCGAGGAAGGTACCCTTCGCGTCGTACAGCGCCTCGTTGCACGGCAGGAGCAGCCCGCGCCCGCTGTCGTCGGGGTAGGGCTGGCCCCAGGCCGGGCCGTGGGTGCCGCGGGCCTCGGTGTACCAGGGTCGCTTCCGCGCGTCGTAGTCCGGCGAGTACTTCGTGTTGCCCGGGTAGTTCAGCAGCACGCCGTCCTCGAGCCCGACGTAGCTCCAGGCGATGGGCGCGCCCTTGCCGAGGATGATCCGGCGCTCCTGGGTGTCGGTCAGGGTGCGGTTCGGGTCGCCGAGCAGCACGCGGCGCAGGTCCCTCGTCAGCGGGCGCAGCCGGTACATGTCGCGGGCGACCTCCCGGTGCGTGATGCCCGGCGCGAGGACGATCGCCGGCGCCTGCAGGGTGACGCCCTGCCCGTACAGGTCGGACTGCGCGTAGTCGTCGGGTCCGCGGCCCCCGCGCAGGTCTGCGGGGGTGTAGAACGGCCCGGGCGTCGCGGTGCCGTGCTCGAGCAGCTCCACCGTCGCCCCGGACAGACGCTCCAGCAGGCCCTCGTAGGAGAGGAACTGGGTGTCCAGCGCGTGGGCGTGGGCGCTGACCGCGGTGACGAGGTCGGTCATCGCCTCCTCGCGCCGGTGCGCCGCCGCCTGGCTCGCCGCGAGGCCGATCACCGAGGCGACGACGAGCCCGCTCACCGTCAGCACCGCGAGCAGCGTGACTGCGAGCCCCAGCGAGGTGGCGGCCGCGGGGTGGCGGATCGTCCACCGCACCGGCTTGCGCCACAGGCGGTCCGGGCGCGCCACCGTCTCCTCGTTGCGCAGGTAGCGGCGCAGGTCCTCGGCAAAGGCCTCCACGGACGGGTAGCGGTCCTCCGGCTCCATCCGCGTCGCCTTGTTGACGATCGCCGCGAGGTCGCGCGACGCCCTGCCGCGGGGGAGCTTCAGCGGCGCCCGCTCGGCCTTGATCGCGGCCGCCAACGTGCTCGGCAGGTCGCCAGTGTCGTTGGCGCGCTCGAGGCTGATCAGCTCCTGGAGGATCAGCCCGAGCGCGTACTGGTCCGAGGGGGGCCCGAGCACCTCGACCTCGCCCGCCGCCTGCTCGGGCGACATGTAGGCAGGCGTGCCGACCGCGTAGCCGGCCTGGGTCGCGGTGGTGAGCCCCTCGGGGATGGCCTCCAGGTGCTTGGGCGCCGCCTCGACCTCGCCCATCACCTTCGCGATGCCCCAGTCGACGACATAGACCTCGCCGAAGGCGCCCAGCATCAGGTTCTCGGGCTTAGGTCGCGGTGGACGACCCCGCGCGCGTGGGCGTAGGCGACGGCGTCGCACACCCGCAGGAACAGGTCGAGGCGCCCTTCGAGGGACAGGTCTCCCTCGAGGGGCCGGCCGGCCCTGGCGGCCTCGCGGCACGCCGTGACCAGGTCGTCGAAGGTGCGCCCGCGCACGACCTTCATCGAGAAGGCAGGCGCGCCCTGCTGGCTGTGCTCCAGGGCATAGACCGGCAGGATGTTCGGGTGCTCGAGCTGCGCGGTTAGCTGGGCCTCGCGGAGGAACCGCGTGCGCGTCTCGTCGTTGCGCACGGCCTCCTCGAGGAGGATCTTCACCGCGACCGTGCGGCCGAGGCTCGGGTCGAGGGCGAGCACGACCTTGCCCATGCCGCCGCGCCCGACCTCGCGCTGGACGTCGTAGCGCGCTTCGAGAGGGGCCGCGGAGCGGCGAGACGACGGGGGGGCGGGGTGGCCGGGCACACTACCTCCGGCCCCTACCCTAGCAGGTGAGGTCGACGGTCGCGGTCCGGTGGACGAGGCCGCGCCCGGCAGGTACGGCATCCCTCGGGAACACGGGAGGGGAGATGCAGATCCTGGTCCTCGGCGGCACGCGCGTCGTCGGTCGCCACCTGGTGCAGGCGGCCCTCGCACGTGGGCACGCGGTCACCCTGTTCAACCGCGGTCGGACCGACGACGCGCTGTTCCCCGAGGCGGAGCACCTGCACGGCGATCGCGACGGGCACCTGGAGGCGCTGGACGGCCGGCACTGGGACGCGGTGGTCGACACCTGCGGCTATGTTCCGCGGGTGGTGCGCCAGTCCGTCGACCGGCTGCGCGGGTCGGTCGGGCGCTACCTGTTCGTGTCCACGATCTCGGTCTACGAGGACCTGCCCGACCCGGGCGCCGACGAGGACGCGCCCCTGCGCACCCTGGACGACCCGACCGTCCAGACGGTCACCGGCGAGAACGCGACGGTGGTGCGGCCGGGCATGGTCGTCGGTCCCCACGACCACACCGATCGGTACACCTACTGGCTGGTGCGGGTGCGGCAGGGCGGCGCCGTCCTGGTCCCCGGGGTGCCGGAGCGGCCGGTCCAGCGCATCGACGCTCGCGATCTCGGGGCGTTCATGGTGCACCTGCTCGAGCGGGACACCCCGGGGGTGTTCCAGGCCGTCGGCCCGGACCACCGGTGGACCTCGCGCGACGTCATGGACGTCTGCGAGTTCGCGCTCGACGTCGGTCGAGCCGTCGCGGGGGGCCTGACCTTCCGTCCCGCGCTGGACACGGCCCGCGACACCCTGCGCTGGCGAGGCGACGTCGCGCTCGAGGACCTCGCGGTGGGGCTGGCGCCGGCGCGCGAGGCCGCCCTGCTGGCCGAGGCGGGCGTGTAGGTGGTCGACCTCTACCCGTGGTCGATGGTCAGCCAGCTCCTCGGGCTCGGCGTGCTCGCCCTCGGCACCGTCCTCGTGATCCTCGGCGGCATGCGCTGGACGAGGCGGGGACGCCCCGGTCCGGGTCGTCTGATCGCCACCGGCTCCCTGGTCGTCGCGTTGCTGACCGTGCTCGGCCCGTGGCTGCGTGGCGTCGTCGACGCCGAGGTGACCTGGCTCGTGTTGCACCGGTGGACCTTCCTCCCGCGACTGCGCCTGCCCTGGAGCCTCGGCTGGGGGGTGGCCCTGGCGCTCGTCGGCGTCGGACAGGGGCTGATCGGAGTGGCCGTGCTCGTCGCACGCGGGCCGGAGGAGCAGGCGTGATCGAGCCCATCGGCCTCGGGCACTGGGCGGTCGCCGGGTGGGTCGCCGGCTACGCGGTGCTCGCCCTCGGGACGCTGCTCTTGGTGCTCGCGGGGCTGCAGTGGCGGCGGCGCGGCTGGCGCACGGCGGGGGCGCTGCTCGTGGCCGGTGCCGTGTGGATCGCGGTCGCCACGGGGCTCACGCCGCCGCTCGTGGTGGCGGTGGAGCGGTGGGCGAGCCAGCGGATGGTCGCCTACCCGGTGCAGGCGAGCCCACGGGTGGGCGTGGACCTCGGCTGGGGCGTGGTGGTCGGCCTCGTCGGCATCGTGCAGGTCTTCGTGGCGGTCGGTGCGCGGGCGCTCCGCTCCTGACTCAGGTCAGCACGATGCTGTCCAGGAAGGCCGCGATCACACCCATGATCGACACGCCCGCGATGAGGCCGGCGGCGACCGGCACCAGGTAGTCCTCGGCCGACTTCGACGACTTCCGCGTCCAGGCCCACGCGATGATCGCGCCGATCAGCATCGAGAGCGGGTACTGGAAGGGCAGGATCAGGCCCAACCCGATGCCGGTGGCGCTCGGCAGGAACCTCTTGTACCTGGGCAGCGCCCGCTCGAGGAGCACCATCACGACGCCCAGGGCGAGGCCCACGAAGATGGCCTGCCGGTACATCGGGTGCATGTTGCCGAGGCCGAGGCGGAACACCTCGGCCACCGCCTTCCAGGCCTGGGCGGCGGGCGCGGGGAACTGGGGGGCCTTCTGGCCCACGCCGTTGAGCGCGGTGGCGTCGGGCACGAGCAGGTAGAAGCCGGTCACCGTCGCGAGGGTGCCGGGGATGACGCCCATGAGCTGCGCGAGGAACTGGCGGCGGGGGTTGGCGCCGAGCAGGTAGCCGCTCTTGAGGTCGGTGAGCAGGTCGGCCGACGAGCTCGCCGAGCTGGCGGTGATGCTCGCGGTCATCAGGTTGGCCGTCGTCGACTGGGGGATCAGGATCCCGTAGGTGAGCTGCATGATCTTGCCCATGGCGCCGACGGGCGTGATGTCGCTCTCGCCGGTGGCGCGGGCCGCGACGAGCGCCAACACGAAGGCCAGCACCACGCCGAGCATGCCGTAGTACCAGGGCACGCTGAAGAAGCGGTCCGCGAGGAACACGACGCCGGCCCCGGCCAGGGCGCCGCCGATCACGAACCACGACATGGGGACCTCGGTCTGGCGGACCAGGTCGGACTCGTCGGCGTTCCCGCCCCGGAGGCCCTTGAAGGCGCGCAGGATCGTCCGCCACTGCAGGGCGAAGGCCAGCAGCCCGCTCGACACCATGATCGGCACGCCGACCCAGATGCCGATCTCCTTCCAGGCGTGCCAGGGCTCGCTGGCCGCGCGGATGGTCTCGCCCGTCGCGGTGCTCACCCAGGTGGCGTCGTAGGCCATCGGCCCGATGAAGTAGGCGAGCACCAGCCCGCTCACCACCATGTAGAAGGAGATGCGCAGCCCGACGAGCATGCCGGCGGCGATCATGACCGGGTTGTTGTCGAGCACGAGCGTCCACTGGGACGGCTTGAAGTGGACCACCTGGCCGTCGACCACGTGGCTCCCGCGGGCCGGCAGCCAGTCGAAGATCTTGGTGGTGCCTGGGATCAGCCCGCTGCGGTTGCCCTGTGCGTCCTTCAGCCAGTTCGTGTCGATGATCAGCGGGAAGATCGCGCCGAAGAGCGCCGCCCAGAACAGCGCCTTGGCCTTCGCGATGGCCGCGGCGCCCTCGGAGTACAGCGACTGCAGCGTGACCGCGGCGGCGGTGCCCGACGGGAAGCGCAGCTTCTCCTTGTTGATCAGGTTGCGCTTCATCGGGATGGCCACGATGGTGCCCAGGACCGCGAGGAAGAAGATCCACGAGCCGAGCAGCGGCCAGGGCAGGTGGTGCCCGGCCGGGTTGTCCCGGGTGGCCGACAGCATCAGCAGCGCCGAGATCGCGGAGATGATCGTGCCGCCAGTGGAGTAGCCGGCGGCCGAGGCGGTGGACTGCATGCAGTTCGTCTCGAGGATGGTCATCGGCGTCTTGGCCAGCCCGACCTTCTGCAAGCCGTTCCAGAAGGCGTAGGACAGGATGCAGGCGGTGATCGCCACGCCGAGGCCCCAGCCGGTCTTCAGCCCCACGTACAGGTTCGTGAACGCCAGGAAGAAGCCGAGGATCGAGCCCATCAGGACCGAGCGGACGGTGAGCTGCGGGATGGCGTCGCCGCGGTAGACCTTGCCGTACCACTCGTCCTCGTCCATCTCGAGGACCGCGTCCGGCGGGATGTCCAGGGGCCGTGCGGCCTCGACCTCCTCGGGGGTGCGGGGCGGGCGCTGGAAGAGGCCGCCGCCGCTGGTGGGGGCGACCCGTCGGTTCGGGGAGCCCTTCGGATCGGCGGGCGGGGGGGAGGCAGTCGACATGGTTGGTCCTGCGCCGGTGGAGCGCCCGAGGATAGCCGCTGAGTGCCGCGGAGGCCACGGATGCGGTCATGGCGCGTGGGCCGGGCCCAGGTCGGTCAAGCGCCAGCAACCATCAGCCCTTCGAGAGCATCCCAGGCGTCGTTGTTTTCGCCGCGCAGATCGAAAGCGAGCGCCTTCAGCACAGGGTCGGTGTCGCTGGCCGCGGCGCTCCAGTCCGGATCGGCATCGACATCCGCGAGGAGACGGCGGTCGTGCTGGAGCAGGTGGCCCTCGAAGCCGAAGGCGTCGTGCGTGACGCACCCTGCGGTGTCGTAGACTCGGTAGACGCGCCCGAGGAGCAAGCCGTCGAGGGCGTCCTGCGTCGCCAGGACCTCGCCGTAGACCGTCTTCTCGACGAGGCGGGTGCCCTGTGAACCGGGGCCCCCCCTCGGTGACGCACAGGTGCACCGGGCGCCGCATCGCGTCGTAGGTTCGCTGCAGCGCGAGGTCTCCGCTGGGCCAGATGCGACACGGCTTGCCCGCCGCGTCCAGCAGCACCCAGGTCTCGCCGGCGTCGAGCCCGCTCGAGTTGCAAAGCGAAGCTCGGCCATGCGCGGGTCTCCCTGCAGGTGAAGGCGGCGACGCTACCACGCGGGGATCTGGGTGCTCCGGGCCGAGCCGCCTGTCGCGGAAATCCGAGCCGGGTAGACGCGGGTCGCCGGCGCCCGACCGGATTAGCTGCGAGCCAGGAGGCTGCATGCAACGCACCGATCTCGCCACCGGAACGCCCTGGGAGCCGATCGTCGGCTACTCTCGCGCGGTGCGGGTCGGTCACACGGTCCACGTCACCGGCACGACCGCCACGCTCCCCGGCGGGGGCCACGCGGGCGATGGAGACGCCCGCGCCCAGACCCGCCAGGCCCTCGCGAACATCGAGGCGGCGTTGAATGCCCTCGGCGCGGGGCTGAAGGACGTCGTTCGCACCCGGATCTACGTGACCGACATCGCGCGGGACTGGGAGGCGGTCGGACGCGCGCACGCCGAGGCCTTCGGTGCGGTCCGGCCGGCGACGAGCATGGTCGAGGTGTCCGGGCTCATCGAGGCGTGGATGCGCGTCGAGATCGAGGCGGACGCCGTGGTCGGCGTCACCGAGGTCCACCGCCGCACCCTCGGAGCGTCCGAATGAGTGGCCCAGACCAGGCACCGGCGCGGTTTCGCAGCCTGCTGTTCCTGTGCGTCGCGAACTCGGCGCGGAGCCAGATGGCCGAGGCCCTCGCGCGACGCCGGTTCGGCGACGCGGTGCGCGTGCAGTCCGCCGGGAGCGCGCCGACCCGGGTTCACCCGCTGGCGCTCCGCGTGCTCGCCGAGATCGGGATCGACGCCAGCGACCAGCGCAGCAAGCACGTCGACACCATCGACCCGTGCTCGGTCGACCTCGTGATCACCCTGTGCGCCGAGGAAGCGTGCCCCCTGTTCCTGGGCGATGCGACCCGAGTCTCCTGGGCGATGCCGGACCCGGATCGCGACGACGGGGATCCGTCCGATCCGGAGCGCCTTGTTCGGTTTCGCACGGCTCGGGACATCCTCGCCACGAGGATCGAGGCCCTGTTTCGGGCGATGCGGGGGTAAGCGTGCGGATCGGACCCCCGAGGCGATCGCCACCGCGCGCGCCACGACGGACGGACGCACCGCGCGCGCAGCGGCAGCTCTGGCCGCTCACCGGGCACATCTCGGGCTTGCAGGGTTGCCATGGTGCCATGGGGGAATATGCGGGCGCCTGAAGGAAAACCCCCCGGACCCGTTGGACTGCACCCCCGCCGCGGGTTCCTGCGACAACCGACCCGACCTGGCGCCGCGGCCGTGTGACCGCGGGCAATCCGAGGGGGTCTACGGCTCCAGGGTGGGCCGAGTTGCCCGTGGCGGGCAATCCGAGGGGGTCTACGGCTCCAGGGTGGGCCGAGTTGCCCGTGGCGGGCAATCCGAGGGGGTCTACGGCTCCAGGGTGGGCCGAGTTG
>Ga0114931_10005276_pt1 | contig 15969 bp, 11 predicted proteins | sample 2SBtaG_FD_89579 | JGI IMG/M metagenome (GOLD analysis project Ga0114931, IMG submission 89579) | Deep subsurface microbial communities from Kolumbo volcano to uncover new lineages of life (NeLLi) - 2SBTROV14_V59a metaG | ecosystem: Environmental > Aquatic > Marine > Volcanic | place: Kolumbo...
CCAACCGCACCAGGTGGGTGAGCAACGGCACGGGCAGAAGCTGCGCGCCGCCCCGGCCTTCCATGACGATCTGAGCCAAGGTTCCCTGGGTCAAGTCTTCGCCCGACTTGGCGTCCACGATGCGGACATCGGTGCCGCCGCGGATCTTGGTGGCGAGCTCGTCCAGGGTGATGTAGCGGCTTTCCTCCGTGTCGTAGAGGCGCCGGTTTCCGTATTTCTTGATCGTGATCGGGGTCGCCATGGCAGGCCATGTTGCAGCGCAAAACAGGGTATTGACAACAGAATAATGGTCTCCTATCGTCCGGCTCGCAAGGGGGGCTCGGGAATTTTCACTATGCTGCACCGCAGCACAACGCTGCCAAGCAAGGACGCATCGAAGATGCGTCCTCGTGGGAACACAACAATCATGAGGAACAAGCGCACACGTCGCCAGAGGAGCCGAATTTCGTCCGCCCTCACAGCGACTGGGGCGGCGAAATTTGGCTCCCGACCAAGGCGCTTGTGCATAGCCGTTTCACTCACCGCGCTGTTGTCCGCGTGCGCCGCTACCAAGGCGGAGCCGTGCAACCTCGATCAGGATTGTCCTTCGGGCCGGTGTCGCGCCGACGGCACCTGCGCCCCCCAGGTTGATGCCAGCGCCGGCGGCGACGCCGATGGCGCGGTGGACGCCACCGCCCCGTTGTGCACGCCGAACCACGACGGCATCATCGGCCGCGACGAGTTTCCGCTCGAGGTTGGCCGCAGCGCCACCTACCGGGTGGGCCTGGACGTGGACGTCAACACCGCCGGCCTCGCCGGCCCCAACCAGACCCGGGTGTGGGACTTTTCCGCGATGCTGCAGGGGGATCAAGACGTGCACACCGAGCTGCGCGCGGTCACCGGCACGTGGTTCGCCGACAGCTTCCCCGGCGCCTCCTACATCACCCGGCTGTCGGCCCTCGAGGATCTCGACGGCGTGTTCGAGCTCACCGACGACGCCCTGCTGTTGCGCGGCGTCGTATCACCGCTGGGCGGCACCAGTCGCACCGAGCTGGTCTACGACCCGCCCGTGCCGGTGGTCGGCTTCCCGCTACAAAAAGGCGCGTCGTGGTCGATATCCACCACCATCAGCGGCGTCGCCCAGGGCGTCCCCAGCGTCTACACCGAATCCTACGACTTTTTGGTCGATGCCGACGGCGAGCTGACTACGCCGTACGGCACGTTCCCGGTGCTGCGCGTGCGCGTCGATTTGACCCGCACCGTGGGTGCGCTCGTCACTACCAAGCACAGCTTCGCGTTCATTGCCGAGTGCTTCACCACGGTGGCAAACGTCAGCAGTAAAGACTACGAACCCGACATCGAATTCGACCGCGCGGCCGAGCTGCGCCGGCTGGCTCCGTGATCATGATGCGCTCGGTGGTATTGATGGCTGTAATGAGTCTGTTTGGCTGCGCGGGGTTCTACCGCGGCAGTTTGCCCGATGCTCCCAAAGACGCCCGCTACCTGGACATCGGCGGCGTCAACATCCGCTACGAGACCGCCGGCCGCGGTTCGGCGGTGCTGCTCATCCACGGCTACGGGTCGTCGCTGGACATCTGGAAGGCAGACGTGGTGCCGCGCCTGGCCCACCGCCACAAGGTGGTGGCCATCGACCTCAAGGGCTTCGGCTTCTCCGGTCGTCCTCCGGGTGACTACACGCCGGCCGCCCAGGCGCGCATCGCCTGGGCCGTGCTCGACAAGCTGGGCATTCGCGACGTGGCGCTGGTCGGCCACTCGTGGGGCGCGTCGGTGGTGCTGCGCATGGCGTTGCAGCAACCGGCGCGGGTGCGGCGCATCGCCCTGTATTCGGCCTACGTATTCGAAGAGCAGGTGCCGAGCTTCTTTTTGTGGGCGCGCGCCGGCGGCATCGGCGAAGCGCTGTTCAGTCTGTACTACCGCGAGCGCGTCGAAGAGCGGGTCGCCCTGGCCTACTACAACCAGACGTTCATCACCCAGGCGCGCATCGATCGGGTCGAGCGCGAGCTCGCGCGCCCGGGCGCGGTGGCCGCCGCCCTGGCGACCGCGCGTGGCCAGCGCTACGCGGCGGTGCAGCGCCGTTACAAGACCATCAAGGTCCCCGTGCTGCTTCTGTGGGGGGAAAACGATGCGGTCACCCCCCTGCCCTTCGGCCAGCGCTTGTACAGCTTGTTGCCCAACGCCCGGCTCAAGCGCTATCCGGGCTGCGGTCATTTGCCCATGGTCGAACAAGCCAGCGCGTCGACCATGGATCTGGCCAGGTTCCTCGCCGAGGAGCCAAAGTGAAACGGGCGCTGGTCCTGGCCGCCGCCGCGGCGCTGGCGTTGCCGAGCATCGCCCGCGCGGACGGCTACGGCTACGCCGACATCGGCCGCGAGCTGCTGATGCGGCGGTTTGCCAGCGCGCGCGAGCGCAGCCAAGCCGCCCTGGCCGGTTACCTGCGATTCCGCGGCGCCGGGCTGTACAACCTGGATCTCGACCACGGCTTGACCCCGTCGGGGGACCCGCTGTTCTTCGTTCCTGTGGACGACCCCACCGCGCAAACCCTGTACACCGCCGATACCCGCCTGCGCACGGACCTCACCATCTATCCCCGCGGCGTCGGCGCGTTGATCAACGTGCGCGTCGACGTGCTCGACAACCTGGCGTTGGGCAGCACCCCGGAAGGCAAACCGGCGACCGGGCGCGCGCCCACGCCGGCAGCGTCGCCGGGGCAAAACCCGCCGGTCGACGCGCTGCGCATCAAACGCGCGTTCGCCGAAGTGCTCACCCCGTTCGGTGTGCTCGCCACCGGACGCATGGGCGCCCACTGGGGCCTGGGCATGATGGCCAACGGCGGCGACTGCGACGACTGCAACTTTGGCGACTCGGCCGATCGCATCGCGTTCGTCACGCCCATCGCCGGCCACGTGTGGGCGGCGTCGTACGACTTCACCGCCAGCGGCCCGGTGGCCCGGCGCAAAGACGAAGCACGGGTCATCGACATCGAGCCCACCGACAACGTGCACACCTTGACCTTTGCGGTGATGAACGTGCGCTCGGACGAGGCGCGCGAACGCCGCCGCCGCGCCGGACGCACCACCCTCGAGTACGGCGCGCTGCTGTCGCGGCGCTGGCAGGACAACGACATCCCCGCCGATTACCTGCCGACCGCCGTGCCCGTGAACATCGACGCGGGCCAGGTGGTGCGCCGCGGCTATCACGCTACCGCCGCCGATGGTTGGATGCGCTTGACCACCGGCCGGCTGCACATCGCCGCCGAGCTTGCGTATCTGGGCGCCCGGGTCGATCAGCCGTCGACCATCCCGGGCGTGACGTTCGATCGGCCGATCACGTCCGACCAGCTGGGCTTTGCCATGAAGTCGGGCTACGGCACCGACGAAGACCGCGCCGCCGCCGGCTTGGATTTCGGCCTCGCCAGCGGCGATTCGGCCCCGGGCTTCGGCGCGTTCCCCGCGCCCAACGCCACCGCGCCCCAACCCGGCGATCTGGACGGCCCCCAGGCGGCGCTGCCCGGTGACAACACCGTGGACAATTTCCGCTTTCACCCCGACTACCACATCGATCGCATCTTGTTCCGGGAGATCATCGGCACGGTCACCGACGCGATTTACCTGCGCCCCCACGCCCGCTTCCATTTGTGGCGCATCGGCCGATACAGTCGCGTTGTCGCGTCGCTGGCGGTGATCGCATCGTGGGCGGCCAAGCCCGAGTCCACCCCGGGCGGCCAGCGGTTTTTGGGCGTCGAGATCGACCCGGGGCTGCGCTACGAGACCCGCGACGGATTCTCGCTCAGCCTCGAGCACGCGGTGTTCTTTCCCGGCAATGGCTTCAACCGGCGCGTGGACGATCGCCCGGTCAATTCCGCCCAACTGTTTCGCGCCCGACTGATGTACCGGTTCTGACCATGACACGTCTGCTCTGCATAGCGCTGCTCGCCGCCGGCTGCACCGCCAACCGCACCCCCGCCGGGGGCAACGACGGTGGCCTTCCGCCGCTTTCGTGTCTGCCCAACCTCGACGGCCGCATCGACGCGGACGAGCTGCCCGTGGCCATCGAGCTGGCGGCCAACTACTTTTTGCGCAGCAACACCAGCGTGGACCTGGAAGGTGAGGCCGCGGGCGATGAGCTCGTCTGGCGCTATCCGGACGAGACCGCCGACGACGCCCGGGTTTCGTTCACCGCGACCGAGGTGATCGACCAGTGGTACGCCGAGACCTTCCCCGATGCCACCTTCGCCCTGGCGACCGGCGCGACGGGCGACCTGATGGGCGTCTACCGCAAAGACCAGGCCGGCCTGTGGCTTTTGGGCCTGGCCTCGACGGACCAGAACCCGCCCGCTGGCAAAACCCTGTACCGCTATGAGTCGCCCGTGGCGCTGTTTCGTTTTCCGATTCAGGACGGCGACCGCTACACCGAGGTCGGCGTCATCAGCGGCGGCATGGTCAACGGCCTGCCCTATGCCGGCACCGACACCTACGAGATCGTGGTCGACGGCAGCGGCGAGCTCGTGTTGCCCTACGTGAGCTTCTCGCCGGCGCTGCGCGTGTACACGTACGTGCGCAGCGAGCCCACCGCCGGCGGCGTGGCCACGTCGCACCGCCAGGTATCGTTCTTGTTCGAGTGCTTCGGCGAGGTCGCGCGCGCCACCAGCCAGCCCGACGAGACCAACCCCAACTTTACCAACGCGGCCGAGCTGCGCCGCTTCGCCCTATGAAGGAGTCGCTGCGATGTGGAAAATGTGGAAAACGGGATTCGATGCGTGGGAGCGCACCACCGCCAGTTACCTGGACGGCATGTTGCGCAACAAGGCGATGCTCCAGCCGGCGGGGGCGATGTTGACCGCCGTGATGAAGACCAAGGCGGCCACCGACCGCGCCGTCGCCGCCTGGTGGGGCGCCGTGGGACTGCCGACCAAACGCGATCAGGAGCGGTCGTTGCACCGCATCAACCAGCTCGAAAGCCGCGTGCTGGATCTGCAAGAACAACTCGAAGACGCCCTCGAGCGCGAGCCGAAGGAGACACCATGATGGATATCAGCGCTTATCTCGATGTTGCCCCGGCGCCCCGCGCCGTGGTCGACGGAGCCACGCGCCACGGCGACGCCGCGCGGTTTTATCGCCGCGTCGACGGCCAGTGGACCGGGTACAGCTGGGCGCGCTTTGCCGCAGATCTGCGCGGCGCCGCGCGCTACCTGATCGACGCCGGCCTGGAGCCCGGCCAGTGCGCCGCCGTGTTTGCCCACAACTCGATCGAGTGGGCAGTCGCGGCGCTGGGCATTCAGGCCGCGGGAGCGATCATGGTGCCGATCTATCCGGCCAGCACTTCCGAACAGGCGGCGTACATCCTGGACCACAGCGACGCCGCGTTCGTGTTCTGCGGCGACGATGAGCTCGCCGACCGGGTGTGCGCCAACGCCGGCAACCGCGCGCGCATCATCCGCCTGGATCACAAGGCCGCCCGCGACGCTGAGACCAGCTGGATCGAGCTGGCCGAGGTCGGCGGCATCGCCGACAACGCCGACGCGAGCGTGGTAGACGACCGGTTGGCCGCCATCGACAACGACGACATTGGCCTGATGCTGTACACCAGCGGCACGTCGGGGCGACCCAAGGGCGTACCGCTGAGCCACAACAACACCGGCCTGAACGCGGTGGACTGGTTCCACAACAACCAGGCGCTGCTGCACGAAGACGCCGTGGATCTGTTCTGGCTGCCCATGAGCCACATCTTCGGCTTCGGCGAGCTGTGCCTCGGCAACACCCTGGGCTTCACCAGCTACATGTGCACGCCGCAGCAGGTCATGGACGAGATCGTCGATGTCAAGCCGACGACGTTCTACTCAGTGCCGGCGTACTGGGAGAAGCTGGCGCGCACCGCCATGGCCGAGCCCGACGAGACCAAGCGCACCGAGCGGCTGCTGGCGGCCACCGGTGGCCGGCTGCGTTTTTGTCTGTCCGGAGGCGCCGGGCTCAAGCGCGAGATCAAAGAGCTGTTTTACGCCGCCGGCATTCTCATCATCGAAGGCTATGGTCTGACCGAGACCTCGCCCACCCTTACCATCAACCGGCCCGGCGAGTTCCGCTTCGACTCCGTGGGCAAGCCGCTGGCGTCGGTGCAGCTGAAGCTGGCCGACGACGGCGAGATCCTGGCCAAGGGCCCCAACGTATTCTCCGGCTACCACAAGAACCCCGAGGCGACCGCGGCGGCGTTCGATGAAGACGGCTGGTTTCACACCGGCGACATCGGCCGCTTCACCGAGGACGGTTTCCTGCAGATCGTCGACCGCAAAAAGGACATCCTGGTCACCGCCGGCGGAAAGAACGTGGCGCCGGCCAACATCGAGCTGCGGTTTTGCGACGAGCCGGTGATCGAGCAGCTGGTGGTCTACGGCGACGACAAAAAGTACCTGGTCGCCGGGGTCTGGGTCAGCGAGGATGTCGATGCCGGCGAGGCCGAGCGCCTTGTCGGCGAGGCCATCCAGCGGGTCAACGGCGAGCTGGCCCGGTTCGAGACGATCAAGAAGTTCTTCGTCAGCCAGACGCCGCTGACCGTGGCCGACGGTCATCTCACATCGTCGCTCAAGCTGCGGCGCAAAGCGGTGTATAAAGCATTCGAACGCCAGTTCGAGGCGCTGTATGGTTAGCCTGCACGATCCTGGCTAGGGTGAGAAATGCAGGCTAGGGACGACAAACAGCGGCGGCGGCTGCGCAACCTGTTCGGCTTGCTGTCGCGCAAGCCGCCGGCGGTGGGCTGCACCCCCGCGGATGTGGTGCACCGTGAAAACAAGTGGCGGCTGCTGCGTTACCGCGGCGGCCCGGCCGCCAAGGCCGCGACGCCGGTGCTGTTGGTGCCGTCGCTGATCAACCGCCACTACGTGCTGGACCTGCAGCCGGGGCGCAGCTTCGTCGAATACATGGTCGGCCGCGGCCACGATGTGTACCTCATCGATTGGGGCACCCCGGGTCCCGAAGATCGCTACCTGACCTTCGACGACATTTGCGACCGCTACATCGGCCGCGCCATGCGCAAGGTGGCGCGGGCGTCGGCCACCGGGGATACGCACCTGCTGGGCTATTGCATGGGCGGCACCCTGGCGACGATCTATGCGGCGGCCCGGCCCGAGTACGTGGCCACGTTGACCGCGCTGGCGGCGCCCATCGACTTTGCCGACTCGGGGTTGTTGTCGACGTGGACCCATACGCGCAGCTTCGATGTGGATGCGCTGGTCGAAGGCTTCGGCAATGTGCCATGGCCGCTGATGCAGGCGTCGTTTCATTTGCTCAAGCCGACCATGGGCTTCATCAAGGCGGTCCACCTGCTCGACCGTGCCTGGGACGACGAGTTTCTCGACGGCTTTTTGGCGATGGAACGCTGGGGTGCCGACAACGTGTCGTTTCCCGGCGAGTGCTACCGGCGCTATATCACCGAGCTGTACCGGGGCAACGCGCTGGTCGCGGACACGTTCTCGCTGTCCGGCGACCCGGTGCGGTTGCGGGACATCGAGTGTTCCACGTTGGTCGTCACATTCGAGCACGACCACATCGTGCCCCAGGCCAGCGCGGCGTATCTGGTCGACGCCGTGGGCAGCGACGACGTGGATCATCTGCACCTGCGCGGCGGCCATGTCGGCGCCGTGGTGTCGCGCAAGGCCGCGGATGGACTGTGGCCGACCATGAGCGACTGGTGGCTGGCCCGCGACGAAGTGCCTGCTGACGACGACTCTGGTATTGTAGCGCCCAGTGAGTGCGCGCGGCCCAGACGAGACGGCTAACGACGAGGCTATCTCTGCCACACTGACGGAGGCGGAAGCGAAGGTCGAGGCGGAAGCGAAGGTCGAGGTGGAGGCGGAGGCGGAGGCGGTGGCGGTGTCCGATGCCGATTCTGACGCGGATACGGTGGCGGCGTCCGAGGCCGATTCTGACGCGGATACGGTGGCGGCGTCCGACTCCGATTCTGACGCGGATACGGTGGCGGCGTCCGAGGCCGATTCCGCCGCGGATACGGTGGCGGCGTCCGACTCCGATTCCGCCGCCGATACGGTGGCCGCATCTGATGGCGACTCTGCGGTGGTAGAGTTGCCGGTGGTGCCGCGGGCGCACTACGAGCTGCTCGGCGAGCATGATCGGGGTGGGCGCGGCCGGATCTTGCGGGCCAAAGATAGGCGCACGGGCCGGGTCGTGGCGATCAAGGAGATCCTTGCCGGCCGCGTGGATGCGGCCGAGCGGTTTCGCCGCGAGGCGCTGATCACCGCCAATCTGCAGCACCCGGCCATCGTCCCGGTCTACGAGGTCGGCCAGTGGGAGTCGGGCGAACCGTTTTACGCCATGAAGCTGGTGTCGGGACGCTCGTTCAAGGACGCGATCAAAGCCGCAGGTAGCATGAGCGAGCGGCTGGCGCTGCTGCCTCATATCATCGCCGTGGCCGACGCCCTGGCCTTTGCCCATGCCGAGCGCGTGATCCACCGCGACCTCAAGCCGGCCAACGTGCTGGTGGGCAAGTTCGGCGAAACCGTCGTCATCGACTGGGGCCTGGCCAAGCGCATGGACGACCGCGACGATGGTGCCGGTTCGCACGACAGCGCCGCCGGCGACGACAGCGCGCTCACCCAGGCTGGCTCCATCATGGGCACGCCCGCGTACATGTCGCCGGAGCAGGCCGGTGGCAAGGCATTGGACGAACGCACCGATGTCTATGCGATCGGCGCCATGCTCTATCACCTGCTCAGTGGCAAGCGGCCGTACACGAGCTCTACTTCCGTGGACGCGCTGCTGGCGGACCTTCTGGCCGGACCACCCGTGAGAATCGCGGCGCTGGCCGACGACGCGCCTGCGGAGCTGATCGCGATCACGGAAAAAGCCATGGCCCGCGATCGCGAGCGCCGCTACCGCACCGCGGGCGAGCTGGCCGAGGAGCTGCGCAAGTTCCAAACCGGCAAGCTGGTCGGCGCCCATTCGTACACGCCGTGGCAGCTGGTGCGCCGCTGGCTGCTGCGCCACAAGACCCCGGTGGCCGTGGCGGCCGCTGCCGCGATCATCCTGGTCATCTTCGGCAGCGTGACCATCCGGCGCGTCGTCGCCGAGCGCGACCGCGCCGACGCCGAGAGCCGTCGCGCGAACCGTGCCGAGCGGGATGCCGTAGCGCGGCTGGCTTCACTGTACATGACCCAGGGCCGACAAGCCCTCGTCGCCGGGCGCCACGACGAAGCCGCGGCGTATCTCAGCCGGGCCTACTCTATGGGAATCGACAGCCCCGGTCTGCGCACCTTGTTGTCCGCGGCCATGGCAAATCTGGACCGGCGCGACCGCGACGTGGTCGCCACGCTGACCGGTCGCGCGGGCCTGGTGGCGTTCATTCGCGACGGCAAGGCGCTGATCACCAACACCGACCACGGCGTATTCGTTTCGGATGCGACCACCGGTGTCAGGCTCGGCAAGCTGCCGGGCATGGCCAAGGGTGCTCAGGGGTTCAGCGTGTCGCCGGACGGCGCCCTGGTCGCCGCCGTCGACCTCGACCAGACCCTGCGCTTGTTCGACGCCAAAACACTCGCGCCGTTGTGGAGCGTGCCGCGCAGCGGAGGCAGACGCAACAAGCGCCCCGCGTTCAGCCGCGACGGCGAGCTCATCGCAGCAGTCACTGTCGGCCGCGGCGTCGACGTGTTCGCAGCGCGCAGCGGTGCCTACAAGTACACGCTGGACGAGCCGAGCGCGATCGTCGCCAAATTCTCGCCCGACAAGAGCAGGATGCTGATCGGCACGGTCGATCCCAAGATCGACGTGGCGTCCGCAAACGCGGGCGAAAAAGCCATCGCGAATCTGGCCGAACTCGAGCGCACGGTCCAGACGGCCACCATGAATGTGTGGGACACCGAGCGCGACGAACGGCTGCGCACCGTACCAACCGGACTGCTCGCCGTCGGCGACATCGCGGTCGTCGATGACAAACAGGCGCTGGTGACCGCCAACCAGCGGTTCCTACATGTCGACTACTCGACCGGCAAGGTGCTCGGCCAAATGCGTGCGAACGATACCTTCGGTTCGATTGCGCTGAGCCCGGACCGCACGATCGCTGCCCTCCCGGGCGGTAGCGCGGTTTGGCTATGGGATATCGGCGAGCACAAGCAGGCCGCGGTGCTGCGCCACGACCACCGCGGATCCGTGGTCGATGTCGCCGTCTCCAGCGACGGCCTGTTCATCGTCACCCGGAGCAACGCCGGTCTGGTCGACGTCTGGGACCGTGTCGCCGAAGACGTCGTCACCACCATCGTAGCACCCAACGGTTCTCACGGCAGCATGGCCGTCCACCCGCATCAGCACCGCGTCGCTCTTACATCGCGCCAGTCGCAGGTTCGGCTGGTCGACTACGCCTACCGGCCACGCTTCGTGCACGGCAACGTTGTGCTGTTCCACCCCACGCGCCTGTCGCTGTCGGCGGACGGCCACCAGGCACTGATCAGCGCCAGCAAGCCGTCGCACACCCTGGTCGATCTGAAAACCAACAAAGCGTACGGGCCACTCATGGCCGGCGCCAAATACCCGACCTCGGCCCGTTTCGCTGCGCGCGCAGCCATCGCCGCGGTGATCAGCGACGGCCGTCTAGCGACATTCGACACCACCAACGGCAAACAGCTGGCTGCGTGGAAGGCCACAGGGAAGCGTCTGGGCATCTCGGACGACGGCACGCGGGTCGCTGCGGCCACCCCCGACAACCAGGTGAGCGTGTGGCGCGCCGACACGGGCGCGCTGCTGTGGCAGAGCAAACCATTCGACGCACAACCCAGCCGGTTCGTGTTCTCCCCCGACGGCAAGCGCCTTGCCGCGGCCAGCACCAACGGAGACGTGGTTGTGCTGAACAACGACGGCCGCCGCATCACCCGGCTGAAGGCTCACACTACCTTCGCCATCATCGGCGGATTTTCTGCCGACGGCAAACGCGTGCTCACGTTCGGCGGCGGTCGGGTCGCGCGCGTGTCGGACGCCGGATCGGGCAGGCCCCTGTACCAGCTCGACGGCCAGGTGTCCGAGGCGTTCGTCGGGCCGCGCCACATCATCGCCTCGACCATGAACGGCCGGGTGAGCTTGTACGAGCCCACGACTGGCACGCGCGTCTCCACCTGGCAGGCGGCCTCCGCCGCGATCCTGTGGACTCAGTGCGACAAGACCGAGGGCCGGCTGCTCGTCTCCCCGCTCAACGGCCCCGTTCGTATATGGGACACCGCCAGCCACGGCTTGATCGCCGAGCTGTCCAGCCACCACGGCATGTTCATCTTTGCCAACTTCACCGCCGACGGCCAGCATGTGGTGGCCGTCGGCGACGGCGACCACATCTACCGCGTCTGGGATGTCACGACCGAAGCCCGCTCGACCGACGAGATTCGGCGGCAAGTCGAATGCCGGGGTCGGTTTCGTCTCGACGGCAACCGCCTGGTGGCCAACAAGCCGGATCCCGCCCGATGTAAGTGATATCCTGCGCTCGTGTGGGCCAACCTGTCGCCGCGGCTTCGAAAAATCGCCGCCGGCGCCGCCGTGGGTGGCGTCATCGGGGTCATCACCGCGATTTTGTGTCTGACCCGGCCGCTTTTGTTCGAGCGCGGTGAATGGTGGACCCACGACTTGCGCGCCCGCGCTGCCGCCGACGCCGGGCGCGCGTCGCCCGATATCGTCATCTGCGACATCAGCGAACAGGACATCGAGGACGTCTACGACAAGATGGACTTGAGCTGGCCGTGGCCCCGCGCCATCTACTCGTATTTGACCGAGTACTTCCGCATGGCCGGCGCCAAGGTGGTGGTCTACGACTGGTTGTTCGTCGACCGCGGCTCCTATTCGGTCAACGACGCCGAGCAGTTCGCCAGGGCGATGAAGAAAGCCGGCAACAACGTCATCGGCCTGGCCCTGTCCCGCGCCGCGCGCCAGCCCAAGCCCCGCGGACCGTGGGCGGCCAAGCTGCGCAGCTACGCCAGGCGCGCCGACGCGGTCGCCGCCGCGCTCAAGCTGATGGCGTGGAACACGCGCACGTTTTTGGTCGGCGACGGCCCGGTCGACCTGTACTACGGCGGCAAAAGGACCGCCAAGGCGGTCGAAGCCACCTACCAGCGGCTCAGCGGCCAGGAGGAGCTGGCCGCCCTGTTCAAGGGTGCCGCCAAGCCCGCACCACAAAAGCTGGACGCCGCCCAATTGGCCAGCCAGTTTTCCATCCGCGATTTCATCGCCCAGCGCGACGGCATTGCCAAGCCGGCCAACACGGACATCGATTTTCCCGAAGCCGCCGGTATGACCCCGCCACTGGACGTGATCGCGGTGGGACCGGTGCACACCGCCAATGTGATGCAGCGCTCGGAGGCCGACGGCATCATGCGCCGGCACCTGCCGCTGGTGGAATACGACGGCCGGCTGTATCCGTCCCTGGCGCTGACCGCGTACATGGTCGGCCACCCCGATGACAAGCTGCGCATCGGCAAGCACGCACTGTATGTCGGCAAAAAGCGCATCCCGCTGGACGGCGACGGCGGCATCGCCATCCGGTTTCACGGCAGCCACATCTACAAACACGTGTCGGCCTACGAGGTCATCCGCAGCTACGAGCTGGTCACCGAGTACAAAAAAAAGCCGTCGGTGCCTATGGCCAGCCTGCGCGGCAAGTACGTGTTCGTGTCGGCCTCGGGGCAGGCCCTGCGCGACATCCGCGTGACGCCGGTGTCCAAGATCCATCTGGGCGCCGAGATCCAGGCGAACATGCTCGACAACTTGATCCACGGCGACTGGATCCGGCGCACCTCCCCCGGGCTCGACGCGTTCGTGGCGTTCCTTCTGTGTCTGGTCATGGGCGCGATGGTAGTCGCGGTATGGACCGCCATCCCGGGAGTGTGGCTCGCCACGGGCGCCACGGTCGGCGCCACCGTCGCGCTGATCACCGGCTACTGGTGGCTGGCCGCGTGGCTATACAAATCCGAGGGCGTATGGCTCGCCGTCGCCCTACCCGCCGGCGGCGGCGCGGCCACATTGTTCGCGTCGCTGGCGATCACGTCGGCCGCCGAACGCCGCAACAGGCGCTTCGTGCAAGAAGCCCTGGGCCGCTACACCTCCCCCGAGCTGGCCGACTACCTGCAGGAGCACCCCGAGCACCTGTCCCTCGAGTTCGGCCAAACCCGGGAGATGAGCGTGTATTTCTCCGATATCGCCGGGTTCACGACCATGAGCGAAGGCCTGGAGCCCGAACAGTTGGTCGCGTTGTTGAACGAGTATCTGACCAACATGACCGACCTGGTGCTCGAAAGCGGCGGCATCGTCGACAAGTACATCGGCGACGCAGTGATGGCGTTCTGGGGTGCGCCGGTGGCGGATGCCGATCACGCTCGCCACGCGGTCAGGTGCGCCCTGGCCATGCGCCGGCGCTGTGACGAGCTCCGCGCCGCCTGGCAGAAAACCTACGGCGTCGATGTAAGGGCCCGAGCTGGCGTCAATTCCGGCCGTTGCGTGGTCGGCAACATGGGATCCAAGCACAAGTACAACTACACTGTGATGGGAGACATGGTGAACCTGGCGGCGCGGTTGGAGGGGGCAAACAAACCCTACGGGACGTATTTGATGATCAGTGAGTTCACCCTCGCGCACGTCAAAGACATGGTCGAGGTGCGCGAGCTCGATTACCTCACCGTCAAGGGCAAGGAAGAGCCCGTGCGCGTGTTCGAAGTACTGGAAGAAACAGGAAAGGTAGATGACACCGTGGCCAGAGCCGTCGAGGAATACGAGGCGGGTTTGGCCTGTTACCGGGACAGGGAGTTCGCCGCGGCAATCGAGAAATTCGAGCGCGCGCTGGAGGTCCGCCCCGATGACGGTCCGTCCAAAACCTATGTGGAGCGCTGCAAGACTCTGATCGCCGACCCGCCCGACGAGGACTGGGATGGCGTGTGGCGCCTCGAGGAGAAGTAAATGCGGTTTGCAAAACACCTCGGATTGTTCGTGGCGGTGGTGGCGGCGGCGGCGTTGTTGTCCGAGCCGGCGGGCTGCACCAAGCCGAAGCCGGGCGCCATCGTCACCGTGCGCGTGATGCGCGCCAAGGTCATGGTCAAGCCCCGGTTCATCGGCCGCTCGGTCGGACGCGCTTCGCGCGGCCAGCAGCTCACGTTTCGCGCCGCCAAGGGTGACTGGTACCAGGTGTCGGGCCGGTTCAACGGCTGGATTCACCGCACGGCGGTGGTCGAAAAGAAGGTCAACCTGTCAGCCAAGCCCGGCGGCGGTGGCGGCACGTCCCGCGACGAAGTTGAGCTCGCCGGTCGCGGCTTCACCCCGGAGGTGGAGAGCAAGTACCGCAGCCAGCACCCGAACATGGACTTTTCCCACGTGGACGCCCTCGAGAAGCTCGAGGTCAACGACGGTGAGCTGACCCTGTTCGTTACCAGCGGCGGCCTGCAGGGGGGTAACTGATGAACCGCGTCACGCACAAGCTGATCATGCTGGCGTTCGTCGGGGTCGTCTCTACATCGCTCAGCTGCAAGGTCAACATCACCCCCGAGTCGATCTCCCGCACCTGGCATGCGATCAAGAACGCGCGCAAGGACCTGACGCCGGAAAACGAGTACTACATCGGCCGCTCGCTGGCGACCACGCTGCTGGCCAAGAACGACTACCGCTACCTGGACAAAGAAGCGATCCTGTCGGGCCGGCTCACCGGGGTCACCAAGTACGTCAACCAGATCGCGGCCGTCCTGGCCGTGGCGGCCATCAGCTCGCCGCGCAAAGGAGACCGGCCGGCCCCCATCGCGGGTTGGCACGTGGCCGTGATCAAGCAAGACACCATCAACGCCTATTCGGCACCCGGTGGCTACATTCTGATCAGCACCGGCGCGATTCGCGCGGAGCGCTCCGAAGACGAGCTGGCCGCGGTCCTCGCCCACGAGATCGCCCACGTCATGCGCGGTCACGCCCTGGGCAGCATCAAAAAGTCGCGCTGGGCCGGGGTCTACAAGGAGTTTCTCAACTCGTCGGTGCAGCTGGACGAGCGCACCCTGGGCAAGCTGACCCACGTGTTCGAAAACAGCATGAACGACATGATCGACGCCATGACCGTCAAGGGCTACTCGCGCAAGACCGAGTACGAAGCCGATCGCGTCGGCCTGGCCATCATGGCCCGTGCCGGCTACGACCCGGGCGCGTTCGTCCGCTACTTGCGCACCCTGTCCAGGCACCAGAGCACCGGCAAGGGCGGCTGGTACGCCACCCACCCCAAAGCGTCCGACCGGATCAAGCAACTGAGCAAGCGCGTACGCAAGCTGCGCGCCCGCACCATCACCGAGACCCGGCGCCAGCGCTTCTCCGAGGCCATCGCCGTGCTCGAAGGCCGCAGCAGCGGTGGCGGCTCGGACTTCGAGTAGCTCTCGGCCCCGAGTCGCTACAGCTTGAGCTCGAGGCCCTCGCGGGCACCGAACACGTCCACGTCTTTGCCGTGCATCTTGGCCCGGTCGCGGCTGTCGCAGATGATGCCGTCGACGTGATCGTCGGTGTGCAGCGGGTCGTGGTGGAAGATGGCGCACTGCTTCACCCCCGCCTGCACCGCCAGGTCGACCACGGTGCTGGCCCGGGCGTGGCCCCAGCCGACTTTGCTCGGATACTCCTCGTCGGTGTACTGGCCATCGGCGATGAGCACGTCGGCGCCGGCGCAAAATGCGACGAGCTCGGCCGGCACCTTGCGCAGCTCGTCGGGGTGATCCATGGCCCGGTCGCCGTTGGCTAGCGTCAGATCGATCTCGTTGTCCGTGGCGTAGACGACCTTTTTGCCCTCGGCCTCGAACGCGTAGGCCCAGCTGCGCCCCGGGTGCTTTTGCTCGAAGCAGCTGACCCGCAGCTGGCCAAACCGCGACCGGCTGTTGCCGTCGAAGTGACGGGCGACCATGAACGAGCCCAGGTCGCCGAACGCCACCGGAAAGTGGTCCGAGCTCATCTGACCATCGAGCAGGCGCTGCACGCGGTCGTCGCC
>Ga0114931_10005277_pt1 | contig 15966 bp, 17 predicted proteins | sample 2SBtaG_FD_89579 | JGI IMG/M metagenome (GOLD analysis project Ga0114931, IMG submission 89579) | Deep subsurface microbial communities from Kolumbo volcano to uncover new lineages of life (NeLLi) - 2SBTROV14_V59a metaG | ecosystem: Environmental > Aquatic > Marine > Volcanic | place: Kolumbo...
ATCCATCCGTAGTGAAACAGTACCATCTTAATCTTAAAAATTCCTTAATTTTAAAAAAGGCGAACCATTCATTAGCACTTACTTGATGCCTAAAAGTAGCCCTGCTAACTATTAATTTTTCAATCGGTGAATTATACATCAAAATATTCTGCTGTCATCACCAACCAAATCTTCCAAAGTTTCCATATTTTTACGCATTCTTTTTCTTACCCCCAGTTTTTCCTGTACTGCATCGGGCAGTTCAGTAAAGATAAAAAGCTGCTTTTCGATTAATAAGTCAACAAGATCCTCAATTACCCTGATCATTTCATGATCAGTAAAAGAAAGAACCTGTTTTGCCTGATCCAGGGTTTGTATTTTATGTAAAAATTCTACAACTTCCGGATCATTCATTTCCAACCATTGGGCATTATTTGTAGGGGGCAAATTATGTATTTCCAGGATCTCTCCAGAACTGTTGCGGGACACATACGGCATTTCTTTCTCCTTGCTGAAGATGTCATGTGTTATTCTACTCCGCGTTTAGTATTCTGCACTAAACTATCGATAGTTATCCAAAAAACTAGGACCAGATGGCTATAGTAAACGCCTCATCACAAAAAAGTTTTGGGACATTGAACACAAATTTTGCAAAAACAGACGATCCTCTCCTGCTCGCTTTATTGTCGGTTTGCAAGATACTGCAAACGCCACATTCAGCTGAAGCTTTAACGGCGGGTTTACCGCTGATCAATAATAAACTGACTAATGAACTTTTTATTCGTGCGGCGGATCGCGCAGGACTTTCTGCCGGCCTGGTAAGACGTCCGCTGAGCAAAATCTCTAATCTGGTGCTGCCGGCTGTTCTGCTGTTAAAAAATGGCCAGACTTGTATATTAGTCAATCGCAATCAAGACCAACTGACCCTTGTAATACCCGAATCTGAAAGCGGTGAAAAAACCATTTCGATTGCTGAATTAAGCAGGGAATATTCTGGTGTATCTTTTTTTATACAACAAAATCATAAATTTGATGGTAGAACTTCCGGCTCAGTAACCCCCACTATCAAGCACTGGTTCTGGGACGTAATTTTTAAATCCTGGCCTATATACACTGAAGTATTAATTGCTTCACTGCTTATCAATATGTTTGCCATCGCCTCGCCCTTGTTCATAATGAATGTTTATGATCGTGTGGTTCCCAACCACGCGGTAGAAACACTTTGGGCATTGGCCATCGGCGTAAGTGCCGTATTTATTTTCGACTTTACCATGAAATCCTTACGCGGCTATTTTATTGATGCTGCCGGGAAACGTGCCGATATAATCTTGTCTGCGACTATTTTTGAAAAAGTCATGGGTATTCGCATGGAAGCACGACCAGCCTCTGTGGGCGCATTTGCCAATAATCTTCATGAATTTGAATCTTTCAGAGAGTTTCTAACCTCGACCACCTTAAGTACTTTAATTGATTTGCCTTTCCTGTTTCTGTTTCTGGGAATAATCTGGATGTTAGGCGGTGAATTAGTGCTTATTCCTCTATTGATTGTACCACTTGCTATTCTGGGCGGTGTCATTGTTCAAAAACCTTTGAAAAACACTGTTTCAGAATTATTTAAGTTTTCCGCACAAAAGGGGGCAACATTAATTGAAGCCTTATCAGCTTTAGATACCATTAAGATTGCAGGTGCAGAAGGGCAAATCCAAAGACAATGGGAACATAATATCGGCCAAATTGCCCGATTAGGTATTAAATCACGCTTTTATTCTTCAACTGCAGTAAACTTAACGGCCTTTCTGCAACAGATGGCCTCTATCACCGTTGTTATATTTGGCGTTTATAAAATAGCCGAGGGCGATTTAACAACAGGCGGGCTTATTGCCTGCACCATCTTGACCGGTAGAGCACTCGCCCCGATTGCCCAGGTCGCTTCATTGCTTACCCGCTATCACCAGGCGAAAGCCTCACTTGATTCGCTAAATCACATGATGAGTTTGCCGGTTGAAAGAGAAGCCAGCAAGGTTTTCCTGCATCGGCCTGATTTTTCAGGTGATATTGAGTTCAAAAACGTTTCTTTCAGTTATCCCGGACAACAGGTTAAAGCACTTGATAAGGTTTCCTTCCGAATTAAGGCCGGTGAACGGGTAGGTTTTATTGGCCGGATAGGTTCTGGAAAAAGTACCGTTGAAAAATTGATCATGCTGCTATATGAACCGCAAGAAGGTTCAATTTTGATCGACGGAACGGACATTAAACAAATCGACCCGACGGTTTTGCGCCGTAAAATTGGCTATGTCCCGCAAGATATTTTGCTGCTGTATGGCAGCCTAAAAGATAATATTAACCTGGGTTCACGATACGTGGATGACGAGGCCGTATTAACGGCGGCGGAAATATCCGGCGTGTCGAATTTTGTCAACAAACATCCCAGCGGATTTGACATGCCCGTGGGCGAAGGTGGCGGGGCATTATCCGGCGGACAACGGCAAAGTGTTGCGGTTGCCCGCGCATTATTGCTAGCGCCCCCTATCTATGTGATGGACGAACCAACCAATGCTATGGATAACAGTACTGAAGAAACTTTTAAGCGGAATTTTACAAAACACCTTGGTACTAAAACGTTGATTCTGGTAACTCACCGCGCCTCATTGTTAACGCTTGTTGACCGGCTAATCGTCATGGATAGCGGCCACATTGTTGCCGACGGTGAAAAAGAGCAGGTACTGGAAGCCCTAAAGCAGGGCCAGATCAAAGTAACGCATTAAATTTACGATTTAATTTATTTACTATCACTAAGAGGCATTGCTCAATACATACCGACGGCAACAGTATTTTATGAAGACTCATCCCAGAAATTGCAAAATAAGAAAAACAGCTCGACCACGCAGAAGACGGCCACAGGATGGGTGAATAATTTTTTGCGAACAGCCATACCCAAAAACTACGAAAACAATGTCATATAAGGCGATTTGAATTACATCCAATGTGTTTGCCCTGGCAAGCACCGGTTGCAACATAGCCAGTATTTTTAAAACCTTTTTTCTGAAAAGTGGATTCAACATTGATTTTTAGGATCAAAAAATAATGTTCAATAAAATAGCAAAAATCAAATCAAAGAATCGCGATTTTACAGAAGACAGGGATTTTATAACCGATGTTAATGAAGCCAATATTTACGGAGCCACCTTAAAAAGCCACTTTATTTTATGGCTGGCCTTTGCCTTTGTTATTTTTGCTCTGCTTTGGGCCAATTACGCAACCCTTGATGAAGTAACCCGCGGCGCTGGAAAAGTAATCCCATCCAGTCATATCCAGATTATTCAAAACCTTGAAGGCGGTATTCTGGCAGAAATTATGGTTGAAGAAGGCGACTTGGTGGAAAAAGGACAACCTTTATTGCGTCTGAGTGATATCCGTTTTTCCTCTTCGTTTAATGAATCACAGTTAAAATACTATGAATTACTCGCCAATACAGCTCGATTATCGGCTGAAATTAATAATAAACCTTTGGAAATTCCGGAGGCTGTAAAATCAAAGCACCCAAGTATCGCCAGAAACGTTGAACTTTTATTCACTTCAGAAAAACATGAGCTGGAATCAAATATAAAAATTCTGCAGCAACAAATTCGCCAACGAAAACAGGATCTGATCGAACTGCAAGCAAAACGATCCCGACTTTCCAGAAGCTATCAATTACTGAAAAAAGAACTGGATATGTCAAAACCTTTAGTGAAAGAAGGCGCTATGTCAGAAGTTGAATTACTGCGCTTACAAAGAAGCACCAACGATCTGCAGGGTGAACTGAGTGCCGCGAGACTTTCTCTACCCCGAATTCAAGCCTATATAGATGAAGTAAAAGGTAAAATCGAAGAACAAAAAATTAGTTTTCGTACGGAAGCTTTGCAAGAACTGAATGAAACCAAAACCGAGCTGGCTAGAACCTCTCAATCAATCCTGGCACTTAAAGACCGCGTTACCCGGACCAAAGTCACCTCACCGGTTAAAGGCACGATTAAACAAATAAAAGTCAGCACCATAGGCGGCGTGGTGCAACCCGGTATGGATTTACTGGAAATCGTGCCGATTGAAGATCAATTGTTAATTCAGGCAAAAATTCGTCCTTCTGATATCGCCTTTCTGCGGCCGGGGTTAACAGCAATGGTTAAATTTACGGCCTATGATTTCTCAATCTATGGTGGTCTTGAAGCTAAACTTGAGCATATTAGTGCGGATACTATCGTTAATGAGCAAGACGGAAAAAGTTATTTTTTGATTCGCTTAAGAACCAACAAGAACCATCTGGAAAAAAACGGTGAAAATTTGAATATAATTGCGGGCATGACCGTTAATGTCGACATATTAACTGGCCGGAAATCTGTACTAGACTATATACTCAAGCCTATACTCAAAACTCGGGATCGTGCTCTAAAAGAGAGATGATTAAATATTTAATCACGCAATGCTTAACAATTAAAGCATTCAAACCCTGAAAAATAAAAATAGTGAATGAATAGTGATGAGGACAACAAGCGTATGAACAATTTTATAAATGCCTGGATAAAGCGAAATTTACTGTAATAGGGATTAACCTTGACTGCAATATTAATACTATCACCTCAGTCCGGAGCCTTGAATCAATGGCAAACCGCGCTTGACCAGGCTTATGACATCACTATTGAAAGCAGTGTCCCAACTAAGCTGGCGCATGCACCGAATACTTACACACTCATTATTCTTGATGTGACCTTAATTACTGATATATCAACGACCATTAATGAGGTCAAAAAAGCCGGTGCTACATTATTACTCATCGGCCAGCAGTGGCCTGAACCTATGCAGATCGATGCATTAGTTACTGGAGCTTCCGGCTATTGTGATTTCGATATATCACCAACCTTAATCACTAAAGCAGTGGAAAGTGTAATTAACGGCGAAATATGGATCAGACGGCATTTAATTCCACAGGTGATTGGTTCATTGGTACAACGCAATCCACCCGCACCAAAACAGGAACCAGCGCAGGATATAAATGCATTAATCAAAACACTTTCCCGAAGAGAACTTGATGTAGCAAAATTAATCCGTGTCGGCAAAAGCAACAAAAGAATCGCCAATACATTACATATTTCCGAACGCACTGTAAAAGCCCACCTCACCTCTATTTTCAAAAAAATGGAAGTTGCCGATAGACTTCACCTGGCTGTATCTTTGAAAGGCTTTGACATTTAATCAAAGGCTCTCTATTCTTAACTGTTTGGAATTATTTAAGATTTAAGCTTGAAATAGCGTTGCCATCTAATATAGAATCCTTCTTTCAGCGATGCTGCTGAATTCCGAAAACACTAGCCCTTTAAAAATCTTTAAGACGTTAAAATCATGGGTCAACAATACTTTATCTGAGGAATATATGGACAAAAATCATCGTTTAGGTATAAGTTTTATCTTAGCTGGCTACATGCTTTCAGCGCCAGTAATTGCCCAGACTTTACAAGAAGCTGTACAGAGAACAATAGACGAAAACCCACAAATCCAGTCGGCTAAATCAGAACGTCTTGCTGTAGAGCAACAAATCAGCCAGGCCAGAGCGAGTTATTTTCCAACTGTCGATATTGCTGCCGGTTACGGTTATGAACAATCAAACAACCCGACCACGAGAAGAGGCGTAAAAGACGGCCAGAAAGGCACCGTGGAATTTGCCCGGGAAGAATTTTCCGCAAAGATGCGGCAAATGGTCTTCGATGGCTTTGCAACACCCAGTGAAGTGAGGCGACAAACAGCAAGAACCAATTCCAGAGCCTACACCGTTTTCGGTCAGTCCGAAATTACCGCCCTGGATGCAACAGAAGCCTATCTCAATGTGCTGCGCCGTCAGGATTTGTTAAAGCTGGCAAAAGACAACCTTGAAGTCCACCAGCGCACTAATGATCAAATTAAATTACGCGCTGACCGCGGCATTGGAAAAAGGGCGGATACCTTGCAATCCATCGGTCGCTTGTCTTTGGCGGAATCAAACGTCAGATCTGAAGAAGGAAACTTACGGGATGCGGAGACAACATTTCTTAAAGTCATTGGAATATTGCCCGCTGCATTAAGCCGACCTAATGACCCAGCGGCAGAAATTCCTGATACTATTAATGCGGCGGTCGAAAAAGCGGTTGATAATCATCCTATACTTAAATCGGCCAACGCCGATATTGACTCTGCTTTCGCACAACATGAAACCGCAGCCTCACCCTTCTATCCGAGATTGGATTTAGAGTTAGGCTATACAAGAGATAATAATATTGATGGGATTCCCGATAGAAATGAGGACTGGTCGGCCATGCTGCGGGGCCGCTGGAATGTTTTCAACGGGGGTAAAGACAAGGCGCGCAGACTGGAAACCGCACATTTGATCAGTCAGGCGAAAGATATAAGAGATAATACTTACCGCCAAGTCGTAGAAAGTATGCGCCTTTCATGGGTGGCGCATCAAACGGTAAAAAGCCAGATGGAATTCTTTAAAATACACGCCGATTCCAGTGTAAAAACTAACCGGGCCTATCAAAAACAGTTTAATATTGGGCAACGTACTTTACTGGATCTGTTAGACTCTGCCAATGAAATGTTTCTGGCCAAAAGCGCCTATGTCAATGCGCAGTATGACGAACTTTTTGCTAAATACCGCATATTAACCAGTATGGGAGACCTTAATGCTTTCCTTAAAGTTAAACTGCCTGAAGAAGCTAATCCGATAAAAAATTAAAAAACACACTTCGCGCCACACTGCGCAATGTTTTGTTCAATTAAAAGGCGCTTGTAAATGCGCCTTTTTGACTCAAACCTTACCGTTAACACGCTCTGAAAAGAATAACACAGGCGCCAGAGCCACTTATGAACTACAAATAATAACACTCAATAAATCGATGACTTAAAAATGTAAAAGAATAACCTCATTGTAAGTATTCAGACCTCCACTGATAAATTTGTATTTTCCCTGAAAAAGTGTCGTAAGCTATTGCTAGCGTGTTTCCATACTGTAAAAACCAGAAAAATCCTAAGGGGCCTGAATACTTACACCCCATTTACCCTTGGCTGCAATGGAAACAGGCTCTTACGCGATATTTTTTATGGGTTTCGACTGATGGGTATTAGGCCGTGCTAGAGACCTTTAATTAAGCCTGATCCATGCACTTTTAACCAATGCCTGTGTTGTTTATAGTCGGGCAAATGCGCCGCCACCAAAATCCAAAAATCATTTGAATGATTTCTGTGCCTGATATGACAGAGTTCATGAACGACCACATATTCCAGGATTTTTTCAGACGCCAGAATTAACACCCAATTTAAATGCATATCGTTATTTTTTCCACAACTTCCCCAGCGGCTGCGCAGCTTTTTGATCTTAATTGATCGTGGAAACAGCTGAAATTTATCGCCATGCCAACGTACATACTCTTCAGCTTTGATTAATGCCTGTCTTTGCATCCAAAGGGTTAACTGTCCACGCAGTAGTTCATGTTGATTTTTTTCTATTGTTCCGGCCGGAATAGTAACTTTAAAACCTTCTTGAAATTCAATGCCACATTGCTGTGCTTGAGAATATACCAGCGACAAACGGTATTTTTTGCCTTGATAAGGGATTTCAGCACCCTCAACATAATTCTCCGGTGCCAGTGCTGGTATTTCCTGATTCCGGCGTGATAACTTGTCCAGAGCATTTTCAATCCAGTTTTGCTTGTCGCTGACAAACCGGTAAATGTTTTGATCCTGCATTGTCAGCGGCACGATCACTTCCACTTTAGCCGGAGAAACAACAATTCTTGCCTGGCTAATGCGGGAACTACGCCGAATCTGCAAGTCAAATTTTAGCTTTTTCATTCTTTACCGTTGCTTATGAACTCCCACGGAAGATCCAGTAACCCTAAAAACTCATGCCATCCATTCCTACACTGTAATTACCTTAAGCCGGTTTTTAATTTTATCTTTGCTATGGATTTATCCGCACTGTGCGAATGAAATTGCAGCTACATTTAGTTAAACCTGAATCCGTGACTTCAATGCGGATAGCAGGGTGCAAGCTATTGGTTTCACAGGGGAATAAAAAAATCTTAGCTTCACCCAACGATTAAGTGGGTATTTTTTTAACCGCTGTGGAATCAAGAGCTTGTGCTCTGTGCCGTAGTGAAGTCACAGATTCAGGTTAAAGTCAATGGCGATAACACAGTGCATGAGAACCTTAATGCAACCGCTTCACGCAGAAGCACATGCGTGTTGCAAGGATATGATCCATCAACCCAAAGTTATGGGAATATTAGTTATTAGCCCTATTTATCATATGGCTAGCGAGATCATAAAAAGCCTGATTTAGACTTTCTCTCAAAGTCGCGTCCATTTCAATTTCACGCAAAGCTTGTTGCATACATAAAACCCATTGATCTCTTTCCAATGGACCTATAGCGAATGGGAAATGGCGCATTTTTAAACGCGGATGACCGAATTCCTGAACAAACAAATCGGGTCCTCCTAACCACCCCGATAAAAATTTAAACAATTTTTGTTTTGCACTGTCCAATTTTTCAGCATGCATTTTACGAATGCCTGAGGCTTGCGGAAAGGTATCCATATTTATATAGAACTTTTCAACCAGCGTTAATACCGCCTGTTGGCCGCCAATTTGTTGATACGGTGTGATTTTCGTCGCAACTATCATGTACACTTTAGCTTAAAATATTTATTACAAACTATAAAAACTCCTGTAATATTGTAACTTTTAATCTGTTTTTTGAAAATAAAGGAAATTACCGATGCGATTAAATACTGCTGTAACCCGACCACAAACACGTGTTTTGGCAACCAACAAATTGCTTAGAAACACCTATTTATTGTTATCGATGACTTTGGTTTTCAGCGCGGCTACTGCCGGTGCAGCCATGGTCTTTAACCTGCCGCATCCGGGTATGATAGTCACTATGATCGGATATTTCGGGTTGCTTTTTCTTACTACCAAATTCTGCAACAGTAGTATGGGACTGGTCTTTGTTTTTGCATTGACCGGTTTCATGGGATTAACGCTAGGCCCCATCATTAACATGTATGTTAATACCTTCAGCAACGGCAATGAACTGGTCATGACTGCGCTCGGCGGTACCGGAGTGATTTTCCTGGGTTTGTCCGGTTATGCATTGACTACGCGTAAAGACTTCAGCTTTATTGGCGGTTTTCTGATGGTGGGTATTTTAGTCGCATTTCTTGCGGGTATCGGTGCAGCAGTTTTTGCTATCCCGGCCCTTTCTCTGGCAGTCTCGGCGATGTTTATTTTATTAATGTCCGCGCTGATTCTATATCAAACCAGCGCCATGATTCACGGCGGAGAAACTAATTATATCCTCGCCACAGTTTCTTTATATGTTTCTATTTATAATCTCTTTTTAAGTTTGCTTAACATTTTGGGCGCTTTAAGTGGTGAAGATTAAAGATTAAACGTAATCTGTCACCATAAAGAAAGGCGAACATAATTAAACCACACGCGTTCCCACACTCCTGCGTGGGAACGCATACCGGGCATTCAATGAATTGTCAAAATCAAAACTGACCCCTACCCATCATTCCAAAGTTGAAGAACAACACCGACCTTAAAAATCTTTATTTTGTATTATTAATGACTTTTTTGGATTATTAAGCAGAAAAAACACTCCTAACAGCGCCGTAATTGCATTCATTGCGCCATAGATTAAAGAGGCGGCAATGATTGTTTCTGCAGACAAACCACTCGCTGACAGCAATAATAACGCGATTGTTTCACGACTGCCCCAGTCCGCAACAGAAAGAGGCAATAAGCTTAGACTAAACAACACCAACGGCATCAATAACATAAAGAACTAGCTTTGCTGCCCCAGACCCAGACCTAAAACCGCCAAAGCAAAACAAAGCACTAACAGGGTCTGGATTAATAGCGAAAGAAAAAAGTGCTTTGCTGCTGTAAACGGTTTTAACGCCAAAAATACCAGTGCCTGCCCTTTACCGGTAATCTTCCGGTATTGATAAATACAGAACAATAATAAAAGCAGCACCAGCATAATGAATAGTGGTGCTAAAATTCGGGGCAGTGCTGATTGCCCTAACTTTTCCAGTGACCAGGGTGACAGCAGAATAACGATCACAAACAAGGCGAACAGTCCTGAAAGCCGGTCCAGTAATTGGCTGCTCAACAACTGCCAGCGTCCTGCGTAACCTTGTAAAACTTTATATCGCGCCAATTCAGAAAAAATGATGGCAGGTCCAAACTGAGCACTGAATGCTCCCAGCCAGACACCTCTGAGATAAAGATGATAAGGCGCTGTAACCCCCATGCAGCCAGCAATAATTTTCCAACGCAGCGCCATTAACAGCAAAACAGACAGGTTCAATAACAACATGGCGACACCATAATCAGGATCAAATCCCTGTATCCTTTCAAAAATTGCCTGCAGATCCAAATAGTAGCCGACCCAGCTTAGCAATAGCAGCGCAATCAGCCAGCGCAGCAAACCAGCAGATTTAAACTTAATCTTTTGCATAGCGCGTGCAAATCTGTTGAAATTCAGCAAAGCTTTGCAGCCAGGTTCTTGGCGTTTGTGTTGTATCAAACCGCAGGCGCCGCCACCAACTTTCATCCGTAATCAGGCGTCGCAGGCAATAGCCAAAATAATCCCAATCCCCCACCTCGACCAGCAGCCCATTCCGGCCATCTATGAATAGCTGCTCGGCAGCACCAACCCGTGTACTCAAAACGGGTATTTTATTTGCCGCCGCTTCGGCCAAAACAATACCATAGGCTTCATAATAACTGGCAAAAACGAATAAATCACACTTTGCCATTAACCCCGCCAGTGCAGAGGATTTTAGTACACCATGAAAGTTTATGTTCGCCAATAGGTCCAATTCCATCGCTTCCTGCCGGAATCGTGCAGCAAAGCCCGGATCGGCATCATCGTCGCCGACAATATGCCAGCACCAGGAATACTCAGAAAGTGCATCGAACTGTCCCAGTAATTCCCGGTAACCTTTTGCCGGCAGCAAGTTGGCGACGGTTAATACTTGTACGGTTTTTTGCGGTACACAACGATTACGCTGCAGCGCAGTATAAACAGGGTTCACGCCCGGTTCACATAAAAAAACGGGCTTATCTGTATATTGTTGCTGTAAGGTTTCACTTAACCCTTTGCCGGTAGCGATAAGCAGCTTCATATTCATGATGGCCTGCTGCTCAAGCCGCTGAAGCTTATAGTGTTCCACTGCATTCAACAGCGGATTCATTGACGGCAGTGAATGGCATAATATTGCTGCGTCCCGGTGCTGAAAATATTCAGTAAACAAACTCAACTCGTTCCAGAACAGGCTGTCCCATATCTGTAGCTGCTGCTCTGGCAAACTTTCCAAGCAGTGCTGATTCAACGGACCCGTTAATTCTTTAGAGAAAATCGCTGCCCCTGTTGCCATGGCCTGTTGTACTATATGGCCGTTATAGCTGTTGCCACCGGAAATTCGGCCTCGCAATGGTGGATGAATAAAAGTGATGGCCATAGAAAAACAGATGAGCAATTTTGCCCTGCACAACATTCGACATGATAACAAATACAACGGCCACTAAAAACCTGTTGCTTTGGAGCAATGCACATGCCATAACGTTGCTGCTGGCGAGTCTCTTCCTGGCTGCGAACCTTCTTCCTATACAGATATTACCCACCAGCGCCGGCATTTCATTTTTGCTGTTGCTTTATGTCTGCCGCAGTGAATGGACCCCTGCGGGACAATTTGGCTGGGCCAATCGCATAACCCTGCTGCGTTTGCTGTTGGTGATCATGATCACTGTCGTTCATGCTGCACCGGCAGTGATTATGCTATTGGCATTGCTGATATTAGTATTGGACTCCCTGGATGGCTGGCTGGCACGAAAATTAACGCTGTGTTCTGAGTTCGGTGAATACTTTGACAAAGAAACCGATGCTTTTTTTATCCTATCTTTATGCTGGTTATTATATCTACAACAACGTTTCCCCGCATGGATATTGCTACCTGGCCTGTTGCGTTATGGTTTCGTGTTGTTTTTGCTGTTGGCCAGACCACCGGCTTATAAAGAACCGCAAACGCACTTAGGTAAGTTTATTTTTGGTTTTACCGTCGGCAGTTTAATCTTAAGTTTCAGCGATTATCCGGAAATTTATCAGCCTTTGGCCATTCTCATGGTGCTGCTCTTATGCTATTCCTTTGCTGAAACCGTATGGCGGATATACCGGGATTAATGCCCGAACTCACCCGCTCAAATGCTCATAGCATTCATAAGCAATTAACGAATCAATCATGGCAAAACTCAAAACCCGTCAAGTTAACAATCTACAACAGCGCAAAACATTTTTTGACGCCTTGGCAGCAGACTATCAGGACACCCATGACAATACCGGTCAATTGCTGCAATACCGGCTGTCGATTATAAAAAACCTGATGGCCAGGGAGCAAGGTACGCTGCTCGAAATTGGCTGTGGTACTGGACAGCATTTACTGGCGCTGGCCGAACAATTTGATTTTTGTATCGGCACCGATTTTTCCGCCAATATGATTGCTTCTGCAGAACAGCAGCGCAAAGTCCATCCTGGTGCGGAATACATCCGCTTTAGCGTAGACCCGGCAGAACAATTAACCACAATCCAAGATGCCTCCATTGCGGTGGTTTTATGTGTTGGCGCACTTGAACACATGCCTGAGCAAGAATTGGTAATGCAGCAGATTCATCGGGTTCTACAAATGCGCGGCTGCTTTATCTGTCTGACTCCCAACGCTGGCTACTGCTGGTATACAGTATTCTCACACTGGCTGGCAATGGATACCCGGCATTTAAGTAGTGACAAGTTTTTGAAGGCCAGACAATTAGGCTCGCTGGCCAATGCTGCCGGCCTTAAAGTTGTTAAACGGGGCTACTGGACATTTATTCCACGCGGCGATATGCCCAATTGGACATATCGCTGCTTATTACTGCTGGATAACATCGGCAAACGCGTACACCTATCTATTTTCAGAGGCGGCCTATTTGCTAAATTTAGCAAACCCTAATGCAGCACTTATTTTCAATTGCCGGGCCTGTGTTAAAATCAATTATCGCCAGGTTTTTTTAACATCTTACGCACTTCACCTAAATGCATTTCTTCCTGTGAAATCAAGCGTCTGGCATATTCTTCCAGCATTACGTGCCGGGCGTTGACCAACTTCAGCAACGCATTATAGGCTTCTAATGCAACTGTCTCATGCTCCAGGGATTCACGTAGAATATCCCCGATATCGTGTCGGTGTGTTTCCAATAAATTACCGATGCTCAGGGAAGGATGGCAATCCAGATGAGTAATCATTTCTCCCGCCTCGTTAGCATGCCCTAACGATTCGTTCGCCTGGCTGCGCATCCATGAAACAATGGGAATGCGGCCAAACCCATAAACCATTAATGCATAATGCGTATAGCGAACGACACCCGCCAGTTCTGTTTCAAGAATTTGGTTGAGCACGCTAACGACTGCGTCTTTATCTATCGTTGTATTTGTCATAATAGCCTCCCGGTTCTGTATACTTCGCACGGTCACGGATGCGCCGTTATAATGATTTGATTTTGTATCGAGAACTAAGCGCTGAAACAACGTTATAACAAGCTATGTAACTGTTTCAGCAACGCTGCTATAGGCACAAAATCAGCCGTTAGTAAATCGCATCCGTGACTGCGCAAGTATTATATTAAGTTAAAGCCGTTTTTATTGGCCTAAAAATGGAGCGACACACAAAGTGCCAGTACTCTGAAACCAGTGTATAGCAAACGATAACAACTAGACAGAACTTTTTCAGTCTGTAAAACCATGTGCTGGCCCTACCTGACATCAGCCCCCTCTACCGCTGCGCCATATAGAATGCAGCAACCAGATACCCGCTAAGGTTGCAGCACTATAGCCAATAAATCCGAAAGCCGGCAAGCCCATTATTTCCGGTCCGCCTTTTACCGTCATAATTATCGATGTTCCAACAATCAACGCGGCCGTGACAATACCCATCGTCAAACGGCTGATGGCCCGGTCCGTTTTATCGACATAATCTCCCAAACGCCGGACATTAATATCAACCTGTATCGCACCTTTTCTGGAAGCACGCAGCAATTGGTGCATTTCCCTTGGGAAACTGGACAACAGATCGGCGATGCTGATTAGATTATGCCAACCGCGTTTGGCTATCGCATCCGGCCGGTAACGGGCAACCATAAGTTCCTGGATATAGGGCGCTGTAAACACCAAGGTATTGAAGTCCGGATCCAGGTGCCGCCCAAATCCATCCAAAGTGACATAAGCTTTAATTAATAACGCCAGATCTGGCGGCAATATCAAGTGATGCTGACGTAATATCGCCATGAGATCACTTATCATCTCCGGCAGACTGAGTTGTTTAAGTGGCAACGCGCTATATTGGTCAACAAACGCGTCAATCTCTACGGCCAACACCTGTTCATCTGTCTGAATAACATCCGACCAGTCTTCCAATATTTCAACAACCCGGGAAGGGGCTTTGTTGACCATACCATACATCAATGTAACCACCTGCTCCCGCCGCTCTTCGGTCAAGCGGCCAACCATACCGAAGTCAATAAATGCCAAACGGCTGCCGGGCAGATAAAAAACATTGCCGGGGTGGGGATCGGCATGGAAAAAGCCATCTTCCATGATCATTTTTATCACTGCTTTAGTGCCCCGCTCAGCTAATAGTTTTCGATTGATTCCGGCTTGTTCCAGGGCCGCCAGATCGCGGCCCGGGATACCCTGGATATACTCCTGAACATTGAGTCTTTCACTTGTCCACTGCCAGTAAATTTTGGGGATTTGTATATTAATATCATCCACCAGATTGTTAGCGATGCGTTCTGCATTCCGGCATTCTGCGGCAAAATCCAGCTCTCTGCGTAATGACAAGGTAAATTGGCGAACGATTTCACGGGGATGAAACCGGGCAAATTCCGGTGCATCGGCTTCAATGATATCAACCAGGCGATTCAGCAAGCGTAAATCAGCTTCAATTACTTTCCGTAATCCCGGACGGCGGATTTTTAAAATAACGGAAGCACCATCCTTGAGTGTGGCTTTATGAACTTGTGCCAGTGATGCAGCGGCTATCGGCTGCTGATCCAGTTGCAGAAAAATGGTATCGATACTATCGCCGAGATCATCTTCCAGTTGTTTGCGTAAATCGACAAATGGCACGGGTGGCGCGGCATCCTGTAATTTCTCAAACTCAGCTATATAAACCGGGGAAAATAAATCAACCCGTGTCGCCATGATCTGACCCAGCTTGATAAAGGTAGGACCCAATTCTTCCAGTGCACATCGAACCCGTTGCGGAGTATCAAGCACTTTATGCTCTTCAGCATGATGCCAGGGCAATAATCTCCCTGCTCTCTCTAAAGCATGCCCTATACCCAGTTTTTGTACAAACCCGCCAAAACCATAGCGAATTAAAATACTGGCGATTTCCTGAACTCGCCCTAGATCCCTGGCCGCATTCAGCATTTCCCAAAGCATGCATTAACGGATCAATAATGTTTCAATACGCACCTCACCCACGCAATAGATTTTTTTACTCTAATGATATTTTATCTTCAATACAATGACTAACACCCAGAGCTGGCGCCTCTAACGTCATTTTTATAGCTATCTTTTCAGACCCGCTTAAGGTCTTCTCCTCTATCGACTTGCGCACCGCTTGCTCAATTTGGCGTTGCGACGTAATCCCTACTTTCTTCAGAAATCTTCTTATCTCCATATTTAATGTATCTTCATTCATAGATCCTCCAACACAGATAATCGGGGTCAATTATGTTGACTGTTTTTTACATTCAAAGGTGCTTATCACCCGCTGATTTTCGGTGACAGTTTCCAGTCTAACGTCAAACCCCCAAAGTCTTGCAATATGCTTCATAACTTCATCAGTACTTCTATCCAGCGGCAT
>Ga0114931_10005278_pt1 | contig 15964 bp, 16 predicted proteins | sample 2SBtaG_FD_89579 | JGI IMG/M metagenome (GOLD analysis project Ga0114931, IMG submission 89579) | Deep subsurface microbial communities from Kolumbo volcano to uncover new lineages of life (NeLLi) - 2SBTROV14_V59a metaG | ecosystem: Environmental > Aquatic > Marine > Volcanic | place: Kolumbo...
CCTGCAAAATAGTGATAAATTATTGGTAAAACAAAAAGGCACCCACAGGACGAGTCCCATAAGTGCCTTTAAAATAAAGTGGAGCTGAGGGGGATCGAACCCCTGACCTCTTGAATGCCATTTATATTTCAATATTTCAGTTTTAGTGGTATTTAGTGCTATTTGGTTATATTTGTTATATGAAACGGACATTACAGGGACTGCCAAGTTATATTTGGTGGTCCCTGTTACTGTCTGTCTACTGCACAATTACTGCACAGTCTAGGGAATAGATAAGATTTAAAGAGGAAGTTCAAAATATCGCGTAGCTTTTGGCCCACTTTTACTGAGCAAGGTCAAATTAAATCAATTCAACTTCAATTCTTCACGCAATTTATCCAAGATTTTCACCATTGCCAAAGTATCTAGTTTGCAATAGTCCAACAGGTCCTTACGGATTTTCTCCCGCTCTTTTTTGTCTTCAATTAAATAGAGAGTCGCATAGGTGCTACTGGCTTGCCCTCCTTGATTGATCTCCATATTTGCATAATTTAATTCCGGCACCAGGGCTGGAAGAACGACCTTGATCGAGTAGCTCCCGTTCATTTCCTTTTTATACATGGCCTTATTCTGGAATGGGATCATTAAATCCAAAATCGAATCGTGGATGGCCATCAGCTTTTTCTTGAACTTTGGGAATTGATTGCAAAGCTCTAGGATAACTCCTTGTTCAAAGCTCATTTTGTAGGCCAAAACGCATGAGCCTGCAGGGATAATTTCAGCCAGCCCTTGAGCCAATAATTTTCTAGGGTCGGTTCCCTCTTCTGCGAGAAATTCCTTATGATAGACCTTTCCACCTTTTCTCTTTTGATAGTGGATGGAATATTGAAAGGGAATTTTTTGATACGGTCGAATTCCATCAAAAGGCGGGATCGCTGGATTGATCGTCTCAAAATCTAAAAAATACAGAGGGTAATGGAGAGTGGCTAGGAATTCCTTGATGGCTTCTTTATCAATGAAATCTTTGCCGGTTAATTCTGCCTCTACCTGGATAGACTGTTTAGAATTGAGCCAATAATTTTTTGGAAGGTCTTCAAACTTTATAATGCCATCATCATACAAGGCCCATTTCTTATCCCATCCAAGCCTACTTATATCAAATATAGAGGAATCCGGAATGTGTTGCCAGCAATGTCCCTGGAATTCGCAATCGTAAGGATCACTGCAATGCGGGCCTATGTCAATTTTTGGCTCATCTTTTTTTAAAGCTTTTCGGATCTTTTTGAGTTCTTTTTTTACAAATTCCTGTTTGTCCTTCGTGTCTTTTGTTAAATCGTTAATAGTGAATAATTGCTTCACGTCGATATCGCCCTTGCGAGCATATTGATTATTGATATGAACCAGGGCCGCGCTCTTGACCTTCATTCCACTCCCGGACAGCACATAATACTGAACGGCTACGTCTTCTTCGTGAACCGATTTAACACTGGTTGATGATTTGACCTCATAAATCTCCCATCCCCCTCTACCTTTGTTGAGGATATCCACCATGACCAACACATTATCGTATTTAAATGTGGCTTCATAAATGGTCTTCACTCCTGATTCAATCAGGTCTTTGGTTTTCTTTATGTTCTCTTCAAATTTGCTTCTCTCGAATATGATGGTTTCCCCACCCGGAAAAAGTTCTTGCGCTAACTCTCCAACACGGGTTCCTTCATTAAACAAGGCTTGCATGCTGGCATCGGGCTCTTCCCGCAGGTCGGGCCTGTTTTTATAAAGCCATAAAGATTTATGACACTGAAGCCCTCTAATGAATTGAGATTTTGATAGTGAAGTGGAAGCCATTTTTATCCTCGCAAATGAAAGAACATGAGTCTTAAAGGGTTCTATAAGCCCCTATCAAATAGGTGTTGTCCTCGATATGTGAATATAACCAATTCAGTTTTGGAATTTTGTTTTCTTCAATTAGACCGGTAATCTTCTCTATAATTTCCCTTTTATCAAAAGTGTCATTCCTGTTTTCGCTATTGTAAAAGGTAACTATACTCATCGCTATAAGACTGCATGGTTTCCACACATCAGGAATGCTACCAGTCCCATATTTTTTAATCTTTTTCTTTATATCTTTCATCAACCCAACTGGGTGACCTTCTGGATCTTTGTTTAAATCCCACCAATCCGTTTTCAATTCAACATAGTGGATTTCGTTTTTTTGGTAAATATTATTTAACTCTATTTTGATTGACGTTTCTTTTTCAGTTTTTTCGTCGTCAGTTAATAAACCTTCCTTGTCGTCAAGCTCAATTTTCCATGTATCCAAGTTAATTTTATGTGAAATTAACTTATGTGAAGTAAACGGATTTTAGGCGATAAGGAGATCCGCTCTTTCTTCATTACCGTTCTCCCGATCGTAAGAGTATTCCAACCTGATATCTGCTATAAACTCACCGTGAGCCTTATCATCCTCCGTTAGTGATTCTCCGTTGTGATCATACACAACCGGAAATAATTCATCCTTGAAACATAAATACAACTCCCACTGAGCCCATTTTTCAAAACCTGATTCGGCATGAATTATGTAATCCAAATCGTCCCAACGTTCATATAGCCTGGACGCGAAACGGTCAAAAATAATTTCTGGGGTGATTATGTTCATAAGGTCTCCTAATAGTGGGTAAAACAAACAGGTTTAGAACGGGAGATTGTTTCATAACTCATTGATATAATTATGGTAACACGGAATCTGCCTTTTCGGGGTATAGGTGGGGATTAATTTTATAAATGCCCATTATTCTTAGTTTTTCCTTCAATAATTTTGATAAATTTTTTTTTGATTGAGCTGGAAAGCAATAAATTTGTAAGAATAAGGATGAGAACACCTCATTTTAAATCGGCAGAATTTAAGCCGTTACCTCTGATATTCTTTATTCATATTTTAAGAATAAAGAATAAATGGAGGGTTTGAAAATGCTAAGAAGACTAAAAAATCAAGGAAATGGATATCTCTCAGTATCACCATTTGTTGACAGGAAGGTTTTTGAATACTCAATACGTCTTCTTGAATCAAGGCATGTGAAAATCAAAACAGAGGAGGTGTTTGATTACCTGAAAGAACTTATGGGACAAGAAGCGTTTGAACAAATTATGAAGGATAAAGTTGAAAGGGAAAGTGATCTAACACGGGAAAAACGCATAGATCTTTTTGGCTCAGAATATCCAGAAGAATTTTCTGAACTAAAAAAATTATATTCCATCTCAAAAATAGTGAAATTTTTGCGGGTTGACATTCTTCCAATTCTCCAAAACTACCACTTGAAATACGATCAAGAGACTTTGGTTGATAAAAGGTTAGCAGATCTTAAAAAGATATTTCGTCTTACGCCAGAAGAATTAGAAATTATTTCCTTCAAATACACGGCAACACAGTCCAATATTTTTGAATGTGCATTTGAAAACCACATCGTCCAATTTAATGATAAAAAATCTTTCTTGAACTACGCTTACAAGATTTTGAATATCCCTAAAAGTAAAATAATGCAGGCTCTCCGAAATGGAATTCTTGTTAAATGCCAATTATTAGACCTTGATGGATGTTTGGATCTTGTCGACTGGGTTGAAGATTACCTGTCCGGGCTTGAAACTGACCCAAATAAAATGTTTTTCTCCAGAATGAAAGGGGATGCCATACCTCTGGTAAACCATCTAGTAAATAAATCTGAACTTGATGTGCTGAATCAATTTATTAAAACGCCTGCGGGAAACAATATTCTGTTTTATGGCGAACCCGGAACAGGAAAGACGGAGCTTGCTAAATCGCTCGCAAACCACAGCCAGAAGGAACTTTATATTATAAATAATAAGGATGAGGACAATGAAGGCTGTAAATCCATGAAAACCTCAATCATGGCCGCCTGTAATATTTTAGATTACAGGTCATCTATTATCCTGGTCGATGAGGCGGACGATTTACTGAACACGCAATATTCCAACTTCTTTTCTGGCGAGAGAAATAATAAGAGCTGGATCAATCATTTTTTAGATCAGTCTAAGCATAAAATTATTTGGATCACAAACCGGAGCACTGAAATTGAGTCTTCCGCCATGCGCCGTTTCGCATTCTCCATGAAATTTAAGCGGTTCAATCTTAAGAAAAGGCTCCAAGTCTTCAATTATTGTATAGAGGAAAGAAACCTGGAAGGCTTTTTCACTGAGGATGAAATCCTGAGTTTCTGCCGACGCTATTCCATCAATGCGGGGGGAATATCCAACGCTCTCAACAATTTAAAAATACGCAAAAATTCCAACAAATCCAGAACCATTGAAAAGCTCAACACCCTGCTCAAAAACCATGAAATGGCAATCACCGGCAGGGAACACAAAGGCAATAAGATGAAAGATCTGGGCAGTTATAATCTGGATGCCCTCAATACTTCCGAAAACCTGAGTAGCGTTCTGAATACCGTTGATCGGTTTCTGGACCGCCAATCAGGGTTGACTGACGGGAAACGATTGAACCTGAATGTTCTTCTCTATGGGTTGCCGGGATCGGGAAAAACGGAGTTTGTTAAGTATCTCGGCCAAGAACTTAAAAAGGAAATCGTACTTAAGCGAGCCAGCGATCTCACCAGCTGTTGGGTGGGGGAAACGGAAAAACTCATCGCACGGGCATTTGAGGAAGCGGAAGACAATCAATCGATTTTGTTGCTGGATGAAGCCGACTCCTTTTTAAACCCCAGGGAAAACGCGAGAAACTCGTGGGAAAGAACGCAAGTTAACGAACTGCTGACTCAGATGGAAAATTTCAAAGGTGTTTTGGTTTGCGCTACCAATTTCCTTAAAGGACTGGATCAAGCCGCTCTGCGAAGGTTTAAGTTCAAAATTGAGTTTCTCCCTTTAACTCCAGAGGGGAACCTTGAAATGTATCAGACGGTATTGCGATCCTTGAACCCGAGGGGAGCGCTTTCTCTCGAAGAAGAGCGGGAGGTTCGATCTTTAAAAAACATGACCCCCGGCGATTTCCATGTGGTGGCTGAGAAATTCAGCTATATCGAGAGCCGCGTAACGCACAAACAGTTGATCTCCTCTCTGACCACAGAAGCTCAGTTCAAGCCAAAGTCAGCCAGCATTGGTTTTCAAAACTGAAAAATGGTTCGGATACCCCGCCCACTTGAGGCGGGGGCGTTCATTGGAAGTCCAAGTGAATAAAGAAAACACAGAACAACTTTTTACTGATTTTCCACGATTGTTTCGTGGGCGAACGGAGCCAATAACAACAAACCTGATGTCCTGGGGATTTTGTTGCGATGATGGTTGGTTTTCGTTGATCTATGACCTCTCGAAAGAAATCACCGAACATGCCGAAAAAAATGGTCTCGATCCGAAAGCGTCCCAGGTGAAGGAAAAATTCGGCGGGTTACGATTCTATGTGGAGAGCGAGGATGAAGCAATCTCAAAGCTTATAGATGAAGCGGAAGCCAAGTCGTTCACCCTTTGCGAGGAATGCGGTGAGCCGGGAATCACCCGGCGTAATAAATCCAACTGGCTGGTCACGCTTTGCCAAAAGTGCCGGAATCAAAGTTGACCCGGCCCATTCTCCCTATGACGAGGCGACCCATAATTGCTCGGAAGGACAGCAATTGAAAAAGAATTAGAGTGGCTGATGGTGTTTTTTTATTAAATTTTTGGCCCAGTTAATAGCTTTTTGGTCGGCGTGGACTACAAATTCTTGGCCTTTGGATGCCGATTTGAATCTACCATTTTCCCAAGCATTAGGATGATATGTTATTTTCAAATCCTTAAAGATATTTGGATCAAGATTCCATTCTGTAAGATTATGATTTTTCTTTGTAAGTATCAAATCTTTATGGAATTTAAGTGTTCCACCGCCCGGTAGATCTTTATTAAAAGAAAGTTTTCGAGTCGAAACGTAAATGGCGTTATTTTTGTCTTCGCGACGGCGTTTTAACCGATAGTGAGGATGATCTTTCAACCAAGAAGGAATATTCGTTTCAACCTCTTTATTTTTTAAAATATACCCGACCTGCAAATACCCAAAAAACATATGAAAGCCATTAGTATAATTATCTTCAGCGTAGCAGAGCCTCTCACTTCTTAATTCAGTAAATTTATACCAACCAAAAAATAAAAAAAGATCACCTTCTTCAACTCCTTCGTTTCTCAAGTGGCCTTGGGCAGCCCCAATTTGACCCAAACTTGGAAGCCAGTCTCCCCCTCGTCTCTTTTCTAAAGAATCTCTTCTTAAGTCCGGATCAAAGTGACAGTGATATCCTTTACGGGAGTCTAACGAAATTTTTACTTTTCCTTCAGTCAACCTTTTATTTCTCAATAATTCTCTAAGAATCTGCCAATATGTTTTTCGCTGATTCGGAACCAATAATTGCTTATAATTAGTATGGTCCTCCTCGTTGGGTATTGGCATTGAAAGGATTGTTCCATCTGGTAAAATTGGACTAGGAATTCCTCCATAACTAGAATCAAAACCTTTTCGGCTTATTATGATTTTCATAGTTCGCCCTTAGCAAGACTTTTCAGAATTGGACGCAAAACTGGTTTAACCTCTGCAAGTGAATACACCCAACCGTGACGCATTTGGGCAGGTTTTTTAATCATTCTTTTGAACTTTTCAGAAGCTTTTGCGATGCTCTTGTTTTCCTTAAAAACAATGTCGGCATCCGGCCAAGCTCTCCATTGTTTAAAGACCAAGGGACAAGAATATTTGAGGTCCTTTCTGTAAATACCATTTATTGAATGAACATGTTTATTAGCAAAACTAGATTTTTTAAAATTGGGAGGATACATGTCTCCTAACGGGTGCTTGCGTACATCCTTAGATGCCCTGATTTTGGGGGGCAATTTATCCCACATATCATCAAAGCTATAGAAGACTTGGTCAACTTTTCCCAAGAATAGTAAAGGTGTCTCTGAATTGAGCTTTCTCCCTTCAGTTGTTCCAAGGACACCAATGTAAAGTGGTTTAGTCTCATCATCCCAATGCTTGTAAATGGTTTGAAGCATATCGCGTTTGCAAGTGCTTAGAGTGGCCAAACGGCTTTTTAAATTCAAACCACAACCAAATTGATAAAGCCCTGCTTTATTGTTGTCCCACTTAACTGAACGTATATAGTAAAATCTTATTTGTCCCTCCCCATTCAAATCACTGATAAATTGTTGTAGGCCTGTACCTTTTGGTAGGCGATATGGACTAACATCTGTTTTCGAGTAATCATATTTTTTAGTAGAAACGGGACCACCGCAATGCGCTCTATTATATTTTTTCATTTTTAAATCTGCCTCTTGTTATGGGTTTCCATTTTTCTTCTATGCTGACTAGCAAAAGAAAGTTTTTTTGGTCTATTAGTAGCACTCTGATTTAAAGTCTCTCAAAACGGCGGGTTTTTCACCGTTTTATGAGATATACTCTTGGTGATATTAAATTTATCCTCAATCGGTATAATTTGCGGGTTAATTCAATGGTAATGCATATATGCAATAAAATCAATCATTTACCCTATCTCCAGGAGAGGCTTCCCTTTTGTTCTCTGCGGTCTGAGGTAAATTCATTGAGGGAAAAATAAAGTCCTGTTAAAATTTTTTCCGGGCACGTCCAATGGAGTTAACGCATAGCCCATAAGGGCTTTCAGTGATAAATGTTTTCGGTTATTATTTTTTTCGGAGTTGCTAAAATACCATCAGTTTGCTATTGGGATTTATTAATTCCCACCAGTGGGTTTTATACTCCGTAGCTTGCTACGGCTTTTCAATAAAATCCTTGCTAGATACCCCGTCCGCTTGCGGCAGGGGCGTTCATTTCGGTTACTGAAAAATGAAAAATGTTGTCAGTAAGTCTGGTTTTGAAAAATATTGGTTTTATAAGTAGCACAGACTTTCCAGTCTGTGCGCACAGGTTAGAAAACCTGTGCTACTGCTGGTTTTTGCTAAATCATAAAGCCTGGAATTAGCGTTTTGGGGTTCTAAAAAGATTTTTTCGTCAACCTGCTAAAGCAAAATAAATCTTCCAAGGAAACTTATGCCCGACACGCCGCGCATAAAAATGGCCCGGATTCTTCACCGCCTTCTGCATGACCCCAACGGCATCACCTACCGGGAACTCTACGCCACCTACAATATCGAAAGCGAACGTGCGGTTCGCGATTATGTGAGGGAATTGAAAGATATCCCCGAGCTTTTTGGGGAGGATTGCCAGACCCGTGTTGAAGTGACAGGCCGGGAGGATGCGAGAAGGGTGTTCCTCAAACCCATCAATGAAGAGAAGTCGGGGGATATTGCCGGGCACATCGTCTCCATTTATTTCGCGATTTCCATGCTTCGGTTTCTCAAGGGCACAGACCTTGAAGAGAAGATGAAAAAACTCTACTTCTCTCTCTACAAAGGAAGGGACAAAAACCTTTTCTTTAATCTGGATAAAAAAATCTATTCCATCAATGAATGGCCCAAGGATTATCGGCCCAAGGCCAAAATCCTCAAAGACTGCCTGCATGCGCTCATTCACCGAAAACGGCTGAATATCAACTACAAGTCTTTGAACAAGCATTCTGTCGCGGAGCATGAACTGCAAATCTACACGCTTCTTCAGTACAGAAACGGGCTCTATCTGATCGGGAAGACGGAGAAGGGCGACCGGATCATGGTTTTTGCTTTGGAGCGAATTACCAAAACGAGAGGGTTTGGAAAAACATTTAATTATCCCAGCCGCTATTCACCGGAAGATTATGTTGATGGGGCTTTTGGGCTGATCCGCCATGCGGGTGAAAGTCATCAAATTGTTGTCAATTTCGACAAAGTTGCAGAAGAGATTATCACCTCGCGCAAATGGCATAAAACCGCAACCACCAGGAAGCTTAAAGATGGGACCATTCAATTGAGCATGACTGTAAGCGCTTTGGATCAGGTGATCCCCTGGGTTCTTAGTTTTGGACAACGCGCCAAAGTTATCAAACCCAAAGAGCTGAAGGATCGGGTTAAGGAAGAAATTAAAATCATGTCAAAAACCTACAACCTTTAATGCCTTCTGTTTTTCATCAATCCACGCTCTTAATCATTCATTTTTTTCGGCGTAATTTCTGCCGTTCATAATGCTACCTTATAAGCATAAGAATTAGTATTTTTGGATTTTATGGTGAATTATGATTTTGAAGATAAAAAGAATCCCTTGTACAAATACCTTTTTTGACTGTGTCAGGCGTGACTGGGCAAGTGACCCTGCGAGGCTGATTCTCGAATGGATTGGAATGACTTTGGCTATTACCGCCAGCTTGATATTCTCTATCTCCATATCCGAACCACCGTTATTTCAAATATTGTCGATATGGATCATTTCAAGCTCAATCCTTTTGATATGTGCACTAAGCCGGGGATCTACGGGCATGGTCATTTTCAATTCACTATTAATTGTCATTGACGTAGCGGGACTTAGCAAACTTGGTCTTTAATGATAAAAATACAGCATCTTTTTGCTAATTTGAATCCTGAGGACGAAACAAATGAAGCTGACCATGAATGACAAAAAGCTGGTAATTGCTATTTCATCGAGGGCATTGTTTGACTTGACCGATAGTCATAATGTTTTTGAGAAGGAAGGTCTTGACGAGTACCGTAAATATCAGATTGAAAATGAAGACATCCCCTTGGACCCAGGTCCGGCTTTCAACCTGGTTAAAAAACTTTTCCTTATTAATGCCGGGAAACATGCAAACCCTGTCATTGAAGTCATCCTGCTTTCCAGAAACAGTGCCGATACCGGTCTCAGAATTTTCAAATCAATTCAAAAGCATAACCTGGGTATTGTGCGGGCTGTTTTTACGAGCGGCAAGTCTCCTTATCAATACATCTCCCCCTTAGAAACCGATCTTTTCCTATCCACAGATTCAGAGGATGTTCAAAAGGCTTTGGATATCGGCTTTGCCGCCGCGACGCTTTTACCTTCCAATACATCGAACAATTCAACCGAACAGTTGCGCATTGCTTTTGATGGAGATGCCGTGCTCTTTTCGGATGAGGCAGAAAGAATTTTTCAGGAAAAGGGATTAACAGCTTTTGAGGATAACGAAAAAGTGTCTGCAAACAAACCACTGGCTGGAGGGCCTTTTGCCAAATTTCTACAAATTCTTCACGAAATTCAGAAAGCTTATCCTGAAGGGGAAAGCCCTATCCGCACGGCATTGGTAACCGCACGTGGGGCTCCGGCACATGAACGAGTTATTAAAACTTTAAGGGCATGGGACATACGCATCGATGAAGCTTTGTTCCTCGGAGGAAAAGACAAAGGTCCTTTCTTGAAAGCCTTTGGAGCCGATATATTTTTTGATGATCAAAGGAAGCATTGTGATTCAGCTCGAAACCATGTTGCCACCGGTCATGTGCCTTATGGTGTAAAGAATAAACCTGGAAAACCAAATCGTTCCTGACATCCTGTTGGAACACCTCGAAAATGATTATAGATTCTGAATTGGAAAACCCGTTTACATGAATTTTATTAGGATTCACTTAAATTTCCCCTCAATTGTTACTGAGGATGATTTAATTTCATATTTCAGAGAAGGATAATAACCTTCAAATTTTAAATCATCGACAATTCCTTCAAATATTGATTTGGCCTTGGATTTGCTCCACTTTTTTCTACCCTTGGGGTAGATACAGATAGCATCTAAATGGTGTAAAAAAGAGAGAGAATCGGCAATATCAATATCATCTATGCTCTCAATGAAAATTTCTGGAGATCCAATAGGACTATGAAAGTGAATTTCAATAAAATTATTTCCATTATCCGGTTTTTGCATTGATAAAAATCGTTTAATCCTCGCCAATGTTCCCTTAGCTTTATTCAAAGCCGTACAATTAATAGAATAACCAATGAAGTCTAATTGCCTCACGATTTGTCTTTTCAGGTCGACCAAATCTCCTTCCAAAGGATCAGAATGAGATTGAGGGTAATTAAACTCATATTCTATGAAAGCAGGGACATATGATTTAAACCACTTGTCATATAAAACCTGTACCTTGTTATCAAATTTAAAATTAGAACGCTCAACTAATTCAGGTATTGAGGCAGTACACTCAATCACATCTTCTGGATCAGGATATGGCTTTTTTGCCCACCACAAAAAATAATGGGTCAATGCCAGCAGGCAAAGTTTAGCCTTCCATTTTTCACTCTCAAAATTACCAGAAAAAATATTATCCAAATCAACTAAGCTTTGAACATTTTCAGCTGCTTTTTTATAAATTCTCTTGACCCATTTTTTTTCTTTCCTAAATACAGTTTTCATTTCTATGGCAAGACAAATATGATCAATTGATCTTACAGCTTGTTCTTCGGCTTTTATAAAAAGTTTCCTCGCCCATATTTTATCATCTAAATGCAAAGATATTTTCCCTGCAAGTTCAGCTAAAACAGTTGCGGCTTCAGCGTTATTTTCGGCCTTCAGAAAAATCTTCCTTGCCCAAGCTTCATCATTTAAAGTCCTAAGAACATCAACCGCCACATAACTTAAGTCAATTACCAGTCTTTCTTTTGTATCTGCCCTTGTTTCAGCTTTTTTGAAAACCCTCTTCACTCATTTGGTATCATTAAAGTTTTTAAATACCTTATGCGCAATCTCTAAATACTGACAAATATCATACCGATCAGGTACTGTCTTAATAGTATGTTCTGCCTTTAAATAAATTTTCTTTGCCCAGGCATTATCTCCAGCGTTATATACATTATCAGCAACTTTCAAAAGCCCACTGAAACCTTTAGCCTTAATCTCCTCCTGTTTTAATTTATTGAACAGTATTGTTGTTATAAAATTATGAGAAGCAATCATACCTTTCTCTCCATCATCTTTAATTAACTCCTGACATCACTACTGTCCGGGGAAACTTAGCTGATATTGGATCGGTTCAATCTTGATTTTTCTCAAACGCTCTGGATTGAGGGTCAAGATATCGATCAAAGCTTTTCGATCCATTATAGTTTTCCGAATGACCCGGCTCAAATAGAGTAATGAATGCGCAAACCGGGCCTGATATTTGATATAAGCCAACAACAAGTAATAACACATGGCGATCCAGACCTGGCTCATCACAGCGTTTTTGCTGGTCCCCAGAAACGTTTTGATTTTCAGGTTTTGCTTGATCCATTTGAAAAACAATTCGATCTGCCAGCGGGCCTTATAAATCCCCGCAATCGTGGACGCCACCAATTTGAAGTTGTTGGTCAAAAACACCAGAACCTTTTTCTTCTCTTCATCGTAAAACTCGATTCTTCTCAGAACCTCAGGATAATCCCGGCTTGCATAAAAGTTTGCCAAGCGAACTCTCTGGTCCTGCAGAGCACCTTTCCCTTTGGGTTCTTGATGCTGTCCGGTTTAAGTGGAAACGCATGTTCCTTCACCACCCGCGCTTCGTGACGCTTGCCATCGGTGATCACCATAAACGAAGGCAACGCACCGCTATGATCGTATTGGCAATGTAGCTTGATGGCTCCCTTGGCCGTTCTAAACTTTGCCCAGGGAAACGCCGACAGGCACAGATCAATAGTCGTTGCGTCAATCGAATGGAGTTCGTTTTTAAATCGAAACTTGTGCTTCGCAGTTAAGTTTTTACAACGTCCATGTAAACGGTAAAATAACTCCTCGAAGATACGAAAGTCCCGACGGTTGTTAGCGTCCGCCAATGTGGACCTGCAAACGCGGGTCAACCCCAGGTGATAACAACGGCTCGACTGGGCAATGAGTCCCGTCTCAACTTCCCGCAGGCTGTCTTTGCGGGTGATCTGCGAATACAATAGCGTGATGAACTGTTTCCAGGTCGTGAACGACTTGGCATATCGGTTCCCTTGGTGACCGTTTACGGCTTTGTCGAAATGGTATCTCGGGACAAGTTTCAACAGCTCTGAAAATATGGTTCCAACTTGGGTCATGGCTTGATCCTCCAGTGTGGATAACGATTTTGGACAATTTCATTATCAAACAACTGAAGCGCTTAAGCCATGACTTACTTTTTTACCCGGACAGTAGTGAAATGTAATTGTATTTTAATCGGAAAATACTTGAGCAGTGTTTACATTGATCTTGCCCTGGGAAAGGTCGTTTGAACCCTGATAATGCGGAGTTGAACGATAAATAGCAGTCGCCCCTGCGGCAGATACCGTGTAGCCCGTCTGATGCACCAACAATGGGTGTCGGATATCACATATGTCCCAACGCGTGAAGGCTGGCTGTATCTGATGGTAACGCTGGGTTTATTCCACAGGGAAATCATCGGTTTGACCATGGGTCAATGGATCACCCAGCAACCGGTAATCGACGCTTTAAATATGGCGATTAAAAATGGATATCTGAATTCAAGTGTATTTAATCGACATCCAATCTGACAGACATTGTCAGACGTTCTCGGGTCCTGAACAACAGTTATTGACCCAGACTGTGGAAAGTGTTGACAGCAAGACTCTTTACAAAAACCGGCTCCACCAGAAGCTCATAGAGCTACGATTGTTATATGTAGGAAGGGGGCAGGTCCCCTCTATTTCGGGTTGGTTTTGAGTTTTCACACAGCCTGGATCGAAACCGGCAAATCTAGACCTGAAACTGTCTATCAGATTAAGTCTGAATTATTACAAATCAAGACTGATTCATCATTCCGGTTAAGGAGTTTGATATGCCAACAATGAGTTTCGAGGGTTATTGATAATTCATGAAATTTAACGCAGTGTGACAGTTTATAATTTTTACACATTAAATTTGACCTATTAGCCTTGATTTTCATTTTCACCCTATTGATTATCTAAGTTCTTTTTACTTATTTCTTCTCTGATCCAATCCTCAATCCTTCTTCGTTGTACCACGCAGCATTTCTTGAAATCCTCATCACTGAGTGCATTGATTTTTTCAACTGTTTTGTCGGGAATTACAAATTCTAAAACTTCAGGTCTTTTGGCAAGTTTGGTGGCTTTATGGGATATATTATTGTTATTGAGAAGTTTCCTTGCAGCACTTTGAACTTTCTCTTTCAAGAAAGAGTTTTTATTAATTTTGTTTGATTTTGATTCATTTCCTGAATTTTTATTTTTTTCATTTAATGCCGATTTTAAAATTGAAATACGATTGATGGTGTTCCTGATTTCCTTAACAATATCATTTATTTCGTTTGATTTTAATTTTTCTGCAATGTCACTCTGTTCACCTTTTAACCAATGATAATAATCAAGAACATTTATTTTAATATCGAGAGGAGCAGAATTTTCGGAAGCTTGTGATTTGATATTTTCATCGATAATATCATCTAAAATTTCACAGCAAATTTCTATTTCTCGTTCTATTTTAATATCGAGATCATTTATAACTTTTTTTAAGATATCTTCTTTTTTCACAGGAGTATGAAGATGTAAACCTTTTGGCAAACTAATTGCTACCTGGATTATTTCGAAACTCTTTTCCCCAAACAAATGAGTGAGAGCATTTTTTAGGGATATGAATTTGAAATCATTTTGATCTAAATAATCTAAAAATTCTTGACTCATGATTTGTCCTCACTTTGTTGAAATCCGAGTAAAAATACCTGGACACTTATTCTCGATCTACGCTAATTTTCTTCTTTCTTACCCAAACATCAGTCTAATTCATTGAATTTAATAGATTAAATCTCCTGCCTACACCCTACGCCTTCAATCCTAACCATTCTATAATAGTTAGGGTTCATTTATTGTATCATAACATATTGATATATATAGAGTTAAAATCAACAATTTGCCTATTATGACTATTAATAAGTTGACCTAATATCTTAAGTAAGATAGAATATATGAATAAAAGATAGGATTGGAATGTCATTTGAAGGAGCTGCAATGGGCCGAAACCGCAACCATCCTCCTAAAGGATCAATCATCAAGGTCGAACCGGTACGGAGATTGACAGATATCAAGAAAATCAGGTCCCTGTTGAAAGAAAATCCCAGGGATCTGGCCATCTTCAACCTCGGAATCAACACCAACCTGAGGGCCAACGATCTGGTTCGTCTTAAGGTAGGACAAGTCAGACATTTACAGCCAGGAGAAACGCTTGTTTTGAGGGAAAAGAAAACTGGGAAGACTCGGTCCATCACCCTCAACAAGACCTGCTACCAGTCGATTCAGGCCCTATTAGCCGCCAAGGACATGGAAGATGCTACCGATGATGATTTCTTATTCCGGTCGCGTAAAGGCAAGAAAGGACTCCTGCCCAATACTCTGAATGGATTGGTCCGAAAATGGATTGAAAACTTGGGTCTGAAAGGCAATTACGGCAGTCATTCCCTGCGCAAAACGTTTGGGTATATCCACCGGACAGTGTTAGGAACGGATATCCCGACCTTGATGAAGTTATTCAATCACAGCACCCAAAGGCAAACTCTGGATTATCTTTGTATTCAGCCCGAGGAAATCAGAGACGCTTATATGAAGGAAATTTAAGTTGAAAATCAAAGAGAGGTCGCCATGAGCCGCAAAATACCTTGGACTGCCACCGTTCTTCTGGAATCCAGGAACCGATATAGAAAGGTTAACAATTCCCACCGAGAAAAAGCCCTATTAAATATTATTCATGAGACCGTCCAAGAAACCACCGGTAATGGAGTGATTTTGTTGCCTGCCGGATTCTTTAATACCGGTCGAAGACGACCCACCAAAGAAATATATGCTGCCTGGGTATCTGCTCTTCAAAAGAACTTGGGAAAATGGCCCAGAAGAAATTTGGTCATTTGTTTTGGCATTGATGGCAGAATGAGCAATTTCCCACATCACATTCCTAAAGACCAATTGACATTAGCTGTCGATAAGAAAATAATCCTGGCCATCGGACGTAAATTCTATCCGATTTCGATTGAAAAGAATGATATCGAATTGGCAAACAATCATGATTCCCAGGAAGATGGGAAATCTCGTATTTTTTCATTGAACGGTAAAAGGTTTTACATGGCCGTTTGC
>Ga0114931_10005279_pt1 | contig 15964 bp, 16 predicted proteins | sample 2SBtaG_FD_89579 | JGI IMG/M metagenome (GOLD analysis project Ga0114931, IMG submission 89579) | Deep subsurface microbial communities from Kolumbo volcano to uncover new lineages of life (NeLLi) - 2SBTROV14_V59a metaG | ecosystem: Environmental > Aquatic > Marine > Volcanic | place: Kolumbo...
CCCAATCGGCCGGACGGCGCACGGTGAGACGCGCCAGCAGGCCGCCGCGCTCCGAGGCGTGCACCGTGCACTCGCCCCCGTGGCGACGGGCGATCTCCCGCGCGATGGGGAGGCCCAGGCCGAGGCCCGCGTGGTCGCGCCGGCGCGCCTCCCCGGTACGAGTGAACCGGTCGAAGACCGCCTCCCGCTCCGCCTCGTGAAGACCCGGACCGCCATCGTCGACCTCGAACACGGCCTGCTCGCCGCGGGTCCCGACCCGCACGACGACCTCGGTCCCGGCGGCGTGGCGCGCCGCGTTGCGTACGAGGTTCGCCAGCGCCACCTCGAGCAGTGACCGGTGGACCTCGAGCTCCGGGTCGGCCTCGACCACGACCCGGACGGGGCAGTGCGCCGCCTCCAGCGCGGCGCCCTCGCTCGCGACCGCGCTCCGGGCGCACTCGGCGGCGCGGACCAGCTCCCGGTGCCCCTCGGCCTCACCCGCGTCGAGGCGGGCCAGGGCGGTCAGCCCCTGAACGAGGAGGGCCAGCCGCGAGACCTCCTCGCGCGTCGACACGAGCACCGCCCGGATCTCCTCCGGGTCGCGCGGGTGGCGCAGGGTCACGTCCAGCTCCCCGAGCATCGCGGTCACCGGGGTGCGCAGCTCGTGGGCCGCCTCGGCGGTGAACCGCCCCTGGGCCTCGTAGGCGTTCTCGAGACGATCGAGGAGCCCGTTCATCCCCTGCAGCAGGGAGCGGACCTCGACCGGACCGTCCTCGGTGAGCCGCTGGCCCTGCCCCAGCGCGACCACCCGCGCGGCCTCCTCCCGTGCGCGGTCCAGGGGGCGGAAGGCCTGGCGCACCACCCGCATCTGCACGAACCCGGCCACGGCGGCGGCGAGCGCGGCGATCAGCGCGTAGGCGAGAGCGAAGGGCCCGACGCTCCCCGCGACGGTCACCCGCGGCGCGGCGGCCGCCACCAGGCGCTCCTCCTCGCGCCCGTCGGCGTGGTCGGCCTCCCGCTCGGCGGACACGAGCACCAGGCGCTGGCCGCCCGTGTCGAAGAACAGCGGGCGTTCGTAGCGCGCCACCCTGGCCACCGCCTCCGCGGGCACGCGCGGGTCGCTGGCGCGCACGACCCACGCCTTCACCGAGGTGCGACTGTGCTCGACCTCCCACCCCGCGGTCTCCGGGTGGGCCTCGGCGTGGGCCACCGCGAGGAGCGTCCGGTCGAGGCTCGTCACCTGGTGCCGGTAGAGCGCCGCACCGGTGCCGATCCCCACCGCCACCAGGGTGATCACGAGGATCGCCGCCCCGGCCAGGGCGACGCGGCGGGCGACCGAGTCGGTCACCGAGGCCGGTCCTCGAGCACGTACCCGACGCCGCGAACCGTGTGCAGCAGCGGCCGGTCGAAGTCCTTGTCGATCTTCGCGCGCAGGTAGCTCACGTAGACGTCGACCACGTTCGTCCCCGGGTCGTGGACCGTGTCCCACACCGCCTCGAGCAGCCGGGTCCGCGACAGGACACGCCCCCGGTTCTCCGCGAGGTACCGGAGCAGGTCGAACTCCCGCGCGGTGAGCCCGATCTCGGTGTCAGCCCGATAGACCCGGCGCGCGGGCACGTCGATCTGCAGGTCACCCACCTCGAGCCGGTCCGCCCCCGGCACGCGCCGGGTGACTGCGGCGATCCGGGCGAGCAGCTCGTCGAACGCGAAGGGCTTGACCAGGTAGTCGTCCGCGCCGCCGTACAGCCCCTCGACCCGCTCCTCCAGCCGATCGCGCGCAGTGAGGCAGATCGCGGGGGTGCGCTGCCCGTCCCGCCGCAGCTCCCGCACCACCGCAAGCCCGTCGCCGTCGGGGAGCATCCGGTCGACGAGCAGCAGGTCGTAGTCGCCGAGGGCCAGGGACCGGCGGGCCTCGGCCAGATCGGTCGCGAGGTCCACGCGGTGCCCCTCCTCGGTCAGGCCCCGCTGCAGGAACCCCCCGATCTTCCGCTCGTCCTCGACCACGAGGATCCGCATCCGCCACTCCCTCAGTCGTCGTCGTGGTCGGCGGCGCCCTCGCTGCCCTCGCCCGCCTCGCCCCCACCGGAGCCCAGGGTGGCGCGCAGGCCGGCCGCGAGCTGCTGCTTCTCGGCCAGGGTCAGGCGCGCGGCGGGGTGCAGCAGCGTGTACTGCGCCTCGGGCATGTCGCCCTCCTCGACCTCGTGCGCGGCCTTCTTCGCCTCCTTGTGGGGTTTGTCGAACTCGGAGAAGTTCAGGTCGGAGCGCGCCTCCTCGACGTCGTGCTGCACGATCCAGGAGAAGGGCGCGATGTTCGAGTACCACGGCCAGACCGTCTCGTTGCTGTGGCAGTCGAAGCACGCGCGGGCCGCGAGGTCGCGGGTGGCCGGGGAGTCCCACTGGGGCTCGCCCGTCACCGGCGGGTCGGTGTGGTCGCGGCCGTAGGGCACCCCCTGGATCCCCAGCGCGAGCACCACGAGTCCACCGAGCGACCAGGTCAGGATCTGCTTCTTCTGCATCTCGTCCTCCTACTGTGAGGCTACGGCACTCTTGACGCGCCGCCTCTGAGCCAGCCCTGGGACGCACATTGGAATTTCATTAGTTTCCAGTCGCGCTGCCGATGGGCAGGGTCGCGAGCAGCAGCTTGATGTCGTCGTCGTAGAAGTGGAACCCGACGCCGACGTACCCGGTGAAGTAGTGGTACTTCGCGCCGAGGAGGATCTGCTCGGCCCCGGCGTTCACGTAGACGTGGCGCAGGGGCTCGACGCGCAGGTCGAGGCGGGTGTTCGGCAACCCCTCCGAGGCGACCGCCGGGTAGGAGCCGAGGTCGAAGTCGAAGACGTCGGCGGCGAGGCGGACCTTGTCGTGCAGGAGGTACAGGCTCGCGCCGACGCCGCCGCCGCCCTCCTTCAGGCCCAACCGCAGCGAGAAGTCGTACCACCGCTTCTCCATCTGCAGGGTGAACCGGTAGCCGGGCTTGCGCTCGTAGGCCCGGGACAACGAGCCGGTCTCGGGCACGTAGGTCTCGGTCCAGTCGACGGTTCCCTGCGGTGTGCTCGTGATCGCGAAGCGCCACCAGAAGTCCCTGGACGGCATCAACCGCACCCCGAGCGTGTTCGAGGCGCCGCCCGCCAGCGGGTTGCCGTAGTAGAACTGCGGGTCCGTCGGCTGGGTGCCGAAGTACTGCCTCCCCTCGTAGTACACGTCGGCGTGCAGGCCGCTGAACCCCTTCACGACCTTGTTCACCTCGCCGACGGTGTCGTCGATGCTCCGGATGGTGGAGTCGTCGTTGATCAGCTTGCCGATCGTGCCCTCGCCGCGGTCGACCTTGCCGGTCACCGAGTGCATGTCGTCCAGCGCGGACTGCAGCGTGTCGGTGGCCTGCTTCAGCTTGGTCATCTCGTCGTCGAGGTGGGTGCCGGTCTGGTCGGTCACCGTCTGCAGGTGGTCGGTGAGTTGCCCGATGGAGGCGACGATCCGGTCGATGTCGTCGGCGTTGCGCTCGGTCAGCGTGCGCAGCTCCCCGGAGAGCGCCTGCACGTTCTGCAGGGTCGCCTCGAGCGCCTTCTTGTTGTCGTCGTTCTCGGCGACCTCCCGCAGGGTCTTCGCGACCACCTTCAGGTCGCTGGTGATCGACTGGGCGTCCGCCTGGATCTTCCCGAGGTCGGCGGGCGGCTTGCCGAGCTTCACCGTGTCCCCGTCCTTCAGCAGCTTCTCCGACTCGCCGGGGATCATCGCGATGTACCGGTCGCCGAGCATCCCGGTGGAGCGGATCTCGGCGTGGCTGTCCACCGGCAGCTCGTACCGCGACCGGATCAGCATCTCGAGCTCCGCGTGGCCTCCGGCCACGTCCAGGGTGCCGATGGAGCCGATCTCGATCCCGGCGAGGTCGACCGGGGTGCCCTTCCACATGCCGGTGGCGTCGGGCACGGTCAGGTGCAGTCGGTAGGCCGCCTCGCCGCGCGCCACCCCGTCGTAGGTCCAGAAGTAGCCGAACACGACGATCCCGACGGCCAGCAGGACGAAGAGTCCGACGCGAAAATCGGTGAACAAGGTGCGCATGGGGTCCTCGCGGGACGAACGGGGTCAGACCTCGATCGGACCCTCCAGGGATCCGGTCATGAACTGGACCACCAGGGGATCGGTGCTCTGCTGGAAGTAGGCGGGGTCACCCACGTGGGCGATGGTGCCCTCGTACAGGAAGGCGATCTTGTGCGCGATCCGCACGACCGCGCCGACATCGTGGCTGATCACCACCGAGGTGAGCTCGGGGCGGGCGCGCTGCATGTCGACGATCAGCTTGTCCATGGCCGCGACGAGCACCGGGTCGAGGCCGGAGGTGGGCTCGTCGAACAGCACGAAGTCCGGGTCGCGCACGAGCGCTCGGGCGAGCCCGACCCGCTTGCGCATCCCGCCCGAGAGCTCGCCGGGCAGCTTGTTCTCGCCGCCCTCGAGCCCCACCTGATCCAGCAGCGCGAGCACCTTGTCGCGGATCGCCGCGCGCTTCATCTTCGTGTGCTCGACGAGCGGAAAGGCGACGTTGTCGAGCACGTTCATCGAGTCGAACAGCGCCCCCTGCTGGAACACCACCCCGAACCGGTTGCGCTGCTGCCGCACCTGCCTTTCTGTCGCCGTGGTCAGCTCGAGGTCGCCGATCCAGATCCGCCCCTGGTCGGGGCGCATCAGCCCGAGCATGTGCTTGAGGGTCACCGACTTGCCTACACCCGAGCGGCCGATGATCGCGGTGATCCGCCCCTTCGGGATGACGAGGTCGAGGCCGCGGAGGACCTGTTGGCCGCCGAGCGTCTTGTGCACTCCCTCGAAGCGGATCGCCGCCGGCTGTCCGGTGACCGGGTCGACGACAACCCCGCGCTCGTCGGAGGACGCGCTCACGGCAGCGCCCAGGTGAGGAAGTAGTTGGACACCAGGATCGCTACCGAGGCCACGACCACCGCCGAGGTGGTGGCTCGACCCACGCCCTGGGCCCCGCCGCTGGCGTAGTAGCCCTTGTAGGAGGCGACGGTCGCGATGATCACCCCGAAGATCACGGCCTTGAATAGCCCGGTCCACACGTCGTCCCAGTCGATCCACTGCCGCATGCGCACGGTGAAGTCGGGCCGGGACATGCCGAGGATGTAGATGCCCACGAGGTAGGAGCCGCCGATGCCCACCGCGTCGTAGGTCGCGGCGAGCAGCGGCGTCACGATCGTCGCCGCGACGATCCGCGGCTTGACCAGGTAGTTCATCGGGTCGACCGCCATCGCCTCCAGCGCGTCGATCTGCTCGGTGACCCGCATCGATCCGATCTCGGCGGCCATGGCGGAGCCCGCGCGTCCCGCGACGAGCAGACCGGTCAGCGTCGGCCCGAGCTCCCGGCACAGCGAGACCCCCACCGTCCCGCCGACCAGCCCGCCGACCTCGACCATCGCGAGGAACCGGTAGGCCTGCAAGGTGAACACCGCGCCCGTGAAGAAGCTCGTGAGCAGGATGATCGGGAGCGACTGCACTCCGATGAACTCCATCTGCTGCACGATGAGGCCCCCGCGCACGGGCGGCACCACCACGTTGAGCAGCCCCGCGAGCAGGGTGCGAACCGCGCGGCCGAGCTCCTCGATCGGGATGACCACCCAGCGTCCGAGCGCCTCGACTGCGCGGCGGATCACCGGGCCTCCGCGCGGACCGCATCCGGCCGGCGGCCATCCCTCAATGCCGGAGCCCGCGCCACACGAGGCGGCCGTGGCCGAACCCGCTGGCGACCTCGAACACCACGGTGTCCGGATCGGCCACCGTGCGCTCGAAGCGGGCGATCCACACCGAGGACCACTGGTCGATCTGCGGGTAGAGCGCCTCGTGCAGGGGGGTCGGGTCGTCGACCTGCTCGACCGCGACGAGCTTCTCGGCCTGGCCGTCGGCGGTCAGGCGCACCTGCCAGCCCGCGTCCGAGGACCCGAACACGAGCGGACCCTCCTGCAGCGGGCTCTCGGCGGCGAAGACCACCTCGTGCCACTTCGCGCCGTCCTCCTTCATCCGCTTTGCGAAGGTCGCCACGTCCTCGGGCGGGCTGTCGAGCAGGCGCGCCCGCTCGGCCGCGAGGTCTGAACGGAAGTCCGGCGTGAGCAGGGTGCCGGTGAGCAGCAGGGCCGTCCCGAAGCCGCGGTAGAGCTTCAGGTCTCGCGTCTCGGCCTGCCAGGCCCGGTGGTAGGCGTGCCAGGGCGTTCCCGCCGCGGTGGACAGGAAGAGTGCCAGGAGGGACGTGAACAGCGCCGCGCGTCGGTTCATCTCGTCGCCATCCTAGCGCGGCGCGTGCGGACGCCCCATCCCGTCGACGACGGAAGAACCCGGCGGACCCGCATGATGAGAGAACTCCAACGGTGAAGGCCCGCTATTGCTGCCACAGCGGCTGTCCCGAGGAGAGCCCCCCCGGAGGAGGACACCGATGCGAACGATCCTGATGGCAATCCTGGTGGCGAGCGCCCCCCGCGCCCTGGCGGGCAAACACGAAGGCGGCGAGGTCGCGATCCAGCCGGCGCAGCTCCCCGCCGCGGTGCGGTCCGCCGTCGAGCACGCCTACCCCCAAGCGAAGATCTCGGATCGGCCCGGCCACGAGTCGGTCTACGAGGTGCTGCTGCGGCACGACGACGAGCGGGTCGAGGTGGCCCTGTCCAAGGCCGGCAAGGTGCTCGACACCGAGCGCCACCAGGACGAGGACGAAGGCCAAGACCGCGACGAGGACTGATCGCCTGCGGTAGGCTGGACCCGTGAAGGGGGTCCGAATGCGTGGTTGGCGTGTGATCTGTCTGCTCTCCGTGACCCTGGTTGCCTGCAACCAGGGCGAGTCGTTGGCCGGGCCGCAGGGGCCGGAAGGCCCCCTGGGCCCGCAGGGCGAGCCGGGACCGGCCGGCCCGCAGGGGTCCGCCGGCGCCGACGCCGACCCGACCGCCGACTCGGATGGCGACGGGTGGGCCGACTGGGTGGAGCTGGCCGCAGCCACCGACCCGAACGACAGCGCATCGGTCCCGCCCGACATCGACGGAAACGGCGTGCCGGACGTGTTCCAGGGCGTGCAGGGGCCGCCGGGCGAGGCGGCCGACCCGACCGCCGACTCCGACACGGACGGGTGGGCCGACTGGGTCGAGGTGACCGCCGGCTCGGACCCGCACGACAGCGCGTCGGTGCCCGCCGACATCGACGCCGACGGGGTCGCCGACGTGCTCGTCGGCCCCGCCGGCCCCCAGGGACCGGCCGGGTCCCAGGGGCTCCAGGGCGACGTCGGGCCCACCGGACTCCAAGGCGATGTCGGCCCCCAGGGGCCGGAAGGGCCGCAGGGCCTGCAGGGCGACGCGGGACCCCAGGGAATCGCGGGACCCCAGGGCGATGCCGGGCCGCAGGGGGCGGAAGGGTCGCAGGGCCCCGAAGGGCTGCAGGGACCGGCAGGGCCCATGGGCCCGGACGGACCGCAGGGGCTCCAGGGCGACGTCGGACCCCAGGGACCGGAAGGACCGCAGGGGCTCCAGGGCGACGTCGGACCCCAGGGACCGGAGGGCCTCCAGGGCCTCCAGGGGCCTCAAGGCGACGTCGGCCTCATCGGGCCCCAGGGCGAGATCGGTCCCCAGGGACCGCCCGGACCGCTGCCAGCCGTCGCCCTCGGAGGGGGGCTGCTCGGCACCGGCGACACCGGCAGTCCGCTACACGTCGACTTCGCCGGGACCGGGACCAAGAACAGCGCGGCCCGCAGCGACCACGACCACGACGCCCGCTACCTGCAGCTGACGCAGCTGAGCGCCGCCGACGCCGCGACCCTGACCGGCGGTGGCAACGCCGACATGCTGCACACCCACGCCGCCCACCCGAGCCCGTGGTTCGCGTGCGGCGTGCTGAGCGACCTCGACCAGTGCGTCCTGCCCGCCTACCCGCCCGAAGACTACGCCTACGGGGTCACCTACAACGGCAACGAGCCGGTCACGGTGAACTGCACCGGCTGGAACCGCGGGTGGCGCGTGTACAACCGCACGCCCTACTTCGTCGAGGCCGACAACCCCGAGGCCGGCATGTCCTGGGGCGGCTTCGTGTTCTACCAGGGGACCGACGCGACCGACTACGATGCCTGCGCTCCGGCCTGGCGCCACCACTACTGGCACCTCGACAGCGGCAATTTCGTGCGCATCGCCGCCTCCAACGGCTGCGACGACCACGAGCTGTGGTGCCGGAGACGCCAGTGAGCCGCCTGCTGCTGCTCCTGCTCCCGGCGGCGCTCGCCGGGCGCCCGGTCCCGGCGCTGCACCAGGGCGTCCTGCCCGCCTGCGCCACCTTCTCCGCGGCCGCCGTCGCCCGCTCCTACGGCGAGCGGGTCGATCCCCTCGCCCTGCAGCGCGCGGTGCCGGTCACCGCCGCGGGCGTGCGCTTCGAGGACGTGGTCGCCGCGCTCGCACGCCAGGGCGTCCACGCGAGCGTGATCTTCCCGCCGGTCACCGGCGTCCGCGGGCTGCTCGCCCACGGGATGCCGGTCGTGTTGATGCAGGCCCGTCCTCGCGGTCTCGACCACGCGCTGGTGGTGCACGGCTACGACGCCACCACCGACCGCTACCAGGTGATGGACCCGGCCAATCCAAGCCGCCCGACGATGCCCGCCGCCCAGGTCGACGCGGCGTTCACCGCCGCCGGGCGCCGCGCGCTGCTGGTGCTGCCCCCCTCCTGAGCGGCGCTACTTCGCCGGCTCGGGCTCGGGCCCGGCCGTCCCGTCTTCCCGCCGCTCCTGGCGAAAGGCAGCGATCGCCGGCAGCGCGGTCGCCACCAGGAACAGCACGAGCACGCCCTGGGCGAGGAACGTCTCCACCGAGTCGTAGATCCCGAGCAGAGGAAGGCTGCCGATGCCCATCGTGTGGTAGGGCACCACCGCCGCCTCCTGCAGGGCGTGCACGCCGTTGCCGGTGAGCACGACCGCGAGTCCGGCCAGCAACACCGCGGAGACGAGGAAGAACGGCCTCGCCGGCAGCCGGCGGCCGAAGCGTCGGAGCACCGCCACCGCCGCGATCATCAGCGCGAACCCCGTCGCCGCGCCGGCCAGGATCCGCAGGGTCGACCCGGGCGTGTCCAGGGCGAGGGCCTTGAAGAACAGGATCACCTCGACCAGCTCCCGGTAGATCGCCAGGAACGCGAGCCCGAACACGCTCGGGAGCGCGCCGCGCCCGAGGCCACGGGTGATCATCCCGAGCCACTGCCGGGAGCTCGCCTGTCCGAAGGTCCAGTGGGTCACGAACACCAGGACGACCGCGGCCAGCAGCGAGGCGATCCCCTCGGACAGCTCGCGCCCGAGCCCGCTCATCGCCTCGCCGATGGCGAGCCAGGTGAGGGCCCCCGCGACGAGCGCCGTGATCCACCCCAGGTGCACGGCGAGCGCGCCCCCGGGCAGCTCCCGCCGGCGCACCACCGCCAGCAGCAGCCCCACCAGCAGCACCATCTCCAGGCCTTCGCGCAGGGCGATCAGGAGTGCGGCGAGGAACCCGCCCCCGGTCGGAGCCTTCGGCGTCTCGAGGATCCGGTCCAGATCCTGCTCCAGCCGGGTGGACTGCTCGCGCACCGCCTCGGGCGGGTCGCCGCGCTCGACCGCCGCGCGGAGCTTGACCATCCCCTGCTCGATCTCGCGGACGCCCTGCGCGTCGCGCGCGGAGAGCGCCACCTCGTGCGGCTCGAAGCCGTCGAGGTAGGCCGAGACCAGCCCGACCCGGGCCTCCTCGACGTGTCCGGCGGCATAGGCGGAGACCGCGGTGTCGAGCTTGTGGCGGAAGGTGGCGAAGGGCCCGCCGATGTCGTCGTCATAGGGGGCGACCCGACGCAGCCAGGCGATCGCGGCGCTCCGGTCGCCCTCCGGCACCGCCGCCAGCCGCGCCACGAGATCGCGGTCGCTGAGCTGGGACAGGCGGGTGGCCGTCGGCGCCACCGGCATCCCCGCGGCCTCCAGGGCCACCTTGCCGCGCGCGAGATCGGCGCCTGCGTGCCGGAGCCCGACGACGTAGAACGCGAGATCCCAGCGATCGGCCGCGGGCAGGTCCTGGGGAGTCATCGCGGTGCCCTCGACCCCGAACGTGATCGCGTGCATCGCCCGGAAGGGCGAGACGTCGGCCATGCGCTTCGGGTCGAGGAGGTTCGCGGGGCGGGGGTCGAGGGTCGCGGCCACCGGCGTATCCGCCGCCCCGGTCGCCCCATGGCAGCCGGCACAGCCGCTCGAGGTGTACAGCAACTTGCCGTGCTCCTGATCGGGCACCCGCTCGGGCGCGAGCACGAGGCCATGTCCGTCCACGAGCGCCTTGCGCAGGGTGCGGCACTTCGCGCGCACCTCGGCGGGCGACGCGTGGGCGACCACCGCGGCGCGGAGGTCGGCCAGGTCGGCCAGGACCGGGTCGGTGGCGGGCAGGTCCTGCCCGGCCAGGGCCCGCGCCTCGTCGACCAGCCCGAGCTGCTCCCGGAACTCGGAGGGCTGCGTCACGCGCCCCGCGTCGTCCACCGCTCCGGCGTAGTCCGAGGCCACGTAGTCGAGGATGCCCACCACCTGCCGGAGCCCCGCGTCCCGTGCGTAGGCCGGGGCGGGGGCGGCGACGATCAGCGCCAGGAGGAGGGCGAGGAGGCGCGTGAGCATGGCGGCTCCGACTAGATGAAAGCGACTTTCATCTTGCGCCTAAAGTGCCTGGAGCCCGGCGTCAACCGACGCCCTCGCGCCGATCACCCCCGAGGCCCTCGCTGCGGAGGTCACCGACCCGACCTTCCGGCAGCGGATCCTGTTCGGCTGCATGCTGATGACCCTCGTGGTGGGCGGCCCGGACGACCCGACCCTCGACCGGCTGAACGTCTGGGCGCGGGCGCTGGCCGTCGAGGACCACACCCCGAAGACCCTGCGCCACGACGCACACGGGCACACCCACCGACTGTGGTGGGACGTTGCGCGGCGGTTCATCGGCGGCGTGCGCCTGCAGAAGGACCTCCGCAAGCAGGGGTGGCTGGACCTCGCGGTCTTCGTCCGGGACGTCCGCCGCAAGGGCATCGACGAGGCGATGCGCGCCCGCTACCTGCCCCTGGCGGAGCTGCCGCGCGGCACCCTCGGGCGGCCTCGCTGCTGATCTACCTGCTGAGCTTCGTTTACCTGGGGATCGTGCCCGACCGGCGGATCGAGGCCCGGTACAACCCCCGAGCGGGCCACCCCGCCGTCGCGAGGGACCCGGGAGGGCCCACGTGGCTCAGGAGGTCGCGGCCGCGGCCCTCGGCCCGGAGACCATCGCCGGGTGGGACAGGCCCATGAACCGCCGCATCAGCGTGTCGGCCAGCCGCGTCGGCAGCCACTCCACGAGGAACACGAGCACCCGTCCCGAGAAGGGGGCGACATAGCGAGCGCGGGGCCGCCGCACGGTCAGGGCGCGCTCCAGCACCCGCGCAATCACGATCGGGTCGGCGCCGCGGGCGTCGAACTTCGCCTGGATCTCCTCGGCCCGAGCGAGCAGGGGGGCCCACCGCCCCGCGCGCGCCTGGTAGGCGGACGCCTCGGAGACGGCGCGATCGCCGAAGGCGGTCTTGATCGCGCCGGGCTCCACGATCACCACGTCCACGCCCAGCGGCCCGACCTCCAGGCGGAGCGCGTCGGACAGGGCCTCCACCGCGTACTTCGAGGCGTGGTAGGCACCCATGAACGGCATCGTGATCCGCCCGCCGATGCTGCTGACGTTCACGATGCGCCCCCGCCCCCGGTCGAGCATCTCGGGGAGGAAGGCGCGGGTGACCGCCATCAGACCCACCACGTTGGTCTCGAGCTGCACACGGAGCTGCTCGGACTCGAGCAGGGCAGACGGGCCGGCGTGTCCGTAGCCGGCGTTGTTGATCAGCGCGTCGAGACCGTGCCCCTCGGTGCGCTCCATCACCTGGTCCCGGGCCGCCGCGATGGAGTCCGCGTCGGTCACGTCGAGGCGCAGGGGGTGCAGGGGGAGCCCCTTGCCCTCGCGCTCCAGCTCGGCGAGCGCGCGCGGATTGCGTCCGGTGGCGAACACCCGGTGGCCGCGACGGGCGAGGTACAGGGCGGCCTCGCGGCCGATGCCCGAGGTAGCGCCGGTGATGAGGATCGTCTGCTGGGTCATGGGGACCTCCTTGGGGTCGTTATGAAATGAATGTTCATTCCGTTATTCGGGATCTCGGAGCCAAAAAAAAGCGCCGCTCAGCGGCGGATCGCCTGCCACACGCACTCCTCGGCCTCGGCAAGCGCCTCGTCGGTCAGCTCGAGGTGGCCGAGCCAGGCCGCCTTCTGGATGCCGACGAAGGCGCCCCACACGATGGCTACGAGCAGGTCGGGGTCGACGTCCTTCACCACCTGCTCGGCGCGCCACCGGGTCATGATCTCCCGGGTGGTGTCGAGCAGGGAGGACTCGAGCGCGCGGCTCTGTTCGTCGAGGTAGGCGCCGTGGTGGTGCAGCTCCATGAAGGCCATCGCGCGGAAGTTGTCGCGGGTCTGCTCGGCCATCCGCGTCCAGAACACGTGGAGCTGTTCGCGGGCCGGGGCGATGAAGGGAAAGTCGGCGAGGACGTACTCGAGGAACTCCCGCTTGCTCCGCTGGTAGACCGCGTTGACGAGCGCCTCCTTGCTCTCGAAGTAGCGGTAGATCGTGCCCGCGCCGACCCCGGCGCGCTCGGCCACCTCGGGCACCGCGGTGCCGTGGAAGCCCCTCTCCACGAACAGGTCGAGGGCCGCTTCGAGGATCGCCTCGTGCTTGTCGGGATCGGGAGGTCTCGGTGCCATCGCAGAATGAATATTCATTCCGTGCCGTGCCGTCAAGTCCTGTGGTACACCCGCGCATCGGGAGGTGGCAGGGATGAACGGGGCCCGCTCGGACTGCTTCGTGTTCTTCGGCGCCACGGGCGACCTGGCGAAGAAGAAGATCTTCCCAGCCCTGTACCACCTGCAGCGCAAGGGGCAGCTCGGGATGCCCATCATCGGTGTCGCCGCGCGCGACTGGACGCTCGAGCAGGTCAAGGACTACGCGCGGGAGTCGGTGCGCGCCGCGGTGCGCCCCCCCGACGAGGCCGTGCTCGACGCGCTCCTCGCGCAGCTCACCTACCTGAAGGGCGACTACCGGGACGGCGCCACCTTCGACGCGCTCGCCCGAGTCGTGCGCGGGTCCAAGCGGCCGCTCTGCTACCTCGCGATCCCGCCCTCGCTGTTCGAGGCGGTGGCGCTCGGGCTCGACCGCGCGGGCCTTCATGCGGCGCGGGTGGTGGTCGAGAAGCCCTTCGGCCGCGACCTCGCGAGCTGCCGGGAGCTGGGGGCGGTGCTGCACCGGGTGTTCCCGGAGCGGAACATCTTCCACATCGACCACTACCTCGGCAAGGAGGCGATCCAGAACCTGCTCGTGTTCCGATTCGCCAACTCGATGATCGAGCCCGTGTGGAACCGGCACTACGTCCGCACCGTCGAGATCACCATGGCCGAGTCCTTCGGCATCGACGGCCGCGGGCGGTTCTACGACTCGGTGGGCGCGATCCGCGACGTGGTGCAGAACCACCTGATCGAGGTGATCAGCTTCCTCACGATGGAGCCTCCCGTGAGCAACGAGCCCGAGGCCTGGCGCGACGAGAAGGTCAAGGTGCTCCGCGCGATGCGGGCGGCCGATGCGACCCGATGCATCCGCGGACAGTACCGCGGCTACCAGGAGGAGCCCGACGTCGCTCCCGACTCCGACACCGAGACCTTCGCCGCGCTGGAGCTACGCATCGACAACTGGCGGTGGGCGGGGGTGCCCTTCTTCATCCGCGCCGGCAAGGGCCTGCCGATGACGAGCACCGAGGCGATCATCGAGTTCGTCGGGCCGCCCGCGCTCCTGTTCGGCGACGCCGACCACACCCCGCACCCGAACCAGTTCCGGTTCCGCCTCGGCCACGACGACGGGGTGAGCCTGCACCTGCAGGAGAAGGAGCCCGGCCCGGTGATGAACAGCCGCAACGTGGCGCTGCGCGTGTCCCACGCCTCGGTGTTCGGCGAGCGCCCGGCGGCCTACGAGCGGCTGCTCGGCGAGGCGCTCGAGGGCGACGCCCGGTTCTTTGCACGCCAGGACGCGGTCGAGGAGGCGTGGCGGGTCGTGGAGCCGCTGCTGGACCATCCGTCGCGCACCCTGCCCTACGACCGCGGCACCTGGGGCCCGTCCCAGGCCGACGCGCTCATCGCCCCCTACAGCGACTGGGACATCCCCGAGATCGGCTGACCGGGCGCCCAGGCAAGCCACAGCGCCGGCTCGAGGACGACCGAGGTGTCGAGCCCGGGCGTCCACGCCGCGCCCATTCCGAGGCGGGCGCCGATCCACAGCGGGCCGAGGGCGCCCCCCGTCTGCAGCTCCAGCAGGCCCGGGACGCGGAGCTGCCATGTCCTCGCCCAGCCGCCCGCGACCGGCACCGCCAGATCCGCGGTCACCGCGAACCGCTCGCCCCACCACCCACCGATCAGCGCGGGGGTGACCTCCAGCGCCACGCCGGGCGTCGCGGTGGTCGCGAGCAGGCCGACCGCCGCGGTGGCGTCGACCCCCCAGCCCTTCGGGCCCCGGGCGAGGGTCCACCGGCGCCCCGTCGAGGCCCCGAGCGCCGAGCCCGTCGTGCGAACCTCGGGCGCGAGCCACCACCCGTCGGGCAGGGGCACGGCCGCGCTCAGCTCGTGCCACCCCAGCGTGACCCCCGGGGCCGCGACCGGCGCCCGGAGGGCGACGGGATCGGCCCACGCGGTCGCGGCGAGGAGCAGGGCGATCACGGGTTCTCCACGTTCGGGAAGGGTTGGTCGAGGCGTGCCGCGGCCGCCCCGTCCTCCCGCAGCCAGGCGTCGAGCCAGGTGTCCAGCACCCGGTCGACGTCGCGGCGAAGCTCGGGCACCGGCCGGCCCGGCTGTCCGTCGCCCTTCAGCTCCGAGGGCGACGGGTCGTCGGTCCACCCGTAGTGGTCGAGCCCGTCGACGACCCCGAAGTACAGGGGCGGCGCGAAGCGATCGAGGTGCGCCCCCACCGCGGCGGCCGGCGCCGAGCCGTCCGCGCTGCCGGCGAGGGCGATCACCGGCCGTCCCGCCGCCGAGGCCACGTCGGTGCCCTTGGACGGGTAGGACGCGTACAGGGCGAGCCCGCGGATCGAGGGATCGCCGACCCACTGCATCGCGGCGACCACGCCCCCGAGGGAGTGCCCGCTGACCACCACCGGCCCGTCCTCGGCGACCGCACCCTCGATGGCGCCGCCCGGACCCGCCTCGTCGCGCAGGGCGGCGAGCGCCACCTCCCCGTTGCCCGGCTGCGTGATGGCCAGGAGCAGCTCCGCGCGCGGCAGGGCGACCACGTAGCCGCGGCTCGCCTGGTGCGCAGCGAGCCACAGGTAGCGATCGGGCGCCACGAACCCGCCGTGCACGAAGATCACCGCGGGGGCGTCGGTGACCGCCAGATCCCCGCTCGCATCGACGGGCACGACGAGATCGACCGGGACCTGCTCGGTCATCCGCGCCGTCGCCCGGACCGGGATCAGCTCCGCCCCCAGCGGGCCGTCCGTCCCGTCGGTGCCGTCCCGCTGCGGGTCGGCCGGCAACAGCAGCCGGGCCGGTACCGCACACCCGCCGAGCAGGCAGAACCCCGCCACGAGAACACCGATCCGCACGCGCTCCTCCTGCCCCGATCCCATAGCGTGCAGCCCTTGCCGCGGGGAGATCCGCCAGGGCGGCTCGCGCTAGGATAGGGAAGGAAGCGGTACCCGGAGCACGGATGCGCGAGCGCGACTTCGACGTCCTGATTGTCGGCGCGGGCCTGTCGGGGATCGGTGCGGCCTACCGGGTGAAGACGGGCTGCCCGGACCGGCGCTTCGCGGTGCTCGAAGGACGCGACGCCCTCGGGGGCACCTGGGACCTGTTCCGCTACCCCGGGCTCCGATCGGACTCGGACATGTTCACCCTCGGCTACCCCTTCCACCCCTGGGAGCAGGCGAAGGCGATCGCGGACGG
>Ga0114931_10005280_pt1 | contig 15963 bp, 15 predicted proteins | sample 2SBtaG_FD_89579 | JGI IMG/M metagenome (GOLD analysis project Ga0114931, IMG submission 89579) | Deep subsurface microbial communities from Kolumbo volcano to uncover new lineages of life (NeLLi) - 2SBTROV14_V59a metaG | ecosystem: Environmental > Aquatic > Marine > Volcanic | place: Kolumbo...
CCCATCTCATCGCCCGGCAGCGCCAGCATCGTCGCGGCCCTCTACCCGGCGGACGTGCCCTATCTCTATTTCGTGGCCGACAGCACGGGACGCCACGTGTTCACCCGCACCTACCGCGAACACCTGCGGGCCATCGCCCGCATCCGGGGACAAGAACAGGGGCGGGGGCAGGGGCAGGGGCAGGGGCACGCTCCCTAGTGCCCCCGGGGGCCCCGGTGGCTCCAGGCACGCCACGGGGCCGCGTAACCGGCGGCGGCCGCCGCGACATCGGCTACCGCTCCCCCCCCCCCCCCCCCCCCCCCCCCCCCCCCCCAAACCCCCAAACCCCCCCCACCCCCCCCGCCCCCTCAACCTATGCGCAGTCGCCACCAGTGTCCCCGCCCGAGCAGCGTGAGGAGCCTGCCGCCCCTCCACTGCAGCCAGAGCAAGCAGCCGCGCACGCCAGCGCTGACCCAGCGCAATCACCACCAACTTCACCACGACCAGCGTCCAGCGGGACGCCTCGCATTCGCGTGCAGAACTGGTGGACAGGCGGATTCACCGTTCATGGCGCAGATCCTGCAGCGTCACCAGACGCAAGCAAACCCTCGGAACATAGTGGTTTTTCCCACATCCACGACGTGATGGTGAGGGCGCGCGCAGCGTCGAAATCGTCCGGCGCGCGTGGATTCTCCAACGCTCGCGATGTCATGGCTGCGACCATTCGCGTCGCCCGCCGACGTGAGCAAGAATCGCGCCAGAGGCGCGCCGCGGGTTCCCCTCTGCCCCCGCGCCGAACGCTGACGCCGCGCGACGCGCGTCTGCCTGCAGCCGAGCAGCTTCGCAGAGCCCGCGCCCGCGCCCATCGAGCCCGCACTCGCGCCCAGCAGCGCTTGCGTCACCGTGCGCAAAGCCGACCCAGACACATCAATGGCGGCGTGGTTAGCGCCCTGGTCGCAGGCGTTCTAGGCGTGGCAATTGCAATAATAGCAGCGAATGATGGCAATATGACGCACCTCAATATCCAGCGCCATGGCCAGGACATCGTCATCGCGCAAAGCGATCATGACGGCGCTATCAACCTCGACCCCAGCGACGTGACCCAGTCCATCTCGGAACTCAGCGCCGAATTCAAGGATTTTCTTGTGGGTCTTCGCGAGCGTGTTGTGAATCCCACGGTGGAGGCTGCAGGGCAGGCGATCGCAGCATCAGCATCGCTGGCGCACGCGCCGGAGAACACAGGCTTCTGGCTCGTGCTGAGCGACGTGGGCCCTGGCGCGCCCGAGACGCTGCACAACCGCATCCAAAACGCGCTGACGCTGCTCGCTGTGCGAGGCTGGACGCTCGTGGGCGTCGGCGACACCAAGCGGGATATCGACCTTGTCGCCTCTGCGCGCAACGCGATTGGCATCGAGGTCTCCGAGGCGCCGGGACGTCTCAGCGAATGGCTCGGCAAGCAAGGGAAACTGCTATCGGGCGTTGTTTGGTTGCGCCGCGACGATTCATACGAGGGGTTGACGCCCGTCGTCGTCGCCCGCGCTGGCAGCGACTTGATCCCCATTCTTGATGCGCTGCGCCTCGCGGACTGACCCCCTTGCCCTCCACCGGCGATGCGCTTCACGCTCCGGGCGCAATGCCCGGCGCCCCAGCGTAGTTGACCCTGCGCTTCCGGCGCGACTACTGTCAGCCTCAAGTAGTTCGACACGTCGGCGCCAGACCACCGAAGTGAATCACAGGAACAAAATGACCACACAAAAAGCAACAAATGTTCATTGGCACGAAGGCTGCATCAAGCGTGAGGAACGCTGGCGGGCGCTTGGCGCACATGGCGCCACGCTCTGGTTCACAGGTCTCTCGGGATCGGGCAAGAGCACGATTGCGTCAGCGCTTGAGCAGGCGTTGATCGCTGTGGGCGCGCCTGCGTATCGTCTCGATGGCGACAACGTCCGCCACGGGCTCAATCGAAATCTCGGGTTTTCTGCGGAGGATCGCGCGGAGAACATCCGCAGAATCGGCGAGGTCGCCAATCTCTTCGCAGACGCGGGCGTCATCGCATTGACAAGCTTCATCAGCCCCTACCGCGCCGACCGTGATCTGGCCCGCGCGCTCCACAAGAAATCGAACCTGCCATTCCTGGAGGTCTTCGTCGACACGCCGCTAGAGGTGTGTGAGCAGCGCGACCCCAAGGGGCTCTATGTCAAAGCCCGCGCAGGCGAGATCAAGGGTTTCACGGGCATTGACGATCCATACGAAGCGCCGCTCAAGCCCGAGCTTGTGCTTCGCACCGCAAGCCAGAGCGTCGAGGAATGTGTCGCTGCGTGCATGGATCTTCTCCGTGAACAGCGCATCGCGCCAGAGGCAAGCGATGCCCGCTGATCGCGAGCGGTTGCTCGAGATCGCCGTCGGTGCTGTCGCTGACGCCTGCGTCGTGTGCAGACGTGTGCAGGCGCATCTACTCAAGAGCGATTCGATCACCAAGGCGGACCGCAGCCCGGTCACCGTGGCCGATTTCGCAAGCCAGGCGGTCGTTGTGCGCAAGCTGCGGCAGGCGTTTGATTCATGTCCCATGATCGCAGAGGAAGCGTCGGACGCGCTTCGGCAACCTGGCGCAACAGCCCTCCGCGGGCGCGTGCTCGACGCAGTCCACGCAATCTGGGAAGACGCTGCTGAGGATGCAGTCCTCGACGCGATCGACGTGGGGGCACACGCGCGCGTCGACGAGACCGGCTTCTGGACGCTCGATCCCATCGACGGCACGAAGGGGTTTCTGCGCGGCCAGCAGTATGCGGTCAGCCTGGCGTGGATCGAAGCGGGCGAGCCTGTGCTTGGCGTGCTGGGCTGTCCAAACATGAGCGCAGCGTTCAATCGTTCTTTCGCTGAGGCCGATCCGCATGGCGTCATCTACGCAGCGCTCGCGGGCTCGGGCGTGCAGGAGTTCACCGCCGATGCGCCCACGGACAGCTCGCGCAATATTGCGATACGTGCAGATGGCGCCGTCGCTGCGACACCCATCCGCGTTTGTGAATCCGTCGAATCCGGGCACACCAGCGGCAGCGATCGGGCCCGCATCATGGATCAACTCGGCGATACTGCAGAGCCCGCCCGCCTTGACGGACAGGGCAAGTACGCAGTGGTGGCGCGCGGGCAGGCGGACGCATACCTGCGCATTCCCACAAACCGGGACTACATCGAAAAGATCTGGGACCACGCTGCAGGCGACATCGTGGCTCGTGAAGCAGGTTGCGTCGTCACCGACATTCGTGGCGAGCGTCTTGACTATTCACATGGCGACGGCCTGTCGCGCAACTGTGGCGTCGTGTGCGCCACACCCCAACTCCATCCCCGCATCATCGACGCCGTCACCAAACTAGGCTTGTAGAGGCGTGTCACGCTGATTAATGCAACTGGAGTCAACAAACTACATAACGACAAATTCTGGAGAAGCGTCCGACACGACGGCTCCCATCAACGGCGCCCACACCTTTCGTTCACGCAGCCAGACATAAAAAAAGTGCAACTGCTCAACATGCTTCTTTCCGTCTGAGGCATATATACGTTCAACTGGCAACGCCACATCCACGACAGGGGCGCCATCCTGCGCAATTGTTCCCAGTTGATTTCTGTCGACGCCAAAACTGAAATCAGATTCTGCAAGATATAGTATATGACTTGGGTCTTTTGGTTGAGGAAACGACAGCGTCAACACACCGTCTTTGTTCTTCCCCATGCGGCGCACTGTCACGCCGCTCAGATCGAGCCTTCGCCATCCCTTGTTCTTCCACTGGTTTCTTGTCCACTGGCGCTGGTCATCCGTGAGTTGTTGTGTCATTTGTCCGCCATGAGATGCAACGAACGCGACGTAGTCGTCATAGCTGGCGCTGAAGCGCAACGCAGCGAGCGGCAATGCTTGCGTCAGCAGCGCCTCCTGCGCTTCCGCTGGCAGTTGCGAAAACGCTGGGCTCGAACGCAGTGATGCAGCCAGGTTTGACTCGATCGACTTGTAGTCGGCGTCCTTCCCTATGTCGATGGCTGAATCGGTATGGATGCGCATTGACGCTGCGACGAAAAACTCATGATCGCTGGCGTTGTGAGAGCCGGCGCGCAACCAGAGCACAAACGCCACAGACGCCGCCAGCGCGACACACACAATCACCATCAATACAACACGATGTCTTGCGCCCAAGAGATCTGTTTTCGCCATGATTGTTCCTCAATCCACACTATCTGCAAGGCCGAAGTCTGAGGTGGCCCACGAACGGCGGACACAGGATTGGTGGTTATGCGGCTTCCTACAGATGGCCATCTGGAAAGCCCTTAAATCCAGCATGTCCTTCCCTGGCGCCAACAGCGCCAACTGTAAGAACAATTGCTGACACCAAGGTGGCCACAGAAAAAGTCAAGTGTCTATTTGCAATGCGCATTATCAATATCCTCCTTTGTTTGCGAATCTTCGTCATAGTGATCCCTCGCTAGAAATCCATCCCAAGCACGCCGTCGCGCGTCGTCCAGAGCGGCATGCCCTTGTTGTACTCCGAACGAAGCGCAACGTACGGTCGACTCTTTGCGATATTTCGACTTTCAGCGTGTCCATCAGCAAAGCCGATCGGCGTCGCCGCTGTTGCGCTCGCTCTGTCAAACAACAATGCTTTGGCAGATGGATAGGCTGTTTCTCCCAACCGCACCGCACGCAACGACACCTCGCGCTGCAGCGACCCCTCCCGCCAATAGGCCGGGCCAGCCAGATACACGGCTGACATCACATACGTCGTCAGCACATATCCAAGAGAACGAAGATCACCGCCAGCGTAGGTTTCGTAATGCGCTAGTGGCCGAAACCACGCCTCCGAAGGTTTGTACCCGGATGACAACAACACCATGTTCCAGGCGTGCGTCTGACAGAAGTACTGCAACATGATGCCGCCTCCTTTGCGCCATGGCATCGAAAACAACGCCATTGGAAGCCCCACGTTGTTGGCTATCAAAGGGGCGCGAGGCGCTTTGCCGTCGTGCGCGGCTGCGTACGAGAAGATATCGCCGACGTCCTGACGGAGGTTGGAGATCGATTTGACACGCAGCGCGGCGCCACGAGCCGAGTGCAACGCGGGCGCGACGATTGCGATGAGTATCGCAAGAATCGAGATGACGACGATCAGCTCGATAAGTGTGAAGCCGCGTCGATGTGGCGGGCTCGTTCTGTCTCCAGCGATGTGACGCCATTGGCGCATCACGCCGTTCTCCAGCCCCCACACACAGCCAACCATAGCGCCCCCCCCCCATGCTCTGTCAAGTCGGGCTTGCAGGCCACCGGTGCGAGGTGGTTGTTGTGCAAACGCCGATTCACTGCATTCAGGGCCCCTTGCTACTGAACGTCTGGCCCGAGAGCCGAGTACAGAGAAGCAAGCGAGGCGCGCATGATTCCCCACGAGTGGCTGACACCTGAACTGCTCCATCTGCCCCTGAGCGCGTGGGCGACTGCGGGCGTTGTGCTGCTCCTGGTGGGCGGGCTGGTGCACGGCAAGGTGGGCGCTGATCTCGTGCTGCTCGCGGGCGCGTTGATGCTGCTCGCTCTTGGCGTCATCTCACCCACTGAGGCTCTGCAGGGATTCGCCAATCCGGGTGTCGCCACCGTTGGTCTGCTCTACGTCGTGGCAGCGGGCCTGCGTGAAACAGGCGCCATCGACAGGATCGCGGGCCCGATTCTCGGCAGGCCCAGAACGCCATTTCGGGCGCTTGCCCGGTTGACGACGCCTGTCGCAGTCGCCAGCGCATTCATCAACAACACGCCCATCGTCGCCATGTTTCTCCCCGTGCTTTCAGGGTGGGCCAAACGAAACCACTTCAGTCTTCGGCGTCTCTATATGCCGTTGAGTTTCGCAGCCATTCTTGGCGGGATGTGCACGCTCATCGGGACGAGCACCAACCTCGTGGTCAACGCGTTGATTGCTTCACACATCGCTGGAAGCTCTGCTGCAGCGTCCGCCGCTTCGACGCTGCAGCCGTTTGGCATGTTCACGCTGGCGTGGATTGGCGCGCCGGCAGCGATCGCAGGTCTGGCGTACATACTTGTCGCGCAGCGCTGGCTGCTTCCCAAGGACAACGCTTCCGACGCCCACAACGACAGCGCCAAGGAATACCTCACAGCCCTTCGCGTCAATCACGACTCACCTGTCGTGGGCAAGAGCGTCGAGCAGGCGGGCCTGCGTCAGCTGCCCGGTCTGTTCCTCGCGCGCATCGAGCGCGACGACGAGACCATCATCGCTGTCAGGCCCGATCAGCGCATCCGCCCGAACGATGTGCTGGTGTTCGTGGGAGCGGTCGAATCTGTCGTCGATCTGCAACGGATCAAGGGCCTTGTGCCCGTCGCTGATGAAGTGGGTGAGCGGCTGGGCGGGCCGCGACATCAGATTCGCCTGGTTGAAGCGGTCATTTCCGCAGCCTCCCCACTTATGGGGGTGAGCATTCGCGATGGCGCGTTTCGCTCACAATACGACGCAGTCGTCATCGCTGTGCACCGGGGCGGCGAGCGCATTGGCGGCAAGCTGGGCGACATCCGCTTGCGCCCGGGAGACACGCTGCTGCTGGAGGCCGCTGCGGGTTTTGCGCTGCGCTTCCGCAACAGCAGGGACTTCTATCTCGTCACGGAACTGCCAGGCGCCGCTTCACCAAGACATGCGCTGGCCCCCGTCGCCATCGCCATTCTGGTGGGCATGGTCGCCCTGATCACCTGGCGGCCTGACCTGGCGCTGCTCTTCGCTCTCGGGGCCGCCCTTGGCATGATCCTCACGCGCTGCTGCACGTGGCCCGAAGCGCGGGCTTCTGTCGAATGGCAGGTGCTCATCGTCATCGGCGCAGCGTTTGGCCTCGGACTCGCGATGGAGCGCACCGGACTCGCGTCAGCCATCGCAGGCAGCATCACCCACACAGTGGCGCCGCTCGGCCCGTGGGCGTCGCTCGCTGCGATTTTCGTCATCACAGCGGTATTCACCCAGTTGGTGTCCAACAACGCCGCTGCTGTACTGATGTTCCCCATCGCTATGGAAACCGCCCAATCGGCTGGTCAGCCAATGCTCCCGTACGCAGCGACACTCGCGATCGCAGCCTCCGCAGGCTTTGCAAGCCCCATTGGATACCAGACAAACCTCATGGTGATGGGCCCTGGCGGCTACAAACCGGTGGATTTTGTCCGCTTTGGCCTGCCGCTCGTGGTCATCATCGGCGTGGTGTGCATCTTGATCGCGCCCCATGTGTACAGCTGATGAGAACCACGTGCGGACCACAACCGACAGTTTGTCCCCCATTTTCTCAAGCTACACCTGTGTCCCATGCCGATCTTCGTTAACATTCGCGTGATCTCTCTCTCCTCCAGCGGGGCGCTGTTTCACAATGGCGCCCTGCTTTTCCGGCGGGAAGTTTTCAGATCGTCCAAGGGCGAGAGCATACGCTCACATACACCACGACGCAAAGTTTTTTATAGCTGAGTTTTGTATGCAAACGTCCACCGAGAAATACAACAGCAATATCGCAACAACAGCGCTTGTCACAGGCGCTGCGGGGTTCATCGGATCGCATGTCGCGCAAGCCCTGCTTGCGCAGAATGTCAGCGTCATTGGCGTCGACAACCTTGATGACTTCTACGACCCGACGCTCAAGCGCGCCAATGTTCAAGAACTGCAACGAACTGCGCCTTCACCTGAAGCGTTCGAGTTTCTCGCGCTGGACATTCGTGATGAAGCAGGCGTCGCTCGTGTCATGCGCGAGCGCAAGCCCGACCTCATCGTGCATCTTGCAGCCCGCGCGGGCGTCAGGCCCAGCATAGAACAACCAGCCTTGTACGCTGATGTCAACGTCGTCGGCACGCTGCGCCTGCTGGAGGCAGCCCGGGCGTGCGCGTGCGAACGATTCCTCCTTGCGTCGTCAAGCAGCGTCTATGGCGAAGCGGAACGGGCGCCGTTTGCGGAGACGCATAGCTGCCTCAAGCCCGTCAGTCCCTACGCAGCGACGAAGCGGTCGTGTGAACTGCTGGCCCACACATACCATCATTTGTATGGTATGAAGATCGCCTGCCTGCGATTCTTCACCGTCTTTGGCCCCCGGCAACGACCCGATCTCGCCATCTCACGCTTTATGCGCCTTGCGGCGCAGGGTGAACCAATTCCCATGTTTGGCGATGGTTCAACAAGCCGGGATTACACCTACATCGACGACATCGTCGCAGGCGTTCTGTCCGCCGCCCGAGAGATCGACGCGCATGGATACAGAATCTGGAATCTGGGTGGCGCCCACCCTGTCACCCTGCGCGACATGATCGACGCCATCGCGCGCACAACGGGCAAGGCGCTTCGCGTCAACCAACTGCCCATGCAGCCAGGCGACGTGACACGCACGTACGCGGACCTCTCGCGCAGCGAGCGTGAACTTGGCTACAGCCCATCGACGACATTCGACGAAGGTCTCGCCAAACAATGGACATGGCTGCAACAGCATGATTCCCCCCAAGCGCTCATCGCCTGATCTCAATGCGCGCACCAGAGGCTCCTACATGTCCTGCGCTTCACCCATGTCGCCGTCGTCATCAAACGTCTCACTACTGTCGTCACCCAACGCGTCGAATCCAACGTCCATAGCTCGCTTCACTCCGAACGCATCCAGCAATTTCGCTATTGTGAAAGCCGACAACCATACGCCGATGAAGTTTAGCGCATAAATATTTGCAAAATTGGATGGCTCACCCCGCGGAAAACCGAGTATCTGCCCGAGTTGCGTCCCAACCACAAGAACAACAAGTGGATGCCCTATATTGGATCGCGCCACTTCATCAAAAAACCGCATAAACAAACCGCTTATTACTGCATAAATAATCAATGCGTATAATCCACCTTCAGAAGCGCTGTTTCCGATCACGCCTGGCGGCAATGTGACGCCTCCCTGGTTCACGCCCCGCACATTCGCCTGTTTCGCAAGCTTCGTGCTGATCGGCTCGGGCTTGTCAGGCCACCACGCGCGCGGCACGGGAATCATGAAGAAATACTTCAGCGAGAATAAATGTTCGTACGGGCGCGATTCCGGATAATTCTCAATCACCCACATCGCTGCCTCGCCTGTCGCCTGCCCTTCAGCAAGAGCCGACAACCCCTCGCTTACATTGCCGCGCGCCAACGCTGACACTTGCCCACTGACTCCGTTTTCAGTATTGAATGAGCCTTGGACACTCGTAAACAACGCTGCGACCACCACCATCGGCGCGCTGATGATCGCCAACCGACGAAGCGTCGCTGACGGCGCTTTATACCGCCAGCTCGCGTAATACATCCCCCACGCCAATCCCCCACCAATGCTGACCAGGTTGCGCCGCCCAAACTCACCACTTACCGCGACAGCCGCAGCAGCAGCGACAATCACAGTTCCCCACGTGATAAGCGCAGGATTGAGCAATCGTTTCCCCCATACCCAACCCATCAAACCCGCCGCCATGCTCGCAAATCCGACACCAACGATATCCGCCAGAATTCCGATCAATGGAATAGCGATTGCAAATCGTAATACTGCGCCAGCAAGCACAAACACTGCAGACATGGTCAACAGAAAGCCGCTTCCAGGCGTGCTCCTGGGGGACGACGCTAACTTGTGCGCAATGCGACGAACACCGACTCCAGAGTGGTACGACAGCAGAAATATGAGAAGAAATGCGGTGGTCAACACCGTGTATTCAAGACCTGCGCTTCCCATATCCTGAATACGAAACAGTCCAGTGTTCCCAGTGATCAGAGGCAACGCGCCGCTGACGCACTGAAATATGATGAATCCAGTCAGAAACACATTGCGCACACTCAGCAGATCATGCGTTCCCCTCACATATTGCAGAAGCATGCCGCTGGCGATCGCTCCAGCCAGACCAAATAGATATAATCCTAATAGTACTGTCATTTATTGATGCCTTGAGGAGCCATCGCGTCACATGTCGGATCATTGGTGTGCATCGCTTCCCAACGCGCGTAGCGCTCATGCCATTTTGCTCGCAACTCGCCAATATCCCACACCGGCTCTGTCTTTCCCAGGATAACTCTCAATTGCTCCATGTCAGGCGCCAGCGTTTCAAGAATGAAGTCAACTGTCTCCGGCTTTGGCGGCGCAGGCCGAGGCGGCGCCTTGGGAACGACGCGTTGTTTCAACATTGATCTAACTTGGCTTGACAGGAACGGGCGCAACAAACGACGATATGCGAGGCTCCGCTGCACGCGTCCCCAGATCGGTCCAACTGAGAGCCGATTCTCGTTGGCGTTGTGAACCGCTTCGGTGTCTATTTCACAACCAGCATTTGAGATTCCAATGAAATCGAGTAGTTGGTCAACGATCTGGCGACGCGACGCAATGTATTCTTCGAATGCAATTATTGCGACGTGATCCCTACCAAATGCGTTGATCCACGGATCTATCTGCATTGCGTATCTGCTATAATTTATGAGCTCTGGCGCAATATGGAGGTCATTGTCGATACGCCCCGTCATGGCTCTTGAAGCATAATAGCCTGGCGTGCAATCATGATGATGCTGGCTCACAATTCTGGCGACTGGTTCACGAACCAGATAAATAACCTTGATATCTTTCCCAAGAACAGCACACGCGCGATTCACGACGCCGACAAGATCGGGCAATTTTGAATATCCTGTGGATGCATCCCCACAAATCTGTGAAGCCAATGCAGGCGTATAGATGCGTGCATAACGAGCGCGCCCCTTCTCTGCCAGGACCTCGTTCCTGCACAGATTGTGTGGCTCCTTGTCCGCTGGCAAGAAAATATTCGGATGGGCGTTGAGATCATGAAACAATGACGTCGTGCCAGCTTTCATCGCGCCTATAATCAAGAACTTTGGCAGATTGGCTGATATTGCTTTAGCCACGACTCACACCATTCTTCCTGTTCTCTGGAGTGCACCGAGCAGCCCTTGAACAGGATCCGCCTTCGTTCGCCAATCTGACAACACGCCCAATGATCCAGCCTTTAACGCATCAATTGCATCCGCGTCGGTGACGCGCAACAGCGCGTCCACGAGCGCATGCACATTCCCGGGTTCAAATAATGCGCCATTGACGCCGGGCGACACCAACTCCCTCGCAGCCCCCACGACATCGCTGGCGATGACCGCAAGTCCCGCAGCCACAGCCTCGTTCACGACCAAACCCCACGGTTCATAGTCACTTGGAAGCGCCAGCGCATCACAGTTGCGGTATATCGCCGCAACATCCCTCGGATCTGCTACGAATCCCGTCCAGATCACTCGCTCACCGTCGAAACACCCACCCGCTGTTTCAAGGTGCTCACGGAGCGGTCCATCGCCAATCAGCACGAGATCCCATTCGGGTCGATCAGACCTGATTCGAGCAAATGCGTTCAAAAGCAGATCGACGCGCTTTTCCGACGACAGTCGACCGCAATAGACGATTCGCCTCCGTCCTGGCCGCAAGCCAAAGCGCTCTTGTGCGCTGGCGATGCGGGACGCGGGTAGCGACAGAATCATTCTGTAATCCGGCTCATATGGACATCGAATGATTCGTTCATCAGGCACGCCGTAGCGCCGCAAATATGCCTCACCGGCTGAACCACAGGGTAGCAGGCAATCGCACCACGACAGGATTCGGCCGAGAGCAATGCGCTTGATGATGCGACGCCATCCGCGTGCACGGTCGCCAAATACGTTGCTATCTATGAACATCAACGTTGCGATTTTGCGCCGCTTCGCCCAGCGCAGCGCTCGAACCTTACCGATGTCGGCGTAGCCAAGCACCAGAATCGCATCAGGCTCATGTCGCATCATCCAGCGAACAATGCGACCGCCTTTGCGCCAATCGCGCCAGCGCTGTCGCAATGTCGCAGGCGCTTCGATGCTTTCACCCCATCCAAAGCAGCGTGTACGGATGGATTCGTCCTCTACCCATTTCCATCGCTGCTTGTCATATTCGTGCGTAAAGAGACTCCACAGTTGCACTTCTGGCATCTCGTTGACGATTCGCCGATGAAAATGCAGCCGATAAGGCGTCTGCGTGTTGGCGAGAATTACCAGCGTGCAGCAATTCTCTGTAGCTTGGTTAAGCGTCTGTTCCAATTCGAGCCTTTGCTGCGCCTGCAATGTATGTTGTGTCGCCTGCGCGGTCATGCAGGTTGTCTCCGTCCGTTGATCGCTTGCTCGTACATCGAGACGTAGTTGCTAACGACGCGCTTCGGGTTGAGCCAGCGCAGCGTTTCTTCCCTGCCGTTCTCGCTAGCGCGGCGAAGCGCAGCGGGATCGCTAAGCGCATCGAGAATCGCGATTGCAAAGGGGCGAGGCAACTGGGCCACGATGCGGGCAGCGCCTGTCGCTTCGAGCTCGCGCCAGATGTCCACGCCCCTCGTCGTGATCACAGGCGTGCAGCAGGCGAGGGACTCCACAAAGACGAGCCCGAAGTTCTCTTGACTCGTGGGGATCGCAAGCACATCACAAGCGCAATACAGTGATAACTTAGTTTCCCCGTGCACCATGCCGAGAAAATGTGTGTGATCCTCAACACCAAGCACTCGCGCCAATCGTTGAAGCTGTGCGACATACCGAGGCTCGCCCGGCCCAGCGATGAGCAGGCGAGTGTCGGGCAAGGCGCGCAAGACTTCAGCGAAGGATCGAATCAGTATGTCGACACCCTTCTTTTCGTGCAGTCTGCTGAGAAAGAGCACTTTGGGACCGGCGTCTGCAAAGGCTTCGGGATACGCGTTGTGCGCGAGGCTCGCATTGGGCAGTGGGGTGTAGGAATCTGCGTCGAAAACACACGGCGCGATGAACGCTTCGCCATTGGGGAACCATCGCATTGCCTGATCGCGCTCAGCTCGGGCGGTGCAGTGAATGAACGCAGCGCGATTGAGCAGGCTCTTGCCACAGATCGCCAGATACGCTCGTTTCTTGGCTCTACGGACAGACATTGACCAGTCGTCGAGCATGCCATGCGCCGACACGATATACGGAACACCGGCTCGGCTTGCTGTGTTGGCGGCTTGCAGGTTGATGGGCGCCCAGGGCGTGTGCAGGTGCACGACGTCTGCGAAGTGGACCTGCTCGCAAATGCGCTTCATCGCGTCGCGGCTCGCGAGACCAAGACTTCCTCGTGGACCAGGCGCCCTTGCCAACATCATCGCGCGGGGGTTGGCGTCACTGGCGCCATCGCGCCACGAACGCGGCGCGTCTGTGTCATCGAAAGTCAGGCAAACGACGCTGTAGCCAGCATCCGCCAAACCGTTGCACATATCGACGACGGCGCGCATGACGCCTCCTGCTTCCGCATGAAATTCATCAAGTACATGGAGTATCTTCATGCAGTTTCATCGCTTGCAATGTCGCTGAATCTCAAGCAGACCAAATCAAACAAATATGTCATGACGCAAGGGGCCGTTTCGCAATAGTCATTGCATCTCGCTCGCCCCCCCCCGTAAATGCTCCGTGGCGCAAGCGACTTCATTTCGGTTGAGCGCGCCCTCACATCGACCCCTTAGAGTTGGTTGCGCCCGACCCGACAAAGACGTCAGTCGCCACCCAAACATCGTCCTCAATAACGATTGGCTTGACGACAACAGGCATATCTGAACGCTCGTATTCGTATGCCCCAGTGCACTGGTGCACACACTGGCTGATAGAGCGCCTCGATCGGCTGCGCAGCGCTCAGGCGAGACCCGCTTCGCATGTTCAGGCAAATCCACGCTGCACACGTTTCGCAAGTTGCTTTGCAGGGTTTCCGCCATAAATACGCCACGGCTCAAGGTCTTGAAATGCGCATCCTCGGGCCCCCAAGAGTGCGCCAGCTCCTACCACGACCCCCGGGCCCACAAAGGCGTCCGCCGCTATCCATGCGTCATCGTGTATGGTGATTGCCGGACGCAACAGCGGCATGTCGGGTCTTGTGAAATCATGCGTTCCGGCGCACAAGTGGGCCCGCTGACTGACCGTCACTCGAGACCCTATCGCAATCAATCCCAGGTTATATATTATAGTAAAATCTCCAATAGAAGAATACTCACCAATCTTGAGATTCCAAGGAATCTCGATGCGCGCCGTTGGCCTTATCTGACATGCTGGCGCCAACGTGGCTCCAAACGCGCGCAATAGCATTCGTCTGAAACCGTACCAGCTGTGCCAGCTCCAGCGGAATAACGACGCCTGAACCACCATCCAAACAGCCCGACGCGCCTTTTCTGAGAATGTCCATGGGCTTCGCTGTGCGAGTTTGGCGGCGGCCAATCGTTGATCGGCATTAAGTGAGCTTTCCACCCGGCTCGGGAGCCCCTCCGTCGCCGCCGCCCCATTGCCCGCCGATGATCCAGACATACTGCGCTATTCCTTAGGCTTCAAAGCAATGACAATAATGCTCTTCCATAGCAATGGAGCTCGACCGACGCCGATGAAACGTATTTCATGGAAACCGGCGTCCATTAAGAGTTGTGATAACTGCGCATTATTAAAAAACTTTATATGCCCTCCATTACGCAGTGGTTCATGATGTCTGCCCCAACCATTGGCGACTGCAATAAACAGGTTTTTCAAGAACCCGTGGTAAGGCGTGCTTGCGATCAACACTCCACCCGGACGCAATGCGTTATAGCAACACTTCGCCCATGCGTGCGGATCGTAGAGATGTTCGACAACCTCTGTGCTTGACACCGCGTCGAATGGATTCTGGTCTATGCGGCTCAGGAGATCGGCGCATATTTCAATACTCTCAAACTGAACTTGAGGATATGCATTCTTCGCTATGGCGATTCCCTCCACAGACACATCTACCCCAACAACATCAAATCCCCAGCTCACATATTTATTTGCGTTGAACCCATTGCCACAACCAACGTCGAGCAACCGGCCTTGTAGCCCTAGTTTCTTCACAATATTTTTAAGCACGGGGACGATATACGGCGCACTGCATTCCGGGCTCGTCGTCGTCCACCCGAATTCAGGGACCATCATAGTTGAATCAGATTTATCGCTCATAACTGTATTCATTGTTGCTCTTTTATTCTTTTATCGTCAGGTATTTTACATTGTTGCATTCGCTGTTCGTAATATTTCGCTCTTGAAAGAAACTCATACCAACCAAGCAATCTGCACAGCGCATAGCCAGGATATCCATCGAGAAACCCTCGCCGAAACACATATGCGTAGAGAAATCGAAGTGTCGGACGCATTGGCAGCTTTCGAGAAATGAGTTTGAGCCACCGAATGCGTTCTTCTCTTCTGCCAAAGGGGGTGGCGCGCATCTCGCCCCGATAGCCGGTCTTCAGTGTGTTCGCTTCCCAACTTGCGTACCTGTCATGTTTGGCGACCCAGGTCGACAGATCTGGATAGGCGTAATGCAGCATCTCGCCCTTGAGATAGCCTGCTTCACCGCGAGACAGAACAACTTGCTCATGAATCTCATTGTCACCCGACGCTGTTTCGGATGTTGAGCCAATTCGCTCATATCGCGCAATTGTGTGTTTAAACAGCCGCATGTTGTAGCTCGGATAGTACCCACAGTGCCGTATCCATCTCCCAAGGAACATGAATCGCCTGTTCACCCAGAATGCTTCATGCTCAGGACCTCGACCTTGACGAGTTTCTGCGAGCAGGGAGCGGATTTCCGCCGCCAGTTCCGCAGTGACATGCTCGTCAGCGTCGACGACAAACACCCACGGATTGCGCCACTGCAAGGATTGCAGCGCCCAGTTGCGTTTCTTGGGCCATCCTTCTTGAGAAATATGAAACTGGTAGACTTGCGCGTTCATCAACTGCGAGAGCGGGATCGAATCGTCTGTTGATTGGCTGTCGACCACGACAATTTCATTGGCCCATTGCAGTCGCCGTAAACATTCAACAATATTCTTCTGCTCGTTCTTGACCGGCACCAAGACGGAAACAGGCACGCTTCCACGCGAGGGCCAATCGCCCTCGAGCGTCCCCAATTCCTCAATCGCAGGCTGCAGCAACGACAATCGAG
>Ga0114931_10005281_pt1 | contig 15961 bp, 13 predicted proteins | sample 2SBtaG_FD_89579 | JGI IMG/M metagenome (GOLD analysis project Ga0114931, IMG submission 89579) | Deep subsurface microbial communities from Kolumbo volcano to uncover new lineages of life (NeLLi) - 2SBTROV14_V59a metaG | ecosystem: Environmental > Aquatic > Marine > Volcanic | place: Kolumbo...
AACCATTTCTCCAAAAATTGGTAAATCCGGTTTTTACTATTCTTCTTAAGGATACGAAAATATTTGTCATATCTTTACATTAATTTACAAAATATATCTACCGTTCTCTTCGTCACGGATGATCTTCCCCTTATCAATACTCACAACTCTTCTGTTCAACATATTCACTATTTCCCTATTGTGCGTTGCTAAAACCACCGTGGCACCAAGCTCATTGACCTTAAAAAGCAACCTGATAACATCCCAAGTGTTTAACGGGTCAAGATTTCCCGTTGGCTCATCCGCCACTAAAATATCCGGCCTGTTCACAAGAGCCCTTGCTATGGCTACTCTTTGTTTCTCTCCGCCGGAAAGATCATTTGGAAATGAATCCGCTTTGTGTTCCAGACCAACCAGATGAAGAACTTGCGGAACATCCTCTTCTATTTCTTTGTCCGTTGCTCCGGAAACCTCCAAAGTAAAAGCTATATTCTCATAAACCGTTTTTTTTGGCAAAAGTCTGAAATCCTGAAATATCATACCCACTTTTCTTCTTAAAATATGTTTCTTTTCCTCAGAAAGCGTAGAGATGTCATGCCCGGCAACCAAAACCCTGCCTTCGGTCGGTTTCTCTTCAGCGATAAGCAACTTTAGGATGGTGGACTTTCCTGCGCCTGACTGCCCGACAATAGAAACAAACTCGCCTTTTTTTATATCAAGGCTTAGCTCATCCAAGGCCAATGAATCTTTATCGTATATTTTTGAAACTTTTTCGAATTTTATCAATTTTTTGTATTGCTAGACTTGTCTCCGAGTAATTTTTCCGCCAAAATTTCCTAATTTCGCCTACAACTTGCTTTAAAAGCCTCAATGTAACTTATGTTACGCCTACGTTTTTAAAGCTGCGTTTCACTCAAAATTAAAAAATTTTCATCGAAATCTTACTCGGAGACAAGTCTATTTTAAATTTCTAACCTCAGCCTCCACAAACTCATCCAGTTCACCTTCAAGTACATTTTCCACCTGCGAAGTTTCCATATCTGTTCTGTGATCTTTCACAAGCTTGTACGGATGCTGAACATATGACCTTATCTGTCTTCCCCATTCTATTTCCACCTTGGCGCCTTTTAAGTCTTTTATCTCTTCTTTTCCCTGCTTCTCAAGCTGCTCCAATATCTTGGATACCAAAAGCTTCATTGCTTTTTCTTTGTTCTTGGCTTGATTTCTTTCGCTCTGACAAGCAACTGTAATGCCGGTTGGCACATGCTTTGTCCTGACAGCCGTTTCTCTTTTATTTACATTTTGCCCTCCGGGACCGGAAGACCTGAATGTGTCCACCTCAAGATCATCTGTGAGTATATCTACATCCGATACTTTATCTATCTCGGGCATCACTTCAACATACGCAAATGAAGTATGTCTTAATTTTTGAGATGAAAATGGAGATATTCTGACAAGTCTATGAACGCCCGCTTCTCTCTTTAAATATCCGTAAGCAAACCTGCCGGATATCTCAAGGGTGACATTTTTTGTTACCGGACCGGCAGTTCCGGAACCCTCACCGAAATGTTGATGCAAAATAACAACATCCCATTTTTTTTTCTGAGCGTATTTTTGATACATATTCAGAAGCATGGACACCCAGTCTTGAGCATCTTGTCCGCCAGCTCCTGAGTATATTGATATTATAGCATTATTTTTATCATATTTTCCAGAGAAAAATATTTTTATCTCTTCTTTCCTCAATCTACTTTCAAGATCATCCGTCCGCTCAACAACATCAAGCTCAAATACCTCTTTTTCCTCTGCGTTTCTCATCTTTTCCACTTCCAATACATCACTCTCCAAAGAGCTTAACTCTTCAGAAAAAGCTTCAAAAAGTCTAACATCATCCTTGAGTGAGTTCAGTTCTGTTGATATCTTTTTTGCTTCCTCTTGGTCCTCCCAAAAATTTGGACGCATAGTTTCCTTTTCAAGCTCTTCAATTCTCTTCTTTAGTTTATCCAAGTCAAAGCCGGTCTCTCATTTCTGAGAGCCTCCTTTTTATATCTTCAATTTTTTGTTTTAGTTCATCCACTTGTTTGGTTTGTAATGAGTGGCTTGTAAAAATTATTATAGCATTTTTATTAAAAACAAAGTATTGCTATATCTTACCCAGTTTTCTTGCCAGCTCTTCTGTTTCTTTTAAAAGTTTTTCTGTCTCCTTTACGCCTTCTTCCCAAAACTTTCTATCTGTTATGTCTATGCCCATTTTTGCAAATATATTTTTCGGCGAGTCGGAAAGTCCTGCGGATAAGAAATCTTTTACCTTTTCTATAAAGCTATGATCTTTTTTTACTTCAGACTGCATAAACTTTGATATCAAAAGTCCGCTGGCATACGAGTAAACATAGAAAAAATTCCTTATATGACTCCAATAGACCCACCAATTTTGCGAACCCTCGGACATTTCCACAAAGTCTCCCATATAGGACGACATATGTTTTTGAAATATCCTACCAATATCTTCTTTGGATAAGTAACCTTCTTTTCTGAAAGTTTCGTGAAGCTCTTTTTCAAAGTTATAGCAAGCAACCTGCCTGAAGATAGTAGATATCTCATCGTCGAGCTTTGACATCGTAAGCGAAAGCCTGAGCTCATCGTCCGCTTCTTTTAATATCTCTTGCGTGACAAAGTCCTCCATAAAAGTGCTTGCCACCTCGGCTGTTGACATCGGTGTGCCAAAGTTCAGTGCATTTTGCTTTTCTTTCATCATCTCGTCATTTATACCGTGCCCTACTTCATGAGCGATCGTGGTAACATCTCTAAGCTTTCCCGTATGATTCAAAAGAAGATAGGTCGGCTGCGACGGTAAATGATAGGCGCAAAAAGCGCCGCTTGACTTGCCTTTTTTTGGAAATACATCAATATGCCCGCCTTCCACAAATTCTTTAAATATATCGGCAAATTTTTGGTCCAAGCCAACAAAAACCCCATGGACTAAATCCACAGCCTCCTCATAAGAGTATTCTTTTTCCACCTTGCCATAAGGGACTGTTCTTTCGTGATACTGAAGCTTCTTTACGCCAAAAAGTTTTGCTTTTAACTCATAAAACCTTTTGGCAATATCAAACTCGCTCGTAACAGCATCCAACAAGACATCCACAACCTCGCTGTCTATGTCGTCCGAGATGTGTCTTGAAGTATCCGGTCGCGGCATTTTTCGCAATTCATCGTTTGTTTTTTTATCCGCCAAAACAGAATTTATCTCATACTCCGCAACATCTGCGTTCTTTTCTAAAATATCATTGAGAGCGGCTGCGGCAGCATCTCTTGCTTTTTTATCTTTGTCAGAAATAAGGCTTAGAAGTTCGGAGAAATTCTTTATTTCTTTTTTGCCGTCTTTTCGCTCCACTTCTCTTTCTTCTTTAGCCAAAAAAGCCTCTGTCATATCCACCCAGTTTGAGTGAGATGTGTCGCTTTTTAACGCAAGTATCTTTTCTTCCGGCTCGGACAAAAGATATTTTGCATTTTGAAATATGTTCTCCAAAAAGTGCTTGTAGTCTTTCAGTTCTTCCGCTTCCAAAAATCTTTTTTGTTCGCTTTCCGGGATCTTTGCGATACCAAGCTCAAAGAACATCATATCGTTATGTATTTTTTTGCTGAAGTCCGATATTTTATTGAACTTTGCTTTGATCTTCGGGTCGTTATTGTCCTGAGAGGTTCTCAGCCAAAAATAAAATCCTTCTTTGCCGTCTGTGCCATAATTTCTCTGCCACTCCTCGTACTCTGAAAGCGCCTCAGCCAAAAGCGCCGGGTCGGAAAGATACTCTTTTTTGTTTTTCCATTTTTCTATGAACTGGTAGCTTTTTTCTTCCACCATTTTTCTGTCTTCCGCCATTTTAGGATCATCATCCCCGGAAAAAAGCAAAGCCAAGTTCCATGTTGTTTGTTTTGTGTTCATTTTTTTAATTTTTTATATTTACATGAGCCGACAGTCGGAATCGAACCGACGACCTATCCATTACGAGTGGATCGCTCTACCAACTGAGCTATATCGGCAAAATTTAAATTATTTCGAAGACCTGAATTCATTCAAGATATACCTTATCATTAAAAACCATATACTGCCAAGTATGAGACTGCCCACAACGTCCGACGGCCAATGAACCCCAAGATAGACTCTTGAAAAAGGCAACAAAACAACAAAAAGCAGCCCTATAACAAAAGACAGTAATTTTTCTACCTTGTTCTTTGAAGATATAAATACAAAATAAGCCAACATCCCATAAAATACAATTGATATCATAGCGTGACCAGAAGGAAAGCTAAATCCGCTTGCATACACTAAAGCATCTTCTGCTGGCGGTCTGTGCCTTTCAAAAAAGTTCTTTACAGAGATCGTCACAATGCCCGCCAAGCCGGAAGACGCAAAAAGCGCAAGCATAAGATCGTATCTTTTTCTCAAGAACAAATACAAAACAACAGCTAGAGCAAGCGGCAAAATAATTTCAAGATTGCCAAAAAAAGAGATAAATTCCATAAAGCCGGTCAAAGCTGGCTCACGCAAAGAAGTTATAAAATAAAATATACTGTGATCCAAAGATAATATGAAACTTAGCTCTGCTGTCTTGGAAACAAACGCCAAAAACAAAAATAAAAAAACTCCGTAAGAGAACAAGAGCTTGAAAAATCTTGCATTGAAAAATTCAAAAGAATATTCTGATATTTTTTTCGTATTAAACATAGAAAATCACCAAGAACAAAACAACAAGCCATAAAAAAGAAACCAGAAGCGAAGCTCCCGCCATCACATCTTTCACATACTTTATATTATCATCGTGATGTTTTATCATAAAGTCTGCAAAACTTTCCATAGCCGAATTTATAAGCTCAACTGCAAGCATCAAAACTCCTGACATCAATATTGCAATTGTTCCAACGATCCCCACATCATAAAAATAAATAACTAAAAAAGAAGCAAGCAGTAAAAAAACCATTATCCTAAAGTTAGGTTCCTTTGAAAATGCTTCTTTAACTCCCCTAAAAGCATTTGGTAAGCTTTTTACAAACTTTTTCATATTCAATACACAATTTTAAAAAATTACACTCCGGATGAACCGAAGCCGCCATCCCCTCTTTCGCTTTCCGAAAGATCCTCCACCAACTCAACTTCCGGAACCTCGTATCTTTGGATGATCATCTGAGCCACCCTTGAACCCTTTTCCAGTTTCAACTCTTTATCAGAAAGATTTGTCATTATCACCTTGACCTCACCCCTAAAGCCGGAATCTATTACGCCGCCCATCGTCTTTATTCCGTTTTTTATGGCAAGCCCGCTTCTATCCCAAACAAGCGCAACATAACCCTCCGGCAGTTCCATACTTATTCCCGTTGGCACAGCCACCACTTTGCTAGGCTCGACAAGAACATCAGAGTCAGAATATATATCCATACCGGCATCCCCGACGCCGTTGAACTTCGGAGCAATGGCATTGTTATTTAATTTTTTAAATCTTATTTTCATATCTTTTATATTATTTAATGTTAGGACCAAAGATCACATCTATCCACTTCTTAACATTGCTGTTGCCTGTACTACGCTCTTTCTTTTCAACGCTTTTCTCATTGTTTTCATCCGTTCTATCCGGCGAATACGGATCATCTACCAATATCACGACCTCTTCACCCTCTTTTTTAAAATTCAGCTTCACTTTTGCCTCTCTTTCTATAAAATCCGGATCCATTAACTTTTTCTCTGACAGCTTAAGATCTGAATTCTTACTGTAAAGATCATCCAGAGTTTTATCAAGGATTGCCATTTCCTTCCTAATCTGGTAATTTTGATACAAGGAACCGGCGGCATAAAAGGCAATAATAAAAAAAACAAAGACCAAAGACGCTAACACAAGTTTAGATCTGAAAAAATTTCGTTTTCTTTTTTCTCCTAATCTCATCTTAGTGGCGTCTGCTTTAAAAAATTAAGAGTAATAATATAATTATATGACAAAACACAAAAAACTCATAGAAGGAATATGGAAAGTACTTGTGATCATTATGATCATCTCAATGGTTGGATTTACCATTATACCCTTTATATTTTAGAGTCTAGAATATAGAATATACAAGCTTACCAGCGAGAAGTCTCAAAAACTTCCGATTTTTGCGGCAGAATGGTAGATTTAAAATTTTGAGTGCAGTTGGAGGCGCAGGCGAGGAGCGAAGCGAGCTGTAGTTATCGCTACAGAGAGTGAGCACCGGAGCCTGTAACGAACAAATGTGCCAAAATTTTAAATTTACTTACTTTTTGAGGACTTTGAAATAAACTTCCGGCGGTATATTCACTTTCCCGCTTTGCTTCATTTTTTTCTTGCCTTTTTTCTGCTTTTCCAGCAGCTTCTTCTTTCTGGTTATGTCTCCCCCGTAAAGATATCCGGTCACATCTTTTCTCATCGCCGAGATATCCTCTCTTGCCAATATCTTTCCTCCAACCGCCGCCTGCAAAGAAATGGCAAAAAGCTGCCTTGGAATTATTCCTTTCAATTTTGACACCATCGCCTTTCCTATTTCGTGCACCTGAGACTTAACAACCACTCTTGAGAGCGCCTCTACTTTTTCACCGGCAACCAAGATATCCATTCTCACAAGTTCCGCCGGCTTAAAACCTATTATATCATAGTTCAAAGATGCGTATCCCGACGTTACAGATTTAAGATCATCAAAAAAATCAACAATTATCTCCGATAAAGGCGCTTCATAGACCAAAAGAACCTTTTCCTCAGTCAAATATTTTGTATCCAGATAAACCGCTCTTGCTTTGTCCAAAAGCTTCATTATCCCTCCCAAATATTCGCTCCTGGTCATTATCTCAAGTTTAATATAAGGCTCCTGGCCTTCCTGTATATCATTTTGATCCGGCATTTGTGCGGGAGAGTAAACAAGCTTTTCCTCTCCGTTCTTCAATTTTATATTATAAGAAACTGATGGTATGGTTATTAAAGGCTCTATATTGAACTCTCTTTTCAAGCGCTCTCTTAAAATATCCATATGAAGCATTCCTAAAAATCCGCAGCGAAAACCTCGGCCAAATGCCTCTGACTGTTCCGGCTCAAAGGACAAAGAAGAATCGTTCAATCTCAATTTTAAAAGCCCGTCCCTCAACATATCATAGTCATCCGCATCTTGCGGAAAAAGACTGGCAAAGACCACCGGCTGGACCTCTTTGTACCCGGGCAATGCTTCTTCGGCCTGATTGTTTTCCAAAGTTATGGTATCTCCAACACGAACCCTATCTATCTCTTTGAGTCCGGTTGCAATGTAACCTATCTCGCCTGTAAGAAGTTCATTTTTAGCGCTAAGGTGTGGCTTGAAAATCCCGCACTCCAAGACCTCGGCGTTTGACTTTAAGATCATTGATCTTATTTTATCATGTCTTTTTACGGCGCCATCGACTATTCTGACATTTGCTATCACACCCTTGTAAGAATCAAAAATGGAATCAAAGATCAAAGCCTTGAGCGGCGCATTTACATCTCCTTTTGGGGCTGGAAATTTTTCTATTATTTTTGTTAAAAGTTCCGGAACACCTTGACCGGTCTTTCCGGATATCTCCATTATCTCGCTTTTATCCACTTCCAAAAACTTTGATATTTCCTCCTTTACTTCCTCCGGCATAGCGTTTGGCAGATCTATCTTGTTTATCACCGGTATTATGACAAGACCTTGTTTGTTAGCCTGTTCCAAAACAGCCAAACTTTGAGCCTGCATTCCTTTTGTCGCATCCACAAGTAAGACCGCACCCTCAACCGCAGCGATTGAACGCGATACTTCATAAGAAAAATCAACATTACCGGGCGTATCTATAAGATTTAGAACATAATCCTTTCCATCCGTGTGCGTATGGTCCATCCTGACAGGCTGCATTTTTATGGTTATCCCTCTTTCTCTTTCAATGCTCATGGTATCCAAAAGCTGCTCTTGCATCTTCCTTTTTTCCACTGTTTTTGTCACCTCCAAAAGCCTGTCCGATAAAGTGGATTTACCATGGTCTATATGGGCGATTATGCAGAAATTTCGTATTAAATTTTGCTTATCGTTTGACGTCATAATGTAATGAATTATACATAAAAATAGAAAAAAAGCGAGTGACCCGCTTTGAAACTTTTTAATTTTTGCATTGAAAAAGGCCCGCAAGACATATGGGACGTGCGGGCCTACAAGCTAAGCGTCAGCGCAATATTTAGCGCTTGCAACTTTAATGATACGGAGGTAGTTGCGGACATTAGATCTCACATTCTTTACCTCTGGAGGGTTTTGGCTAGTATTGAAAAGAGCCAATGGATAACATATCATTACTTGTTACAAGCCATCCTAAAAATGCTGCCGGAACGCTTTATTGCTTGTTGTTCTTTGTTGAACAATACCAATATTATACATATAAAGTATAGTTTGTCAATGATCAGAGTTTCTCCGAACCATTGACCTGCGATGTATAGGTCTTAGACAAGAACATCTTTTTCACCGGCAAAGTAAATGCCTGCCAAAATGCGAAGAACTCCGGGATCTTTAAAATATAGGCACAACCGGAATAAACAAAGACTCCGACCAAAAATGCCGCCACTCCTTGGGTAAATATTCCTAAAAATGTGTGCATATCTACAAGACCGGCAACAAAATGAAGTGTCGGATAAATAAATAAGACCATAAAAAATATAGAAATATTTATCCTATTCACAGAATACAAAAGTTTATCACTGCTAAATTCATCTATGCGATGCGACAATACAAAATAGAGCCATAAAAGATTGATGATGCTTCCCAAGGAAAATGCCAAAGGCAGCCCCAAAACGGCAATACCGGAAAGGTCCGAGACCTTTAAAGCCTGTCCGATAGCAGATGCAAAAGCTCCACCGTCACTTATCAGCCCGACAAAATAAAAACTAAGCGCTATATTTATAGCCAAAGAAGACACATTGACAATGACTGGAGTTTTTGAATCCCCCATCGCAAAAAATGCCCTTGAAAAAAGCGGCACCAAACTTTGAGAGAAAACAGATAAAGCAAATATCCCCAAGGCGGCAGCTGTTAGCCTGGTATCCTCCCAAGAAAAATGACCCGTTCCCAGAAGAACACGCACGATTTGCGCTCTTTCCAATATAAGAAAAACTGAGATCGGAATAACTAAAAATAATATTTGGTTTACGGTGGAATAGAATTTTCCCAAGAATTCCTTGATGTTCTTTTTCGTATAACTTTCCGATAAAAAAGGAAAGACCGCGGTCACAAAAGAAAGCGCCACTATACCGATCGGGATATACTGAAGGTCATTGGCAAAGTTAAATACCGCTATGCTTCCCGAAGCCAAGGATGAACCTATGGCGGTTATCACTATGAAGTTAAGCTGATAAGCTAGAAGTCCTGCTATTCTCGGACCGGAAAGCCGGATCATTTTTTTCAAGCTAGGGTCGAATATATTAAAAGAAAATTTATAGCTAAAGCCAAGCTTCAAAGCCGGAGGAAGCTGGATCAAAAAATGCATAACGGATCCCAAAACAACACCCATAGCCAGTCCGAGTATTCCAAAACCGTCCACCAAGAACAAAGCTCCGAATATTATGCCGATGTTATAAAGTATCGGCGCAACAGCATAAGAAAAAAATCTTTTATTTGCCTGAAGCATATTTCCCAAAATACTCGATATTCCCAAAAAAACCGTTCCCAACAGCATTATTCTGGTCATATCCGCTGTCTTTTGAATGTCTTCTTGAGAAAATCCATAGACTAAAACCGACATTATTTGAGGAGCAAATATGGCAAAGATAAGGGCAAACAATATCACACACAAAACAAAGACATTTAAAACCGTATTTGTCAGTTCCATCGCCTCTTTTTTGCTCTTTTGATATCTTTCTAAAAATATCGGAATAAAGACCGCGCCAACCGCACCGATAATAAAAATATTATAAATAAGGTCCGGTATTCTAAATGCTGCAAAATAAATATCAAGCTCTCTTCCCGCACTGAACTCTCCCGCAAATATTCTATTCCTTAGCATTCCCAATATTCTTGAGAACAGCGAAAAAAAGCCGAGCATCAGAGCGGCTGATATTATTACTTTGGATTCTCTATTTAATATATTTCTAAAAAACATTCTCGATCTTAAACTGCAAGATACCTACCTTTTTATCCGTATGATAATTTTTCGCATATTGCAATTTGTGAATTTAATATCCTATTCCGACACTAAAGAACTTATCCGTATTGAATTTTCCAAAATAAGCTCCAAAGCTTCTCTCCGGCTTACTATATATGATATTCCAATCTTTTGGCAACTCTGTTTTTAGATCCAGAACGCTTTCAGATCCGGGTTGAACCTGAAATACAAAACTCAGGTCATCAGATCTTTTTAATGTATCCAACTTGAACGGAAGTCTGTATGTATAAGTCACCTCAACTTCTTCTTTTGGGCTAACAAAGACCCAGTTGCCAAAAACTGTCTTACCTGACTCTTTGAATATCTGAGTTCCGGTTTTTTTATCAACGACTAAAGCACTTTCCGAATCTAACACATCTTTATCAAAATTAAAACCAGCCTCTTTATAATCTATCGGCGCCTCATATTTTTCCAGAGTATGACCCTTTGCATCCAAAAGCTCTGATCCTAAAGGCACATAGACCCGCATATAATCGGCATTTACCTTGTTGAGCCATTCATACTCTTTATCGCCGCCGTTGTGGACTCTTTTTATCGTTACCGTATCCACTATTGAACCATCCTCTTCTATTTTAGTCCTTTTTGTTATCGTTTGATCTACCACCCTATCTGTCTTATAACCGTTTATATTTGAATTTACAACAGCAAGATAATCTTCCCCTTTAACTCCCAGAACCTCCCCGCTCCAACCTTTTTCGGAAACAAATTTTTGATAAGCCGGCTGATTTGCCCAGATCATTATATCTTTTTTATCCAAGTCAGAAACAAAAACATGGAAAAGTTCTACAAGTTGACCCTGGGAAAGCGTTGAAAATCTTTCAAACAATAAGGGCAACATATCGTCCAATATTTTCTTTGGTTTATTTTGTTCAATATCATAATCCTTTTCCACTTTATCTTGCACTTGATCGACAAAGTTATCCGCACTCAAAGTAACTCCGTAGTCTTTCATCTCTACCGGACCGACCACCCTTAAAATATCTTCCATAACTTTTTCATTTATTGATATCACGCCGTCTGGCGTCGGACCCCCGGCCTTCTCATAAAAAAAGGCGACCTTCTCTGCGGAGGTTGGAAAATCCAAGAACCAGTTGGCATCGTGCGTACTCCAGGCTGTCGATATTTTTTGAATGGGTCGTGGCGGAACAACCTTGTATGAAAGCTGACCATCCAAGTTGTAAATATCATCCATAGAAATATCCCTAACATAACCAAACTCAGACTTCAAAAGACCATAGGACCCTATGAATCCTCCGGTCGCTCTTATCTCTGAAGTATTTTGAGATATCAAAAGAAAGTTCTTCGGATTATCATAACCCAAAAGCCAAGTTGCAAAATCAGAGTACTCAGAAAGATCATCTATCTTGCTTCTTATTTCCGGAAATTTACTCTTAAGATCGTTCACGCTGCCTTGAAATTCCATTGGAAAATCATAAGGATAGATATTATCCAAATTCTTTTCAGCTTCATCCAGCAATACCTTTGATCTCTCAACACCGGAAACAACCGATGCCAAAACTCCGCCAAAATTATCTTTTGTCACAACCTCGCCTTCTTTCAAAAAAATAGAGTTGCTCGATACGCTAAAAAGCGGTTCCACCGCCTCAGACAGAACAGCCCCGGCAGAAGAAAGCTCAACCCCAACATTTATCAAGTTAAGTCCGGAATTTATCTCAGACAAGAACGGAACCCAAGAAAAAGCATTCAAGGTCATAGCTCCCAATCCACCAGCCTCTTTTTGAGCTTTTTCAAATTTTCTATGAGCTTCGTTAAATTCAAATCCTGCCTGCTTGAAATTTAGATCTTTTAAATAAGCCTGGGCTTTTGTTACATTATCGTAAGCGGAGGTGCTGTTTTCTATTATGCTGTCTTTTGCAGCCATTCCTTTACTCAGAAAAAAGAATGCGGAGAATGCCAAGATCAAAAGTAAAATAAATATAGAATAAAAAACTTTCTTCAATCTTCCTTTTTTGTTATCTACCTCAACTCCGGGCTCCACTTTATAATACACAACCCTTGGCGTAAATTTTTTATCTACCTTAACGCTTGCATCTTTATTCTTAAAAACGCTTTGAGATATTTCGATCGGAACATCACGCTGAAAAGAACTGTTTTTAGCAAATACTATATCTAATTTTTCAGAAGGATCTTCTTTAAAGCTCGCATATCTCGAACTCGGCGCTGATACATTTTTCTCATCTTCAAAAGAACCGCTTTTTTTCGGCGGCTTGATATCATACATCCTTTTTTCCACATTAAATCTTGAGTGAAGTTCCTCGCTCATACTTAAATTATATCACAAAAAAGGCTATTTTAGCTGTTCATAACCCTGGAAACTTGTTCTTAAAAATTAAGCGCCCGTCAGCTTTAAGCTGACGGGCATTTTTTCTAAATATTCACCTCTTCTATATCGAATTCAGCGGTGTCCGGCTCTTCTATCTTTGTAACGGTGCAAAAATATACATCGCCATCGCTTGCGCAAGAATGCAATTCTCCCCTTCCATCTTTGCTGACAAACAAGCAGAATCTCCTGCTTTTAACAAAAACAGAAGCGGAAAATGTTAGAGCGATATCCTCGCCCTCGACGGAAACGTCGCTGACATAAACACAAAATGAGTGAAATCCAACTCCTCTTTGATTCGGTTCAAAAACAACCTGAACCAGATCACCTTGTTCAAAGCTTGATCCGTTCACGAGCTTGCCCTCCATCATTTTGAAAAACTCCAGTCAAAAGAACTCTATTACTAATATAAATACAACAGATCTTACTAAAAGTCAATCTCCCTGTATAAACTTAGCGTCTTTTCAGCGCACTTTTTCCAATCGTATCTTTCCAATCTTTTTTTGCCATTCTTCACAAGTCGCTCTCTCCACTCAGCGCTCTTGAGCGCCTTCTTCATTTTTTCGGCAATATCTTCAAAATTATTTGGGTCAAAATATAAAGCTGCATCGCCCAATGCCTCCGGCATTGCTCCGGCATTTGAGACCGCAACAGGCGTACTGTAACTCAAGGCCTCCAACGGCCCGAAGCCAAAACCCTCAACAAAGGACGGCTGAACATAGACTTCTGCATTTTTTAAAAATAAACCCAGTTCTTCGTTCTTTATGAACCCGGGGCTTACAATATCATTCTCCAATCCAAGTTCCTCCCAACTCTTTCTAACCTCAGGGTAAAACGGATCTTCTTTTCCTCCCAAAACCAAACAGATATCTTGCTTGTGTTTTTCTTTTAAGATCTTAAAAGCCTTGATCAGCCCTACAACATTTTTATGATTTCGCCAGACACCGGTGTAAAAAATATAGGGTTTTTTTATTTTGTACTTTTCCAAAAATTCTTCATCTGAAATATTGAAGCCGGATCCCTTGTTCGCGTTTGGAATTCCCTGATATATAACTTCTATTTTTTCCGGCTTTATTTTATAAAACTTAAGTATCTCTTTTTTGGTATATTCTGATACGGCTATTATATTTTTGCTTCCATTTATACTTTTTGAAAAAACAAGTTCCGAGGCAGATCTTCTGAAAAAAGAGCTCATTTTATGCCCAGGAAAATATTTTGGCGTAAGATCATGAATAGTTGTTATTCTTTTTTTGAAATAAAATATAGGCGCATTAAAACTTGGAAAATGGACCAGATCCAAATTTTCCAAATAAAGCTTGAATAAAAAATTGAATTGCTCGGAAAAAGAATACCAGCGATGATCCGCCAATACTTTTTTGAAATTTTTACCGGGAAGCTCAAACTTCTCAAACTGCTCTTTTCGCAAGAACAAGACATACTCGTTCTCCTTGTCGAGCTCGGCGATGTTTTCTACTAAGTTCTTTATATAAAGCCCGATGCCGGTCTGTTCTTCTCCGAGCATGCGAGCGTCTATCCCTGTTTTCATAAATTTTTCAATACCCTTAAGCTTTCTTCACCTGTTTTTTTCCAGCTGAATTTTTTCGCCTGTAAGATCCCTCTTTCCTTATAAATACTTCTCAAGCTTTCATCTTCCAAAAACATCCATAAAGCATCCGCTATCTCTGCCGGCTTGTACGGATCTATCATTATGGCCGCATCCCCCACAACCTCAGGCAAAGACGAGCAGTTTGAAGTGACTACCGGTGTTCCGCAAGCCATCGCCTCAAGCGGCGGAAAACCAAAACCCTCAAAGAAGCTTGGGTAAACAAAAACCGAAGCCAGGTTATAAAGTCCGGCTTTATCCTCATCATCCGCAAATCCCAAAAATATTATATCATCTGAAAATCTTGAACTTTTAGCTTCCTTCAAAATATCCTCATAAAGCCAGCCAAACGCCCCGGCAAGGACCAACTTTATATTTCTCTTTTCCCTCACCCCTTCAAACGCTTTTATTATACCAACAATGTTCTTTCTTGGCTCTATTGTTCCCAGATATAACAAAAACTCATCCGGAAGAGAATATTTTTCTTTTACCAGCTTCAACTCTTTATCGTCATTTTCTAATAGCCTCATTTCCTCGCCTACCCCTGAATACACAACATCTATTCTACTCTCTGGTATATTATAAAAATTTACAATATCCTCCTTGGTAGACTCTGATATCGCTATTATCCTATCCGACCCTTGCGCCTGCTTCTTTGGCCTTTGACTAAAATGCCAATATTTTTTTCTCTGAGAAAAAAATTCCGGATAATGCAAAAATGACAGATCGTGAAAGGTTGTCACTTTCTTGCAAACACCACTCACCGGTGCCGCCAAAAAATGCGGCGAGAAAAAAACATCCGTCCCGCCCAAGATCTCATCAAGCTTAGGCTGACCAAAAAATAAAAAAGGGTCTAGGAGCTTATTGGGCACATTAAAATCCTTAAGCGCGATATTTCCATTTTTCAAGATATTTTCCGGCAAAGAAACCTTAGAAAAAGCATTATAAAAAAGCAAAAACTCGTCGCCTTTGCTCTTTAAAAGCTCGCTTAATATCCTTAGGGTATATTCCTCAACCCCGGAGTGCTTTCCCTGCGCTATTGTTCTTATATCGAATCCGATCTTCATATTTTTTAGTTTGTAGTTTGTTGTTGTGGTTTGCAAGTTTGTAATAAGTAATTTGCAAAAAATAATCATAATACATGTTCAGTGATAGAGTTTTCCAATTTTTTCACCTTACAAAACAAGGACAACATGCACTAAAAAACTATTACCTGACTCGTCCATAATGCCACTCGTTACAAACTGATAATTGATCTTATTTTTTCCTTAAACACCTTTTTATCAAATCTCTCAGCGTGTTCTCTTATCTCTTTTTGGTCAAAATTCATCTTTTCGAACCTTTTTACAGCGTCAATCAGGCTCTCTTCGGTCTGCTCCTCAAAAAAAGTTCCGGTCTTTCCCTCAACAACCGTCTCCATTGCTCCGCCGGCCTTATAGGCTATCACCGGCCTTCCCGAGGCCATAGACTCAAGCGGCACTATACCAAAATCCTCCTCTTGCGGGAAAATGAGCGCTTTCGCGTCTTGGTAGTATTTTTTAAGTTCTTCGTCGCTCACATATCCTATAAACTCGATATTATCACCCGCTATTTTCTCAAGCTTCTTTCTTTCCGGACCATCACCAACCACCTTAAGCGGAAGACCGAGCTCGGAAAAAGCCGAGATGCCAAGGTCAAATTTCTTGTAAGAAAGCAGCCTTCCCATCATTAAAAAATATTCTTTCTTATTATCCGAGACGGCAAACTTTGAAGTATCAACCGGCGGATGGATAAGCTCCGGGGTTTGCTTGTAATATTTTTTGATCCTTTTTGCTACGAAGTTTGAGTTTGCTATATAAAGATCCGG
>Ga0114931_10005282_pt1 | contig 15959 bp, 11 predicted proteins | sample 2SBtaG_FD_89579 | JGI IMG/M metagenome (GOLD analysis project Ga0114931, IMG submission 89579) | Deep subsurface microbial communities from Kolumbo volcano to uncover new lineages of life (NeLLi) - 2SBTROV14_V59a metaG | ecosystem: Environmental > Aquatic > Marine > Volcanic | place: Kolumbo...
CGGTATCGGCGAAGTGATCCACGCACAAATCTTCGAGCCGTTCTTCACCACCAAAGAACCGGGAGCCGGGACCGGGCTGGGCCTGTCCACGGTTTACGCGCTGATAAAAGCGGTGGGCGGAGACATTCGCATCCACAGCAAAGTCGGTGTGGGCACCACCTTCGAGCTGCTGTTGCCACTCGTCGATGCGCCGCAGCGCGACATCGCCGACGTTCAAGAAGCCACGGGCGGTCACGAAACCATTCTGGTCATCGAAGACGAGCCACTGGTGCGCATGACGTTGCGCCATTACCTGGAGGCCAAGGGCTACAAGGTGCTGGACGCCAACGACGGCAGTGAAGCGCTGGCGATCTGCCGCCGGAGTGACGAGCCGGTGACGTTGCTGGTCACAGACGTGGTACTGCCCGGCACGTCGGGGCCCGAAACCGCGAAACTGATCGGCAAACAGTTTCCCAACATGCAGACGCTGTTCGTCTCGGCGCATGCCCGCGAACAACTGGGTGACCGCATCCCCGCCGACGCGCAGCTGCTACACAAGCCGTTTGCCGCCGGCGCGCTCACCGCGCGTGTGCGCGACATGCTCGACCGGGCAGACGGCTCCGTCGCATCGTCGACAACCTGCCCGAGGGTACTGGTCGTCGAAGACAACGTGTCTGCCCTCGAGGCCAGCTGCGAGCTGATCGGAGACATGGGCTACGACGTGGTGGGCGCGTCGTGCGCGGCCGAGGCCTACGACCTCGCCCGACAGCGCGAGGCCGCGTTCGACGTCGTGATTACCGACGTCGGCCTGCCCGACATGACCGGCGGCAAACTGATCGAGCAACTGTCCGAGCTATCCGCACCGCGATGTGTGGTCTACATCTCGGGTCGCAGCGCCGACGATCCGCTCGTGTCCCCGCTGCTGGAGCCAGCCAACACGTATTTTCTCGAGAAACCATGGAACCCTGGTGAGCTCGAACAGCTGCTGGAAGACGCTCTGCGCGAGTGAGATTTTTACGCACTGCGCAAGTGGACAAACATCCGACATAGCTCAGCTTAATTGCGCAGCCGGTGCAGCGGGAGTGCGCTGCCAGCGCAGCTTGTGCAGTGCTTGGGCCTCAGAAAAACGCTGGGTCGAGGGCTTACGTTGGGCATGTGGTTTGCTTCATCTGTTGGGCGATGGGTAACGCCGGGCACAGAGAACCTGAGCTCTTGGGTACGCGCATTGCCGACCGCTACTTGCTGAACAAGCCGATCGGCCAGGGCACGTGCGGCTGGGTCTACAAGGCCACGCAGCTCGCGCTCGATCGTCCGGTGGCGGTCAAGGTGCTCCGCGCCAAATGGGCCGACGACGCAGAAATCGTCGACCGCTTTCACGCCGAGGCCGTCGCGGCCGCCAAGCTGAGCCATCCGAACATCGTGGCGATCATCGACTATGGCTGCGCCGGCGGGATGTTCTACATCGTGATGGAGTACCTGCGCGGACGGCCGCTCGGCTACATCACCCGGCACCACTCCCCGCTGCCACTGGACCGCGCGCTGTCGTTGTTCGATCACATCCTGGCCGGGCTGGCGGCGGCCCACGCCGAAGGCATCATCCACGCGGATGTCAAAACGGACAACGTCGTGGTGGTGTCGACGTTGGGACACGAGACCGTAAAGCTCGTCGACTTCGGTCTCGCCAAATTCGTTCGTCGCCACACGATGCAGCCCAAGCGACCCAATCGTATCTCGGGCACGCCCGAGTACATCGCACCAGAAGTCGTCTGCGGCCGCGCCCACACCGAGGCCGCCGACATCTACTCGGCTGGCGTGGTGCTGTACGAGCTGTTGACCGGAACCACGCCGTTTGCCGGGGACACAACGATGGAAATCCTGCACCGCCACGTAAACGACGAGCCCGAGCTGCCATCGGCGCGCAGACCAGACGGGGCGATCTCGCCGGCTCTGGACGAGCTTGTGCTGCGTGCACTGGCCAAACACCCGAGTCAGCGCTTCCTCACTGCCGACTCGTTCCGCGGCGCGATCAACCGAACGCGGGGAGCCGGCCACCAGTGGGAGGACGAGGATCCACCGCACGGCATGACGGTGCGCCGGCAACGCATTGGCGAGGCGATCGCGCACGGCGATGCCAACAAGATCTGCAGCCGCTATTTGGGGCTGGCACAAGCCTTCGTCCGCATTGGTCGCCACGACATCGCCGTCAAGGAGCTGACCGAAGCAGTCGATGTCGTCACGGGCGGCGAAGGCCCGCACAGCCACCGCGGTCCCCGCTTGCTGTGGCGCGTCCTGCTCGAGCTTTCACGCGCGCACCTGAATAGCGGGGACTGGTACCATGCGTTCAGCATGGCCTGGTACGCGCACCAACAAGCGACGCGGCGCGGCTCGGCCGATGCGCGCCGTCGTACCGGCGAGCTCATCGAAAAACTACGCCCCCTCGAGCCGCCGGTATTCAGGCAACACCGAGGGTGAACACACGAGAATTGTCCGCAGACTGCGAAGCATTTCGCAGGGCGCTGCACGCGCAGATAGTTCATGGCCAGCGCAGGGGCGTGTAGCAAATGCGCAGCGGCGCGATGCATCCACGCGCCGACATTTCCACAGATGTGGCACGGCGTTCGCAATGAGACGACGCATGGCACTGCTCGTCGAAGAGATCATGAATCGTGAGCTATTCAGCGCGCGGCCGACAGACGGCGTGGCGGAGCTCATCACCTACTTCACGGCGCTCGGCATCGGCGCCAGCCCGGTGCAGGATGCGTACGGCAGGCTGCAAGGCATGGTGTCGTTGCGCGACCTGATCAGAGCGGATCCGAACGACATGGTGGCCGATCACATGAGTCGGTCGCCAGTAACCATCGCGCCCGATACGACCATCGAGGAAGCAGCTCGGCTCCTGGCCAATACGGGGTATCACCGCTTACCAGTCGTGAACGCAGAGCAACGCGTGATCGGCATCGTGTCGTCGCTCGACCTGGTGCGCGCCCTGGTCGGGGAGCCCGTTCGCCACCCCGGTGCGTTCGCCCACTTCTCCGAAGACACCGGGCTGATGTGGAGCGACGACGTGCCGCTGCACGTCGATCGCGCGGAGGCCGCGCCCGAGACCGCCGGCATCCTCGCCCTGGTTCACGGTGGCGTCGGTAAACCGGAGCGGGTCGTCTGGGCCGAGCGTACCGACAACCTGCGCCGCCGCCTCATCGACATGCTCACCCGCCCCGCCCCGCAAGACTCCACCCTGGCCCACTGGCTCGAGCAAAAGCCACTGCGCTTCCGCTGGGCAGAGCTGAGCGACAAGAACGCCGGCGTCCGCGTCGTCGATCTACTCCAGCGCCGCGCCGGCTATCACAAACAGCCCCCGGCGATCTAGGCCCTTGTTGGGGACGCTTTTCGTATCTTTCGTATTCGCTACTATCTACCCCGAAATACGAAGAATACGAAAAGCGTCCCCAGTTAGAATTCGACGCCCTGGGCCAGGGGCAGCTCGTCGCCCCAGTTGAGGGTGCACGTCTGGCGGCGCATGTAGGCTTTCCATGCGTCCGAGCCGGCTTCGCGGCCGCCGCCGGTGTCTTTTTCGCCGCCGAACGCGCCGCCGATTTCGGCGCCGCTGGTGCCCAGGTTGATGTTGGCGATGCCGCAGTCCGAGCCCATGGCCGACAAAAAGCGTTCAGACGAGCGCATGCTCTCGGTGAACAACGCGCTCGACAGGCCCTGGCTCACCGCGTTGTTGGCGGCGATCGCCTCGTCCAGGTCGTCGACTTCGAAGATGTAGAGAATCGGCGCGAACGTCTCGGCCCACGCAATGGGAAAGTCGGCGTGGCTGGCAGCGCGGATGATGGTGGGCTCCACAAAGTAACCGTCGCGCTCGAGCACGTTGCCGCCGCACAGCAAGGTGCCACCCTGTTTGGTGGCAGCGGCGATGGCGGCGCGATACGCGTCGACCGCCCCGGCGGTGGCCAGTGGTCCCATGAGCACGTCGCCGACGAGCGGGTCGCCGATGTTGACGCTCTTGTAGGCGTGGACGAGCTGCTCGGTCAGGGTCTCGGCGACTCCGCGCTGGGCGAAGATCCGGCGCGTCGATGTGCAGCGCTGGCCGGCCGTGCCAACCGCGCCGAACGTGATGGCGCGAACCGCCAGCTCGAGGCGAGCATCGTCGAGCACGATGACCGCGTTGTTGCCGCCGAGCTCGAGGACCGACTTGCCCAGCCGACCGGCGACCGTGGCCGCGACCTTGCGGCCGACGGGGATCGAGCCGGTGAACGACACCAGCGGCACCCGCGCGTCTTCGCACAGCCAACGGCCGGCATCGGCGCCGCCAACGATCAGGTTGAACACACCGTTGGCGCCGTGCTCCTGCATGGCGCGGTTACACAGCTGCTGCACGGCGATGCTGCACAGCGGCGTGAGCGGCGACGGCTTCCACAGCACCACGTCGCCGCACACCGCCGCGATCGCGGCGTTCCACGACCACACCGCCATGGGAAAGTTGAACGCGGTGATCACGCCCACGGGCCCGAGCGGATGCCACTGCTCCATCATGCGGTGGCGCGGCCGCTCCGACGCGATGTTCAGGCCGTACAGCTGGCGGCTCAGCCCCACCGCAAAGTCGCAGATGTCGATCATCTCCTGGACCTCGCCGTGGCCTTCGGTTCGGATCTTACCCATCTCGAGCGAGATCAGATCGCCGAACGCCTCCTTGTGCTCGCGCAGAAGCTGGCCCAGACGGGCGACGAGCGCGCCTCGCTCGGGCGCCGGCCGCATGCTCCATTCGGAGAACCGCTCCCGGGATGCCGCGAGCACGGCGTCGTACTGCTCGCGGTCGCAGCCACGCACGCTGCGCAGGCCGTCGCCGCTGGCCGGATTGATCGACTCGATGTCGTCGCCGCTGGTGGTGAGCCAAACGCCGGTACAGCCGCCGGTGACGTTATCGTCGATGCCGAGCTTGTCGAAGAGTCTCGCGATTGTCTCTGCGCTCATGGCGCATCAGTATCACGAACCGCAATAGCTCGCGGCGAGCCCATCGATCAATTCCGTTGCGGTCACGGGGCTGGTCGCCGAAATCGTGGTTTGGGAAAGACCGTCGTGTACGTCGGGGCGTTGCTCTACCCAATCGGCTACCAGCACCATACAGCTGCACAGCTGGCCGGCCACCGCGTCGCTGCCCACGGGCTGGTAGTAGTCGCGGCGCAGCCCGGCGAGCTCGGACACACCGTTGATGATGGTGCCGAACAGCCACGCGTCACCGAAATCCGGGTAGCCGAAAAGATCGGCCGCCTCCAGCGTGGTGACCAGCGCGCGGCACTCCGAGTCGGCGATTTCGGCCGCGGCGGCGAGCTCCGCGTCGAGCAGCGTGCGCGCCGCCGTGACGAGCTTGTCGGCCTCGGTTCGCGCGGTGTCGTAATCGCCGCCGGCGGCGGCGGTGCGCCCGGCGGCCAGGGCGGTGACAAAGTCGGCGTCGGCTTTGCGCACGTTGACCAGATCGGTCAGCTGGTTCTCCGCCAGCGATTGAGCGTGGCTGAGCTGGTGCATGAACGCGGCGTCGCCGTCGAAGCCCGCGAGGATGTGGCCACCGTTAAGCACGCCCGCGTCACCGACCGGGTCGTAGAGACCGGCCGTGACGCCACTATCGTCGGGCAACGCACACACGATGTCCGGGTCGGTGGGCTGACGGTCGAGGTGTTCGGTCGCCCGCGCGCACAACTCGGGGAAGCGCAGCGTGCCCGCCTCGGTGCGCTCCTGGCACAGAATGGTGGCGAACGCATCGACCCGATCGCGCACGCAGTCCACCGGCATGACGCCCTCGGCACAGCCCGGGAAATCGCTCAGCGGTTGCGACCAATCCAGGGCAATGGTTTGTGGCGTGTGGGTGTTGCCAGCCGCGGACGACAGCTCGGCGCCATCGAAATACGGCACCAGCTCGAGCTGGTAGCCGCTCACCCGCGTGCGCTCGTCCATGCGCTGGCCAAGGCCGCGGCTCAGATCGATGGTCTCGGCGGTGTCGAACAGCTTGTTCAGATCCGCGACCGTGGTGCCGGTGGTGTCCGCGGCCACGCCAGACAGCGCCGTGCGGCGCGCTTCGATCCGCGCACCGTCAGCGGTCGAGTCGATGGCGAGCTCGCCGATGACCCGGTCCGAGACGATGACCACGACGCCGCGCCGGCTCGCCTCGTCGACCCAGCCAACCCCGTCGACGACCACACCGGTGTCGTCGGTCAAGCGCACGCTGTAGGCGATCGGTTGGTCGTCTGCCATCAGCGGCCAGTCGAAGCCATCGTTGACGCGGATGCGCATCAGCGGTTGGCCCGTGTGTTGCGCCGCGACCAGGCGTACCGACCAGCGATTGTTGGCCACGCCGTAATCCTTGTCGTCGCCACCACACGCCCCCCACGCGAGCGCTGCCGCCAAAACCAATACCGTGAAACGATCGTTTGTCACTGTGCTACCTATCCGTGCTACCCAGCTCCGGCGACACCTCCTATAACGCGACGCTGCGTGACTTTGCGACCACTTTCTAGGTAGATTGCCGAGCAATGAAGCGCGCGGTGATTCTGGGCAGCGGCATGATCGGCTCGGCGATGGCGATCGATCTTGCCAGAGAGGAAGATTTCGATGTCACGGTAGCGGACGTGAGCCAGCGGGCGCTCGCGGCCCTTGCCGGCAGCGCGGGCATTCGCACCGTCGAGGCGGACATGAGCGACCCGGACGCGCTCGCCGGCGCCGTGGATGGAGCCGACGTGGTCGTCGCCGCGCTGCCCAGCCGCATGGGGTTTTCCAGCCTGCGCGCCATCATCGAGGCCGGCCGCCACGTGGTGGACATCAGCTTCATGATCGAAGACCCGATGGAGCTGACCGAGCTGGCCCAACAGCGCGAGGTCATCGCGGTTACCGACTGCGGCATCGCTCCGGGCATCAGCAACATGCTGGCGGGGTACGCCTACAGCCAGCTGGACGAGGCCGCGTCCCTCGAGATCTATGTCGGCGGCCTGCCGGTCGAGCGGCGCTGGCCGTACGAGTACAAGGTGCCGTTCGCGCCGAGCGATCTGATCGAGGAGTTCGTGCGGCCGGCGCGCCTGGTGGTCAATGGCGAGATTGTCGTGCGCGAAGCCCTCAGCGAGCCGGAGCTGATCGACGTGCCGGGGCTGGGCTCGCTGGAGGCGTTCAACACCGACGGCCTGCGCAGCCTGACCACCACCCTGGCCATTCCCAACATGATCGAAAAGACCGTGCGCTATCCGGGTCACATCGAGCTGATGCGCGTGCTGCGCGCCAGCGGGTTCTTCTCCGCCGAGCCGATCGACGCCGGCGGCGTGCAGGTCAGCCCGCGCGACGTGACCGCGGCGCTGCTGTTTCCCCGGTGGACCTACGAGCCCGGCGAGGCGGACCTGTCGGTGTTGCGTGTCATCGCCCGCGGCCGCCGCGGCGGCAAGCCGACCGAGCTGCGCTGGGATCTGCTCGACTACCACGATGCGGCGAGCGACACGCGCAGTATGTCGCGGATGACCGGCTACCCGGCCACGGCGGTGGCCAGGATGATCGCGCGCGGCGAGTTTCCCCTCGGACCGGGCGTGTGGCCGCCGGAGCTGCCGGGCCAACAACCGGGCTTCGTCGATGCCGTACTGGGCCAACTGGCGGCGCGCGGCGTCCATTGCGCGGCGACGATCGGCTGATGACCGACGTCGACGCACGCTTCGTCGCAGCGGTGCGCGCGATGACCGGCGATGTGCCGGCGCCCGCCGCGCTGCCGCCCACGGCGGCCGACATGTTCGATGCTCAGATGCTCAGTCGCCACCTGGATCTCGCGGCGCGAGCCCTGCGCGCCAACGAGCGCGGCTACTACACCATCGGCTCGTCGGGCCACGAGGGCAACGCCGCCGTGGCCGACTGCACGCGGCCGACCGATCCGGCGTTCCTGCACTACCGCTCCGGCGCGTTCTTCGTCCGCCGCGCCCAACAGCACGGCGGCGTCGATGTCGTGCGCGATGTGCTGCTGGGCATGGTGGCGTCGCGGGACGAACCCATCGCCGGCGGCCGCCACAAGGTGTTCGGCAGCGCCGTTTTGGCGATACCGCCCCAGACCTCGACCATCGCGTCCCAGCTGCCCAAGGCGGTCGGCGCCGCGTTCTTTCTGGCCCACGCGCGGCGCTCCGCGGCCATTGCGCCGCCCTACCCCGCTGACGCCATCGTGATTTGCAGCTTCGGCGACGCGTCCGCCAACCACTCCACCGCCGCCGGCGCCATCAACGCCACCTGCCGCATTGCCCACCAGCGCGTGCCGATACCGATCTTGTTCGTATGCGAGGACAACGGCCTGGGCATCAGCGTACGCACGCCGCCGGGCTGGATCGAAGCCGCGTACGGCGCCCGACCGGGCCTGCGTTATGTTTGCGCCGACGGCTGCGATGTGGCGGCGACGTGGGCGGCGGCAAAAGCGGCGGTCACCACCGTGCGGCAGCAGCGGCGACCGGTGTTTTTGCACCTGCGCTGCGTGCGCCTGGGCGGCCACGCCGGCTCGGACGTGGAAATGGTCTACCGCAGCCGCGCAGAGATCGCGGCGGCACAGGCCGCCGACCCGCTGATCGCCACGGCGCGCCTGCTCATCGGCGCCGGGGTACGCACGCCCGAACAGATCCTCGAGCGCTACGAACAGCTGCGCGCCCGGGTACGAAAACAGGCGGACCTGGCGGCACGGGCGCCGCGGTTGCGCGACGCCGCCGATGTGATGGCGCCCCTGGCGCCCCGGGATGCCGGCGCCATCGCCGCCGAAGTTCGGCGGCGCCCCGACGACGCCGCGCGCGGCGAATTCTGGCAACAGCGCCTGCCCGAGCACGAAGGTCCACTGCCACTATCGGCGCACATCAACCGCGCCCTCGGCGATTTGTGCGTGCAGCGGCCCGAGCTGGTCGTGTTCGGCGAAGACGTGGCGCGCAAGGGCGGGGTCTACGGCGTCACCCGCGGCTTGCAGGCGCGCGCTGGCCGCGCCCGGGTGTTCGACACCATCCTGGACGAGCAAACCATCCTGGGCATGGCCATCGGCGCCGCACATCTGGGCTTTGTGCCGGTGCCCGAGATCCAGTACCTGGCGTACCTGCACAACGCCATCGATCAGTTGCGCGGCGAAGCGGCCACCCTGCAGTTTTTCTCGCAGGACCAGTTTCGCAATCCCATGGTGGTGCGCATCGCGGCCTACGCCTACCAAAAGGGCTTCGGCGGCCACTTTCACAACGACAACTCCATCGCCGCGCTGCGCGACATTCCCGGCGTGATGATCGCGTCGCCGAGCACCGGAGCCGACGCCGCCGCCATGCTGCGCAGCTGTGTCGCCGCCGCCGCGACCTGCGGCAGCGTGTGCGTGTTCCTCGAGCCCATCGCGCTGTACAACACCCGCGACTTGTTCGAGGACGGCGATGGGCTGTACCAGTCCGACTACGATCCGGACGCGGCGCACGTGCCCATCGGCGCCGGCCGGGTCTACGGCGACGGCGGGGACTTGTTGATCGTGTCGTTTGCCAACGGCGCCCGCATGAGTCGGCGCGTGGCCCGGCGGCTCGAGCGCGACCACGACATCGCCGCCCGCGTGCTCGACGTGCGCTGGTTGGCACCGTTGCCGGCGGCGGAGCTGTTGGCCCACGCCGAGGCCACCGGCCGCGTGCTCGTCGCCGACGAGACCCGCCACAGCGGTGGCGTGGCCGAAGCGATCATCGCCGAGCTGATCGACGGCGGCTACACCGGGGCAATTCGCCGGGTGAGCTCCAAAGATAGCTTCATCCCCCTGGGCCCGGCCGCCGACCACGTGCTGCTGGGCGAAGCCGACATCGAGCGCGCCGCCCTCGCCCTGGTCGGCTGAGGCCCAGCGACGCCAGGAACGACTACAGGCCGAACGCCCGCTCGACAAACCAGATCAGGCCGAACAGACCGACCGCCACCGAGCCGGCCGGAATCACATAGCTCCGGTAGCGCTCGGGGCCCACCTTGTAGGCCGCCAGGGCAAACAGGGGCAGCACCGCCAGGACGATGCAGAGCTGGCCGAGCTCGACGCCCACGTTGAACAGCAGTAGCGGGAACACGATTTGATGGGGCGGCAGCAGCCCCGACAACGCCGACGCGAACCCCATGCCGTGGAGCAAGCCGAAGCAGAACGTGATCACCGGCCGCCAGTGGGTGTACGGGTAGATGATGTTCTCGACGGCGACGTAGACGATCGACACGGCGATCATGCTCTCGACGAACCGGCTCGGCAGGGTGAACCAGCCCAGGGCCGCGGCGATCAACGTGCACGAGTGGGCAATGGTAAACGACGACACGACCAGCCCGGTGTAGCGCGCGCACTCGCGCAGGTGGCGCAGATACAGCTCGCCGCTTTGCCGGCGGCCGAGCAGCACCACGAACAAAAGCCCCAGCAAAAAGAACACATGGTCGATGCCGTAGGCGATGTGCTCCATGCCGAAGCGGATGAACAACAGCCAGTTGGTGTCGTTCCAGTGATACGGCGCCCCGCCGCGTTTGAACAGGTACGGATCGAGGCGGTGGTTGCCTTCGCGCGGCGACAGCACGCTGGTGTGGGCGTCGTCGATATCGTAGAACAACCGGTAGTCGATGGTCAGGTCGAGGATCTTGGCGCCGCAATCGATTTCCCACACCATCTTGGCGATCGCTTCGCGCGCATCCAGGTTCTTGTGGGACTCGAGCGTCGCGGTGCAGTCGCGATTGGTCGTGACGCGAATGCGATCGGTGAGCAGGGCAAAAACGTTCTCGGGGGTGATCTTGGCGAGCGAGGCATCGCCCCCTGCCCAGCGCTTGAGCTCTTCGTGCAGATCCTTGGTATCGAACGTAATCTCGTAGGTCAGCTTGGTGCGGTCGGGGCTCAAGGTAACGATGGACCGCGACACGGAGGTTTGATGCGCCGCGGCGTCGTTGGCGCGGCCGACCAGCAGAACCAGGCAGGTAGCCGCTACACACACACGGGTCGCGTCCCGAATCGACACGTTGAGTGTTTACCCCGAATCGGGCGCTTGTTGTATTGTCCGCGGCAATGCAAAACGGAGCAGTAGCAGTGATCATGGCCGCGGGCCTGGGCACGCGGATGGAGAGTGACACGGCCAAGGTGCTGCACACGGTGGCCGGCCGGCCGCTCATCGTGTGGGCGGTGCAGGTGGCCCGAGATGCCGGAGTCGGCCGTGTTATCGCGATCTTAGGCCACCAGCACGAGGCGGTAAAGCAAGTGCTGGACGACCGTTTCGGCGAGAACAGCGTGGATATCGTGCTGCAGCAGGAACAAAAAGGCACCGGTCACGCCGTGATGTGCGCCCTGCCCGCTTTGGAGGCCGAGCCCGACGAGCGCACCGTGGTCATCTTGAGCGGCGACGCACCGCTGCTACGCACCGAGCGCATCGCTCAGCTTATCGACGCCGCCGATTGCGAAGCGGGCATGGCGTTGCTGTCCTCGTGTCCCGAGGACACGCCGGCGTACGGCCGGTTGGTGCGCGACGACACTGGCAAGCTGTTGCGCATCGTCGAACATCAGGACTGCGACGACGACCAGCGCGGCATCAAGGAGGTCAACGCCGGCTTTTACGCCGTGAGGTTGGGCAACCTGCGCGCCGACATCTCGACCCTGACCAGCGACAACGCCCAGGGCGAGCTGTACCTCACGGACCTGGCGGCCCGCGCGGCCGAGCGCGGCGGCGCCGCCGTGAGCGACGCGCCGTTTTCCGAGATCACCGGCATCAACGATCGCGCCCAGCTGGCGCTGGCCGAGGCCGAAGCGCGCCGGCGCATCAACACCGCCGTGTTGCGCGCGGGCGTCACCATGGTCGCGCCCGAACAGGTCTTTATCGACGCCGACGCCGGCCCCATCGGCCGCGACGTGTGGCTCGGCCCGCAGGTACACATCCGCGGCAAGACCGAAATTGGCGACGGCGCCCGCATCGATGCCGGTTGCGTGCTCACCGACGTGACCGTTGCCGACGGCGCCTACCTCAAACCATACAGCGTGCTCACCGAGGCAAAGATCGGCGTCAACGCCCAGATCGGCCCGTTCAGCCACTGCCGCCCCGGCACCCGCGTGGACGAAGGCGCCAAGCTCGGCAACTTCGTCGAAACCAAAAAGGCCCACCTGATGGCAGGCGCCAAAGCCAACCACCTGGCGTACCTGGGCGACGCCTCCATCGGCGCCAAGGCCAACGTCGGCGCCGGCACCATCACGTGCAACTACGACGGCTTCAACAAGCACAAGACCACCATCGAGGCAGGAGCGTTCATCGGCTCGGACAGCCAGCTGGTTGCACCGGTCACCGTCGGCCGCGACGCCTACGTCGGCTCGGGCACGACGGTGACCAAAGACGTGCCGCGCAACGCGCTGGCCCTGTCGCGGGTGAGGCAAGTCAACAAAGACGGCTGGGCCGAGCGCTTCCGCGAAGCCCAGCGCAAGCGCCTGGCCAGAAACGGCGACAAATAACGTGGCCAGCAACACTCGAGCGATCGCGGGCGAGACCCTGGTGGTCGCCGACTGCGCGGACAACAGCCGGCGTTGGTGTTCATCCACGGCAACTCGCTGAGCGCACAGACCTGGGCGCGCCAGCTCGCGGCCGACGAGTTGTCTGCGTACCGCCGCGTCGCGTTCGATTTGCCCGGCCACAGCAACTCGCCACCGTCGCCGCGGCCGCAGCACACGTACAGCGTGCCGGGCTTCGGATCGGCACGGGCACACTCGTGATTGGCCTGGGCGTCTACGCGCTGTTCCCCGAGTAGCTGCGCTCACGGAAACGTCGCGAGCGTGGCGCGGTCGACGAGCTTGATGGTGCCGTCGGCGTGCGCAACCCACAGATGCTTACCGTCGCCGGCGAACAAAACGTCCTGTTTGAGCCGCTTGGCGTTCAGCGTCTTGATCTCGTAGCGTTCGCGCAGCGTCAATAGATCCGCGGTGCGCACGATGTCGCCGCCAATGACGATGTACTTGCCGTCGGCCGAAATGTCGAGATGCCGGGCGCGCCATCCCGGGAACGTCTTCAGGCGACCGTTGACCAGCCACTTCTTCTTGGCCACGTCGTAGACGCTGATGCCGCTGTGCCAGCCGGTGATGACGTACCTGCCATCGGGAGTGAACCGGGCCGACAGAATGACCTTTTGGTAGGCGCTGAGCGGATGGTGAACCAGGCTGCCATCGACGCCGCTGCGCATGCCGAGGCCGTTGCCGGCGACCGCCAGCAGCTTGCCGTCGGGGGAGAACGCGAGCGCCTCGGGGCGGACGCCGTGGTTGACATTGAACGCGGCGAACATCACCTGCGGTGGCTTGAAGAAATGCAGATGGCGGTTGTCGCAACCGTCCACGAACAGCCCCAGCGACGAAATGGCCGCGGCGCGACAGCCCTGGGCCGGAGGCTGCACCACGGTCGACGTGAGTTTGCCCAGGTGTGTGACGCCGGCATCGCGCGCCGGGTCGAGGGGAGCGGCCAGGGCTAGCGCCGTGTGCGCCCGAGCTTTGAGCTTTTCTCCCGTCCACACCACGAGCGCGTGCGGACCACTGGACACCGCAATGGCGACGCGGTTGGCGTCACCGATGTTGCGACCGTTGGCCAACCCACGCAACCAGCCTGTCGACGTGTCCCACACGGCCACCCGGGTCTTGCCCGTAGCCGCGAGCAGCGTGAAGTCGTCGCTGTGCGACCACGCCACGATGGGCTCGCCGAGGGTGAACTGCGCGTGGCGAATCATCGGCTTGGGTTGCGGCTTTGGCTTCGCAACCGGCGGCGGCGGTTCCTGTTTGGCCTTCGCGCCGTCGAGTTTGCCGGCCGGAGGAGTGCCCAGACTCGGTTCGGTCGCGGGCGGCGGCGAGGTACACGCGGTGAAGGCAATGGTCAACAACCCCGTTGCTAGGCGAATGGTCACCCGCTGAGCATACCTGACTCGTCACCAAACGCGGGAGGGAGTTACCCCGATATCGACGGGCAGCGTCGTCACCTATAACGTCTCCTCATGGTCTCTACCCAATCACGGGCACATTGTGATGGTGTCGTTTCACGGCGGCGCCGAGGGCAGGCGGGCCCAGCGGATGCCAAAGCACAAGGAAGTCTTTTCGGCGAGTCCCGGGGCGCGGTGCGCGCGTTTGCCCATGCGGCGGTGGACGCCGGCTCGGACCTGGTGGTCGGCCACGGCCCGCACGTGCTGCGCGGCATGGAAATCTACAGGGGTTGGTTGATCGCGTATTCGCTGGGCACGTTTGCCAACCACCGCGGCATCAACGTGCGCGGCCTCCTGGGCCGGACCATGATTCTGCAGGTGAGCCTCGACAAAGACGGCACGTTTGCCGGCGGCAGGGTCATTCCCGCACGCCAGCGGTTCCCGGGCGGGCCGCGCCTCGATCCGAGCAAGACGACCCTGCGCCGATTGCGCCGGTTGTCGCGGCTGGATTTCGGCAACCGCGCGCCGAAGATATCGAACACGGGCGTGATTTCGATCCGCTGAGCACTTCGGGTGCGTACCCGCGACGCGTGCTAAGCTGTCGCGTCGTGGCGACAGCGCTGGCAGCTCGGTTCGTGGAAGCGGTGGACGAGGCGCTGCGGCCGCAGTTTGCCGCCATCGACGATCTGGAACAGCCGCTACAAGCGGCGCTGGCGAGCGCGCACGCGGCGTGGCCGGACGTGGCCATCGACGACGAGGCGTTCGTGGCGCATCTGGCCGCGCGGGTGCCCGAGCCGGCGGATGCGACAGCGGCCCTCGGCGGCCTGCGCGTCGACGATTTGTACCTGGCGTGCGGCTGCGCCCTCGGGCTGCCGGCCGCAATCGCCGCGTTCGATCGCACGTTCGCGGCGGACCTGGACGCGGCGGCGCGCCGGTTTCGCTCCGAAGCCGGCGACGATATTGCTCAGCAGGTGCGTGAAAAGCTGCTGGTCGGCCCGTCCGCCAAGATCGCCGACTACGCGGGCCTGGGGTTTCTGCAAAACTGGGTGCGCATCACCACGGCGCGGGCGTTTGTGGACGCGACCCGGCGGCGGCGCAACGACCGGACGGTCTCCGACAGCGACGCGCTGATGGCCGTGGCCGATCCGGACGATGACGTGGAGTTGGCGTACCTCAAGCGCCACTACCGCGCCGAGTTCAAGACCGCGTTTGCCGAGGCCACCGAATCGTTGACGAGCCAGCAGCGCAACGTGTTGCGCCAGCATCTGCTCGCCGGCTTGACCATCGATCAGATCGGTGCGCTGTACGGAGTGCACCGGGCAACGGCGGCCCGGCGGGTTGCCGCCGCGCGCGAGGCTCTGTTGTCGGCGACGCGGCGCAAGCTGGGCGCGCGCCTGCGCGTGGACCGCTCGGAGTTGGCCAGCATCATGCGGTTGATCCAGAGTCAGCTCGACGTGAGCTTCGTGCGCTTGTTGCAGAGTCGGAGCCGTGGCTGAGCTGGCGCATCTAGACGACGCGCGCATCGCGCGGTTGATGGCCGGTGAGCTGAGCGCCGACGAGCTGCAGACCCTCGAAGACCACGTCGACGAGTGCCCGGCGTGCAGCGAGCTTTTGGTTCGGGTCGCGCAGCAGGTGACGCCCGCGTCGGCGGCCGACACGGACAAACACACGGTGGGCCGCTACGAGCTTGCGCACCAACTCGGCGCCGGCGGCATGGGCGTGGTCTACGCCGCGTTCGATCCCAACCTGCGCCGCGACGTGGCGCTCAAGCTGGTCAAGCCCAACAGCGGCGACGCCGACGCCGACGAACAGCGCAAACAACGGCTGTTGCGCGAAGCCCACGCCCTGGCCGCCCTGTCGCATCCGAACATCGTCACGGTGTTCGACGCGGGGGTGGTGGACGATCAGCTGTTCATCGCCACCGAGCTGATCAAAGGCCGCACGGTGACCCAGTGGGTGGCGGACGAGGCACCCGGGCTCGAGGACATCGTCGACGTCTACCGCCAGGTGGGCGCCGCTCTGTCCGCGGCCCACGCCGCGGGCATCGTGCACCGGGACGTCAAGCCCGACAACATTCTCATCGGCGA
>Ga0114931_10005283_pt1 | contig 15958 bp, 13 predicted proteins | sample 2SBtaG_FD_89579 | JGI IMG/M metagenome (GOLD analysis project Ga0114931, IMG submission 89579) | Deep subsurface microbial communities from Kolumbo volcano to uncover new lineages of life (NeLLi) - 2SBTROV14_V59a metaG | ecosystem: Environmental > Aquatic > Marine > Volcanic | place: Kolumbo...
CCCCGCAGGCCGAATTTGCTGGCGGAATAACTACTGAAACAGGCAAAGCCGATGGCACCGAAGACGGAGCCGATATTGACAATCCGCCCGCTGCCCTGCGCCAGCAGGGAGGGCAGCACCTGCCTGGTCAGGGCGATGGGGGCCAGCAGATTGGTCTGGATGATGCGCTCGGTCACGGCCTCATCCTCATCGGCAAACAGGGCATAACTGGAAAGTCCGGCATTGTTGATCAGCACATCGACACCACCCAGCAGGTGTTCGGCCTCGGCGACCACCTCCCGACGACCTTCCGGGGTGGCAATGTCCGCCTCGACCACATGACTGCCGGAGGCGCTGACAGCTTCCTTGAGTTCATCCAGCGCAGCCCGCTTGCGCCCCACCAGCAGCAGCCGGGCACCGCTGTCCGCCAACCTCAGCGCCAGCGCACGACCGATGCCGCTGGTGGCCCCCGTCAAAATGATCCGACTATCCTGCAACTTCATTGGACACCTCCGTATTTGATTCCAGTGGCAGTGAACGGAAGACATCGCCATAGAGCCGGTACATGACCCGCGCGCAGTGAGTGATTGCCTCACGATCCCGATCATTCTCGATGCGGTTCATCAAGCCTTCAAAAAATTCCACATGCCCGATATCCAGGGATCCATGGGAGCGCAGATAACTGAAGGCCTCTCCAGGCAAACCAAAATGCTGCTGCAGCGCCTCGGCCGCCCGGGTGGCGACCTGGATACTGGTGCCTTCCAGCTCCTGCACCATGCCAAAAAAACCGACCGGATTGCGGCGCTGGATGGTGTCATAGGCATAGGCCACCATCAATTCCGTCGCCAACAGAGGGCTTCCCTCACGCACGGCATCGGCATCGGCGCCACAGGCGCGAATATCGTTGAGGATCCATTCCTGGTGCCCCAGTTCCTCACCAATGTATTCCGCCACTGCGGTACGCAACCATTCCAGCCGGGCGGGCAGGGCCGCACCACAGGCCATCAGTAGCGGCACCGTATGCTTCACATGATGATAGGCCTGACCGAGAAAGGCCACATAACTGTCCAGGGGCAGCACCCCGGCGGCCCCCGCCCTGATAAAAGGGATATCCAGCAGCACCGCGCGTTCCCCGGCGGTCGCCTGCTGAAGTTGCTGAAAAAAACTCATACGAGTCCCTCCTTGTTGCACACCTGTTGACGATCCCGGTACAAGGCTTCGCATCGTGGTGCGTAGATTTCCCTGATGACAGAACGGCGCAACCGCCCTGTCGCCGTCAACTGGCCATTGGCCACTTGAAATGCTTCCACTGCCGGCACCCAGCCCCCTATCCGGGCATAGTCCGGCAACACTCGGTTGGCGGCAGCGATGGCCGCATCCACCAGGGCCCGGTCGGCGCCCGGCGTCCTGACCACTACCGCCACATTCCAGGGCCGGCCTTCACCGAAAACCGCCGCCTGATGAACACCGGGCTGCAGTACCAGCTCCCGCTCCACCCATTCGGGCGCCACATTGCGGCCAAAGGCGGTGATAAAGATGTTCTTCTTGCGACCCGTGATATGCAGATAGCCCTCGTCATCGAGAAAACCCAGATCACCCGTGGGCCAGGGATCGACAGCCTGCTCTTCTCTGGCACCCAGATAGCCTTGAAAGCAGGCGCCACTCACCAGGATTTCACCATCGGCGGCGAAGTCCAGACGCACATGGGGCAGCGGTTTACTCACCGTCCCTGGCCGGTCAGCCGCAGGCGTATTCACTGCCACCACGGAGGCGCATTCCGACAAGCCATAGCCCTCATAGACCGGCAAGCCCAGCCCGGTGGCCCGTGTCAACAGACCAGGGGCCACCGGGGCCCCGCCTACCGCTAGGAAACGCAGGCCGGCAGCTTGCCCCGAGGCACCGTCTTCTTCCAGAGCTTCCACCATGTCCTGCAGCATCTGTGGCAACAGGATTGCCCGGGTGGCACGGGAGGACTCCAGTACACACAGCAGGCGCTGGATGTCCACACCGGCACCGCCCTGAAGCCCCACTTCTGCCATGGGCCGCAGACAGATACCGGCACCAGCCAGCAGGGGGACATAGAGCCCGGCGATATTCTCCAGCAAGGTCGCCAGGGGCAACAGGCAGAGATGGCGGTCGGTCTCACTGATGGCTGTGCGGGTACGCAGGGATTCCGCCACGAGGCACATGGCCTCGCCGCTCAAACAGACCCCTTTAGGGCTTCCGGTGGTGCCGGAAGTGTAGCTCAGTTTGGCGGTCGTGGCCGGAAGCCCCGGCACCGCTTCAACCGACAGTTCGAATTGCTGCCAGGTGAGGCCGCAGATTTCCAGCGACCGTCGGTGGCGCGGTGTCAGACTACCCGGGCATGCGGCCTGATCAGTAAACAGGGTGGTGATACCGGCATCCTGCACAGTATGGGCCCGTTGTGCGGCGGAGAAAAATGCCGGGATGGGCACCAAAGTGAGGCCGGCAGAGGCTGCTGCCAGATCCATCACCAACCAGGCAGGGCTATTATCCGCCAGCAGACCGATGACTCGTTGGCCACCACGACTGAGGTATGCCGCCAGAGCGCCTACCTCACGCCACAGCTCCTGATATGTCAGACTGCTGCCAGCACCCTGTACAGCCAGCGCAGAAGGTCGTTCCCGGGCATGATTTTGTATGGCAGTGAGGAGGGTATGCATTCGGCAGGCGTCCATGTCAAAGTCGCCGCCAGCCTGGCGGCAGGAAATCGATCACCCCTGGTCAGGGCGGTGCGGGGGCATCACAAGTACGCGCTCAGCGGCTGGATGGCGCCCATCCCTGACCGATGCAGTAGTGGCAGCACTTTCATAATAGGCCATGAGCGCCTGAAAGGCCTGCTTCACATTGACCGCCATGACCTGGGGGTGACTGTCGTAGTAGCTCCCCCAGTCCAGCGCCGCCTCACCAAGCCGTGCCCCATTGGCAGGACACAGATGAAACAGCTTAAATCCCAGCTTTTTGAAGGTATTGCGCAGAAACGGTGCAATGGTAAACAAGGCCCATTCAGCCCCGTGGCGGTACAAATGGATCGTCAGCGCCCGAAACAAACAACGCGCCCGCCCGGGATGCCTTGAGGCCAGATTGCCCACCTCGACAATACCTTCTCTTGCAACAGGACCGCCGCAAACCGCTGCCAGGCGACATTCTACCGGCTCATCCAGGTAAACCTCCAGAAACAGCCGCTCAGCCAGGGCATCCCGCAAACCCAGGGCAGCGAGAATATCACCTTTTGCCGAATGCAGTGCCAACAGGCGGGGTTTGAAATGGAGCAACCGTGCCGAATAATTTTTTTCAAATACTTCAGCAATATAGCGCTCTATATGATGCCTTCCAGGATCGTTAAGCCCATAGATTTCCAGTGGCACAGCCGTAGACAAGGGCGAGGAAAGCTCGGCTTCCAGCCAGGCAGCAAGCTGCGCGGTGTCGATGGGACATTTGCCAATATCCCGCTTTTTATAGACATGCTTCATCAACTGGCCTCGGCCCTCTTGCTTACACCAATTATAGAGTCATATGAATGGTAACTATAAGGCAGCTTTCTTAAAGTTATATTAACAAAGTCAACGCGCCCCACGAAGGTTCCAGGCTGCATCAAATTGCCGCGATACCATGACGCCGTTAGTGACAACTGTGGAAGCGATTTGTTATCATAGTAACGCTAGGTACCTGTATTTCCTTCAATCGCATACATAATCCACGCCGACCCACCCATAGCGCGCGCAGTAATGTGAGACACTAGCTGTCATTCTCAGTTCAATGGAGATGCACAATCTATCAATAATGATGAACAAGTTTGCCCCAAAAGCCGCCTATCTGTTGCTACTGCTCATGCTCATGATGCTCGGCGGCTGTCCCCTGGATATCAACAAATAACATGGGCAGGCCCCGCCGATACCCACCGGGCTGAGGGGACTGGGACTGGACGGTGCGACGCAGATCAACTGGGACGCACCAGCGATTAATGTCACCCATGACCTCTACTGGTCCACCAACGGTGAACCGGAGCAGGTTATCAGAGGCATCACCTTCAACCCGGACCGCGGCACGCCGCCGGTTTTTTTTCACCAGAACCTGACCAATGGCCAGCAATATACCTATCGGCTGTCCGCACGCAATACGGTCGGCAGCAGCCCGCTCACGGCACCGATCACTGTCACTCCGGTAACCTTCGTTTGGGTGGAACAGTGGGCAGGTAACGTTCGCCAGGGAAACTTTCCCCTATGCCGAACCGATGGTACGCCAAACCAGTGCATCCTCACCACCACCACCAACAACTGGGTCACCAGCAGACAGTTTGAAGGCACTAACATTAATGCAGTGCTGGATGAACCCTTGACCTACATCAAACTGGCGAAAAACTTCACCATGACGGCGAATGGCCAAACGTTCACCATGCTGGATAAAACGGGCATCAATATGACAGTGGAAAATCTCCAGCCCTCTACCGTGGAGCTCAATAACCAGAATATTCCGGTGACTGCTCATACCGAGCTGTTTATCCGCACCCATGAGGCAATCCTGACGGATACCCTGGAGTACAGTTTTCTGGAACTCAGCCCGGCCAACTTCGTTGCCGGCGATTCCTGCCTGGGCAAAAAATTGCTCTACGTGCTGGCAACCGCCAGCGACCAGGCCATCCCCAACATTCCGCCGGACAACAGCGTAAAAATTATCAAGATCGACAAGATAGGCCTTTTCTTCCGCAGAAACATACTGCCGGACCTCGACAACTGCACCGACTCGGCCTACGCCATTGGCAGCATCAAGCTGGGCATCGGTGGTATCCAGAGCGACAATAACTGGGCACGCTGGGACGTGATCGGCATTCTCGGGCCACCGTTGCCTTAGCCCTGCCTTCCCGCCATTCCCCTTGCCTTGACCTTGCAGAACTTTGGGTTTAGGGTGCTGACCTTAAGCGCGTGGCTGTACAGGAGCTTGATGTGACCCGGGAAAAAATGGATGCCGCCTTGTATCACGCCATTCGAGATAAAAGCCTGCAGCTTCATTATCAGCCCATTGTTTCACTGCACAGTGGCTCCATCACCGGTTTTGAAGTACTGGCCCGCTGGCACTGCCAGAATGAGGACATCCCACCCGGCCGGTTCATTCCCATTGCGGAGCAAAGCGGACTGATTTTCCCCGTGGGAGAATACATTCTGGAAACGGCCTGCCGGCAGTTACGGCAATGGCAGGCGGAGGGACTGGCCTCGCGACAGCATTTCATTAGCGTCAACCTCTCCGACAGGCAACTGAGCCAGGACGGCTTTGTGCACTGCATCAGCCGGATTCTGCAGCACAACACCCTGGCTGGCGACAATCTCCATCTGGAGATCACCGCGAGCACAGCGTTCCAGAACCATACAGCCATTGCCACCAACCTTCGCCTGCTGAAACAACAGGGCATCGTCTGCGCCATCGATAATTTTCGCAGCGATGCCGTCAATGCGGCTACCCTTCGACGCCTGTCCATAGATATGCTGAAAATCGATAGGCATCTGTTAACACCCGGACAAACGGAAGAAGATACCGCAGGCACCCGCATGCTGCAGACGATCATTGCGCTCGCCCACCACCTGGGCATTGCCGTCATCGCGGAAGGCGTGGAAGATGAACACCGGCTGCAGCAATTATTGAATACCGACTGTGAATATGCCCAGGGGTACTATTTCTCCCCACCGGTGGATGCCACCGCGGCCGGGCGCATACTTGCTGGCGATCCACAGTGGGAGCGCGTGCTTCACTGATCGCTATCTAATTGATATATTAACAATAATTCAGCCTCCGCCCGTTTTTTTATCTATGGTATAATATAAAAGATGCGCTGAGTTTTTCTACTGTCGCCACTCCGACCGAGGCCGGACAGAGGTGTTTGCGCGCTGAACACCCATAAGGCGAGTACAGTTAACGAAGTTCATCAAAACCAAAGACCTGGAGGCCGAATCAGGTCCGGCATGACGAATACATACAGAGCCTCCTGTTAAGTGTTGTCCGACGAAAACGGGGCGATGATCCTGACTGAAAATACCGCACAGTCCGATCAGTTTTTGCGAAGGTATCTACCAGAACCCATGCGATCCAGCTTCAATATCAACCGTATCAGACAATCCGCGTTTGCGGCACTGGCCCTGCTTCTGCTGCCATTGCCTGCCTTCAGTCTCAATTACATCGTCAACAGCACCAGCGACGGCATCGACGTCAACCTGGATGATGGACTGTGCGCGGCCGCCAGCGGCCAGTGCACCCTGCGGGCGGCTATTCAGCAAAGCAATGCCTGGCCCGGCCCGGACACCCTCGTCCTGCCGGCCGGCACCTATACCCTGAGCCTGCCTGGTATCGACGATAACGCCACCATGGGCGATCTGGATATCACCGAGAGCTTACGCATCAGTGGCGCGGGAGCGGCAGCGACCCTCATCGACGGCAATGGCACCATAACCCGCGACCGCGTGTTCCAGATTTTTAGCGGGGCCGTCGTCACCATGAGTGGCATCACCATCGAAAACGGCCGCGCCAGCATCAACGGCGGGGGGATCGCTAACGACGGCGATCTCACCCTGAGTAACGCACTCATCCAAAACAATCAGAGCACCAGCCAGACCCAAGGAGGCGGCGGGATCTTCAACACCGGCACACTGGCCATTGGCCAGAGCACATTCAGTGGCAATAGCACCCAGGGTAATGGCGGGGCCATCGATATTATTACTGGCAGCGCGACCATCAGCAGCAGCCTGATCGATGGCAATTCTGCAGTCGCCAGTGGCGGCGGGCTCGCTATCAATGCTGGTGGTGCCCAGCCGGTAACCGTCAGCATCACCGACAGCACGCTCAGCGGCAACAGTGCCACCGGCACCCTGGTCAATGGCAGCGCCACGGGTGGGCTGGGTGGTGGCCTGTTCAATTTCGGACGACTGAGCATCACACGCAGCATTCTCAGCGGTAACATGGCCAACATCGGCGGCGGCATCTACAACAACGGCATCCCCCCGGGCAGTCTGCTTGCCGGGCAATTGACGGTCACCGACAGCACCCTCAGCAACAACACCGCCACCAGCTTCGATGGCGGCGGCGGCTTTATCGTCAACCAGGCCAGCTTCATCCGCAGCACAATCACCAAAAATTCATCCCTGCAACCCGGCGGGGGGGTGGCGGTGGAGACCAGCGGTACCAACCAGGGCGCCCTGAACCTGCAGGGCACGATTATCGCGACACAGCTCGCCGGTGGTGATTGCAGTGGCGGTACGAACATAACCTCCAACGGCTTCAACCTGGATAGCGACAGCAGCTGCAACCTCAAAGTAAGTAGCGGCGATTTGCAAGGTACGGATCCGTTGCTCAGCGCCATCGGCGCCAACGGCGGCCCCACCACCACCTATGCCCTACAGGCGGGTAGCCCGACTATCGACGTGATCACCAGCGGGTGTTCCTCTGCCGACTTGGACCAGCGCGGTATCAGCCGGGCGGATGGCGTCAACAGTGGACCCAGCTGCGATATCGGTGCCTATGAACGGACCAATCAGGAAGCCACCTGGACGGACCTCGCTATCCGGGCGGAGCTGACGCCTAATCCAGTAAGCAAATCCGGCACCTTGAACTACCACATTAGCGTCACCAACAACGGCCCCAATAACGCCACCAATGTCATCCTCAGCGACACCCTGGGCACCGGCGGGATCAATGGCCTTAACCTCGGCGCGTTGAGCGCCGCAGCCACCATGAGCCGGGATATCCCGGCAACCGCCCTGGCCACCCCCGGCCCCATGAACGACACCATCAGTGTCAGCGCCGATCAGGCGGATCTCAATACTAGCAATGACAGCGCTACCATCAGCACCGAAGTGGTCACCACCACCGACCTCGCCATCACCACCACCCTCAAGGACAGCAACAACCAGGCCATCAACCCCAACGACACCGTGATCGCAGGCTTTCCACTGAACTACACCCTGAACATCAGCAACAGCGGTGAGCTGGCCAGGACCGTCGTGCTGAATGACCAGCTGCCGGCAGGTGCGGTACTGGGCGCAATCACCGCCCCCCCCGGTGTCAGCTGTGACATCCCGGCAGCCAGCAACTTTGTCTGCACCCTGGGCGACCTGGCTGCGGGGGCCAATATCGCCATCCGCTTTGTACTCACCCCCCAGCTAACCGGCAGTGCGGCCAATGTGGCCCTCATCAATTTCAACGGCAGCGATCCCACCCCGCCCCGGGACACCTTCAGCATCAGCGTCATCGCCCGCGCTGATCTCGCACTCACCCTGAGCGCCACACCGGATCCCGTAGATGCCGGGGCCGATCTCGCCTATACCTTCAAAGTGTTTAATGATGGCCCCTCCCCTGCCAATAATCTGGTCATGACCTTGTCCCTGGACCCTAATACCACCCTGAAATCCATCGAACCACAACGGAATGACCCGCAAACACCACAGGATCAACAACAACCGCTCTGGGCCTGCAATCCCGCCAACAATACGCTCAACTGCACACTGAGCCGCCTGGATGTGGGCCGGGACAACTCCGTCACGATTTTTGTCACCACCGGCAGCAATATCGCCGGCACCATGCTGACCACCACCGCCAGCGTCAGCTCGGATGCTCAGGATCCGGCTAGCGGCAACAACAGCATCATCGCCAATACCCAGGTCACCCCCAACCCGGTGCTGGTCAGCGACCTCTCTGTCTCCATGAATACTAACGTGAGCCCGGCGACAGCCGGTGACTCGCTGCGCTATACCATCGGCGTCACCAACAACGGCCCGGATGATGCCAGCAATGTCACCCTGAGTGACATCCTGCCCAACAGTGTCACACTCATCAGCACCCCGGTGGGCTGCAGTTTCACATCAGGCACTAATACTGTTACCTGCAACCTGGGCACAATCATCAAGGGCACCAGCGCCGGGATTCTCATTGACGTGCGGCCCGACACCGCCGGCATCATCAGCAACCGCGCCGTCGTCAGCGGTGGTAATGACCCGGACAACAGCAACAACACCGTCAGCGTAGATACCACCGTGCAGCCACCGCCGGTCGGGGTCAACAGTCCCAGGAGTGGCCTGAAAAAAGGCGGCGGGGCTGCTTTTGCCCTGTTGGTGTTACTGGCAGGAGGGCTGGCCTGGCGCCGACGCACCACACTCATACTGTGAGCACGCTGTCTGGCAGTACTGAATGAGCCAGAAAAACAAGGATTGTCGACCTGATTGGGAAGCGCGCTATGCGGCCTCCGCACAACTGTTTGGCACAGAGCCCAGTGAACTGCTGCGTGCGCTGACGCCGTACTACACCTCCGGCATGATGGCACTGGCACTGGGCGACGGCGAAGGACGCAATGGCCTCTGGCTGGCACAGCGGGGACTGGAAGTCCTGTCCATTGATCTCTCAGCCACTGCGCTGAGCCGCAGCCGGGAGCGTGCCCGAACACTGGGGCTGCACATCGAGACCTGCTGCCATGATCTCCTTCAGTGGGACTGGCCCGCTGCCACCTTCGACCTGATCACCCTGATCTTTGTCTACCTGCCACCGCCTGCCCGGCAACAGATCCACAGTGCCATCATTCGGGCGCTCAAACCCGGCGGCATCGTCGCTATCGAGGCCTTCCACAAAGATCAACTGCAACAAAACAGTGGCGGCCCACAGGTACCGGAACTGCTGTATGACTGCCCGCTGCTGCAGCGGGACTTTGCTTCGCTGTCGGTCATCCGGCTGGAGAAGCGCAGCACGCGTGTACTCATGAACGGGATCGATCAGGGTAGCGGCACCGTGGTGCATTTCGCCGCCCGCAAAACTACTGCCCTGCTTATCTAGGCCGGCCTTCAAGCCTGCCCGGTCTAGTCGTAGTCGTCTACAGACTGAATACCGTGTAAGCCCCAATACAGCGCCGCTTTCCAGTTAGGCAAGCGTTGATTAATTTATTGTTGGTCATTCCGGCGCAGGCCGGAATCCAGTAAGCTACTGTAGTTGCAAACCCGGATTCCGGATCTACGCTGTGCTAGTCCGGAATAACAGCAATCAGAACGCCCCTAAAGTTAAAGGCAGACAGGATGACACGCGTTTTTTTTCTCCTGATACCCCCCCTGCTTCTGGCAGCCTGTTCCACCGATGACACCACCCTGACCGGGATCCCGGGCGCGCGCCACACGGCTGAAATTATCACAGTGGCATCTGGGAATATCCCGGAAAGTTACACCACTACCGGTAGCTTGATCGCCGATGACCGGGTGGAAATCTCCTCCCGACTCATCGGTTATATCCGCGAACTACGGGTAAGAGAGGGCGACAAGGTGCGCAAGGGACAATTGCTGCTGACCATCGACCCTACCGATATCGAAGCGCAGCTGGCGGAAGCCCGGGCGCGGCTCGCGCAGGCCAGGGCACAGGCGGGAGAGGCCTTGCTGGATTTCAAGCGTTACCAGAAACTGCATCAACAGAAACTGATTTCCATTGACCGCTTCCAGAAGGCCCAGCTGCACCTGCGGGTAACCCGCCAGGAAGCACATATGGCCGCAGCCAATGTCAAACGGGTGGAGGTCCAGCTCCAGTATGCCAATATCCGTTCCCCGGTGGACGGCGTGGTGGTGAAGAAATTCAAGGAAAGCGGCGACACCGCCACGCCCGGCGCCCCCATCCTCGCCATTGAGAACCCCCGTAATACCGTACTGCGCACCTACATCATGGAAAACCATGTCAGCCAGGTCCATGTGGGCGACCGCCTGCGCATCATCGTCGATGCGTCCGACCTGCAGACTGGCGGCCTCATCACCCAGGTCGTGCCCTCCGGCGACCCGAGCACCCACAGCTACCTGGTCAAGGCACAGCTGGACAAGCTCGATGGTGCCCGCATTGGCATGTTCGCCCGTGCCCGTTTCGCCATTGGCAGTAAACGCAGCCTGCTGATCCCGGAGCAGGCCCTGGTATGGCGTGCCGATATCCCCGGGTCTATATGGTCGATGACCGGGATATCGCCCATTTTCGCATGCTGCGCACCGGTCGGCATATCGATGGCCGCTGGGAAATTCTCGCCGGGCTCAACAGCGGGGAACGCATCGTGCTCCGACCCACCGCAGATATCCATACCGGGGATCAAATCGTTGCCGCTGAGACCCCGGAGACCGGTCCTTGAGGCATCACTGATATGCCGACAACTGAACACCTCAACATCGCTGGCCGGCTGGGCAAGGCCGCCATGGCCTCCTATATCACTCCGACAGCCAGCCTGCTGATCTTCCTGTTCGGGGTGCTGGCCCTGTTCATCACCCCACGGGAGGAAAACCCCCAGATCGACGTGCCGGCCGCCAATGTCTTCGTCAGTCTGCCGGGCGCCACCCCTGAGGAAATTCTCAACCTGGTGGTCCGGCCGCTGGAAATGGTACTGGAGGAAATCCCCGGCATCGACCACACCTATGGGCTCGCCAATGATTCCTTAGGCATGGTGACCGTACAGTTCAAGGTGGGCGAGGATAAGGAGGCCAGCCTGGTCAAACTCTATGACCGCCTGATGCACAACCTCGACCGCATCCCCCCGGGCGCCTCGCAACCCCTGGTGAAACCCACCGATGTGGATGATGTACCCATCCTCACCATCACCTTCTCCAGCCAGCACCACAGCGATCTGGAACTGCGACAGATCGCCGAACGCGTCAGGGAACAACTCACACCCTTGCCGGGAGTTTCGGTGGCCGATATTATCGGCGGGCGCCGCCGCCAGATCAGCATCGATATCGATCCCGAACGTCTGACCAGCCACCGGGTCTCCCTGGGTCAGCTGCGCACCCGGTTGCGCCAGGCCAATCTCGAACTGGCCATCGGCTCGGCGGTAGATGACAACCGGGTCCGGCTCATCCGCCTGGACCATGCCCTGCGCAGTGCCACTGAGGTGGGCGACATCGTCATCGCCATGCGTGGCGACCGCCCCATCTACCTGCGGGATGTGGCCGTTATCCATGATGGCCCTGGCGAAATTCAGCAGGTGCACCGCGTCGGCTTCGGGCCACACAACCCGCTCAGCCACACTACGGGTGAAGCTGAAGAGGTGGCCGTTACCTTGACCCTGGCCAAGAAACGCGGCACCAATGCCGTGGTGATCGCCCGGCGCGCCCTGGACAAACTGGCCTCCCTGAAGGGTGATTTCATCCCCGATGATATCCACATCACCATCAGCCGCGATTCCGGCCAGCGCGCCGATGCCGCCGTCAATCTGTTGATCGAGCACCTGGGCATCGCCATCATCTCCGTCGTGCTGATCCTGCTGCTCTTCCTGGGCTGGCGTGAAGCCGCCATCGTCACCCTGAATATCCCCCTGATCCTCTTCATTGTCCTGGCTATCGGCTTTCTCGCCGGCCAGACCATCAACCGTATCACCCTGTTCGCCCTGATCCTCGCCCTGGGACTGCTGGTGGATGACGCCATCGTGGTGGTGGAAAATATCCACCGCCATCTGGAAGGCGGCGTCAAGACGCTCAAGGACAAGGCCCGCGCCATCATCCAGGCCACCAACGAGACTGGCCGCCCCACCATCATCGCCACCTTTGCAGTGATTCTGGCCTTTATCCCCATGGCCTTCGTCACCGGCATGATGGGGCCCTACATGGCGCCCATCCCTTTCAATGCTCCAGTGGCCATGCTGGCCTCCCTGCTGATCGCCTATATGTTCACGCCCTGGATCGCGCAGCGCTGGCTGCCCTGCCGTATTCACTCGGCCACCCTGGAGGAAAGCGGTGCCCGGCAACAGGACCGCCTGCACCGCCTGTATCTGCATCTTGCGACCCCCCTGCTGGAACGGACTGCGCGTCGGCGAATTTTCTGGGCGCTCATTACCCTCCTGTTCGCCACAGCACTGTGGCAACCGCTGTGGCAGTTCTTGCGACCTGCCGGGGTCGGTGGCCCGCTAACGCCCGGCACCGTGGAACTCAAGATGCTGCCCAAGGGCAACAAGAACACCTTCAACATCACCATTGATATGCCGGAGGGCACACCTCTGGAGGATACCGATGCCGTGACCCGCGCTATCGGCGGGATACTGCGCCGTTACCCGCTCATCACCGACTATGAGACCTACACCGGCATGGCGGGCCCCATCGATTTCAACGGGATGCTGCGGGGCGCCACGGTCAAAAAGGGACCCCAGGTAGCGGAGATCCGCGTCAATCTGGTAGACAAGCGCGCGCGCCACATCACTTCCGCCGGTATCGTGCTGCAGCTGCGCCACCTGCTGACCCCCGTCTACCGCCAATATCCGGCTGCCAATATCAAACTGGTGGAAGACCCGCCCGGCCCGCCGGTACGCGCTACCCTGCTGGGCGAGATCTACGGCCCTGACTATGCTACCGCCCGCAGGCTGGCCAAAAAGGTACGAGAGACCTTTGGCCACACCCGCGATGTGGTCGATATCGATGATTCGGTAGGCGATAACCAGCAGGAATACCGCATCACCGTGGATCAGGAAAAGGCCGCGGCAGCGGGCATCAATACGGAGAGCGTCGCCCACCTGCTGCAGGACTTTGTTGCCGGCTTCGATATTGGCAGGCTCTACGCCACCACGGAGCGCCACGCGGTACGCATCCAGACCCAGCTGCCACGCCGCTTCCGTATTGCCCCCCGCGACCTGGACCGCCTGTTCGTCACCTCTGCCAGCGGCCTGCAGATCCCGGTGGCCGCCATCGCCCATATCGAGATCGTCACGGCGCGCAAACCGATCTATACCAAGGATGGTTTCCCAGTCGTCTATGTCAGCGGTGAACCAGAAAGGGGCTCCCAGGTCTATCCGCTGCTGGAGATGAACAGCCGCCTGGATGACCGGGAGCTGCTACCGGGGGTCAAACTGCACACCAGTGGCCTGGGCTTCCTGCGCCCGTTGGCAAATCCGGCCTTCAATTATCAAATGTACTGGAATGGCGAGATGCGCCTCACCCTGGATGTCTTCGGGATCTGGGCGCCGCCTTTATTATTGCCATTCTGCTGATCTACCTGCTGCTGGTGGCCTACTACCGCAGTTTTTTGTTACCGGTGATCGTCATGGGCGCCATCCCTCTGACCCTCATCGGTATCTTCCCCGGCCACCTCATCACCCACCAGCCTTTCACGGCCACCTCCATGATCGGCATGATCGCCCTGGCGGGCATCGTGGTGCGCAATTCGGTGCTGCTCATCGATTTTATTCAGGACAACCGAGCGCGTGGTGTTCCCCTGGAAACGGCGGTACTCACAGCCGGCGCCGTGCGTACCCGGCCCATTGTCTTAACCGCCCTGGCGATCATTGCCGGCACCTCGGTCATGATCAGCGATCCGGTCTTCGGCGGGCTCGGCGTCTCCATGGCCTTCGGGACCTTTGCCTCCACCCTGCTGACCCTGTTCGTCATCCCGCTGATCTACTATCTTTGGCAGCGCAACAAGAAAACCACAACGAATGCATCTGGAGGAGTCCCGACATGAGCATCGAAAGACTCATCCGCATCATCGCCGGCAGTTTTATCCTGACTTCTCTGCTGCTGGCTGACTACTACAATGACGTAGCCCTGTTTGACGGCCCCACCTGGCTGTGGTTCACCGCCTTCGTGGGCGCCAATCTGCTGCAGTCGGGCTTCACCCGCTGGTGCCTGATGGAAAAAATCCTCAAAGTCTTCGGTTTCCATTGCGGTTGCGATGACGACGACATCTGAATACGATTTATCCATCATCATCCCGGTGCTCAACGAAGCCACCACCCTGCCCACGCTGATGACTGCGTTGGCGGCACAACGGGATATCCGCCTGGAGATCCTGGTCGCCGATGGCGGCAGCACGGACGACACACTGACATGCTGTGAGGCCACTGCAGCGGCCCTGCAGCTCTCCTTGCAGGGTATTCAGACCGCCCCCGGCCGGGGACAGCAGATGAATGCCGCCAGCCGTCTCGCCCGGGCGGAGGAACTGCTCTTTCTGCATGCTGACACCACCCTCGATGACCCGCAGCTGCTGGCACGGGCCTGGACTTGCATGCAACAGGCCCGCGCCGCGGCGGGCAACGGGCACATCGCCGGTCACTTCGGCCTACATTTCAAACGCAGCCGTTCCGATCATGACAGCAGTTATTATTTCTATGAGGCCAAAAGCTTCCTCAACCGCCGTGATTGCATCAATGGCGATCAGGGCTTCTGGCTCTCGCGCGCCTATTTTCAGGACTTGGGCGGTTTTGATGAATCCCTGGACTATATGGAAGATGCCCGGCTGGCAAACCATATTTTCGACCACGGCGCCTGGATCACCCTGCCCGGGCGACTGGACACCTCGGCACGGCGCTTCGAGGCCGAGGGCCTGGGACGGCGCCAGACTCTCAATGCCTTGTTATGCAACTTCGAACGCATCGGGCTACATAGCTTTTTCAGTGCCGCCCGGTAGGCCTATCGCCAACAGGACCAGGCCGCTCCCCTGGAACTGGCGCCCTTCCTGGAGATCATTCATCGCTTGAGCCGCGCCGAGGGTTTTCGTCAGGCGCTGCGCTATTGGCTGGACACTGGCGCCTATGTGGCGGAAAACGCCTGGCAACTGGCCTTCCAGCTGGACTGCCGGCGTAACCGCCGCGCGGGTCATCCCCCCGGTAGCGGCAGCCAGGACTGTCTGCAATTCTACGAGCGCCGCCTAAGCCCCCTCATCACTTCACGACCGGGCAGCGCCACTGCTGCCCTGCTAACCCTGCTGTGGTTCTATAGCCTGCTCGTCATAGCACGCTTCAGGTCATGAATCATGCCAATATAAATATATCTGTTCATCAACAGAAGGTTATCAAAATTTACGTTGGCCGCGCCGCCAACGCTCGGTGGCCACATAGATCACCGGCAGCAGGTTGAGGGTCAGCAGGGTGCCGGCGGTGAGGCCGCCGAAGAGCATGATACCCAGGGGTTGCAGGAGTTGCGGACCTTGCCCCAGGCCCAGGGCGGCGGGGATCAGGGCCAGCAGGGTGGTAAGATGGGTCAACAGCATGGGA
>Ga0114931_10005284_pt1 | contig 15956 bp, 12 predicted proteins | sample 2SBtaG_FD_89579 | JGI IMG/M metagenome (GOLD analysis project Ga0114931, IMG submission 89579) | Deep subsurface microbial communities from Kolumbo volcano to uncover new lineages of life (NeLLi) - 2SBTROV14_V59a metaG | ecosystem: Environmental > Aquatic > Marine > Volcanic | place: Kolumbo...
CCCCACGCCTCAATGAGTGAGCCTCGCGCATCCATGACAGATCTCCCGGGCATTCGAGCACGCCTGCGCGCCGTCAACCAGGAGCATCTGCTGCGCTTTGTCGATGAACTTGACAGCGACGCCCGGGCGCGCCTTGTCGCGTCGATTGAAGCCTTGCCGATTGACGATCTGCCCGCACTTGTCAAGCAACACGTTCTTCGTGAAGACTTGGGAAATGACGCTCATCGCGACGACTTCAAGTCGCTCGAGCCGGCGCCTTGCTATCCCGCTGATCCGACAGGCCCCAGTCCCGGCGCCAGGTCATGGGATCGCCAGCGCGCTTTCGCTGCTGGCGAGCGTCTGCTGCGCCAGGGGAAAGTCGCGCTGCTCACCGTCGCAGGCGGGCAGGGGACCAGGCTGGGCTTTGATGGACCCAAGGGGTGCTTTCCCGCGACGCCCGCTGCGGGCAAACCGCTTTTTCGCGTCCTTGCAGAGTGGATCCTCGCAGCCCAGCAGCGCTACGAAGTTCGCATTCCCTGGGCGATCATGACCAGCCCGCTCAACCACGAAGCGACCATGTCGTTTTTCAACGACCAGCGTTTCTTTGGGTTGTCACGCCGTGACATTGTCTTTTTTCGCCAGGGTGTTATGCCCTCGTTCGACAAAGACACGGGCTGCGTGCTGCTTGCGCGTAAGGACGCTCCTGCGACCAATCCCGACGGGCATGGCGGAACAATCCGCGCGCTGTGCGAGCGAGGCGTCGCGCAGCATCTCGCTTCGCAAGGGGTCGAGCATGTGTCGTATGTGCAGATCGACAATCCGCTCGTTCAGCCCTTCGACCCTGTCTTCCTCGGACTGCACGCAACCGCTGCCGATTCTTCTGTGGAAATGTCATCAAAAATGATCCGCAAGACGGACCCCGCAGAGCGCGTGGGCGTCTTCTGCTCGCTTGGGGGCAAGACGCGCATCGTGGAGTATTCCGACTTGCCAGACCAGCTCGCCAAACAGCGCGACGCCAACGGGCAGCTGCGCTTTTGCGCGGGAAGCCCCGCGATGCACATCATCAGCCTGTCCTTCGCCCAGCGGCTGTTCGCTGATGGCGTGGAGCATGCGCTGCCTTTCCACCGGGCGGTCAAGCGCGTGCCGTATATCGACCCTGAGACAGGCAAGCCGGTCGCGTCAGCGGCGCCAAACGCCGTCAAACTCGAGATGTTCATTTTCGACGCCCTGCCTCTGTGCCAATCGTCCATCGTGCTCGAGGCGCTGCGCGAGGAGGAGTTCGCGCCCATCAAGAACGCGACAGGCGTCGATTCACCCGAGACCAGTCAGCGGGCCCAGATCGCTCGCGCCTGCCGATGGCTCGAGCGCGCGGGCGTGCGCGTGCCGAGGACAAGCGCAGGCGAACCCGACTGTACAGTCGAGATCAGCCCCCTCGCCGCGATGACGCCCGACGACCTCGCGCAGGCAAGCGACATCCCGACGCGCATCAATCCGGGCGACACGCTGGCGCTGTGACGCTCCGTCGCAGAGCCGCTCGCATCTTTGCGCTTCCTTCTTTCCCTCTGGGATAAGGCGCTGAGAAAACGCAACATGCTCTTATTGCATCCATTGAGCAATTAAACACGTACTAATGCATTATCAAGTCAAAAGGAGCAGAGAATTCCCCGTCATCGCGTGAGGCTGATCAAGGTCGAGCATGGCGAGCGCTGTTGGCGCGATGTCAGCGAGCCGGCCGCCCTCTCGGAGTGAAACATTGCTGAATTGTTCGCCGACGACGAACAGGGGCACGGTGTACGTTGTGTGCGCGGTGTGGGGCGCGTCGGTCTTCGGGTCCCACATCTGCTCTGCGTTGCCATGGTCCGCGGTGATGATGAGCGAGCCCTGCCTCTTCAGCGTTTTGTCCATAAGGGCGCCAACGCACGCATCCACGGTTTCGCACGCTTTAATCGCAGCGTCCAACGAGCCTGTGTGCCCGACCATATCCGCGTTGGCGAAGTTCACGACGATCAACGGCTCGCAGTCGTCAGCAGCCAACCTTCCCAGCACCGCATCTCGCACGCCTGCGGCGCTCATTTCGGGCGCCAGGTCATAGGTCGCCACCTTGGGCGACTGAATAATCTCCCTGGCTTCCCCCTTGAAAGGCTCATCACGGTAATCATTGAAAAAGAATGTCACATGGGGGAATTTTTCCGTTTCAGCGCAGCGGAACTGCCTGAGCCCAAGCGCCTCTGTATGCGCCCCGAGAATATCCTGCATTTTGGGCAACCGGGGATAGGCTGTGTGTACAAAGGACTTGAGGTCCTCCGCATACGCAGCCATGGTCACGAACGTCAGGGCGAGCTTGTCCCCACGGTCGAACCCCTTTGCGCCCGTGTCAGGGGAAGAAGGGACGACGCCTTCAAACTCAGGCAGGACGAACGCGCGCACGATCTCGCGTGGACGATCACCCCGATAGTTATAGAAGAGCACCGTGTCGCCATCGCTGATGCGCGACGCCTGCGCGTCTTTTTCACTCGCACCAATCATCGTGGGCGCGATGAACTCATCGCCCCGCTGCGTCTGGCTTGTCGGCTCGTCGTAATAGCGCTGGGCGGCTTCGACAGCGGTCGCTGCGACACCGACGCCCGCGCCTGCTGCGCCAATCCCCGTCAGACAGCGATACGCGCGCTCGACGCGCTCCCAGCGGTTGTCGCGGTCCATCGCGTAATAGCGCCCGATCACCGACGCGACGACGCCGACGCCATGCTCGGCGCACATCTGTTCGACCTGCTTGAGATAGCCGATTCCAGTAAAGGGCCCGGTGTCGCGACCGTCGGTGAAGCAGTGGACGAAGACGCGCTGCGCCTGGCGCTTCTTGCATAGCGCGAGACACGCATCGAGATGCGCAAGGAGCCCGTGCACACCCGCATCAGAGCAGATGCCCATGAGGTGCACGGCAGCGTTGGCGTCGCGCGCCTTGTCGATCGCTTCGACGAGCGCGCTATTTTCAAAGAACGCGCCGGAGCGGATTGCTTTGGTGATGCGCACGGAGTCCTGATCGACGATTCTGCCTGCGCCAATGTTCTGGTGGCCGACTTCCGAGTTGCCCATGGTTCCATCGGGCAAACCAACGTCTTCGCCGCTGGTCTTGATGAGCGTCATGGGCCAGTCGCGACGCAGCGCGTCGTCAACAGGCGTATGCGCCAGCTTGACCGCGTTGAACGCGTCGTGCTCCGGATGCGGATTCTGCCCCCAACCATCGCGGACGATGAGGACCAGCGGCGCGTTGTGCAGTGAAAGTCCCATTTTTACCTCACCCTATCGCTTCGAGCACCTGCTCGTTGTCCACAGCCTGACTTGGTTCGCGGGCCGAGACCCACTTCACGACGCCGTCAGCTCCGATGACCGCTGTCCCGCGCGAGGCTGCGTTCACCGCTTCCCAGTAGAAGCCATACCCCTTGCACACCTCTCGACGAAGGTCGGAAAGCAGCGTGATAGTGATGTTGTCGCGCTTGCGCCAGGCGTTGTGGGCTGCAAATGAGTCGCACGAAATCCCCACGACGGTTGCGCCCTTGTCAGCGAAGCGGTCAAAGTCGTTGGTGTAGCAGGCCATCTCCTTGCCACAGACGCCTGTGAAATCGAATGGATAGAACGACAGCACCACGTCGCCTCCTTTTGCCAGCAGCTCCTTGAGCGAGACGGGCTCACGATCGTGATTGAGCAGCGTGAAGTCGGGCGCCCGCTCGCCCACTTTGATGGGCGTGGATTGCGGTTCGAGGTGCTCGTTGCGGGGAATGTCGATCGCCATGTGGACTGCGTCTCCTTTCGGGCGCGCTGCACATCGCAAAGCGTGTCAAATACACGTCTGGCGGAACGCGCACACAGCCCGTATCGTAGTGCGCTGCAGCCCGGCGCTGGGCACAGCCAGACATGACGATTGATCGACACGCAGTCCAACACACAATGACCGTGGAAACTACGCCAGAACACGCAGCAGCCGACACGCTTCAGGAGCGGTACGCGATCGTCAAGCAGCGCATTGCTGACGCTGCCCGCAGCGCGGGGCGCGATCCGCGCGAGATCATCCTCGTCGCGGTTACGAAGCACGCAGAGCCTGAGGACATCCTCGAGCTTGTCCACATGGGCCATCAGGACTTTGGCGAGAACCGCGTGCAGCAACTGGCGCAACGGGCGGGCATGGTCAACGAATACCTCGACCGCCGGCGAACGACTCCTTCCGCAGCGCGCGCCCACGATCAAGCTATGGACGCCCTCGACGCCCAGCCGCCCGAACGCATCCGCTGGCACATGATTGGCCATCTGCAGCGCAACAAAGCCAGGCGAGCGGTCGAACACGCCAGGCTCATTCACAGCGTTGATTCGTTTCGGCTGGCGGAGGAGCTGCAAGCGATCGGACTCAAGCGCGAGCAGATCATCGAAGTGCTGCTGCAGGTCAACTGCTCAGGGGAAGCAAGCAAGAACGGCGTGCCGCTCCCCGCTGCGCCCGCTGTCGCAGACCAGATCGAGCAAATGGCCTACCTGCGTCTGCGTGGCGTCATGACGATGGCGCCGCTGGAAGCTGATGAAGCGAAGACGCACTTTGTGTTTGAGCGCGCTCGCGCCCTCTTTGAAGAATTGCGCAACGACGGCATGGGCGACGGGCAATGCAACATCCTCTCAATGGGCATGACAAGCGACTTTGCGCAGGCGATCGAACATGGCGCCAACATCGTCCGCATCGGCACAGCCATCTTCGGCGCCCCAGCGGGTGACGAAACCGCCAACAACTGATGCACGCGCGCGACGCGCTGACCGCCGAGTCGCGTCTGCTCTTGACGTGGAACATCATCGTCATTTGGCCTGGCCTTCCCAATCATCATGATGTATATTGGAAGGGAGTCGCAGTTTCGCTGTACATTCACGTAAATTGCGAAGAGGAGATTGACGCTGATGAAGCAATTCGTTCACACTGCGCTGAAGGCCATCTGGATCCCGGTTATTTTCCTCGCGACGCAAGCATTCGGTGCGCCGCCTTTGTTTCCGGGTGAACAGATTCAACTGGGAAACGCTGGAAAGTCAGCAGCGCTTGGTGATCTTGATAATGATGGCGATTTAGACATTGTCGCTATCACCGAGAGCGACGTCAACATCATGCTCAACGATGGCGCCGGCGCGTTCAGCGCGCCAGTCACGCTGTCGACGGGCGGCGAGCCGTCCGGAGTTGCCGTCGGCGATCTGGACAATGATGGCGATCTGGACTTCGCAGTAACAAACTTCGATATTTTGACCAATGGCGACATCAGCGTGTTTCTCAATGACGGCGCTGGCGCCTTCGCCGGGCCAACCCAGTTTGCAGGCCTGAAAAATATGCAATACATTACGATCATTGATCTCAATGGAAACAACCTTCTTGACATTGCGATAGGTGCGAAGTTTTGGGCAATATATGCCCTATTCAATGATAATTTGGGTATACTTGGCGCGCCGGCTCTCATCTTGCCTGTAAGATTCCCCAGCGCAATGTCGTTTCTTGATCTCGACGCCGATGGCGACGTGGACGTCGTCGCGGCGGGCAGCTCCGGAAATACTCTTTAGATTGATATTAATAATGGTAAAGGTATATTTTTAAGACTCCCGGAAGTGTTCTTAGGCAGCAGATCAATGGTGGTGTACGACCTAACGAATGATCGTATTCCTGACGTAATCACATCTTCTGGCGACTTGCTGCGCGGCGTGGGCGATGGAGCGTTCGCAGAAACGATGCCCATTTTTCCCAGCATTAACATCGAATAACATCTCGGCTGGAGATATGGACAATGACGGCGATGTCGACTTTGTCGGCTAGACCGGCGTTTTCATGGTCAATGAAGGCGCGTTGAAATTCAGCGTGATTGAAAACGCCGTTGGTGGAGATGTGCTTGGGGATGTTGATGGCGATGGCGACCTGGACGTGATCGGGCTTGAGGGTGGCGGCGTGAGCGTGCTGTTCAATGACGGTGGAGGCGGGCTCGTTTCAGCATCGCTGACTCCTGAACATACGTCCGTGGGCAGCGTCGCAGCGGCGGATATCGATGGTGACAGCGACAAAGACTTCGTGATCGGAAATGGCTCAACGATTCGAAATGACGGCAATGGTGACTTTTTTGTGCAAACAGGCGCATTTCCTGGCGGCGCTTTCGCTCTGGGTGATCTTGACAACGATGGCGATATTGACATCGCGGCGCTGGGAGGGCCGTCGAGACCATTCACTATCAGCCTCAACACTGGCGACGGGCAATCATTTGTTTCGACTGTGTCGATGCCGATTACGCGCCATGACAATCAGATATCACTGAGCGACATGGACAACGATGGTGATCTTGACGTCGTCACAGTCAATCAAACGAGCGCTGATATATCCGTATTATTCAATAATGGCGATGGCTCCTTTGCGCCCCAACAATCATTCGACGTCGCGCCGCGATCTTCTAGAACGCTGTTTCCACAATCGTTAGCGATTGCGGATGTCGACGGCGACGGCGCTGTCAATATCGCGGATCTGATGGCTCTGCTGAGATTGTGGGGCGGACACAGCGTTGCAAACGCTGCTGACATTGACAAAAATGGGTCTATCGGCCCTGGCGATCTGCTCGCGCTTCTGTCCAGCTTCGATCGGTAATGGTCTGTGTGATGATCGCCAATGAATCGCGATACCAGCTAACGAAGCGATGGTCTTCGCAGCGGGCGCGTTTATCGTTGCGCGGGTGGTTGTCAGCCTGTCCGCTGGCCCCATGCTGAAAGCAGTTGAAGCAGGTCGCCTGGTCCGACGACGCCACTGCCGTCGATGTCCTCGGGGCAGGGCGCAAGCGTGCAATCTTTCCCCCACGACGCCAGCAGCGCGAGCAGATCGCCAGGCCCGACGGTGTGGTCGCGATTGACATCTTCTGGTCTGAATGAAGCATTGGGATGCGCTGCAACTGTCGTGTTTAATGGCAGGAGCGGCGGCGTGACGATCTCTGTGCCCACGGTGAGCACATCCGCGTCGTTGTCGCCGTCAACGTTGGTCGTTAGAAGGAGACGGGGCGTCGTCGCGCTGAGAAGATCAGCCGCGGGCGCAAGCACCGGACCCAACTGCCCCCTGGGCGTGCGGTTTTCGAGAACGCGCGCGACAGGGTCAGGATTTGCAATGGTTCCGGTGATGATGGGAAGATCCGGATCGCCATCGAAGTCCAGATCAACCGCTGCAACCGCAAAGCCATGCACGTCCGCAACCAGCACGCGGGGAAAATCAAACACGAACACGTCGGGCTTTGTCGAAATGTTTGGAATCGCCAGAATGTCGCCAAACGGCGCTGTCGGACCACCTGCGACGCCAAACTCCGCGACGACAATATCCGGACGCCCGTCGCCATTAAGATCCGCCACCGTTTCATCACGTGGCCCGAGACCGATCGTGACATCCTGCTGACGAATAAAGGCGACGACGCCTCGCGTGAGTCCTTGCCCGGGCGTGTTCGCGTATGACGACACGCTGCCTTTGCTGCCGCTATTTGCGTCACCTGCGTTGAGGGCGAGGATGTCCATGTCACCGTCGCCATCGACATCGGCTGGGCAAACAGATTTCGGCTTCTGTCCAGCCAGAAGAGTGGTCCTTGCGCCAAAGCCCACGACACTGCCTTCGCCAAGGCCATCCGCGCCAGCGCCAAACTGCAGCAGACCGCCGCCTTGATTAAAGAGCACCGTGATGGAGCCCGTAGGCGAGAGGCTGTCGCGGTTGGCGACGACCACGTCGGGAAGCCCGTCGCGGTTGAAATCCGCCACAGCGACGTCGCTTGGCTCGACGCCTGCTTGCGCTGCAGGACCGAGCAAGAATTCACCTGGGCCAGTGTTCAAAAACACCTGCACGTTACTTGGAGCACTGATCCCATCGACTACGACGATGTCGGCGCCGTTCTTTCCATCAAAATCGCCAACCGCAACGCCGGTGGGATCGAGCCCAACGGTGATTGTCGCGCCTCGCAGAAATGATCCCGGGTTTGCGGGATCAGCGAGCAACACCACCAAGACGCCGGGTGTTTGCGGATTGACGCATGGCACAACAACTGCAATGTCCTGCAAGGTGTCGCCATTGAAGTCGCCCAGCGCAGCGTCTGCTGGTTCTCCACCCACGATTGATGTGATGATGGGCGCGTTGAACGCAATGCGCGTCGTCGGCGGCGCTGTCTGCGCCAAGACGAGCGTCGGCGCCAACACGAGGCCGATCCCTGACCCAGCAGCAAGGCTGATGAAATCCGCGCGTAATGACATCCCGAGTGGCATGAAGCGCCTCCAGTTTTTGGAGTATGCCACATGATTCGCGCACAGGCGAGCGCCTATGCATGGTTTTCCAGGAAATGTCCATTCCCGGCCAATTTTCTGCGCGCCCGACGCAAGGTCCGAAACATCCAGCATCGCCGTCTAGAGCACTGGCGCACCGTGCATCAGGACGCTCCATCGCCAGTAGCCAGCAGCGTTTCGATCGACGCACGAAGGGCGTCCGCGTCAGCGTCCTCTCCTGCAGCGGGGAGCAGCGCCAGGGCCCGCGCTGCGCTTTGCTGCGCTTCCTTGGCGTCGCCCAGTCGCTGGGCCGCCTTTGCCAGGGTCTGTAGCGCCTGCGCGAAACCATAGCGCCAGAAGGTGTCGGGTGAGTTCACTGCGTCGATTGCGTCAAAGTCCGCCACTGCGGCTCGCAGTTGGTCAATCGCTTCTTTGGCGCGTTCGGTGTCGAGCAGCGCCTGGCCCAGACCAGCGCGAATCGTCGCTTGTACGAAACGTCGATTGCGATTGGTGGGATCGCGCTGCACAATTGGCGTCACGACCGCGAGCGCCCGGCGACCGGTGACAATCGCCGCCTGCACATCGTCCGTCTGACGCTGGGCGTCTGCGAGTCGCTCGAGCGCCTGCGCGAGATTCTCCGCGTTCTGATCGTCCGCAGCGTCTTCACTGGCTGCTCGCGCCGCCAGCCTGACGATGCGCTCGTACACCTTGACCGCAGCGGCGCTGTCGCTGGCGACGTGCATCTGCACATCGCCCAGCCGTTCTTCAACAAGCAGCAGATCGGTGCGCGCCCGCGCGTTTTTTGGATCCGCGTCGAAGCGCCGCTGCGCTATCGCCTGCGCCTCGGTGAGCGACTCGACGGCGGCGTCCGCATCGTTGAGCATAATTGCGGGGTCCGCTGCGAAATAGAGCGCCCAAAGCAGGTTTCGCTGGGCCCGCGTGTCGTCGGGCTTTGCGACTGCTATGTCACGGCGAATCGCCAGCGCCCGCGTGTACCGCCGTTGAGCGTTTTCGGGCTCGCCCATATCAATTGCAAGATTTCCCAAGCGAATAAGCGCTGTCGCAATCTCCTTGTCCTCGCTGACGCCCTGCGACGCTGCGACCTGCTCACGGTGCGCAAGCGACTCTTCAAAGAGCGCGCGGGCCTTGTCGTAGCGTCCTTCGCGCTTGGCGATGTCGCCTACGCGCAGCAGGCTTGACGCGAGCTGACCGCGCAGCGCGTCGTCGGCAGTGTTGGCGGCCACCAGCGAGCGACGCAGGCCAAGCGATTCGTCGTAGGCCCGCTGCGCCGACGGCGCATCCTGCGCCCGTTGCAACAGCGCGCCCTGCAGCGCCAGCGCTGACGCCAGCGCCCGAGTCGCCGCTGGCTCGGTCGGCGATTGCGCCACTGCGCGTCTGCGCAGCGCGACGGCGCTTGCGGCGCTCTCCAGCGCTGCGCCCGTTTCACCCAAGCTTCCTCCCAGGTCTGCGGACTCAATCCGCGCGAGCCGTTCGTACCCATTTGCGATCTCTCCAAGCAGACTAGGATCATTATCCGCCTGCTCTTCGAGCGATTTAAGATATCTCGATGACGCCTCGATGAGCAGCGTCCGCGCCTCCGTCGCGCCTTGCAGATTGGTGATGGCTTCGTGCACCTCGCCCAACAGCGATTGTGAAAGCATGCGACCCGCTGCGTCGCGGGCCTGTGCAAACGATCTTGTCCGCGACGCGTCAATCGCAGCCGCGGTCGAGACGACGGCGGCCGAAACGACGATGAATCCCGTCACGGTCGTCGCCACGACACCGGCGCGATGCCGGCGGACGAATTTTCGCGCTCGATACACGGCGCTGGGCGGTCCCGCGGTGACGGGCTCATTGCGCAGGTGCCTGCGTATGTCTTCTGCCATCGCTGCGACGGTGGTGTACCGGCGCGTGCGGTCTTTCTCGAGGGCGCGCATGGTGATCCAATCGAGATCACCGCGAACCTGCCGGGCAATTGCGCCGGTATCGGTCTTCTTGACGTCAGAGTCGGGCTTGACCCCCGATTTGCCAGTAGCGCTCAGGCGCGTGCTTGGCTTGGGCGGATCAACCTCACAAATAATTCGCTGTATTTCTGCGAATCCGGCTTTGCGCAAGGCGCCAGACTCAAAGGGCAGCGTGCCCGTAACAATCTCATACAGGAGCACGCCCAGCGAATACACGTCGGCGCGTGTGTCGATGTCCTGACTGGTCATCTCCGCCTGTTCCGGACTCATGTATTCAGGCGTGCCGATGAGTTGCCCCATCTCGGTGAAGAGCGTTCGTTCAACAAGGGAGCGTTCGGTGGCTTTCGCAACGCCAAAATCAATGACTTTGACGACCGCTTCGTTGTCACGGAACATCACAAGCACGTTGGTCGGCTTGATATCGCGATGAATGACGCCTTTTTGATGGGCGTGCTGCACCGCTTCACACACCTGCAGGAAGAGCCCAAGCCGTTCGCGCAGCGTGAGGCGATGGCGATCACAATGGTCGGTGATGGGCACGCCCGGCACATACTCCATGACGAAGTAGGGTCTGCCGTCCTCGGTTGCGCCCGCATCGAACACCTGTGCGATATTCGGATGATCCATGAGCGCCAGCGCCTGTCGCTCGGATTCAAAACGAACGACGACCTCGCGCGACCCCAATCCTGTTCGAATGATCTTGAGCGCCACGCGACGCCGAACCGGCTCGACCTGCTCAGCCAGAAAGACTGCGCCCATGCCCCCTGCGCCAAGAGGCTCGAGAATGCGATAGGGCCCGATGCGTTTGGGCGCGTCCACCAACTCGTGGGCAGCGGCGCGCCGTGCACGGCGAGCGGCGCTTGTTGGCGCATCGTCGCTTGCCGCCGCCTCCTCACGGGCGAACTCTGAGTGCACACCAGCATCGTGGGCGAGGAGCGCCTCGACCGCTTCACGAAGCGCCGTGTCGTCTTTGCACGACGAATCGAGAAACGCAGATCGCTCTTCTTCGGGAAGGTCGCATACCTTGATAAACAAATCAGTTATTTGTTTGTGCCGTTCCGGGTCCACGCCATTCACTCCAGCGGCGCTGCGTCGCTCAGTTTCGAGGCGAGCCAGGCCCGAGCGACGCGCCAGTCGTTCTTGACCGTGCGCTCGGAGACACCAAGCGCCTGGGCGATCTCCGCCACGGTCATACCCGCGTACAGCCGGGCCTCTGCGACACGCGCCTGACGCTCATCTAATAACGCGAGTTTTATGAGTGCTTCGTGCAGGACAATCGCGTCGACAATGTTGGCTGGGTCGCTTGACGAATCAGCGTCCGCCCCGGTCAGTGTGACCCGACCCCAGGCGCCGCCTCGCTTTGCCGCCTTTTGCGCCCGCCCGTGGTCAATAAGCACCCGCCTCATCGCCTGGGCTGCGACCGCGAGGAAATGCGATCTTCCCCGCCAGTCAACGCACCGCTGCTCCGCCATCTTCATGTACACCTCGTGCACAAGCGCTGTTGGCTGCAGTGTGTGGCCTGCTCGTTCGCGAACCAGACGCCTGGACGCCATTTCACGAAGCTCGTCATAAACAAGCGCAAAGAGCGCTTCGGCTGGCTGGCCCGCGCTTTCGCTGGGGTGGTCGTCGGACGAAGGCTCTCCCGTCACCGGAATGTTTGCGTCATGCGCCCCCACGGTGTGGAACGATACGGCGCGAAAATAGTCCATGTCGCCACGTTCACCCTCGATTTTCGTTGCACAAACGATGACAGTCGAACGCCTGACGATCGTCGCCAGAACATCAGATATGCGAAGCAATATCGTACGAAATCAGCATCCGGCGTCGTCCAACGTGCGTATTTCCGGACCCTTTGGCGCTACGTGTGATGCGCGGCTGGAGATTGCGCAGGAATCGCCTTTCGGGACACGCCACGACCAGCAGCGCGTCAGCCTCGCTGATCGGCCTGACCGATAGGCCCCACTGAGCATGAGGGATCACCCGTTGCAGCAAGTCCGGGCTGCAGCGCAGTTCGCGGAGCATGAATCGTGAAACGAAGATACAGCATCGCTGTCGCTGTAGGAATAGTTGCGCAAGCGCTCGTCGGGACTACTCTGGCTGACGCACCAGCCGAACCCCCTCGGGCGCCCGCGTATCACGTCGTCGCGCTCCCCATTGGGCCCATTTCCGTGTCAGCGAGCGTCCGCGCCACGATCGACGACGCCCATCTTGTTCGTGTGCAGCTGATCGACAGCGCAGGCACAGCGACTCGATCGTTCCGGTGGACTGGTCAGCGCGCGTTAGAGACGACCACAGGAACACCCAGCACAACTCCTGCTGCGCCCACCCTTGCGCTTGATCCGGGCGCCATTGCGTCAAACCTCACCAGAAGCAGCGCGGGAGACACGCCAGGTTCGCGCTTTGATCCGAAGAAGGGCGCGTGGGCCGCCTGCATCTGGCTGGAGGGAGCGCCAGTCACGCTACAGACGCCAGCGGGCGCGATCGCCGCCTCCGCCCTCGACGCGAACGCGGCGGGCGACGTTGTCGGCGCCGCCATCTTCGTCGTGCAAAGCGGTCAGCAGAAAAACGCAGCGACACTGTGGCGCAACGCAGCGGTTGTCGAACTCGACCGCACACCAGCCGCAGCGTCCACAGCGTTGGGCGTCAGCGCGAGCGGGCGCATTGTCGGTTGGCGCCAAGCGCCCGGCGCGCCCGATCGGACTGCGATTCTTTGGAAAAACCCTGGTGCAATGCTTGATCTGAACACTGCAATTGCGCCAGTTGCGAATCTGCGACTGCTCGAAGCCCACGATGTCGCACGTGACGGGGTCATCGTCGCGCTGGCCCGAATCGGGAAGACCCGCACCGTCGTGCTCCTCACGCCCATTGCGCTTGACCTCGACGAGAACGCTGACAACCGGGTGGACACGCGGGACCTCATTGCCATGCTCGCAAGCGACGTATCCGCTGCGCAGCGACGCCGCTGGCTTGGCGCATATCTCTCCCGAACATTGCAGGACTGAGCCGATCTTTCTTCCCCCCCTCTCCCTCTGGGAGAGGGTTGGGGGGGCCGGGGAGAGGGACTGCCTTTCCCCCTCTCCCTCTGGGAGAGGGTTGGGGGGGCCGGGGAGAGGGACTGCCTTTCCCCCTCTCCCTGTGGGAGAGGGCTGGGGAGAGGGATTCTTCGCTTGTTCCCGCAGCTTCTTTATTGCGCTTTGTACAGCATGTCCAAGCACGACGACGCGCTATGCTCGATGCTGCAACACGCGGGCGAGACGCCCGCGCCACTACTACAGAGCTTTGCCACCAGCGGATCGCGCCGACAGTGTCGCGCTGACGCGATCAATGACGATCGTCAGCGTGAGTCCGCCCAGCGCCATGGCGACCGCTGCTGCGACCTGACCCGCTGTGGGCGCAAACCGCGCAACGGGCCAGTCATCCACGGGTATTGTTGGAAGCAGCGCCGCTGTCACCTGCGTCCCCTTGACTATCTCGCCAATAATGGGCACGCGCGCCTGCTGAAACGGCCAGAGCCCCAGGATCGCGCCCAGCAGCAATCCCATGAGTGCACCCAGCGTTGCCTGTCGAAAGCGATCGAGCGCCCAGCGCAGCGCATTGGCGACGCCCGCAATCCCCAGCGCGACGCCTAGACCCACAGGCGCCAGCGCCACAGCCGCCCGGACTACCTCCGCCAGATTCACGCCGTCTGCGCCCCCAGGCGAAATGGCGTCCTTGAGACGATCGATGGCGCCAAGGATCGGCACATATGCTCCGATCAAAAGCAGGAGATACCCGCCGCTCACGCCAGGCAGGATCATTGCTGCTGCGCCCGCGAGACCCGCGACGAAAAAGAGCAGCGCTGTCGGCGGGGCGCTGGCGCGTGACGCGTCTCCGGTCAGCGCCATCACAGCCATAACCGCGAGGCCCACTACAGCGCCAGCGAAAAAAAACGCCCGCACAGGTCGGGCCAGCCGCCGCACCACTGGCGCGCCGCCCAGGGTCAGCCCGATGAACAGCGAATAGGCGATCCAGCGCTGGTGCACGACGAGCGACTTCACCGGTCCCGCCAGCGAAAGAATCGCAATACCCGCAGCCCCCGCGACCGCGACAAGCGTGATGAGCGATCGCCTGCGAAAACGCAGCGTGGTGACGTCCGCCACCGCTTCGATGAACCGGTCGTACACGCCAGCGACGAGCAGCATTGTCCCCCCCGACACCCCTGGCACGAGGTTGGCGAGCCCCATGAGCACGCCCCCGATGGCGGCTTGCAAGGCGATCGCAACGCTCGAACCACCACCCGTTTGAGCGTCAACCCCGGATTCTGTGTCGTTTATTGCTGCCACCGAACGCTCCTCAACGCGACTTCGCAGGCTCATCGCGCCCGCCAAGCCGCCGATACTACGCTGTGGGCGTTGTTCGCTGCGCGAACAGGCGGACAGTGCGCGACGCACAGACAAGGATCACAATGGCGACACTCATCACAGGCGGCGCCGGGTATATCGGCTCACACGCAGCGCGCAGGCTCCTCGAACAAGGTGAAGACGTTGTCATCATCGACAACCTCACGCGGGGCAATCGGGGAGCCGTTGCAGCATTGCAGACGCTGAAGGGCGGAACTCTCAAGTTTGTCCACGCTGACGTGCGCGACCGCGAGACAATGACGAAGACGCTGCGCGAGCGGCGCATCGACGCTGTGCTGCACTTTGCTGCGCTGGCGTATGTGCGTGAGTCTGTCGAACAGCCGCTGGCATACCACGACAACAACACTGCGGGCTCCATCGCGCTGCTTGCAGCATGCAGGGACGCGGGATGTGTCGAGCGGTTTGTGTTCTCCTCCACGTGCGCCACATATGGCGCCCCAGACCCGGCGCGCATCCCCATCGACGAAGAATGCCCCCAACACCCCATCAATCCCTATGGCTGGTCAAAACTGCATGTCGAGCGCGTGCTTGAAGATTTCCAGGCTGCGATGCTCTCCCTTGACAAACCCTTCGCCTTTGCACGGCTGCGATACTTCAACGTCGCGGGCGCCGACCAGCAGGGACTACTGGGTGAAGACCACGATCCCGAAACACACCTGATTCCCATCGCTATTTTCGCTGCGCTGGGCAGGCGTGAACCGCTGAAGATTCTCGGGACCGACCGCGACACACCCGATGGGACGTGCGTGCGCGATTACATCCACGTGGACGATCTTGTCGACGCCCATGTCGCGGCGCTCGGCGCCCTCGATCCGTCTCGCGAAGACAGGCGGGCGCTTTCGTACAACCTCGGCATCGGCAAGGGCTACAGCGTGTACGACGTTGTCAAGGCGGTGGAGCGTGTGTCAGGCAAACCTGTCCCCTTTGAAGAAGGCCCCGGGCACGCTGCTGATCCACCCACGCTCACGACCAATCCGTCAAAGATCCGCGACGAACTTGGCTGGTCCGCGCGCGTGACGAGTCTTGATGCGATCGTCGAAACCGCGCTTAGGTGGTTCGTCGAGCATCCTCAGGGCTACAACAAATAGCCTCACCAGGCGGCGACAACCGTTATTGAATCGCAATAAAGAAGCGACAAAAACAGGCGAAGAATCCCTCTCCCCAGTCCTCTCCCTGATGGAGAGGACGGAAGACGATTATACAATTTGCTTATTACCGGTTGATTCGAACGATTCAGAACGGAAAGATCAGGCCGACATACACGACAGCTGCGTCCCTGCCCGGATTGCGACCCTGGCCAAAGGCGCGGGCGTTGGAGATGTGCTGCCAGCGGGCGCCA
>Ga0114931_10005285_pt1 | contig 15953 bp, 18 predicted proteins | sample 2SBtaG_FD_89579 | JGI IMG/M metagenome (GOLD analysis project Ga0114931, IMG submission 89579) | Deep subsurface microbial communities from Kolumbo volcano to uncover new lineages of life (NeLLi) - 2SBTROV14_V59a metaG | ecosystem: Environmental > Aquatic > Marine > Volcanic | place: Kolumbo...
AAATCATTATGAGCGGTAAGAATGGCAGAAAGCAAGATTTCAGAGATTAAACTAGTAAATTCTAAGGAAACGTACTCATCTGATGAAAATATTGAGATTCATGTTCAATTTTCAGTTGAAGGTGACTTGAGAAATGCATTCAATGAGGAAAATTGGACTAAGGCATACAACAATAACGATGTTTCATTCAAGCTGAAATATGGTGTAAAATTGACATCTGGTGGATTTAGAAAGAAGGAATTAGGAAGAACAGTTGATACTTACAGAAAAGCATCAATATTTTGGACTAGAAATCCAAAACTTGTCAATCCTATGAAAGACAGAAGAATTTGGGTCCAAGTAGCCAAAAATTTTGAACCTTTTATCAGACTTTCAGAAGAAGAAGTTAGGCAGGAGCTTTTTGACTTTGATGAAAAATTTGTTTTTAAAGCATCGGATTTGGGACAGGGTAAACACAAAATCGGTGCCGAAGTATTTGCATCATGGCAAAAACACGACTATGCAGAAACTGGAAGTATCAAAAACAATTCTGGTGAGATTGAGATCACAATCAATTAGGGATATAAGGAACTTTTTTCGGTAATCAATTATGGCAAAATATGATGGTCTGTTAGGACAACCAATACTTGAAGTCGAAGAACCTGATAAAGAAGGTGGAATTACCTTTATCTTCAAAGACAATAGATTTATGTTCATTAAAGCAATTGATGGAAAAATCGAGACCGTGTCAATTCCAGAATAGGTGAATGAAATGGAAAAATTTGATCCAATCAAAATGTTAGAACTTGTAAAAGTAGAAGATCCTGATTCAGATGGCGGATTAACTTTGATTTTTCAAGAAAATAAAACTTTGAAGATTAAAGTTGTAGATGGAAAATTAGTTTCAGAGTTTGTTTAAACTAATTTTTTACATGTTTTTCATAAAAACCGATAGCTAATTCTTGTACTTCTGATTGGATAGAGCCAGGCCTTTCATCTCGAATTTTTTTAATGGCATCAGTTGCTGAATATTTTTTATACTTTACAAAATAACATGCAAGAATTGTTCCTGCTCTTCCCATTCCAGCAGCACAGTGAACCATTACAGACTGGTCATTTTTGATTTGTTCATGAATAAAGTCTACTGCAGAATCTATTTTATCCATATCAGGGGCAGTAAGATCTGGAGTTGGAACATGCATGTAATCAATATTTTCTACCCAATTCTCAGGGAGTGCATTTTCTGTCATGGTGACAATAGATTTTACTCCTTGATTTAGAAGCCAATCAAATTCATCAAAGCTTGTGGGCATACCAGAACCAGCTAATTTTTCTTCAATTAACCAAGAGAAATTAGTAGGTTTTTTAGTAATTTTTCCGTGAACTTTTCTCCAAATATTTCCTGGTTTACTCATATCATATAATGACAATCACTATTTTTTAGCATTACGAAATTAAGTGATTTTATGGACGCTATAGCTCTTACAGGAGAACCTGTGGCATTTTTGAGTTTTAATGGAAGAATTGTAAAATTAAATTCCTTTGAGCAAATTTTGTTTAAATTTGTCAAATTTTCTACTATCAAAATATTATTTTTTGAAAAAATCTGATGAACACTAAAAGATTCATCTTTGCCTAGATCTATACTGGGAGAATCAATTCCAACTAGATTGATTTTTTTTGAAGTAAGATATTTGGCAGCAGATATTTCTAATCCTGGATTTTCTGTGAAATAATTATCTTTTTTAAGATTTTTTTGCCATCCAGTGTAGAAAAAAACAGAAGAATTGTTTGGGATTTTTCCATTATTTTTTTCAAAATAAACAATGTCCTGCTTTGTAATTGATGAATTCCTAGATTTTTGAAGTTTGATTAGAATACCCAATCCAACAAGTCTATCAAGTGGAATTTGATGAATTTTGATGCCATTTTTAACAAAATGATATGGGGCATCAAGATGGGTACCAGTGTGTGAACTTAGGAATAGTAGTTCAAGATTATAACCATCATCTTTGATATCAGACCATAAAATGAATTGTGGTTTTGGAGAGTCAGGAAAGGTAGGAATAGATTCAGAAATAGTAAGCGTAAGATCTATTGGTTTCATACTGGTTGAGAGTGATAGTAATTAATCAGCTTTTGAACTATGAAAAGTTAAATACTGTTTGTTGAAAACGTCCCATGTGCCTACAGCATATGTTCTGTTAAACTCGGATTTAGGATCAGATGAATCAATCATCAATGAAGTTAAACAGATACTTGCAGAAGAGGATATCAAGTATGAGGTTCAAGGAGTTTACGGAGTATACGATATTGTACTAAAATTATCCTCAAATGATGCAGAAAAACTACGTGGAATTATTACCAACAAAATCAGAAAAATCAATAAAGTCCAATCAACATTAACTATGATGGTAATAGAAGAACAGGAAAATCTATAGTTTCTTTATTGCATCAATTGTTTGAAGTATTTCAGATTCGGTATTAAAAAAATGAGGAGACGCTCGTATAATTTTTTGTTCCATAATTTCTCTTACTGCTAAAATGATATTTTGTTTTTCTAGTTTATCTACTATTTCTTGCGAGTCAAACCCTTTGATATTAAAAGATATAATTCTTGTTCTATCATCTGGATCTTCTGGTCCATACAAAATAATATTTTTAATTTTAGATAATTCTTCTCTGAAAATATTTGATAAAAACTTGTTTTTTTCACGAATGTTATTCATCCCAAAATTTAGCAAATATCTTGCAGATGATTCTAATCCAACAATTCCAACATAATTTCTAAAACCAGTTTGAAATTTATCAGGTAATTCTTTGAAAGCAAGATTATTTTCATCATAAATAATTGCAGATTCACCACCAATTGTGGTTGGTTCAAGCAATTCACTTGATTTTCTATCACAGTAAAATAATCCAGTTCCCATTGGACCACAAAGCCATTTTGAACCGTTAAAGGACATAAAATTGCATTTTATCTTGGATACATCAATTTTGTCTATACATCCAACAGTTTGAGCACTATCAATAAAGAATGGAATTTTATTTTGAAGAATTTTTCCAATTTCTTCTACAGGTAATATTGAACCTGTATTATACAATGCATGACTAAGAGCCACTAATTTTGTATCAGAATTAATGTATGATTCCAAATCATCTAGCTTAAAAAAACCATTTTCATCTATTTGGAGATTTTTTATTGAAATTTTTTCTTTTAGTTTTATCCAAGGATAAAAATTTGAATGATGTTCGTGTGTCATTCCTCTAATTACAATATTAGAATTTTTATCAAAAGAAAGTCCATTAGCCACAAAATTAATTCCGTCTGTAGTACTTTGAGTAAGAACTATTTCATCAGGTTGACATGAAATGATTTTTGCAATGATTTTTCTTACGTTTTGTAGTTTGTTAGTCACAAGGGACTCTGATTCCTTTGAATCAGGGCCAATGGAATTATAAGATATAAGAAATTCTTTCATGTCTTCAATACTTTGAGACGGCATGAGAGATACAGATGCATTATTTAGATAGATTTTATTTGATGTTGGAAAATCATTTGAAATATCTTTAGATGTTAAATTCATTATTATATCTGTAGAATGCTAAATTGGTGTTGGATAAAAGTCCTGAGCTAGTTTTAGATAATAATTTAGAATTTGTTAAAAATCAATTTGAACTAAATGTTCCCAGTATAGTATTGAGTCATGAACCATTTCATAAAGCAGAATTTCTTAATAGATTAATGAATTCAATTAAGAGTCCTATAATTTTTGTAGATATGGATTTGCTATATACTGGATATGTTGAATCTGGAATGATCCAGGAAAAAAAGAATGTAACAATTTTTCATCCTGATAATATCAATTGGAAAGAAAAATTATCTGAAATTATCTGTAGGGTGTCAAAAGAGAAATTTCTTGTTATAATTGATTCATTTAATGGAGTTTACAATTTGTTCAATGATCTAGAATCAGCAAGATTTGTTAATTCATGTATCATGTTGTTATCATCTCTTGGAAAACAAGCCAATTCATCAATTATTGTTACTGCAATGGCAAGAAAGAAAGAAGATGGTGAGTGGATATTATCTCCTGGAGGAAAACAGATCTTAAAATCAGAAAAAACAGGAGTTTATTTTCTTAAAAAAGTCAAAAACAATTTGATTTTCACCAATTTAGGAAAAAAATCTCGAGTTTTCAAAATAGAGCAAGAGAAATCTTGAATTTATAGCGATCAAATTTTAAACGGCGTTATAACATTTGAAACGGCGTTATAACATGATTTTTTTAAGCAAATTATATTAATGCCAAATCAAGAATTAATTTTGTTATGCCAGTAGGAATTATTCCAGACATCAGCGAACAAATGTGTATCGGATGTGCACTATGTGTAGAAATCTGTACTACATTAGGTCCAGATGTCCTTAGAGTAAAACCAGTTGAAGGCTGGAAGAGAGGTAAAGCATTTGTTTTCTACCCAGAGAGATGTATTTCTGATGGTGCATGCATTGGTGTATGCCCAACAAAAGCAATCTTTTGGATGAGACCAATGGACTTTACTGTTGGACAACCAGTTCCACTCTACAAGAATTCAGTCTTCGTCAAAGGTTGGACCGAATTAATCGATTAGATTAGTTCAATCATTTTTTAATTTCTTTTTATTATTTTAGATTTTTACAGCCCTAGGTTTGGTTTGTGGAATATTGATTTACTGCTTGTCACAGTAATGCAACAATAAACATTATAGCTGGAATTAAAATAATGAATATCATTAATTAAAAAGTTGATGTAATTTTCATTTGTGAGAGGTAATTATCAACTTAAAGAATTACTTTAGGCACAATATACTCAAAAATACTAGAAGCCTTGATATTCATATAAAAATAACAATGAACAAATGATGATCTCGTTTAATCTAGATAAAAAATTGATTTTTTTAGTGTTGATTGTTTCAGTTATTGCTCTTTCAATAATAGGATATCTTAGTTTTAGTTATGCTGATCAAATTCTTAAACAGAAAATAGGTGATCAATTATTGGGAGAATCTATTATTCGTGGAGAAACTTTAAGATTACTTTTTGAATCAAGAATTGAGCAGAATGATATACTAGCAAACGATCCTATGATTCAGTCTTTAATTTTAGAAATGAATAATATTTCAGATGATAGATTAGAAGAGGTAAAAAATGAAAAGCGTAGAGAATTTTTAATTCAAGTACAGGCATTCCAAGAGTTGATTGGATTTTCAATAGGATTTGAAGATGTAAAAATTATTGGCATAGATGGAAAAGTATTATTTTCTCTTGTAGGGATTACAGATGAAGATTTTCATGAAAATGAACTTTATCAAAGAGGACTCAAAGAGTCTTTTATTAAATTTGAACCAACTAAAAATGGAAAAAAAATGGTTGTAGTCTCACCAGTTTTTGCAAAAGACAGTAAAAGAGGTGATGAACCAATTGGAGTAATAATTTCAAGAATGAGGACAACTGCAATAGATCATATTTTGATTAATCGTAGTGGATTAGGAGATTCTGGTGAAGTGTATATTGTAAGTAATCAATTTCTGATGTTATCTGAATCTAGATTTTTTGAAAATGCAATATACCAACAAAGAGTAGATACTTTAGGTGTCCAAAAATGTTTCAATGAAGGACAAAATTATGCTGGGTTGTATGCTGATTATAGAGGAATTCCAATCTACGGTTCTTCTTATTGTGCTAAAGATTTAGGAATTGTATTATTAGTAGAAATAGATCAGACTGAAGTAGAAAAGCCAGTAAACATTCTCCAAGACAGAATATTTCAAACTGGAATTGTGATCACACTAGCAATGAGTGTTGTTGCATTTGTAATATCAAAATCACTTTCACGACCTTTAATCAAATTAAAAAATGCTGCCAATAAAATAGCTAATGGAGACTTTGATGTTAGAACCAACATCAAAACAGGAGATGAGATTGGGGAATTATCTAATGCATTTGATTCAATGGCACAAAAGCTGCAAGAATCATTAATTGAAATCAAACAGAAAGAAGAGGTGATTAAACAGCTTGAAGGGGATATGTTACTAAAGTTTTCTCAACATGAACAAAATGATTGTGTTGGGGTTATTGATATGTCAGATTCTACAAGAATATCATCTAAGTTATCTGATCAAGATGTTACAAAGTTATATGAAATTTTTCTAAATTTTATGGCAAAAATTATTCGTCAATATGATGGGGAAGTAGTGAAAAATATTGGAGATGCATTAATGTTTAGATTTTCAAAAGTGGATATTAAAGAGGATAAAGAGTTGAAAAATATTTTGGAATGTTGCCTATCAATGATTGAATCTCATAGTAAATTACAAGAAGAGCTCAAAGCACAAAACATGCCAAAATTAGATTATAAGATTAGTGTCACATATGGTCCAGTAAAAGTAGCTGAGAGTACTACTTCAAATATTAGTGATGTTTTTGGTCCCACAGTAAACAGATGTTTTAAAATCAATTCACTTTGTCCAAAAAACAGCATCATTATTGGTGATAATATGCATAAAATTATGAAGAATTTCAACGAATATGAGTTTACAGAATTATGTGTGATTGAATTAAAACAAAAATATGGGTATAATGTTTTTGAAGTAACAAGAAGAGGATTAGATGGATTCGGGAGAAAATGATCCATGTTTGTACTAGAAAAGTTTTTTGAAATATAGAAAAGAAATTAATTTTTAGAAAAACCTAATTTTGAAGCCCAACCAGTTTTTTGTTTCTTGGTGGATTTTTTTGATAGATTATCAAGCATATCATATGTAATTGTAAATCCATGTCCAACCATTGTAGAATCTTTTCCATAGTTTTCCCTATTAGGCACAAATTCATCAGCTAAATCATTAATTTTCTTAGTTTTTAGATTAAATAATCTAATTTTTTTACCATTTTCAAGTTTGATTATTGCATCACCACTTAATCCTTGAATTGAAAAGTTTTCAAAAAATCTAATTATTCCACCTTTTTTTAATTCAATAATCGAATCATAAGTTAGCTTTCCTCCATAAAACAAAATTTCACGCGCAGAGAGTGTTACATCATCCTCAACATTAAGAACAATTATTGTATCAGCATCAAGTGATACAGTATTTATTACATTTTCAGCAATTATTTTTCCATTAGGAGCTGAAATATGTGTTCGTTGTTCTTGAATTTGAAATATTCCAACTTTGCCATCAGGATCTTCAACTCTAAATTTTCTACCAAACACATTTCCTATTACTACATTTCCATTATCTACAATTATTCTAGATCCATTCTCAATTTTATACTTATTTTCTATAGGATTAATAAATTTAAAATCACCAGAAGTAAGATGAATATTTGTTTTAAATTCTTGTGTCCATGATGGGCTTGTAACACTTCCTTGCATAATGATTGGTCCATCATATGTTAAACTTCCTGCCATAAAATTTCCTTTAATTGATAAAGCACCATTTGCTTTTCTTTCTAATTCAATTTCACCTAGAGTTTTTGAACCAAATAATCTTGTACCAGTTGAGTTGGATCTGTTCAATGCAGCTGCCCATTCTTCAGCAGTTTTCATTTCTTTAGAAAGTTCTTGTCCTATAATCTGATTTTTCCTTTTAATGTCTTCTTCAGAATCACTGGAGTAGACTCTTGAATTTTTAATTTTTTCAATATCTGTATCAGGGTATTTTTTACCAATTTTGAGATCTTCATATGCTTGTTTTATTTTGATGAATTTTTCATTTTCTCCACCGCGATCAGAATGGAATTGGAGTGCTAATCTCCTAAATGCATCTCTGATTTCCTTCTCAGTTGAATCTTCTACAATTCCTAAAATATCATAATTGTTTTCTACCATATTTTACCCACAAAGTTATTTTTTCATAGTTACTATACTTGAAGTTTATCATATGCTAAACATGAAAATAAAAATGAAAAAAGTTCTAAATGAACTATTTTACAACTAATACAGGGATCTTGGTTTTGTGCATCACATAATTTGAGGTACTTCCAAGAAATGCTTCTTTTGCACCACCCATGCCTCTTGCACCAATGACTATCATGTCAAATTTTCCTTTTTGAGCAAATTTGACAATTTCAGAGCCAGTATGACCACCGCCAGTTTTGTATTTGAATGTGGCACCAGCCTTTTGTGCTCGATTCATTGCAGGACCAATTGCTTTCACAGCTTTTTTCTGTGCATCATCTTTCATTTTTTGTGTATATTTTATTCCTGCAGTCAGAGGTAAATGAAATACATAAAAACCAGTAATTTCAGCATTACCGCCTTTTGCAATTTCAATTGCCCTATCTAAACCACGAACAGAGTTAGTGGAACCATCAAGAGGTACTAGAATCTTAGTAAATTTTGCCATACATTAAAAGTTCAGATCAATCCAATATAAAATGATTCATCTATTTCCAGAGTTGAATTTAAAATATAATCAAATTTGGAAATTATAACTTCTATTTTTATACAAAAAATTCTTCAAATTAAGAAATGTCAATTGCTGAAATTTCAAATAAACCAATCACAATAATGAAAAATTCTACAATTTCAGATGCAATTAAGATGATGCTAAATACAAAAATTAGCAGATTAATTGTTGTGGAAGATGGAAAACATATAGGAATTATCACTGAAAAAGATATAGGATTATTTTTATTTTCAGATAATACAGTTCAAGGACTTGATGATATTCCTATTTCAAAAATTTTGAAACCTATTGAATTTGTAGATTCTAAAACTATACCTAGTGATTCAGCAAAAATTATGATTAAAAAAGGAATAAGTTCATTAGCTATTGGAGAAAATGATCAAGTTAGAGGGATTTTTACAAAAAGTGATCTTGTAAAAGTTGTTGCTGAAAATTTTTCGGGAAAAAATAAAGTGGTCGATTTTATGACTCATGATTATGAATTTACTCATACAGCTGCTCCATTGTATAAAGTTGTAAGAAAAATGTTGGAGAAAAAAATCTCAAGAATTATTGTAAAAAATCAAAATGAAGAGCCAGTTGGAATTATTTCATTCAGAGATTTATTTAGAATCTCAATTGAGCTTGGTAGTGAAGAAGATTACTCTGGATTCAATCTTTCAGATAACATCAGGCGCGGTTTTCTTTCCGAAGAGGGTTTTGGTAACATTTCATTAGCTAGGGATGTTATGACCAAAGATCTAATCACTGTAAAATTTAATGAAGATTTAGCAGAGGCTTGTAAAATTCTCTTGGAAAATAATGTTAGTGGATTAGTAGTTATTGATGGGAATAATGGAATTTCTGGAATAATTAGTAAAACTGATGTGACAAAAGCCTTAGCATCATAATATGAAATGGCATTTTGATGATTTTATTTATGGTTCAATAGATGGAGCTGTCACAACTTTTGCGGTTGTGGCAGGAGTTATTGGAGCGGGTTTGTCTCCAGGAATTATTTTAATTCTTGGATTTGCAAATTTGTTTGCAGATGGGTTTTCTATGGCTGCTGCAAATTATCAAGCTTCAAAAGCTAGAAATGAATTTGTACAAATGAAAAGAAGACAAGAAGAATGGGAAATTGATAATTTAGAAGATCAAGAAAGAGATGAAATTAGAGAAATATACAAAGAAAAAGGATTCAAAGATGAATTACTAGAGGAGGTTGTACGGATAATTACATCTAGAAGAAAAGTGTGGGTAGACACTATAATGAAAGAAGAGTTGGGTTTGGTTGAAGATGAAAAGAATCCGGTGAACAGTTCAATTAGTACTTTTGTTGGTTTTAATTCAATTGGATTAATTCCATTAGTACCATTTATTGTTTTTATGATTGTTGGAAGTGAAGTAAATTCAGAAGTGTTTGCAATGTCTACAGTTTCTGTCATTGTTGCATTTTTTCTTGTGGGAATGATAAAAGGAAGAATTGTTAAAAAATCAATTATTCATTCAGGAATTAATACGCTAATTATTGGTGGTATTGCAGCAGTTGTTGCATATCTAGTTGGATATGGATTAAATTTTCTTGTAAATTAGGAAGTTAAATGTCTGAATTAAACCGTCACATGGGACTCTTTCATCTAACAATGTATGGTGTAGGTCTTATTCTTGGAGCAGGTATCTATGTCTTAATAGGAGAAGCTGCAGGATTTGCAGGAAATTCAATGTGGATTTCTTTTTTGTTGGGTGCAATTGTAGCGGTATTTGCAGGATTAAGCTATGCTGAACTTTCAGCTTTATTTCCAAAAGCAGCAGCAGAATATACTTTTGTTAAAAACGCTTTCAAAAATAATTTTTTTGGTTTCATTATTGGTTGGTTAACAGCAATTACATCAATAATAGTAGCTGCTACTGTATCTTTAGGATTTGGAGGTTATCTTACACAGTTTATTGATGTACCTATCACAATTGGCGCTATTATTTTAATTGTAATTTTATCTATTGTAAACTTTATAGGAATAAAAGAATCTGCATGGGCAAATACTATTTTTGCAATAATTACTGCTGCTGGTTTGATTTTAATAATTTTTTTGGGATTTTCTATAGAGCCTGTTGAAACGGTGGATTACATTGAAACACCTAATGGAGTTACAGGAATAATTCTCGCATTTGTTCTAATTTTCTTTGCTTTCATTGGATTTGAAGATATGGCAAATGTTGCTGAAGAAGTAAAAAGACCTCAAAAGAATATTCCTAGAGCTATAATTTTATCAATTATAATTACTGGTGTGATCTATATCCTAGTTTCATTATCTGTTGTTCGAATTTTAAATTGGGAAGAATTAGCAAGATCATCTGCACCTCTAGCAGATGTTGCACATGTGGTTTTGGGTACAAATGGAAGTGTTACATTATCATTAATTGCATTATTTGCAACTGCAAGTACTGTTTTAATTACACTAGTTGCAGGTGCACGTATTCTATACGGAATGGCAAAAAGTAATTCATTACCACAATTTTTGGCAAAAATTCATCCTAAAACAAAGACCCCTTGGATAGCAGTTATTGGAATTCTAGTGACTTCTGTAGGATTTGCTCTTGTGGGGGATATTGTAGTTGTTGCAAATATTGTGGTTTTTGCAGTAGTTATTACATTTGCAGCAATAAATTTGGCTGTTATAGTATTACGATATACAGAGCCAGTTTTAGAAAGACCATTTAGAGTTCCAATCAATATTAGAAAATTTCCAGTTTTACCATTGTTTGGGTTTGGAACCACAATTTACATGATATTACAATTTGAAATTGAAGTTGTATTAGCTGGAATTTCTATAATTGGAATAGGTGTGATCTTATATTTTATTTTAAGAAAAAGGAATTATTTCACAAATTCTAGTTAATTCTTTTTAGATTTTACAAGTGCAATCAGAGCAATTACAATTCCAATCATTCCAACTCCAATACCAGTATAGCCTAAATTCATTTGTTGTTTTGTTTCTTCTAGAGATGAAACTGAATTCTTTAGCTCATTAATATCTTCAATTAATGCAGTATGACCATCTATCATCTGTTGTATAGTAATATCAGATGGTTCAGGGAATTCAATGTAAGCACGTTCTGCAACTTTTGGGGGATGCATTGACAGACTTATGGGAGTATCTTCTATTTGTCCAAGCATATTTGCTTGATAAAAACCTGACACAGTTGGATTTACAAATGCATAGTATTTTCCTGGAATATCATGATCAGGTACAAGTGGAAGTGTTATGCTTTCATCTTTAAAAATTAGTTGCATTTTTACAGTTTTTTTCAAACCTTCAATTCCATTTTTGAATTCTTGAGATTCTGCACATTTGATAGATTCTGAAATATCAGGACACGGATTAAGTGTGCCAACATAGAATTCAATTGCATTTGTATCTCCAGAAACAACTGGTTCATTCATCCAACCAATTTCTATCCTATATTCTCCAACAGCATCAATTGTATGAGCATATGCAAATCCAATCAATCCAGGCGCAACTAACAAAAATAAAGCTATAAGTTTTAATTTCATTTATAAGAAAATTTAGAGATGATTTTAAAAATGTTCTACTAATTCTCAAAAAATGATTTGGAATATTTTGATATTTGTATCAATTATGCATCCGCATACATTGAAACTTCCCAGGCAGTAGGAGTCTGAGCAAATGCAACATATTCTTTATATTTTAATTCATGATATTGTTCAAGGAAATCTTTAGTAAAAACTTCTTCCAAGAATTTTGAATCACTTTTCAATGAATCTAACGAACCTTTCAATGTTACTGGTAAGGCACCAATATTATATTCTCTTTTCTTTTCTGTGGAAAGTTTGTATACATTTTCTTCAATTGGATCCCCAGGATCTATTTTGTTCTTGATTCCATCTAATCCTGCTAACAACAATGCAGCTTCTAGAAGATAGATATTTGCAGTAGGATCAGGCACACGATATTCAATTCTCTTACTTTTTTCTTGGTTTCTATTGTACATTGGAACTCTAATGGCAGTAGATCTATTAGCTAATCCCCAACAGACATTTACAGGTGCTTCAAATCCAGGAACTAGACGTTTATAGGAATTTGTTGTTGGGTTTGATATTGCACATAACGCTGATGCGTGACTTAGAATTCCACCAATGTAATATCTTCCAATTTGACTCATCTGTGCTAGATCATCATCATGATCATACATTACATTTGTTTTTTCATTCCACAAACTTTGATGTGTATGCATTGCGGATGCATTGTCACCAAAAATTGGTTTTGGCATAAACGTTGCTACTTTATTTTTTCTTTTAGCTTTTACCTTTACAAGATTTTTAACAGCGATTACGTTATCAGCCATTGCAATCATTTCATCATACACTAAATTAATTTCACATTGACCAGATGTTGCTACTTCATGATGTTCTGCTTCAATTTTTATTCCAAAATAATTATACAAATCATCACAAACATCTTTTCGAAATCCTTCAAGCGTATCTTTAGGCTGAGATGGATAATATCCTTCTTTAAGATCTATTGCAGTGCTAACATTTCCTTTAGCCCAAGGTGATTCTTTAGATTCAATTGAGTAACCAGAACCACCTCCAGAGTGAGTTGCTGCGTATGGTGAAGGATAAACACTAATGGAATCAAATACAAAGAATTCAATTTCAGGGCCCCAGTTAGTATGAGATAAACCAAATTCCTTTAGTTTCTCTGAAGCCTTATGTGCAATTCCTCTAGAGTCTCGATTATATCTTGATTCTTTGTTTGTACTACCATCATAAAGATCACAAAAGATTCTTGCATTTTTTCTATTTCCAGGATCATAATCATTAGGAAGAATTTTAAAGGAATTTGGATCAGGCATTAAAATCATATCAGAGTTATTTACAGATTTGAATCCAACAATTGAACTTGCATCCAATTTCTCAAGACCGTTGATGAAACTATTTTTATCGATTGCATAGCTTGGCATTCCAACATTATGGAGTTCGCCAAAAATATCTACAAACCAAAAATCAATAAATGAGATATTTTCATCTTTGATTGTTTCTAGAATTTGATCAGGATTCAATTGAATTGTTTAGAGAATTAGTTTACTAATGTTATCTAGTAAGATAGAGTTGTCAAGTTAGTCAGGTAAATTATAAAAATTATTGTAGAGAACTTGTTTTTGATGCTTTAATTTCTTCTAATTCATCCTCAAAGAAGAATTTTTCACCGTTTGCAGGTTTCAAATCATCTAACCAAATTGCATTTTCATCATATTTTGCAAAGAATGGTTCGCGTACCCAATCAGGATTTCTACCTTGCAAGAATCTCAAAACTAGTAATTTCTGACCATTAAATTCGGTTGTTCCAACCACTTGTACTTTTCCTGGAGTTGCAGACATGCTAGGTCCACGAACAGTTCTTGCCAATCCACTTACTGAAGAATATGCTTTATTGAAAATCTCATATGCACGTACTAGTGTAATGCCAAAGTAATGTTGAGCACCAGTATCTCTTACAACAAACATGTAGTATGGTATACAACCTAATTGGACTTGTTTTGTCCACATTTTTGCCCACATATCTGCATCATCATTGATATGTGCTAAAAGAGGTGATTGAGTTCTAATTTGTGCACCAGTTTTTCTCACTTCTTTTATTGCAGATTTTACAGCCTCAGTTGACAATTCGTTCAAGTGATTAAAATGTCCCATAAATGCAAGATGTAAGCCATTATCAGTTATTCTTCTAAAAACATCTAACATTTCTTGTGAATCAGAATCAGTCAGAAATTTGTAAGGCCAATATGATAGAGCCTTTGTTCCAATTCTAATTGTTTTAAGATTGGGGATTTTTGCATCAATTAAGGTATCAATGTATTTTGAGAAAATTTTTGCTTTCATAATCATTGGATCACCTCCTGTAAACAATATATCACTAATCTCTGGATGTTCTGTAACATATTGAGCAAGTTGTTTTCCTTCTTGCATTGCAAATTTCATTTCATCCATTCCAACAAATTGAGGCCATCTAAAACAAAAGCTACAATACGCATGACATGTTTGGCTCTGACTAGGGAAGAAAAGACAAGTTTCTTTGTATTTATGTTGCATTCCATATAATTTGGTCCCATCCTTTAATGTTGGAACATTTAATTCCATTTGACCTGCAGGATGTGGGTTTAGTTGCAAACGAATTTCATTTGAAATAGATAAAATTTCTTTTTTATCTGAATTATTTTTTAGAACAGTTGCCATTTTTTCATAATGTTCTGGTTTTAACATTCCTTTTTGTGGAAAAGTTAGAACATACATTGGATCATTTGGTATGTTGTTCCAATCAATCAATTGTTCAACAACATAATTATTTGTCTTAAATGGCAAAACATTTCCAACAACTTCCATTTCAAACTGGGTTTCTTCAGATAGATTTTGAATTTGAGGGAGGCTACGAAAATTTGATAGTGTGTAAGATTTTAGTGATGGTGAATCATCCCAAACTGATTCTTGATAGGTCATTTTGTAAATAGTGTACTTACCCTTGTTAAAGGTTACATGATTTTTAGGCACAAAAAAATCAGAATTGTTTTAAAAATTAATCAAAATTTCAATATTTTATGATATAATGGGTTAACCTTTGTATTCTAGGAGATGAATTTGATTAGAATAGTGATTAATTATGGCTGAAGAAGATTTATCTCAAATTTCTGCTGGTGAGTTTGAAACCGTTTCACATCTATTAGCATCATATGAGTCACTTCAAATCGCATTTTTCATAATGATTATAGGAATTATTGGAATTGTAATTGGATATAAAAAATTCTCAACTTGGGTTGGTTCACAAAAATTCTATTACCAAAGACCACATTTTTCAAGATTTGTTAGGAGAGCAGTTCTTCCTGTTTTTGCAATTGTGTTTATCACTGTAATCAATATTTACATACAAACAGGTGTGTTATTGGGAGAAGACATAACCATAGAAGAAGGAGGAGATATTTCGGGAGTAGAAGCATTTGCAAAAATTCTCAACACATTCAATATTTTGGTAATTGGTTATACAATTTCTCATCTTATTCCAATAGCTCTTACAAAACGTGAAAAATCTAACTTTGAAAAGGAAGATTTTGATGCTTGGTTTGAAATGAGAGGATTTGTTGATGACAAAGATGATTTGTTTCATAGAGTATACCAGTGGGTTCCACCAAAAGTTACTCCAGAAGAAATTGAAGAAGAAGAATTCAAAGAAAAACTGAAGACAAAAGAAGGAATGTTAGAGTTAGAACAATTTCGTACTACAAGAGGGAATCCTATTGGCGGATATGAAAAACTAGTTGATGATCCATTTGAAGAATGGAAGAAATCAGAACGTGCTAAGTATGAGAAATATTTTCAAAATTGTATCACTGGTAATAATCAATCTGGAAGAAAATTAAAACCTGGTGCAAAACCTGATGAGATATTTCCAATTGATATTTGGAGAGAAGAAAAAAGAGAAAATGGATTTGAACCACTAATTCCAAGTTCTCGTCCTCCAGGATATGCAAAA